>Ga0073899_10001039_pt1 | contig 25566 bp, 27 predicted proteins | sample KloWWTmetaKNB5Ph_FD_88975 | JGI IMG/M metagenome (GOLD analysis project Ga0073899, IMG submission 88975) | Active sludge microbial communities from Klosterneuburg, Austria, studying microevolution and ecology of nitrifiers - Klosterneuburg... | ecosystem: Engineered > WWTP > Aerobic digester >... | reverse complement strand
TTTCGTCGATGGAGTAGTTGTCTTGGCTGAAATCATTGTGGTGACCTCGGGCAAGGGTGGCGTCGGCAAGACCACCACCAGCGCCAGCGTTGCGGTCGGGCTGGCGCGGCGCGGCAAGCGCGTCGTCGTGATCGACTTCGACGTCGGCCTGCGCAACCTGGATCTGATCATGGGCTGCGAGCGGCGCGTGGTGTACGACTTCGTCAACGTCATTCAGGGCGAATGCACGCTCAAGCAGGCCTTGATCAAGGACAAGCGTCTCGACAACCTGTTCGTGCTCGCGGCCTCGCAGACGCGCGACAAGGATGCATTGACCAAGGAAGGCGTCGAGGGCGTGCTCAATGGGCTCAAGGAGATGGACTTCGAGTACATCGTCTGCGACTCGCCGGCCGGCATCGAGAAGGGCGCGTTCCTGGCGATGTACTTCGCCGACCGCGCGGTGGTCGTGGTCAATCCGGAAGTGTCCTCGGTGCGCGATTCCGACCGCATCCTCGGCCTGCTCGCGAGCAAGACCCGCCATGCCGAAACCGGCGAGCGCGTGGTCGCGCAGCATCTGCTGCTGACCCGCTACAACCCCGAACGTGTGGTCCGCGGCGACATGATGAGCATCGCCGACGTGCAGGAGATTCTCGGGCTCGACGTGCTCGGCGTGGTGCCGGAATCGGACACCGTGCTGGCCGGCTCGAATGCCGGTACGCCGGTGATCCTCGACCCCGCATCGCAGGCCGGCCAGGCCTACGACGACGCGGTCGCGCGCCTGCTCGGCGAGTCGGTGCCGATGCGTTTCACCGATGCGCTGAAGAAGGGTTTCCTCACGCGACTGTTCGGAGGCTGACATGGGCATCTTCGATTTCCTCAAGCCGCGCGCGCCGAACTCGGCCTCGCTCGCCAAGGAACGCCTGCGCATCATCGTCGCCCAGGAACGTGCGCAGCGGGGTGCGCCCGACTACCTGCCGACCTTGCGCCGCGAGTTGCTGGAAGTGCTCAAGAAGTACGTCAACGTCGACCCCGATGCGATCCAGGTCAAGCTCAGCCAGGAAGGCGGACACGAGTTGCTGGAACTCTCGGTGGCCTTGCCGGACAAGCCGGGTCACTGAGCTCGATCAGAGCGTCGTGCGCTTCGGCAGCGCACCGGCGAGCAGCGCGCGCAGCAACTGCGCACCGAGCGCGAGGAACGCGAGCGGGAGCACGATCGACTGCAATAGGAACACCACCGCCAGCGTGACCAGTGGTTCGGCGGCATTCTCGACGATCGCGCGGATGCGCTCGACGCGTTCGCGCACGTCGATCCCGGCTTTGGCCGACTCCCACCAGCGCGTGATCTGTTCGCCGATGCCCGCAGGTTCGGCGGCGGCTTGCGGTGCCGCTGCGGCTTCGGCAGCGTCGCTGCTGAGCTGCAACGACGCCTTGGCTGCCTCGAACTCCGGTGTCAGCAAGCTGCGATCAACCAGCGCCGTTGCCAGCGCGAATGCGGGGACCAGGAATCGCAAGGCCAGTGCGAACACCAGCGCACGCGCGGCGGGCGCTTGCAGCGAAATCGCCCGCGACCAGAACCGCGCCACGAACCATAGCGTCGCCGCAGCACTGAGCAGAAGGTTCAGCAGCAGGCTGTCGGACAATTGCAGCGCGAACTTCTGGATGCCAAGCGCGGTGAGCGCGGTGAAGGCGAGCGTCGAGAACTGTTCGAGCAGGTCGTTCAGCGGATCGAGCAACTCGCCCGGACTGACGCTGACGCCGACGCCGACCGGCGACACCGAGACATCCGCGTCCTGCACCAGCGAGATCACCCCGTTCAGTGAGCGCGCGATCGCGAAGGTCGCGAAGCTGCGCTTGAAAGCCGCGTCGAGCTCGCTGGCGGCAACACGGTCGAGCACGCCGAGCCAGGCCAAGGCGACGGCGACGACCAGTGCGAGGGCGGCGATGCGCGCGCGCATCAGCGGTGCGCGCCGACGCGCAGGCGGCGTGGCTGATGCGGCAGTCGGATCATGGCGGCCTGCTCCTTTGCGGTCCCGGTCGACATGGTTCCCCCTCGCCGCGCCGCTGGCAAGCGCCCGCCGCTAGAATCGTGGTGGACTTCGACCAGAGGGGATCACGCATGGACAAACCCGTGGGCGCCGGCGGCACGCCGGGCGGCATTCCGATGTTCCTGATCGGCTTCGTGATGGCGGTGGTCGGCGGCTATCTGCTGACCAGCCAGGTCACCGTCGCGACCGGCTTCTGGTCGTTCTTCGGCGCGCACACCTTCGGCCTGTCGCTGCTGCCATTCATCGTCGGCGTGGCCATGCTGTTCTTCGATGGACGCTCGCGCGTGGGCTGGCTGCTGCTGATCGCGGGCGTCGCCATCATCGCGGCCGGCGTGCTGATGAACCTGCGCATCTACTTCGAGCCGACCAGTCTGTTCAATACGCTGACCATGCTGTTCCTGCTCGCCGGCGGCATTGGCCTGTTGGCGCGTTCGCTGCGCTCCGCTTGATACCGCAGCCTGCGGTTTGGGCGTAGCATTCGGCCACACCCGTCCCGGTTCACGCAATGGCCAACGCCCGCACTCGCTTCGACACCATCGCCGACTACATGGTGCGCCGCCATGAGGCGACTGCGGGCATGTTGTACGGGAAGCAGGCGGTGCTGCTGCACGCCGAGCCGTTCATGGTCTACCACTTCGACGGCGTCGCATTTCGCCTGCAGGGCCGCGCGCGGCTGAAGGCGACCACGCTGGCTGGCGCCAGGTACTGGGATCCGAAAGGCGGCGATCTCCCGAACATGAACTGGGTCAGCGTCCCGGCCGCGCATTTTCTGCGCTGGGACGGCTTCGCCATCGACGCCATGCATCAGCTCAAGGAAGGCGTCGGCAAGCGCCCGGTCGCCGCCCCCGTCGTCGGCCCGCCGCCAGCACCCCCGGCGTCCACGCGCTGGGCCGAGAACATCCAGGCATTGCTCGCCAAGATCCAGACCCTGCAACTCGCTCCGCAAGAAGCAAGGCCGGAGAAGAAGCTGGGGCGGTTTGGGTAGCAGCGACGCACGCGATGCGGTTCGTCCGTGATGTCCGTGCCGATCGCCGGAGAACAAGCCGCGAGCCGACCCCGCTGCTATCGGCCGGCTAGTGTTTCGACGCGGTCGACTCTGGCCAAGCGAATCGATGCAGCTTGCCGGCACTTCCGGCCAGCCAGAGTTCGTTCCGATCCTGCTGCCGGATATTGAACGCGCCCCACCAGGGCGCGCTGGTGGGCTGGGACTGGAACCAGGCTTTGCCTTGGCGATCGAATGCCGCGACGGAGGTGCGACGTTCGCCACCGGAATGCTGCTCGATCAGCAACAGCACGTGCCGACCATCGAAAGCCAGCGACGAGGCATGGCTCATGGCGTCGTCTGGCGCCGGCCAGGTTGCGAGCAGGCGGCCATCGGCCGAGATGAGCGTGATGAACTTGTCGGCGCCTTCGCCACTCTGCACGGCGAGCGTGCCATCCGGCGCCACACCGGCAGTCCACAGCTTGTTCAGCCAACGACCGTTGGCATCGCGTTCGAACCGCTTCAGGGTCTTGCCGCTGGCGTCGGCCAGCACAATCGCATCGAATTCCAGCAACCACAGACGCTCCCGGCCGGGGATCGCCAGCGCGTGGCTCGCATCGCGATTCTGCGTGAAGTGCCCGGCTTCGACCCGCAGGCCCTTGGCGTCATAACGCACGAAGCCGGACGGCGAACGCTCGGCCAGCACGCCGCCGTCGGGCGTCACCAGCAGCCAAGGGCTGAGGTAAGAGGCGTCGTAGTCGCCCTGGGTCGGGTTCAGCACCTGCAGCGCCTGGCCCTGCGCGTCGAAGCGGTGGACCGCGTGGGTGCGGCCGTCCATGGCCAAGATCTGGCCGTCGACCGAAATGCCGATGCCGGCGATCTCGGTGAGTCGCGATGGGTCGGGCAGAGCGCCGATCGCGGCTTCGACGCGACCCTGGGCATCCAGGCGCAGCAGAGTCTTGCCGTCGCTGGTCCAGAGCCCGCCCCAGCTTGTGGTGCGGAAGCCGAGCGGTTGAAAGGGCGCGCCATCGCCGAAGCGGGTGCGCTCGAAACTCGCGATCGTCTCGCCGCTTCGGCGCATGTGCACGACCGATGGCTTGCCGTTCATGTCTTGGATCAGGAAGCCGCCGTCGTGGTCGGCGCTGATGTCGCCCGGATAGTTCGGCTCGCGCCCCCACAGCGCTTCCAACGACAGGGTCTCGCGGTGATGGCCGTGGTCATCGAAGAGCTTCACCTGATTGCGGATGTTCTCGAGCACGGCGATTTCGCCATTCGCGAGCACGGTGACGTCCTCCGGGCTGAACAGCGCGTTCTCCACCGCGTAGTCCTCTTCGATGCGCCAGAGCAGTTTGCCGGTGGCATCGTGGCGGCTGAGTTGGTCGGTGGTCGAATAGGTCTCGTGCTTGCTGCTGAGGGCGACAAAGCCGCCGTCGGCGGTGCCGACGATCGACTGGACGTCAGTCAGTCCAATCGAGGGCAGTAGGGTGATCGAGCCGGTTGCCGGATCGATCATTGCCGCGCGCGCAGCGGTCTTGCCCGCTGCCGAGGAGGCCACGACCAACCATTGTCCTTTGCGCAGCGCCGCGAGTTCGAGATTGCCACCCTTGTGTGCGCCCAGGGCATCGAGACGCAGCGAGGCCAGCGGTTTGCCATCCGGGTCATGCAGCACCCAACGCAAGAAGCTGGTCTCGCAGTCGCAGCCACTGCGCTCGACGCGGCCGATGGCGCCATCGACGTCCAGGTCGAAATCCAGAATCCATTGCGTGGCCTCGGCGTCTTCCTGCGCCAGGAGATCGATCACGCCCAGCGCCTGCAGGTCGCGCACCGGAGCGGCCGCAAGGCGATCCACCTGCATGCGCGGATTGTCCGCAATGGTCGGCGCCGTCGTCCCGCGTGTTTCGACACGCCAACCGCTCTCGCTGTCCGGATCGGGTATCGCGACGAATTCGAGCCAGCGATTGCGTGCCAGCGACAGCACCGAGAACTCGCCGGCGGCATTGCTGCGTAGCGCGCGCGTGGCCTCGTGCGCACGCCAAGCATTGCCCTCGATCCCGGCAAGATCCGCCGGCAGCGCGTACGTCCACAGGATGCGGTTGTCCTCGCCGAGCAGAGCGACTTGCGTGCCGAGTGCAGAAACGCCATCCGCAGATCGGCTGGACTCGGAGCGCAGCCACTGCACCAGCACCAGCGGTTGCCCGGCGATCGGCTGCACGCGCATGACCGAGAGCAGTCGTGCGTCCACGATCTCGGGGCGAGCCGGCGTGAAACTGCCGATGCGCTTTCCATCACTCAGTCGGTAGCGCCACCAGTGTTCTTCGCGCACGTTGATGTCGGGATCACCGACGCGCACCACCAACTGCTCGGTGCGCTGGTCGATGAACACGCCGGTCGATTGCGGGTGCGGGAAATCGTGCAGAAAGCGCGAATGCTCGCGGGCATGTTGGTCCTTGGCCACGACCCTGCCTTCGGCATCGAAAATCGCCACGATGAAGCGACCGGCGTTGCCCATGCCACCGAACAGTCCGGTGTCATAGGCCACGCCGCCGACGCGCCCAGCGTCGTCGACGGCGACCTCCCACATCGAAAAATCGTGGGTGGCGCGCCAGCGCAGCTTTCCAGCCTTGCGCATTTCATACGCTGCTGCGCCTGCGCCCTGACGGTTGGACGGGTCGATCGTCAGCTCCCAATCGCCCGAGGGAGAGTGATGGCGTTGCAGTGGCAGTTCGGGAAACTCCGCCATGCTCGCCAGCGTCGTGCCGGCCGCCAGCAGCAGGCCTGCCAGCGCCGTCATCATCGCGCCGATCCGTGATTTCGATGCACGTGCGCTGAGCCTGAACATCAAGTTCTCTCTTTGCGTGGTGGGCAGATCCTGCGCAAGCGCGAGGCTGCAGCTGTTGCCGGCCGAAGCCGAGAGGAATACGCAGCAACGCGGGGAACGGGGTTCACGCCGCGCATCAGCCCCCGAGCGCCCCAATCTCCCGCTTCGCTGCCTCGAAGAACTCGCGCTCCTTCTTGCGGTAGTACGCGGGTGCGGTCTTTTCGCGCTTGAGGATGCCCTGGTAGACATCGCGGGCTTCGCCGAGGCGGCCGGTCTTGGCGAGCAGGCGGGCGTAGCGCAGGCGGGCTTCTTCGCCGGGGTAGGAGAGTTCGAGCACGCGGTACTCGGCCAGGGCCAGGTCGGATTCGCCCAGGGCTTCGAAAGTGGTGGCGTAGAGCAGGTGGCCGTCGTTGGACTTGAAGTCCGGATGCTTCGCGATCAGGTGCTCCAGCGTGGCGCGCGTTTCCGCGAACAGGCCGAGGCCGGATTCGGCATGGGCGCGACCGAGCAGGAAACTCGGGTCATCGGCATAGGGCCCGCTCAGGCAGCGCTCGTAGAGCACGCGCGCGTTCTGGTAGTCGCCGAGTTGCAGGCACTCCTCGGCGAGGCGGATGCGGTTCTGCACGGTGTCGGCGACTTCGAGCTGCGCCGCGATCTCGCGCTTGCGCCTCTCCGGGTCGATCGCACGTGCGACGTTTGCGACCACGCGCCGGGTGGCGCGGCTGTTGCGCATCTCCGGCAGGATTTCGACCAGGAAATACGCGAGGCAGCCCACGAACGAGCCAATGAGGATAATGATCGGCCAGTACTGCACGCGGCCGGTGCGGACCGCGTGCGCAATGCACGCGATCTGCAGGATGGCCGAGAGCACGATGAAGTGCATGGCCTAAGGCGCCCGCTCGGAGGCGCTGGCCGCGCGTGCCGCACGGAACTCGCTGGCTTCGCCCCACTCGGGCCACTGCCCGGCGCTGCTCAGGACCTTGCCGACTTCGAAGTACACGCTCAGGTCCTCGACCACACCGGCGTAGTCCCAGTCCGGATCGAACTGGTCCGCGGGCTTGTGGTAGCGGTTCGCGGTGTACTCGTCCGACCACTGCTTGCCGTACTCGGCGCCGCGATCAGCGTGGGTGAGTCCGGCACGGGCGTAGAGCGCGGGCACGCCCTGCTTGGCGAAGTTGAAGTGATCGGAGCGGAAGAAGAAGCCCTTCTCGGGCGCGGCTTCGGGCTCGGTGCGGCGCCCTTGCGCCTGGAGCGCGTCGGCGAGCAGGGCTTCGAGGTCGGGCGACTGGCCCTGGCCGATCACGCCCATGTCGAGGTTGCGACCGCGGATCGGCAGCGCGTCCATGTTGATCACCGCCGCCATCTTGGCCAGTGACAGCGGCGGATGCGCGGCGAAGTACTTGGAGCCGAGCAGACCGGATTCCTCCAGCGTCGGCAGCATGATCACGATCGAGCGCTCGGGCTTCGGATCCATTGCGGCGAAGGCGTGTGCGATTTCGAGTGCGCCGGCGACGCCGCTGGCATTGTCGATGGCGCCGTTGAGGATGTGGTCCTCGCCCTCGATCTGGTCGTTGACGCCGAGGTGGTCCCAGTGGCCCATGTACAGCAGCGACTCTTCCGGCTTGCTGCGGCCTGGCAGGATCGCCACGGCATTGTGCGAGAACGCGTTCTCCATGCTGATCGCGATGCTGGCGCTGGCCTTCGCGTTCAGTGGCACCGGCTTGAACCCGGGCGCGTCGGCGGCGAGCATCAGCGCGTCGAAGTCCTTGCCGTCGGCAGCGAACAGCGCCTTCGCGGCATCGAGCGTGATCCAGCCCTGCACGTCGATGCGCGGCTCCGGGTCTTCCGCGATCGGCAGGTCGTGCTGCGGACCGGTCCAGGAGTTCACCACCACGTCCCAGCCGTAGGCAGCCGGTTCGGTGTTGTGGACGATGAGCGCGGCCTTCGCGCCCTGGCGGGCGGCTTCCTCGAACTTGTAGGTCCAGCGGCCGTAGTAGGTCATGGCGCGGCCCTTGAACAGGGTCTCGTCGCCGCGCAGGAAACCGGGGTCGTTGATCAGCATGATCACGGTCTTGCCCTTCACGTCGAGGCCGGCGTAGTCGTTCCAGTTCTGCTCGGGGGCGTTCACACCGTAGCCGACGAATATCACCTCGCTGTCCTTGAGTTCGACCAGCGGTTTTTCGATACGCGAACCGACCACCATCTCCTTGCCCAGCGTCAGCACTTGCTGCTGCCCGCCCACGGCAAGCGTGAGCGTGGTGCCGGCCGCCGTGCGTGTGGTCACCATCGGCACGCGCTGGAAGAACGAGGCACCTTCGCACGGAAACGCCGCGCACGGCTTGCCGTCGGCTACGGCGGGAAGAAAGCCGATGCGCTGGAACTCGTTCTCGAAGTAGTTCAGCGTCAGCCGCTCGCCGAGCGAACCCGGGCCGCGGCCTTCGTACTCGTCCGAGGACAGCGTCTGGATGTGCCGGGCCAGGTCATTCGCATCGATCGCAGCACCGAGCTTGGCGCGCGCCGGGTCGCCCTTCAGTTCGACATACGCCGGCGGCTGCGGCGTCGACGGTGCCGCCGGGGCGGGCGGCGGTGGCTCGCTGCCGCAGGCGGCGAGCACGAGGGAAACGGGGATCAGCAGACGACGCATCGGGGTTCTCCGGCAAGGCGAACCCCGATTCTAGCCTGCGACCGAACCGCCGCTGCGTTTGCCGGACCAGCTTCAGTTCGCCGCGTACACGCTCCGCCACAGTTCCGCGAGGGCGGTGGCGGTTTCGCGGGGGCGTTCCATGAGCGGCATGTGGCCGCAGTCGTCGAGCAGAACGACGCGTTCGTTCGGCAGGCCGGCGGCGAAGGCTTCGACCGAGCTGACATCGAGCACGCGGTCTTCGCGGCACCAGAGCACCAGGGTCGGCAGGTCGAGCGTGGGCAGCAGGCCGGCGAGCACGAAGACCTCATCGGGCGCGCGCAACTGGCGCATCGCCTCGTTCCAGTCGGCGCCGCGCGGCAGTGCGCGATCGGCGTAGGCGTCGAGTACCGGCTTCGGCAGGAATGGCCGGTGCTTGAACACGATGTCGAGGAAGGCGTCGAAGTCGGCGCGCGTTTTGAGCTGGTACGGATTGCCGCCGCCCTGGATCGCGCGCATGAAATCGTTCGGCGCGAACGGCACGCCGGCGGAGTCGAGGAAGGCCAGCGTACGCATGCGTTGCGGGTGCGCGGCGGTGTAGCGCCCGGCGATGTCGCCGCCCATCGAATGACCCACCAGATCGACGCGGCCGATGTGCAAGGCGTCGAGCCAGGCATGCAGGCGCTCGGCCTGGGCGCCGGCGCGGAAGTCGGGACCGGGCGGATTCGGGCTGCCGCCAAAGCCGGGCAGGTCGGGAATGAGATAGCGGCGCGTGTCCGGCGCGTGCCGGAGCACGTCGAGCCAGGTGCTCGAATCCGCCTGCAGCCCGTGCAAGAGCACCACGACATCGGCATCGGCCGGACCGCGCTCCAGGTAACGCCAGCGCTGGCCATCGACATCGATGAAGCGTTCTTCGACGCCGGCCATCCAGTGTTTGCGCGCGAGTTCGGCATCGAGCACGTGGCCAGGCGCGAGAAACACCGCCGCAATCGCGGCTGTGGCCAGGGCCGCAAGCAGGATCAGCAGTCGCTTCAGCCAGCGCATGGATCAGGGCTTGAAGCCGAGTACCGCATCGACCGAGTTCTGTGCGATCGGGTGCAGGCCCGGGCGTGCGGTCCGGTACACCTCAGTTGCCCAGACCTTGTTCTCGGGCTTCTTCGCGAGCTCGGTCCACAGCGGCATCATCAACTTGCGCCGGCCGATCTCGATCAGGTGCGCGCGCAGCGCGTCGCGGCTCGGTGCGTAGTCGGCGCGGATGCCAGCGAGGAACCAGCGCATGGTGATCTCGCGGTTCTGGCGCTGCGTCAGGCCGTAGCTGGCATCGAGATCGGCCATCTTGGCGGCATCGGCCTTTTCGGCGAAGCCGTTGAGGAAATGCACCCATTCGCCGGTGGACCAAGTCTTCGCAGCCAGCGCCGCCGCGTTCTTCTTGCCGGCGCTGAACTCGGCGAGTTGGCCGTCGATCGCCTCCAGCTTGTCGGAATGCGACAGCAGCGCGTGCTTGGGCACGCCCGGCTGGTGCAGCCACACGTCGAGATCCGCACGCCGCGCCGGCGCATCTTTCGCATCGAGCAGGCGCGTGCCGAAGAACTCCAGGAACTCTTCGGTCGAGACCGACTGGAACGCGTGCTCGTCGAACCAGGCGCGCACCACCGCATCGAACTTTTCGCGGCCAAAGCGCTTTTCCAGCATGCGCAGCATCCACTCGCCCTTCTGATAGGGCACGCCGCTGAAGGCATCGTCGGGATCGCGGCCCTTCAGGCTCAGCACAAGATGCTGGTCGAGTGCCGGCAGCTCCTTCATCTCGGCGAGCAGTTCCTGCTGGCCGACGACTTGATCCATCAACGCCTGGTCGACACCGAACACCGACTCGACGATGCGGTTCTCGACGTAGCTGGTGAAACTCTCGTTGAGCCACAGATCGCGCCAGGTGCCATTGGTGGCGAGATTGCCGGACCAGGAGTGCGCGAGCTCATGCGCGACCACGTTGACCAGCGACTTGTCGCCGGCGATCAGGGTGGGCGTCAGGAAGGACAGGCGTGGATTCTCCATGCCGCCGAACGGGAACGACGGCGGCAGCACCAGCATGTCGTAGCGGCCCCAGCGATATGGGCCATAGAGTTTCTCGGCGGCGACGATCATCGCCTCGATGTCTTCGAACTCCTTCGCGACCGCGTCCAGCCGGCCCGGCTCGGTCCACACGTAGGAGCGCGGACCGACTTGCTTCGAGGCGATGTCGCCGGCGGCAATCGCAAGCAGGTAGGAAGGAATCGGCTGCGGCATATGGAAGCGGAAGCCGCCGCGACCGTCGGCCGCCGGGTCGTTGTCGGCGCTCATCACGACGCGGATGCCCTCGGGTGCAGTGATGCGCGCGCGATAGCTGAAGCGCACCGCGGGTGTGTCCTGCAAGGGCGCGAAGCTGCGCGCGTGGATCGCCTGTGCCTGCGAGAACATGAAGGGTTTCTGCTTGCCGAGCGTCTGCGCCGGCTCCAGCCACTGCAGGCCGGAAGCGGTCGGGGCGGTGTGGTAGTACACGCGCACCTTGGGCGCGGCGTCCTTCAATCGAATGCGCAGGTGCGAACCGAACTTCGCGTCGCGCTTCCCCAGCGAAAACGGCGCGTTGCCCCAGGAACCATCGCTGCGCTGCGCGCTGACGCGATCGATGCTCAGGTCGCGGGTGTCCAGATCGAGCCGCTTCGCCTCCGGTTTCTTCCAGTCCAGGCTGAGTTCAACGAAGCCGGCCAGTTGCCGTTTCTCGAACGAGACATCGAGATCGAGATAGACCTGCGTGATCCGCACCTCGTCGAGATGCGCATACGAGTGCTCGTCTCGCGCGGCTTCGGCGCGCAGCGTGATCGGCCCCACGGCCATTGCCACCGCGAACAGCCCCGCCATCCAGTTCCGCATGATCCGCCTCCAGAAAGAGGCGGCGAGTCTAGCGCGGGAATGTGCCGGCGTAGCCGCGCTTGATCACGTCCGGAACCCGCTATGGATCGCGACGATGCCGGCGCTGAGGTTGCGGTAGTCGCAGCGGTCGAGGCCGGCGTCGCGCATCATCTGCTTCAGCGTTTCCTGGTTCGGGTGCTTGCGGATCGATTCGGCGAGGTACTGGTAACTGTCGGAGTCGTTGGCGATCAACCGGCCGAGGCGCGGCAGCACTTCGAAACTATGCAGGTCGTAGAGCGGGCGCAGCATCGGTTCGGAGACTTCCGAAAACTCGAGCACCATGGCCTTGCCCCCGGGCTTCAGCACGCGCCGCATTTCGCGCAGCGCGGCCGGCTTGTCGGTGACGTTGCGCAGGCCGAAGGCGATGGTGACTGCGTCGAAGTGGCCGTCCGGGAACGGCAGCGCTTCCGCGTTCAGCCGCACGTAGCGCAGGTTGCCGACCAGGCCGCGGTCGGTCATGCGGTCGCGGCCGACGCCGAGCATTTCGGCATTGATGTCGCCGAGCACGATCTCGCCGTCGGCGCCGACGCGCTCGGCCAGCAGCGCGGCGATGTCGCCGGTGCCGCCGGCCAGGTCAAGCACGCGCGCGCCACGGCGCACGCCGCTGGTGGCGACGAAGTGGCGCTTCCACAGGCGGTGGATGCCGAACGACATCAGGTCGTTCATCAGGTCGTACTTGCCCGCGACCGAGCTGAACACCTGGCCGACCAGCTTCTGCTTTTCTTTCCAGTCGACGTCGCGGTAGCCGAAGTCGATCTTTCCCCGTGTATCGGTCATTGCGGTATCACCTCGGGCGCGATTCTAGCCGAGCGCGCGGCCGCCTCAGCCGCCGATCCAGGTGTCGATCAGATGGCGCGAGATCGAGAAGCGCGGCGACAGCTTGACTGCACCGCCGGCGAGTTCCGCGCGCGTGAACCAGCGCACGTCGGCCATTTCGTGGCCTACGCGGATGTCGTCGGAAGTTGCCTGCGCGCTGAAGCCGAGCATCAGCGAGGCCGGGAATGGCCACGGTTGCGAGCCGATGTAGCGGCAGTCGCCAACACGCACGCCGGATTCCTCGAAGGTCTCGCGGCGTACCGCATCCTCCAGTGTTTCGCCGGGCTCGACGAAGCCGGCGAGCGTCGAGTAGCGACCCTCCGGCCATGACGCCTGGCGCCCGAGCAGGGCGCGTTCGCCGTCGTGTACGAGCATGATCACGCAAGGGTCGGTGCGCGGAAAGAACGCGGCGCCGCAAGCCGCGTTGCTGCACAGCGCGCGATGGCCGCCGGTGCTGAACAGCGTGTGTGCGCCGCAGACACCGCAATGGCGCGAGCGCGACTGCCAGTACGCGAGCGAACTCGCGAATGCCGCCAAGCCCGCTTCGTGCGGCGGCAAGTTCATGGCCGCGGCGCGCAGTTCGGTCGCGGCTGCGTTGTGGATGGCGACGAATTCGGCGTGTTCCTCATCGCGCAGCGTCAGTGCAAACAGCGTGCGCGCGTCCTGCTCACCGAGGAACACGAAGCGATCGAACTCGAAGCGCTCGCGCAGCAACGGCAGCGGGATGCTGAGCAGTCTCGGCTCGGGTTGCGCCAGCAGCACCTCGCGGCTGCCGCGCAGCACGATCACCTGCGCCAGATCATCGTCGAAGCGCGCGCGCAGCCAGCCGGCGTCCTCGCGAGATTCGCCGAGGCGGTCGAGGGCTCCGGCGACGAACGCGAAGTCCATGCCTGCGCTCAAACCGTGAACGACGAGCCGCAGCCGCAGGTCGTCTTCGCGTTCGGATTGCGGATCACGAATTGGGCGCCCTGCAGGTTCTCGCTGTAGTCGATCTCGGCGCCGCCGAGATACTGCAGGCTGAGCGGATCGCAGAGCAGGGTGACGCCATCGCGCTCGATCGCCAGATCATCGTCCTCGGGCGCTTCCTCGAAGCTGAAGGCGTACTGGAAACCCGAGCAGCCGCCACCCTGGATGTAGACGCGCAGCTTCAGCGCCGGATTGCGTTCCTCCTCGATCAACTCACGTACCTTGCGCGCGGCGGCTTCGGAAAAATGCAGCGCGGCGCTGGCGTTGTCGTGGTAGCTGGGCGTGGCGGTTGCGGTCATGGCGAGTGCTTCCTGATGCAGCGGCGCGCTTCAGACACGCTTGGCTTCGAGCTTGGATTTGTCCTTGGGTTCGATCTTGGCTTCGAGCGCGAAATCGGCTCCGGACTCGGATTGTGCTGCCTCGGGCTTGGCTGCCTCGGGCTTGGCTTCGGGCTTCGGCAACTGCTTGCGCGGCTCGTCTTCGCGAACCACGCGGCCGGTGATCTGCGCGCCGGCGGCCATCTCCAGTACCTTGTAATGCACGTTGCCGTGCACGCGCGCCTGCGCCGCAAGTTCCACGCGTTCGCTGGCGACGACATCGCCTTTCATCACACCGTTGATGATCACGTGCGGTGCGCGTACCTCGCCTTCGACCGAGCCCTGGTCGGAAATGGTCAGCACGGCGTCGGGAGCACCGTCGGAAATGACGGTGCCGACGACATGTCCGTCAACGCGGAAGCCGCCGGAAAAACTGATGTCGCCCTTGATCTTGGTCTTGGCGCCAACCAACGTATCAATCGACATCGTCGGTCGGTTCGCGTTCTTGCTACTTCCAAACATGCTCATCTGCTCCGGTGGCGAGCGCCTGGTCCCAGGGGAAGCTGCGCTCGAGTTGGTCGCCCTGCGCGGATTTCACCACGAGCACGATGCGATTGGGGATGAAACCGTCCGGCAGCACGAAGCTCACGTCGAGTTCCTGGAAATACTTGAACGAGAACTGCGGGTCGGCGTCCGGTTTGCGTTGCGCCAGGTCGGCCCAGGCGAGCGTGCGCAGCATCTGTTCCTGCATGCCTTCGATGCGAATCTGGGCGGAGCCATCGGTCACTTCGCCCTTTCGCAGGTTCTGCGTCAGCGTTGCGCGTAATTCGTGGCCGCCGCCAGCACCGATGCGGCGCAGCGCGAGTTGCTGCACGGTGAGGCCCTGGCGCGGCGTCTTGCCGCCCATCAGCCGCTGGTAGAAGGCGATGTCGGCGCGCAGCGATGCGATCTCGGATTCGCGCGACGTGAGCGACTGCTGCAGCGCCTCGTTGGCACTGCGCGAGACCTGGTCGGAACGCTCGCTGACGCTGAGCTTCAGCTTGGACTGCTCCAGCTCATCGCGCAGCACATTCAGGCTGGTCTCGGCCTGGCCCAGTCGTTGCTGCATGTCGAGCAGCCCGGGCGCGGCGCGGTACGAGGCGACCAGCCAGACCACCGTCAGGCTTGCGGCCCAGACCAGCACGAGTGCGATCCACAACCGCCGCGCGCGCGCAGGGTCGTGCGCCTGCACGATCAAGCGCGTCGAACTGGAGTGGGTTTTGAACGGATTGCGCATGCGTGGCCACGGCGGCGAACGCGTCTTATAGCCGGCGCCGTTCGGCGCGGGCAAGGAAACAAGTAACGATTAACGGAATTTGAACTCGAACGCGACCGCATTGCGACCCGGATCGACGACTTCGAGATCGATCGTGGCGGTCGCGTCTGGTTGCAGCCCGCGCGCCAGAGCGCGAGCGTCGACCAGATAATCCTGCGGCGCCAGTCTACGCATCGCGATGCGCTGCTCGTCGAGATCGGACAGGGTGATCTCGACGATCGGATACGGCTGCGTGAACGGCGCCCGATTCAGCAGCGTGGCGGAAATGATCAGCGCGCCAGACTGGCTCGGGTGCGGCCGCACATCGCGCGACACCAGTGCGATCTGGCCGATGTCGGCGCGCGGCGGCAGCCGGCAGTTCAGGCGCAGGCAGGCCGCATCCAGCCACGGCCGCAGCCGCGGCTCACTCAGCCACCAGCCGCGCCCGGCGTAGGCGCCTTGCGCGAGCAGGGCGAGCAGCAGCACGACGTTGCCATAGCGCAGCAAGCGGCTGCTGCGCGGCCTCGGCACGGGCGCATGCACGAAGGCGGGCGCTGGCGCCAGATCGTCGTCCTCCGCGTCGATCGCGAACAGATCATGCTGGCCGGCTTTCGGCCGCATCGCCGGCACATCGAGAATCGGCAGCGGCCCGGGATGGTGCCGTTCCAGTTGCCCGACCGGCTCCGGCGGCAACTGGTCGACCAGCGTGGTCAGCGTATCGAACTCGGCGCGACACACCCCGCAGCGCGCCCGCCCGTGCGCATGCGTCAGCGCCGAAGCCGGAATCCGGTAGATCGTCAGGCATTCAAGGCACTGGGTATACATCTCCGCAATTATGCCGCAGCGGACGCACAAGCACCTTTGATCTCTTCGGCCTCGGCGCCGAGAATCAGATCCCTGTGTCTATCAGGCAGGTAACTCGAACCCGTCAGAGAACAGACTGGCTCCAACAGTCGTGATGGCGATTTCGGGCTGGCCGATAGGAATGTCACCCGGCACCCCTGTTACGTCGGGATCATTCGGTTCGACTCGCACGCCGGAATACGACTGTGCTGGGAAATTCTGACAAATGCCGCCCTGAGTCCTTCGAGAACGAGCGGAAATCTGCTCCGTCGAAACAGATTTCGTAGCGAAGTAGATCTGGTCGTCATCCATCTGAACCACAAAACCGCCCGAGATTGGCGCGCCCGCTCCGTGGGTCACATAGCCTTGTCCACTACAGTCGGTGGTCGTGAAGTGAACGAACTCATCCAGTGACCGGTTGCTGTTGCTCACGTGATGGCGAGCGAATGAGCTGTCAACGTCATCGATCGCATAGACGTACCCAGTCGGTGAAACTATCAGATACCCGGAGTTAGACATCGTGCTGATGTAGGCGACGCCTGTGTAGTACCCGAGTACACGGCCATTGGCATCCCGAACCACGGGGCTGGATGCTGAGACTGCTCCGCACAAGAGCAGGGCACAGAGGGCGGCGACAATTCTGGTGGCAATCATGACTTCGTTCTCCCTTGACTGTCGGTGGCGGTGATCACTACTTCGAAAAGACGACGATAGATTGCGTGCCCTTGGTGTTCGCGATCGGCACTTCCTCCGGGGCTACTTTCCAGCCTCGCTCGGCGGCCCACATCACGAATCGCTTATCGTCGATCAGCGTATAATCGAGGGATTTGGAGTGCGGCATGGCTGAGGGGAATGCCAATGCGACGATTCTGTAAGCAATGGCACCGGTGTCCCCTTTGAACTTGGAGAGTGCTAGTTCAAGTGCAGCAACATGCCTTTGTGCATCTCGTTGCCACTGATCAATCGGTTTGTCGTTCATCTGGAGTCGATCCCTGCGCAAGATGCGTCCCTCAATTATGCCGCAGCGCGCTCAGCGGCGGATGGCGGCGATCATGCGACGTGCGCCAGGTCGAGATGGATTTCCACGGCATCGAAGGGCACGCGCACGGTGCCGGCGTCGTCGCGTTCGACGAGGCCAAGTGCTTCGAGTGCGGCGATGTCGCCGTGGACATTGGAGTAGTTGCGTTCCGCCGCCTTCGCCAGCGCATAGACGCTGCACACGCCCCGGCGCCGCAGCGTTTCCAGCAGTTCGATTCGCGCCGGAGTGAGTTCCGAGAAAAGCGTGCGCGCGGATTCGAAATGCAGCCGATAGTCTGCTTCGCCGCTGCGGCCAAGTTGCGCAGCGGCGGTGTCGAACACGCTGCCGCGGCGGGCGAGGTCGATGATTGCTTTCATTGCTCGTTCTCCCGGGTTTCGACATCGCGACGGAAATCCGCTAGCAACTGCGCGACCGAAACGAAGACATAGGGCTGCTCGCACCCGTCGATATGCCGATGATCGCCCTTGTCGCGCTCGTTGTCGTAGCGAACCCGGCACGCGCCCGCAGTCCCGAAAAACAAGCGGTACTTGTACCGGTGAACGCACGGTGGCACGGGCGCATCCAGTTCCCACACCACAAGTTCGACGATGCTGCCGTCGTCACGAACTTCCTTGGCTCGAATGGTGGATCGACTCGCCATGTATTGCATCATAGCAATACATCGCTCAGGGGCGCCATGGTGGGCCAAGGCCACTGTCAGTCGATTCTGGGCGGAGCGGGCGCGCTCAGCGGCGGATGGCGGCGATGCGGACCCAGTCTTGCTGCTGTGTGGTGGTGATCGCATCGAAGTCGCGGCGATAGGCGGCGGCGACTTCGTCGGCCTGGTCGGCGAGGATGCCGGACAGCGCCAGCGGGGCACCCGGGCGACAATGCGCGGTGATGGTCGGCTGCAGCGTGACGAGGGCGCCGGCGAGGATGTTGGCGACCACGACATCGGCGGTCAGCGCCTCCGGGACTGCATCGGGCAGATACAGATCGAGTTGCGCGGCGACGCCGTTGCGTTCGGCATTGTCGCGGCTGGCGAGGATCGCCTGCGGGTCGTTGTCGATGCCGATCGCACGCGCCGCGCCGAGCTTGAGCGCGGCGATCGCGAGGATGCCGGAACCGCAGCCGAAATCGAGCACGGTCCTGCCGCTGAGGTCGAGGCCGTCGAGCCATTCCAGGCACAGTGCCGTGGTCGGGTGGGTGCCGGTGCCGAAGGCGAGGCCGGGGTCAAGGCGCACGACGACTGCATCGGTGGCAGATGGCGGTTCGATGGTTGATGGGTAGATGAAGGTGCGTCGGCCGAACTGCATCGGCTGGTAGGTGTCCATCCAGGCGCGTGTCCAGTCGGCATCGGCAATCTCGCGCGTGGCGAGTTTCTCCGGGGTAAGCCACGGCACCATCAGTTGCAGCGCGTCGAACAGGCCGATGCGGTCGATGTCGTCCGGGAACAGCGCGCGCACGGTCACCTGTGGCCACAGCGGCGTCTCGCCCGGACCCGGTTCGAGGATCGGATGATCCTCGGCGTCGAGCAGCGTGATCGACGCCGCTTCCAGATCTTCGAGCGCCGCCTCGACCCGCGACAGCGAGCGTTGTTCTACTTCGATCGAGAGTTCGAGCCAGGCCATTCCGAGTTCCTCAGAGTTGCAGGCCGATACGCTGCGCCAGTGCCGCCGCCAGCCTGCGGAAGTCAGCGTGGCAGGCCCGCACAGCATCGACGTGTGCGCCGATGACGCCGTCCGCAGCCTTGAGTTCGAACATCGGCTTGTTCGCCTGCACCGCCAGCGGCGCCAGGCTGCGGTAGTGCTTCAGGCTGGCCAGATGGTAGGGGTCGTCGTCGATCGACGGTGCCGTCACTGCGTCGTCGACGACGTTGCGATGGAACTCTCCGGGAATGCGCGCCAGGAAGCGTTCGTAGGCGCGCACCGGCCTCTGGTCGCGCAGCCCGAACTGCATGACCACGTAGCCGGCCGGCTGCATGGAACCGCAGGGCAGGAGGAAGTCGATCATTGCCGGTGCCTTGCTGCTGCGTTCGGCCCACTGCCTGCGCCAATCGCGCAGTGTCGGGCCCAGATTGCGCAGTGCCTGAATCGAAAAGAGATCCGGGGCGAGCGGAACGACAATGAAGTCTGCGGCGATCAGCGCAGCTCGTGTGATCGCGCCGAGGTTCGGGCCGACATCCAGAAGCGCCAGTCGCGCCTCGTGCTCCTTGCCGATGGCGTCCACCGCATTGCCGAACGCGCTGGTGAAGCGCAGTGCGGCAACGTCGCCCCCGCTCGCTTGCATCCAGCCAACCGAGAGCCGGTCTTCGCTGCGCGCCAAGGCCAGATCACCCGGAATCAGGCTCAGGCGCGGTCGTATCGAGAGCGAGTGTGGCGCAGCCAGGGTGCCGCTGGCGTTGATCAGAGGGAGCATGGCGCCGTAGATTGACTGCCGTTCGCCCTGCTCCGGCCAGATCTCGTCGAGCCGTTCGTCACCCAGGCACATGCTGGTCAGGTTCGACTGGGGGTCGAAGTCGGCACAGAGCGTTTCCACGCCCATTTCGGCCATCATCCAGGCAACGTGGAACAGCAAGGTGGTCTTGCCGACGCCGCTCTTGTTATTGAAGAACGCGACCGTGATCATGCCGAGCGCATCCGGATGACGGCGAGGAAGTACTGGGCGTCGGTCTGAAATTCGGCGCGCGGATGACCTGCCTTCTGCAGCACGCGCTGGGCGCTGGCGATGCCCGATCCGTAGCGGTTGACGAAGCCGAGGTTCCACATGGCTTCGGAGATGATCGGATTGCGGTAGCCGCTGCGCGATTCCAGCGTCGCGGCGGTGACTTCACCGAATAGACCGCCGGGATTGCTGATCTCCACGCGGTCCGAAAACCAATTGACGCGCACCGGCGAATTCGAGGCGTAATCGCGGTGCATCATGGCGTTGTTGAACAGTTCGGTCAGCGCGAACTCCGGGAGGTCCGGGTGGTAGCTCTCGGCCACGCCGCCAGTGCGCTGCACGGCAATGCGATTGGTCGCGCGCATCAGTTCATGGACCTGAGATACCACCGTGCGCAGGTCGCCCGACACCGGTCGATCGCTGAGCGGCGAATCGGTGACCGTTGTGCCTGGCCACTGCACGAAATGCGCATACGCGCCTGGCAGGAAGTAGCGCGGGTTGATGCCGAAGAGCAATACGCCGGCGTGAGTAGCCATCTGTTGGCGCAAGTCGAAGAAGCGCAGCGCGGCCAGTTGTTCCTCGGTGGTTCGATGATTGGCCGAGATCACGTCTTGCGCGATCACCCCGGCACGGTAGTCATCGAACAGGCGCAACGACAGGTCGGCGATGGTCGAGCCCGGACAGGGCTGGGCATCAAAGGAGCGCGCCGAGGATGAACGACGCTCGGCAAGTCGGCGCTCTTCCTGCTCGCTGGCGTAGCCTTTCGATGCGCCGACGCGGATGCAGACGCGGCCGCGGTAACGGACGGGGGGCAAGATCGAGGGCTCGACGGCGACCACCGCAACCTCGCCATCGGGGAATTGATGCCGGGTCACGCTCAGGGTTGGAATCGGCTGGATCTGGCCGTCGCGGCGCAGCCCAGCCAGCGACTCCTGCAGCGCATCGGTCACATGCAAGCCGGCGAGGCTTCCGTTCTTGCGTACCCCGATCAGCAGCGCGCTGCGGGTGCCGTGTCCGGGCAGGTCGTTGGCAAATGCGCAAATGGCTTCGCAGAACTTGTCGGTGTCCCGGGTCGACTCGGTGAACTCGACCTGGTCCGACTCGCCGCAGGCGATCAGCGCCAATACTTCCTGGTCAGTGAGGCTCTGCATGTCACAGCCCGATCGGCTTGTCCTTGCGTTCGGCGATGCGTTTCTCGAGGTAGTGGATGTTCATGCCGCCCTGCTGGAAGCCACGGTCGGCCATGATCCGGCTTTGCAGCGGAATGTTGTTGCGGATGCCATCGACCACCATCTCGGCGAGCGCCACGCGCATGCGCGAGATCGCCTGGGCGCGGTCGGCGCCGTGCACGATCAGCTTGCCGATCATCGAGTCGTAGTTCGGTGGGATGCGGTAGCCGTCGTAGATGTGCGTATCGACGCGAACGCCGGGCCCGCCCGGGGCATGGAAACGGGTGATCAGGCCCGGGCAGGGCATGAACGTGTCCGGGTCCTCGGCGTTGATTCGGCATTCGATGGCATGGCCACGCACGACCACGTCGCTCTGTCGGATCGACAGCTTCTCGCCACCGGCGATCAGCAGCTGCTCGCGCACCAGATCGATGCCGGTGACCAATTCGGTGACCGGGTGCTCGACCTGGATGCGTGTGTTCATCTCGATGAAGTAGAAGCGTCCGTCCTGGAACAGGAACTCGAAAGTGCCGGCGCCGCGGTAGCCGATGCGGATGCAGGCTTCGACGCAAACCGCACCAATTTCATCGCGCATCGCCGGCGTGATGCCCGGCGCGGGCGCTTCCTCGACGACCTTCTGGTGGCGGCGCTGCATCGAGCAGTCGCGCTCGCCGAGATGGATGGCGTTGCCCTGGCCATCGGCGAGTACCTGGATCTCGATATGGCGCGGGTTCTCGAGGAACTTCTCCATGTACACCATGTCGTTGCCAAACGCCGCCTTGGCCTCGGCCTTGGTCATGCTGATCGCGTTGTGCAGCGCCGGTTCGGTATGCACCACGCGCATGCCGCGACCGCCGCCGCCGCCGGCGGCCTTGATGATCACCGGGTAGCCGATGTCGCGGGCGATGCGCGAGTTCTCTTCCGGTTCGTCGCCGAGTGGCCCTCCGGAGCCCGGCACACAGGGCACACCCGCGGCCTTCATCGCGCGGATCGCTTCGACCTTGTCACCCATCAGCCGGATCACGTCCGCGGTCGGGCCGATGAAGACGAAGCCGGACATCTCGACGCGCTCGGCGAAGTCGGCGTTCTCGCTCAGGAATCCGTAACCGGGATGGATCGCCTCGGCATCGGTCACCTCCGCCGCGGCGATGATGCGCGGAATGTTCAGGTAACTATCGGAGGGCGGCGCCGGGCCGATGCACACCGACTCGTCGGCCATGCCGACGTGCTTGAGGTTGCGGTCGACGGTGGAGTGCACCGCCACCGTCTTGATGCCGAGCGCATGGCAGGCACGCAGCACGCGCAATGCGATTTCGCCGCGGTTGGCGATAACGACTTTGTCGAGCATCGGGGCGCGCTCAGCTGATCACGAACATGGGTTCATCGAATTCCACCGGCTGGCCGCTGGTCGCGAGCACGGCGGTGACGGTGCCGGAGATGTCGGCCTCGATCTGGTTGAACATCTTCATCGCCTCGATGATGCCGAGCACGTCGCCGGCCTTGACCTGCTGGCCAACCTTGACGAAGGCTGGGGCGTCTGGATTCGGCGAGCCGTAGAAGGTGCCGACCATCGGCGCGCGAATGACATGACCGTCGGGCAATTCGCGGCCGCCGCCGTGGGCGCCATCGACATGCGCATGGTGCTGGCCACCGGCGCTCGGCCGCTGCTCGACATGGACATGGGTGACCGGCGCCGCCGCAGCCGGTGCCGGCATCATCATCGGCATCTGCTTGGGCATGCGCGCGAGGCGCACCACTTCCTCGCCTTCCTTGATCTCCAGTTCACTCAGATTGCTGGCTTCGAGCAGGTCGATCAGCTTTTTGATCTTGCGCAGGTCCATCGTCTTCTTCCCCTTTTGCGTCCGAGCCTTCGGCTCAGATCCCCGTCTGGATGCCATCGACCTTCTCCTGTGTGAGGTGGCGGATGGCGGCGTTCATGGCGTACTCGTAACCGTCCGGCCCAAGGCCGGCGATCACCCCGACCGCGCGGTCGGAAAACAGCGAACGATGCCGGAACGGCTCGCGCGCATGAACATTCGACAGATGCACCTCGATGAAGGGCAGGCCGGCGGCGGCCAACGCGTCGCGGATGGCGACGCTCTGGTGCGTAAACGCGCCCGGATTGGCGATGATGAACGCCGTTCCGTCCGTTCTCGCGCTGTGCAGGCGTTCGATCCAGGCCAGTTCGCTGTTCGACTGCAAGGTGTCGCACGCGTGCCCGTTCGCTGTTGCCTGCGCGCGTGCGGCCTGCTCGATCGCTGCCAACGTGCCATGGCCATACACCCCTGGCTCGCGCTCACCGAGCAGGTTCAGGTTCGGACCATTGAGCAGCAGGATTCTCGCCACCGGCGCTTCCGTCAAAGAAACGTAGTCTGCAGCGCCAACACGATCCTGTCCAGATCGCCGCAGAATCGCCGGCATTCCGCGGTAAATCGGCGCTTGAAACGAATGTTCGAAGCGTATGGATGGGTCACCGCGAACTGCCGGCAGTTTCGGCGATCAGGAACGCCACATCGTCATGTGTGGCGACCAGTCCCTGATCGAGCGTTGCCAGCTTCAACCGGTGGTGGCGGGCGAGACCGGCCAGGTAGGCGTCGGTGATCTGCTGGTGGCCAAGCGTCGTGCGCCAGTCGGCGCCGCGAACATCGATGTCCGCCGGGACGAAGAAATGCCGTCGATCACTGCACAGGCTGTCCAGCACTGCACCGATTTGATGAATGCTGACGTCGCGGCGGAGTTGCTTGACGATGCGCAGAAAGCCCAGTTGTGTCAGCGGACAGGTGGCGAAGCGGCCGTCGATGGTGGCTACCCAGCGCTCGGCAACGGCGTTGTGCACATGATCGTCCAGTCCGAGTGCCAGCAGAACGCTGGTATCCAGCAGACAGCCAGTCATCACTCGTCCAGCGACTTGAGTTCTGCCGTGGTCACCGGTCGGCCGATCGAGAGCTTGAGAAAGCCGGTCACCGGGCTGCGGATGAGTCCGGTCGTCGGGTCGGTGTTGAGGCCCAGGGCCTGATCGCTCAGCGTCAACAGCAGGGTGCCGAGATTCATGCCCTTGGCCTGCGCCAGTTGCTTCAGTCGGCGGTGGGCCTGGTCCGGAATGTCGATCGTCGTGCGCATGGGTTTCCCCGTTTGATGCGCGCGCATCATGATGCGCGGCAAATCCGGCGTCAAACGCTGCGGGTCGCGGCGCGTCGCCGCCATCGCTTCTGTGCCGTCTGTGGTCACACGCGTAGCCCCCGGCAAGCGCCGCTTGCTAAGGTCGCCGGCGTCCCGCCGGAGTCTGCATGAGCACGCCGAACCAGTTCGCACTGCTGAAGGAACGCCGCTTCCTGCCGTTCTTCCTGACCCAGGCGCTTGGCGCCTTCAACGACAACGTGTTCAAGAACGCGCTGATCATCCTGATCACTTTCCTGACCGCCGGTCTGACCGAGGCGCAGGAGCACCAGTACACGAACCTGGCCGCCGGCCTGTTCATCCTGCCGTTCTTCCTGTTCTCGGCCACTTCCGGGCAACTGGCCGACAAATACGACAAGGCGCGGTTGGCGCAGGCGGTGAAGCTGCTCGAAATCGCGATCATGATCGTGGCGGCGATCGGCTTCACGCACTCGAACATCGGCTTGCTGCTGGCCACCCTGTTCATGATGGGCCTGCATTCGACCCTGTTCGGGCCGCTCAAATACGGCATCCTTCCGCAGGTGCTCGACGACAAGGAACTGGTCGGCGGCAATGGCCTGATCGAGATGGCCACGTTTCTGGCGATCCTGCTCGGCACCCTGCTCGGTTCGAGCCTGATCCGCATTGAAGGCGATGGCCATTTCTGGGTCGCGGCGACCGCGATCGGGCTGGCCGTACTCGGGCTTGGCACCGCGCTGGCGATGCCGAAGGCGGCGCCGGTCGACCCCGAGCTGAAGATCAACTGGAACCCGTTCAGCGAAACCTGGCGCAATGTGCAGCTGCTGCGCGGCAACCGCGCGGTGCTGCTGTCTTGCCTCGGCATCTCCTGGTTCTGGTTCTTCGGCTCGATGTATTTCACCCAGCTGCCGAGTTACACCAAGCAGGTGCTGGGCGGCGATCCGGGCGTGTACACGATGTTGCTGGCGCTGTTTTCGATCGGCATCGGGCTCGGTTCGATGCTGTGCGAGCGCCTGTCCGGGCACAAAGTCGAGATCGGCCTGGTGCCGTTCGGCGCGATCGGCATGACCGTGTTCGGCGCCGACCTGTTTTTCGCCTGGCCGAACCCGGTCGGCGAGCAGCACCATGCCATCCGCCAGTTCCTGGTGCAGCCGGGGGCGTGGCGGGTGCTGTTCGATCTGGTCGCCATGGCGGTGTTCAGCGGCTTCTTCATCGTGCCATTGTTTGCGCTGGTGCAGAGCCGTTCCGACCCGAAGCGACGCTCGCGCATCATCGCCGCGAACAACATCCTCAACGCGCTGTTCATGGTCATCGCGGCGGCGGTCGCCGTGGTCTTGCTCAATGTTTTCCAGTTCACCATCCCGCAGCTGCTGCTCGCGACCGCGGTGCTGAACGCCATCGTTGCGATCTACATCTTCACGCTGGTGCCCGAGTTCCTGATGCGGTTCCTGATCTGGATCATCATCAACACCCTGTACCGGCTGAAAGTGGAAGGTCTCGACAAGGTGCCGGACGAGGGACCGTGCATCGTCGTCGCCAATCACGTCAGTTTCGTCGACGCGCTGATCATCGGCGGCAGCGTGCGCCGGCCGATCCGCTTCGTGATGGACCACAGCATCTTCAAGATTCCGGTGCTGAGCTTCATCTTCCGCACCGCGAAAGCCATCCCGATCGCGTCTGCCAAGGTCGATCCGGCCCTGCTCGAACGAGCCTATGCCGAAGTCGACCGGGCGTTGGCGGAGGGCGAGGTGGTCGGCCTCTTTCCCGAAGGCGCGATCACCCGCACCGGCGAAATCCTGCCGTTCCGGCCGGGTATCGAGCGCATCCTCGCCGCGCGTCCGGTGCCGGTGGTGCCGATCGCGTTGCGCGGCCTGTGGGGTTCGCTGTTCTCGCGCAAGGACTCGGCACTCGGCCGCGCCCGCCTGCCGCGCCGCTTCTGGTCGCGCATCGCGTT
>Ga0073899_10001036_pt1 | contig 25610 bp, 24 predicted proteins | sample KloWWTmetaKNB5Ph_FD_88975 | JGI IMG/M metagenome (GOLD analysis project Ga0073899, IMG submission 88975) | Active sludge microbial communities from Klosterneuburg, Austria, studying microevolution and ecology of nitrifiers - Klosterneuburg... | ecosystem: Engineered > WWTP > Aerobic digester >... | reverse complement strand
CGTCCATCGCTACTTCTTCAGCGCCTTGAAACAGATGCGATGCGGCTGGTCGGCATCGGCACCGCGGCGCCGCTTCTTGTCTTCCTCGTACTCGCGGTAATTGCCCTGGAAGAACTCGACGTGTGAATCGCCTTCAAACGCGAGGATATGCGTAGCGATGCGATCGAGGAACCAGCGGTCATGCGAAATCACGAAGACGTTGCCCGGGAATTCGAGCAGGGCATCTTCGAGTGCGCGCAAGGTTTCGATATCGAGATCGTTCGACGGTTCGTCGAGCAGCAGCACATTGCCACCCTGCAGCAGCGTCTTGGCGAGATGCAGGCGACCACGCTCACCACCGGACAGGTTGCCGACCATCTTCTGCTGGTCCTGGCCCTTGAAGTTGAAGCGGCCGAGGTAGGCGCGCGACTGGATCTCGATGCCATTGATGTTGAGGATGTCGAGACCGCCGGAGATCTCCTGGAAGACGTTGTGGTTGCCATCGAGCTTGTCGCGACTTTGGTCGACATAGGCGAGCTTTACCGTCGGGCCGACACCGATCTCGCCCTTGTCGGGCTTCTCGATCCCCATGAGCATCTTGAACAGCGTCGACTTGCCGGCGCCGTTCGGGCCGATGATGCCGACGATCGCCCCGGGCGGCACGCTGAAGGCGAGGTCTTCGATCAACAGACGGTCGCCAAACGACTTCGAGACATTCTTGAACTCGATCACCGAATTGCCGAGGCGTTCACCGGGCGGAATGAAGATCTCGTTGGTCTCGTTGCGACGCTGGTAGTCGACCGACTGCAGGTCTTCGATTCGCGCAAGGCGCGCTTTGCCCTTGCTGCGCCCGCCTTTGGCATTCTGGCGCGCCCATTCGAGTTCTTTCTGGATCGCCTTCTGGCGCGACTTTTCCTGATTCTCTTCCTGCCTCAGGCGCTCGTCCTTCTGCGTCAGCCAGTCGGTGTAGTTGCCTTTCCACGGGATGCCGCGGCCGCGATCGAGTTCGAGGATCCATTCCGCGGCGTTGTCGAGGAAGTAACGGTCATGGGTGACCGCAACGACCGTACCCGGGAAGCGTGCGAGGTACTGCTCCAGCCACTCGACCGACTCGGCATCGAGATGGTTGGTCGGCTCATCGAGCAGCAGCATGTCCGGCTTCGACAGCAGCAATTTGCACAGTGCCACACGACGCTTCTCGCCACCGGAGAGCTTGCCGATGACGGCGTCCCAGGGCGGCAGGCGCAGCGCATCGGCGGCGACTTCCAATTGCTGTTTCAGCGTGTCGGCATCACCTGCCGCCAAAATCGCCTCGAGACGTTCCTGTTCCTTGGCAAGCGCATCGAAGTCGGCGTCCGCTTCGGCATAGGCGGCATAGACCGCATCAAGTTTGTCCTTTGCCTCGAAAATTTCGCCGAGAGCAGTCTCGACTTCCTGGCGCACGGTGTGCGCGGGATCAAGTTTCGGCTCTTGTTCCAGATAGCCGATCTTGATGCCCGGCGCGGCGCGGGCCTCGCCGTTGAAGTCCTTGTCGACGCCGGCCATGATGCGAAGCACGGTCGATTTGCCGGCGCCGTTCATGCCGAGCAAGCCGATCTTCGCGCCCGGGAAGAAACTCAGCGAAATGTTCTTGATGATTTCGCGCTTCGGGGGAACGACCTTGCTCACCCCGTTCATGGTGTAGATGTACTGCATGGAAAGGCCCGACCAAGCGAATAGAAGACCGAGCATTGTCGGGGCATGGGCCAGTCAAGTCCAGCGCGGCGCGGTAACGGCTTGAGCATACCCACACTGGCCGTAGTGCTGGCCCTGCACAAGGCTGGGCACCAGGAAGAGGCCGAGCGTGGCTATCGCGCCATAGTCGCGGCCACGGCGAACGCCGACGCGATGCAGTTGTTGGCCACGCTGCTGCACCAGCGTGGCGAATCCGCTGAAGCGCTGAATTGGCTTGACCGTGCCATGCCGCATCTGGCGCAACGCGACGCGGCCGAGTCGAATCGTTCGGCCCTGTTGTTGGCGCTGGGTCGACACGACGAGGCGCTGGCGACGGCAATCGCCGTCTTGGCGCGTCAGCCGGGACATGTCGGCGCACGACGCAATCGCGATCTCGCGCGACTGGCGCTCGCGCGAGCGGTGACCGACCTGATCACGCGCGTTGACGCCTGGACCGCCTATCTGGCGGACGTCGCCACCGCCACCGATGCCTGGCTCGAATATGGCAATGCGCTGCAGAATATCGGCGAATCCGAAGTCGCCGTCGCTGCGTTCGATGCGGCGCAACAAGCTTGGGTTGGCATGCCGGAGGTGGCGAGCGCGGCGCTCATCGCCGCCCATTTCGAGGCCAGCGCGACAACGGCTTCGCTCGCCGCGCGTGCGCGTACTGCGGCGGCGCAATACGTGCAGCAAGCGCCATCGATGATGACCGCCGGCGAACGTGACGCCGACACCTTCGGGTTCTACTCGCCACGCTTCGGCGACGGGCCGATCGCAAGCCTGATACTGCCGGTCTTGCGCGAACTGCGCGCTAACGGCGTACGTATCGTGCTCTATTCGGGTGTCGATCACGAGCCCGAAGACGCGCGCGCTTACCGCGAGATCGCCGATGTTTTCCATGACATCGGTGCGCTTGACGATGCCGGCTTTCTCGTGCAGGCCGATGCAGACCGAGTCGGGGTGATGTTCGACCTCTGTGGCCATGCACCCGGTAATCGCCTGCGTAGTTTCGCGGCACGGCTGGCACCTCTTCAGGTCAGTTGGGGCGATTGGTTCTGCACGACCGGCTTGCCGGAGATGGATGTCTTCATCGGCGACACGGTGACCACGCCGCCGCAGGAAGACGACTGGTTCGCCGAACGGGTGTGGCGTTTGCCCACGCGCTTCGTCCATGCCTTGCCCGCGGACACACCTGCACCAAGCGACACCGTGCCCGAGCAGCCCCGTTTCGCGAGTTTCAATCGTCTTTCGAAACTGACCGGGGCGACCAGTGCGGCCTGGGCGCAGATCCTGCGGCGCGTGCCGGACGCGACTTTGCTGCTGCGCTCCGGTGGTCTGGAGCAGGCGTCGCTGCGCCAGCACGTCGCCGCCCGTTTCTCGGCGCAGGGCGTGGACCCGCAGCGCATCGAATTCGAGCCGTTCGGCAGCTACGCCGAGACCTTGGCGCGATATCGCAATGTCCGCGTCGCGCTCGACCCGTTTCCGTTCAACGGATGCGTCACGACGCTGGATGCACTGGCGATGCACGTGCCGGTCGTGGCCTTGCGTGGCCACAGCGTGGTCGCGCGGCAGAGCGCCGCCTTGCTGGCCGCGATTGACCGCACGGAATGGATCGCACAGGACATCGATGAATATATCGACACGGCAGCGCGCCTGATCGACGCACGAACCAACCTCGACGCCCGGCGCATGCTTGGACATGCGGTGCCGTTGCCGATCTTTGACGTGCCACGCTACACCGAAGGCCTGCTTGGGGCGATCCGCGAAGTTCAGACGGCGCGCTGAAGTACCTCGCGTTCGAGCAGCGCCGCGAATGCATCGACCACCGCGTCATCGCGATAGAGGCGATGCTTGCGTTGCGCGATCAAGGCGACGATGCGGCGGCGTTCATCGGCGTTGTTCACGAGCGTAACGGCGCGATGCACGAAGTCGTCGCGGTCGTTGGCGATCAATTCCGGAATTTCCATCAGCGTCAGCATCGCGGCAGTGTGGCGGCTCCGCATGAATTCGCCCGGTAGGGTGAGTATGGGTACATCGCCCCAAAAGGTCTCAAGCGCGGTGACACCACCCGACCAGGACAGCGCATCGAGCACCAAGTCCGACTGCCAGAGTTCGCTGAGAAAGGTCGACTCGTCGACATGCCCAATGATGCGCACGCGCCGGTCCAGGTCGATGTCGTGCGCTGCGAACACCGGGTGCATGCGGCGCAGCAGGTTTGCTTCGATACCGGACTGCAGACCGCAGAGCAGCACCAGTTCAGCGTCCGGAACGGCGGCGAGGATGCGAGCGAATATGACATCTTGCTCGGGCAGCAGTTTCAGCCCGTTTTGCGCACAAACGATGCGCAGCGGTGCGCCGACCACGCGCTTGACCTGTTGCGGTTGCAGCGGCAATGGCGCCGGGTCGTACCAGCAGCCAATGCCGGGTAGCGGCATCAATGTTTCGGCGTAGTGGCGCGCGCCGTCTGCGGGTTCCATCAGGGCGCTGCTGATGAAGGCGTCCATGCTGCCGACGCCGCTGGTCACCGGGTGTCCCCAGAGCATCGCCTGAAAGGGTGCGAGTCGCAGCGCTGATAGCGCAACCGTGCGCGGATGCATGCCGACATCGATGTAAACGAGCGCATCGCAGGTATCGTCGCGGATGCGCTGCGCCATCTCGCCCAATGCGCCGATTTCGGTGCGTACGACATCCAGGTCGCGGTGCAATTGCTCGGTCACCGCGTCGCTGCCAGCCTCCAGTGCATACGCGTGCACTTCGAAACGGTCGCGTGGCAGGCGCTGCATCAGGCCACCAAACAGTTTGAGCACGGTGTGATGACGTAGCGTGGCGGTGAGGAAACCGATGCGCAGCTTGCGGCCGCGCAAGGGCGGTGGGCGGATGGCCTGGTCGAACTGAGGAAATGCAGCAGCCGCCATACGTCGCAGCACGCGACCGAGTGCGATTTGCCGCGAGGTCACGTCGATGCCGGTGTAAGCGAGGTGGAAATTGCATTGCGCCAGCATGAGTCCTTCGAGCCGCTGGCGCAGCGCCGGCGCTTCGAGATCGCGAGCGGCAAATTCGGCGCAGCCGGTATCCCAGTCGGCGATGTAGCGGTCGATCACATCGCGGCTGGCAAAAAACTTGTCGTGAGGTGTCAGGAACTTGGCCCAGCGCGCCAGCAGCAGATCGGGGTTGATCTGTAATGCGGCATCCAGCGCCGTATGCATTTCTTCATAGAAACCGAGGCGCGAAGCGGTGATCGCGAGCATGAACTGATTCGGCGCAGAATCCGGCGCCAGCAGCACCAATCGACGTCGCAGCGGCAACACTTGCGCTGGCGTCGCGCCGCTGTATTCCATCGCGATCACCTGCAATTCGATGCCGCGCACGTCAGTGGCATCGAATTGCGCAATACGCGATCCAATGTTGAATGCCGCGCGATGCTGTTGCATCTGCAGCATGCATTGGCCGAGTTCGCAGAGCGCCGGAATCCAGTCTGCATGACGTTGCAACAATGCGTTGATGGCGACCGTCGCATCCTGCACCGGCAAGTCACGACGCAAGCGGCTCAGAGCCTCTTCGGCCATCGCGAATTGCCCATCGCCGAGCAGTGCGTCGATCGAGGTCAATACAGCAGGATTGGATGGGCTCATCGGCAGCGGGCCAGAATCGGGCGGAACGAGGGCAGAAGAGCGCGAAAGACTAACGCTGTTCAGCGTCGCGGGCGAGCCGGGAATGCGCTGCGCTAACATGGCGACCTTCCTGTTCCTTCGCTACGGAGCCTCCCCGATGTATCGCCAGACCACGTCGATCGACGCCTTTGACCCCGAACTTGCCCAGGCCATCGCCGCCGAAGTGCAGCGTCAGGAAGATCACGTCGAGCTGATCGCGTCGGAAAACTATGCCAGCCCGCGCGTGATGGCGGCGCAAGGTTCGGTGTTGACCAACAAGTACGCCGAAGGCTATCCGGGCAAACGCTATTACGGCGGCTGCGAGTATGTCGACGTCGCTGAGAACCTCGCGATTGCCCGTGCGAAGCAGTTGTTCGGTGCCGATTACGCCAATGTGCAACCGCACTCCGGTTCGCAAGCGAATGCCGCGGTCTATCTTGCGTTGCTCAAGCCAGGAGACACCATCCTCGGTATGAGCCTGGCGCATGGCGGCCACCTGACACACGGCGCAAAGGTCAATTTTTCCGGCAAGATCTTCAATGCTGTGCAATACGGGATCGACGTGAACACCGGCCTGATCGATTACGCCGAAGTCGAGCGACTGGCGCAAGAGCACAAGCCGAAGATGATCATTGCCGGCTTCTCGGCGTATTCGCAGGTCATCGACTGGGCAATATTTGCCGAAATAGCGAAGGCGGTCGGTGCCTATTTCTTTGTCGACATGGCACACGTCGCCGGCCTCGTGGCTGCGGGTGAATACCCAAACCCGGTGCCGCATGCCGATGTCGTGACCTCGACCACGCACAAGACCCTGCGCGGTCCGCGCGGCGGCATCATTCTCGCCAAGGCCAATGCCGAGATCGAGAAGAAGCTGCAGTCGATGGTTTTCCCGGGCACGCAGGGCGGGCCATTGATGCATGTGATCGCCGCCAAGGCGGTCGCCTTCCTCGAAGCGCTGCAGCCGGATTTCAAGAGCTATCAGCATCAGGTCGTGTTGAACGCACAGGCGATGGCGAACGCCTTCATCAGCCGTGGCTATCGGATCGTCTCCGGCGGCACGAAGAATCATTTGTTCCTGGTTGACCTGATCGGCCGCGATGTCACCGGCAAGGATGCAGAAGCCGCGCTCGGTGACGCGCACATCACTGTCAACAAGAACGCGGTGCCGAATGATCCGCGCTCACCGTTCGTGACCTCCGGCTTGCGCATCGGTACGCCGGCGGTGACCACGCGTGGCTACAAGGAACCTGACTGCGTCGCACTCGCACACTGGATTTGCGACGTGCTTGATGCGCCAGCCAATGCCGACGTCATCGCCGGTGCTCGCGCCAATGTCACTAAGCAATGCCAGCAATTTCCGGTGTACGCCTGAGGCACTAGTTTATGCATTGCCCGTTCTGCCAAAAGCCCGATACCCGCGTCGTCGACTCGCGTCTGACGGACGACGGTGCACAGGTGCGTCGGCGGCGCCAGTGCGAGGGCTGTGGCGAGCGCTTCACGACCTTCGAATCGGTCGAGTTCAAGTTGCCGATGATCGTGAAGACGGATGGGCGTCGCGAGGCTTTTGATGCATCGAAATTGCGCGCGAGCCTCGAGCACTGCTTGCACAAGCGGCCAGCCAGTGCCGTGAGCATCGATGCCGCGATCGTGGCGATCAGCAAGCGTCTTCGCGGCTTGGGTGAACGCGAAGTGCTTTCACGGCGCGTTGGCGATTGGGTGATGAGTGAACTGCGTCGTATCGATCAGGTCGCCTACGTGCGATTCGCGTCGGTTTATCGCAAGTTCGAGGACGTGCAGGCCTTCCGCGAGGAAGTCGAGCAACTCGAACGTGATTTGCCGTCGTTGTCAGAGCACCAACTTTCCCTGCTCGATGACCCGGTGCCGGCCGGCCGCAAGCCGTGATGGCTCGGTACGTGTGGTTGAGCGAGGTGCCGCAACATGCGCAGCAGCTTGCGGAATGGCATGTCGCAGAATGGACGTCGTTGATTCCCGCTTTCAATGTGGCGGACATGATCACCGAGTTCGCGACGCATGATGGCGACATGAAAATTCCGACGACGTTGATTGCCCTCGACCAAGACGAATTGTTGGGCTCGGTCAGCCTGCTCGAAAACGATCACGATGACATTCGCGCCTATTCGCCGTGGTTGGCGAGCCTGTATGTACGGCCAGCCTCGCGTGGCACTGGTTTGGGTATCGAACTGGTACGACGATGCGAAGACGTGGCGTATCGGCTCGGCATCGAGCGACTGTATCTCTACACCGCCGGCCAAGAATCGTTTTATCGCAAGCTCGGTTGGCGCGACGTGGCGACCGTCAGTCTGCGCGCTGTGTGTGCGACGGTGATGGACGTTGCGCCGCGTCGGCTGATGGCCGCGTAAGCATGTTCAGCGCCAGCGACCACGTGCACATGTCGGAAGCGCTGCGCCTCGCCGCGCGCGGTCTGTACACGACACAACCGAACCCTCGCGTCGGTTGCGTGATCGCGCAAGCCGATCATGTGCTCGGACGTGGCTTTCACGCGCGCGCCGGCGAAGCACATGCTGAAGTGTTGGCACTGCGCAAGGCTGGCGACCGTGCGCGCGGCGCAACCGCATACGTCACGCTTGAGCCGTGCGCGCATCACGGGCGCACGCCGCCATGCGCAGAAGCGCTGGTGCGTGCCGGCGTGGTACGCGTGGTCGCGGCGATCGGCGATCCCTTCGATCGTGTTGCCGGGCGGGGTTTCGAAATCCTGCAAGCGGCCGGGATCGCGGTTGAGGTCGGACTGATGGAAGCCGCCTCACATGAATTGAATATCGGCTTCTTCTCGCGGATCCAGGAGGTTCGGCCGTTCGTGCGCGTGAAGCTCGCGACAACGCTGGATGGCCGCACGGCACCGGCCGATGGCACGCAGCAATGGATCACCAGCGAGGCGGCGCGTCGTGATGGTCATCGCTGGCGCGCACGTGCTTCGGCCATTCTGACCGGCGTGGGCACCGTGCTCGCCGATGATCCACGATTGAACGTGCGACTGGATGAACCGCATGTCTCACCGTTGCGCGTGATTGTCGATACACAATTGCGCACGCCGGCTACGGCGCGGTTATTGCACGACAACGGTGCGCCGGTGCTGATCGTTTGCGCTGATCCGGCGGATGCACAGCGCCGCGCCGCGCTTGCCTCAGCCGGTGCCGAGATTGTCGTGCTGCCGATTGCAGGTGCCGGGATCGACCTGCATGCGCTGATGAGTTTGCTCGTGCAACGCCAAGTCAATGAACTGCATGTCGAGGCGGGTGCCAAATTGGCTGGCGCGCTGTTGCATGCCGGTCTGCTGGACGAATTGCTTCTGTATCAAGCCACGAACTTTCTGGGCGCCTGCGCGCGGCCTTTGATCGCCGGTGCGATGTTGCCCGTGGCGTCCTGGAAAGTCATCGACGAACGCCGTGTCGGGCCGGATCGTCGCCTCCTATTGCGCCCGAATCGCTAGGACTCAGCATGTTCACTGGTCTCGTTGAAGCCACTGGCCGCGTTGCCGCCTTGATCGCACAGGGCGGTGACGTGCGTCTGCGCATCGATTCCGACGCGCTTGGTCTCGACGATGTGCTACTCGGCGACAGTATCGCCGTGAACGGCGTCTGCCTGACCGTGGTGACATTCGATGCGCAGGGCTTCGAAGCCGATGTGTCGACCGAAACCCTGTCGCGCACGACGCTCGGAAGTTGGACGGTCGGGCGGCGAATCAATCTCGAAAAATCATTGCGATTCGGTGATCGCGTCGGCGGCCACCTGGTCAGTGGGCATGTCGATGGCGTCGGTCGCGTAGTCTCGATCGAAGCCGACGTCCGTGCGACACGCTGGCGTTTCGCCGTGCCGAGGACGTTGTCGCGCTTCATCGCCGAAAAAGGCTCGGTCGCGGTGGACGGCGTCAGCCTGACCGTCAACGCCGTCGCTGATGAGCACTTCGAGGTTGCGTTGATCCCGCACACGCAAACCGTTACGGCGTTCTCCGACACAGGCGTCGGCAGCGGCGTCAATCTCGAAGTCGACCTGCTCGCGCGCTACCTCGATCGACTGAACAGCGGTCCGCGTTAACCCTCGGTTGCATCTGCCGTGGTGCCGCGGCGGTCGTCCTGGTGGATGGACACGCCTTTAACTTCGTTGCGCATCTCGGCGAGTTCACGCATCAACGTTTCGATGTTCACTTCGTTCTTGAGATTCACCTTGTAGTCGGTCTCGGCGCGGGCACGGTCCTTGAACGATTGGCGGTTCTGACTCATCACGATTAGCGGGCCTTGCAGTCCGACGAGAATGGCCAATGCGAGGTTGAAGAACTGGAACGGATAAGGGTCGAGTGGCTTCGGCAGCACGCCGAGCACGTTGATGCTGCACCAAGCGGCAGTGATCAGCAGCAGGAACAGGATAAACGCCCAAGAGCCATTGAGTTCGGCGACCTTGTCGGCCAAGTGTTCGCTCCACGACAGGTTCTTGTCGAACTCGGCATCGACATTCCGAGCGGCGCGCGCCGATAGCAGTTCGTTGGTTTCGCGCAGGCGTTCGCTCATGGTCTGCAAAATCGCCATCGCGGCAGCGGGCCGACGTTCCAGGTAGGCCGTTAAGGTGTCCTGTTTGAGTTCGAGCAGGACCGCATCACTGGTTGCAACGGCACTGGCGCTACGTGGCTTCTTGTCGAACAACGCCAGTTCGCCAAAGTATTCGCCGCGCGCGACATCCTTAAGCGAGATGCGTTGCGAGTTCTGGCCAGGCAGGTGGATGTTCACGTCGCCGCTTTCGACGATGTACATCGCATTGCCGGCGTCACCGAGCGCGAAAATCATTCGTCCGGCCGCGTAGTTGCGCGGCGTGACCGCTGCTGACAGCGCCGTGATGTCGTCGTCGCTGAGGCCAGCAAACATCGGAATCGAGCGCAACAAGGGCGTGGTGTTCATGGCATCTCCATCAGGCCAGTGTGAATTCCATGGGGTGGGTTGCAAAGCAAGGCGATCGTAACTGGTTCATTTGTACTGCCACTGGTGCACCGGTACCAAGCATCGCCCGGAACTGGCCACGCCGTGCGTATCGCTGCAACCGGTATGCTGCGTCCCCGTTCCGCCGCCATTCCCGCCATGAACTTCAGTCCGATTCCAGAATTGATCGACGAAATCCGCGCCGGCCGAATGATCGTGATGCTGGACGATGAGGATCGCGAAAATGAAGGCGATCTGGTCATGGCTGCGGAACTGGTGCGGCCCGAGGACATCAATTTCATGGCGCGTGAGGCGCGCGGCCTGATCTGCTTATCGCTGACGGTCGAACGCTGCAAACAACTGCGGCTGCCGCCGATGGTGCAGGACAATGCATCCAAACATCGCACCGCGTTCACCGTCTCGATTGAGGCGGCCGAAGGCGTCAGTACCGGTATTTCGGCCTACGACCGCGCCCACACGATTCGCACCGCGGTGCGTCCGAATGCCAAACCTGAGGACCTGCATCAGCCCGGTCATGTGTTTCCGTTGCAGGCGCAGCCGGGTGGGGTATTGCTGCGCGCTGGCCATACCGAGGCAGCAGTCGATCTGGCGCTGTTGGCCGGACTGGAGCCGGCCGGTGTGATCGTCGAGATCATGAGCGCTGACGGCACGATGGCGCGTCGCCCGGAGCTAGAGGATTACGCGGCACGCCATGGTCTCAAGATCGGCACGATCGCAGAACTCATTCGCTACCGCATGCAAACTGAGGCTACGGTCACGCGCGTGTTCGAGCGTGAGGTGGCGACGCGGCATGGCAAGTTCCGTCTGGTTGCGTATCGTGACCGCTTCGGTGCGGGCCTGCATTACGCGCTGGTACGCGGCGTGATTGATGCGGAATCGGTGACGCCAGTGCGCGTACACACCAAGAATCTGCTGGTCGATGTACTGATGCTTGATCGCGACGACTTGGGTGTATCCGCGGAAAAGGCGCTGGCGACGATTGCCGAAGACGGTCACGGGGTGTTTGTGCTGCTCGGCGACCATCGTGATGCCGAGGCCGAATTTGCGCGACTGACCGAGCAGTCAATGCCGGCACCGGTGGCCGCCAGCGACTGGCGCACCAGCGGTCTCGGTGCGCAGATTTTGGTCGATCTCGGCGTGCGTCGACTGCGCGTGATTGGTACGCAGCGGCGCTTTGTCGGCCTCTCGGGCTTCGGACTCGAAGTGGTAGACTACGCGCCCTCCGAATCCTGATCGGCCCGTCGGCAGCTCACGCAGCGCGGCCTGAGGTTGCTGCATGCCCTCCCATCCCGTACCCCGTGCTCATCCGGTCGATCTGGCCCGATTCAAGCTCGCTCGCATCGAACCGGCCGAAGGTGCCCTGCGCATCGGCGTGATCGCGGCGCGCTTCAATGGCGACATCGTCGACGCCCTGCTTGAAGGCGCGCTGCGCACTTTGGCCGAGCACGATGTGCGCGGCGACGACGTCGTGCTGGCGCGAGTTGCTGGTGCGTGGGAATTGCCGCAAATCGCGCAGGCGATGGCCGATTCCGGTGAAATCGACGCGGTCGTTGCGCTGGGTTGCATCATTCGTGGCGAAACCTCGCATTACGATGTCATCGTCAACGAGTCGGCGCGCGCGCTGATGGATGTGTCGTTGAAGGCTGGCATCGCGGTTGCCAATGGCGTGCTTGCGGTTGAGAACATCGAACAGGCGATTGCGCGTTGCGGTGGCGAACAGGGCAACAAGGGTTCAGAAGCGGCGCTCGCAGCGATCGAAACGGCGGGCCTGATCCGCAGCTTGCTGCCAGAACATTTCGATCTCGATGACGATCTCGACAGCTTGCTCGACGACATCCAGAACAACGACCTGCCGCGCGGAGCACAGCGATGAACGATCACCGACAGCGCAAGCCCGAAGGCGTCGATCTCGCGGCGCGCAGCCGCGCCCGCCGTCGCGCCTTGCAAGCGACCTACGCGTGGCAGGTGTCCGGTACCGGCATGCTCGGCATCATTGATCAGTTCAAACATGAGCAGGAAATGGAAATCGCCGACCTCGACTACTTCGAGGACCTGCTGGTCAACATCGAGAAACACTGCAAGGACCTCGACGCTGCGATCACGCCGCATCTTGACCGCGCCATCGAATCAGTCGATCCGATCGAACGCGCGGTGCTACGCCTCGGCGCCTACGAGCTGATTCATCGCCTCGATGTGCCGTATCGTGTCGTTATCAACGAAGCGATTGAGACGACCAAGCGTTTCGGTGCCGACTTCGGCCACACCTTCGTCAATGGTGTGCTCGATAAGTTGGCGCGTGACGTCCGTGGTAGCGAATATCGCCGCTGATGTGGCCGAATCGCTCGACGAATTCGAATTGATCCGTCGCCTCGCCGCAACCCAGCGCGGCGTGCGTGACGACGTCGTGCTCGGCATCGGCGACGATGGCGCCGTGCTCGAACCGATGCGCGGCGCACAACTGGTCGCGGTCTGCGACACCTTGGTAGCCGGACGACATTTTCCCAACGCCACCGACGCCTTTGCGATTGGCTGGAAAGCGCTGGCAGTGAATCTGTCTGACCTTGCCGCGATGGGCGCATTGCCACAATGGGCCTTGCTGGCGCTGACCTTGCCGGAACGTGATGCGAACTGGGTCGAGCGTTTTGGCGCCGGCTTCGGCGCACTCGCGAAGATGAGTTCGGTGGCGTTAGTCGGCGGCGACACCACGCGCGGACCGTTGACGATCACGGTGACCGCACTCGGTGCCGTCGCGCCGATGGCGGCGTTGCGGCGAGATCGGGCACAGGTCGGCGAGCGCATCTGCGTCACCGGTGTGCTCGGCGAAGCCGCGCTTGGGTTGGCTGCCGCGCAGGCGGGACGACGCGACGATCGGCGATTCGCACATTATTTGGCACGCCTCGATCGGCCAGAGCCGCAACTTGCCTTGGGTCAAGCCTTGCTTGGGTTGGCCAGCGCGTGCATCGATGTCTCGGACGGACTCGTGGCCGATCTAGGCCACGTTGCCGAGGCCAGCGGCGTTGGTTTGCGCCTTGATCTCGATGCGATTCCGCATCCACCATTCGCGTTAGGTGCGGCGCTCGATTTGAGTCGGCGTGCGGTGATCGATCTTGCACTGGCGGGTGGCGACGACTATCTGCTCGCATTCACCGTGCCGGAAGCGTGCCTCCCCGAGTTGCGCGTACGCACCACCGAACTGCGGCTCGACCTGCATGTCATCGGCGTGGTGACATCGGAGTCCGGGATACGCCTGCTGACGGCCGAAGGCGGCGACTACGTTCCGGGTCGCATTGGCTTCAATCATTTCGGAAATAGCGATGGCGAATAAGTTTGTCGTGTTGCGACATCCTTGGGGGTGGCTGGCGAGCGGCTTCGGCTCCGGCCTATCGCCGTTCGCACCTGGCACCGCCGGCACGCTGGCGGCGTTGATCGTCTATTTGGCGCTGCGCCCGTTCGGTTGGCATGTGCTGCTGGCGGTGATCACGATCGTGTTCGTACTTGGCGTGTTCGCCGCGAACTGGGTAATTGTGAAGATCGGCATTGATGACCCCGGCGTCGTCGTTGTCGACGAATGGATCGGTACTTGGATCACCCTGCTGCCGGCACTGATGCTGTGGCCGGCGCTTGGCTACGCGGCGCCGTTATGGCTGGAATGTACGCTCGCCTTCGTCGCATTCCGGATCACCGACATCCTGAAACCTTGGCCGGCTTCGTGGGCGGATCGCGAACTGCATGGCGGCTTCGGTGCGATGGCGGATGACGCGATCGCCGGCATCTATTCGGCGCTCATGCTGTGCACCTGGCCGTGGCTGGCGGAGCGGTTTTGAGGTGTTCGCTCAGGGTTCGTGGGCAGTGAGCGCGGTATTCGCCGCCTGTCGCAGCATTGCCATGCGTTCTGCGCTGAAACCGGCGAATTCGGCGCGTGGCAGGGTGCTGTACTGCATCGACAGCGGCAGCCGTGCATCGGGCAGAGCGGTGACACTGATCAAGGGCTGACTGAGTGCCACTGCGCGCGCTTCCGGCAGCCAACCGTCGATACGGGCGTACAGCATGATCGCCGCGAGCATCGACACGTCCGGCGTCGGATGCAGGATGCGATCGACGAATAGCGTGGCGTCGGGATCGAGTCTGCGCAGCGCGATGATCGCCTCGCCGACATCGGCAGGGAGTGCGTCGATCGCTTTCGACAAGCGCCGCGTGACGCGGCTGATCGACGCTTGTTCACGCACGTCGGCGCCCCAAGTACCGAGGATCACCGTGCGCACACCAAGCTTGGCGGCGAACTCGGCGTATCGCTTGTGCGTGCGCAAACTGTCGGTGCAGGCAAAGGTTGAGCGCAACGAGGGATGCTCGGCGCAACGAAGCCAGCCACCGGCCTCCTGCAGTACCAGAACATCGACTTGATTGGACTTCAGATAATGCTGCACGACGCCTTCGCGCCAGCGCTCGTTGAGGAATCCGCCGGGCACGACGAAGGCCTCGGTCTCGACATCGCGCTCCGGCGTTTGGCTATGCACGAGGGCGCGGAACAGCATCGGCAAGTCGTTGGTATAGGTGTAGCTGTTGCCGACGAAGACGACATGCAGCGACTCGTCACTTGCACGCGCCAAGCTCGGTAATCCCGCCAGCACGACCGAGCAGCAAACCATCCAAACGTAGATCCAGCGATGCAGCAGCGAACTCATGCGCCCATGTAAGCGTCAGCGCCACGGCAACGTCAGTGCCGAAAGGCACGCCGCAACGATTGCAAAATGCTAATTCACGGCGGCAGCAGCTTGCCGGGATTGAGAATACCGAACGGATCGAACTGTGCTTTCACGGCACGCATCAAGGCCAATGTCGGTGCGGCGATGGCCTGTGGCATGAAGTCGCGCTTGTCGAGGCCGATGCCGTGCTCACCGGACAATGTCCCACCTAACGCCAGCGTGGTCGCGAATAGTTCAGAGAGCACGCGCGGCGCCTGTGCTGATTGCGCGATGTCGGTGGGATCGAACATCAGGTTCACGTGCAGGTTGCCATTGCCGGCATGACCGAAGCAGACGATGGCGATACCGCTGGTGGCGGCGAGTTCACGCGTCTTCGCAACCAGTGCCGGCAGCTTCGATACCGGCACCACCACATCCTCATTGATCTTCTTCGGCGCGACGTGTTTGAGCGCTGGCGACAACGCCTTGCGCGCCGCCCACAGGCGCGCCACCTCGTCCGCCGATTGCGCGGCATCGATTCTCAGCAGTCCTTCGCCTTGCGCCGCAGCAGTCACCGCCGCCACAGCGTGTGCGATCGCCGCCTCAGCGCCATCGACTTCGATCATCAGCAATGCACCCGCAGACGGGATATCGGCGCCACCGATGTCGCGCGCGAGCCGCAGCGCTTCCGCATCCATGAACTCCAGCGCGCACGGCACCTGCGGTTGACGCATCAGTCGGGCGACGGCCGCGGCCGCAGTTTCGACATCTCGATACAGGGCGCGCAGCGTGCGCACCGTTTCCGGTTGTGGCAATAGTTTCAGTGTCGCATCGCCGATCAACGCCAGTGTGCCTTCAGAGCCGACGACAAGGCGCATCAAGTCGTAGCCGGTAGCGCCTTTGGTGGTGCGCGAACCGAGGCGATGGATGACGCCGCGACCATCGACGCAGCACAGCGCCAGCGTGTTGTCGCGACTCGCGCCGTACTTCACCGCACGCGGTCCACCGGCATTGCAGGCGAGGTTGCCACCGACCGTGCAGAACGATGCACTGGTCGGATCGGGCGCCCAGAATAAACCGTGACGAGCGGCGGCGGCCTGCAGGTCACCGTTCAATACGCCGGCCTCGACCACCGCGACGCGGTCGTCTGGGTCAACATCGATGATGCGATCCATGCGCTCGCAGGACACCACGATGCCGCCTGCAACCGGCACGCTCGCCCCGGTCGTATTGGTCCCGCGGCCGCGCGCAATCACTGGCACCCGAAGTTCGCCACAGTACGCGACGACGGCTGCGATCTGCTCGATGGTTGTCGGCAGCACGACGGCATCGGGCAGCACGCTGCGCCGTGAATTGTCGTAGCTGTAGGCGATGCGACTAGCCTCGTCGTAACGCAGTCCGTCGGCATCGAGCACGCCATCGAGACGCAACCGCAGGATGTCAATGGCGTGATTCATCCGTCCACCCGGAACGCATCGCACAACCAGTTGAAGCTGGGTTCGTCGCTCGCGCCACTGACCGACACGACATCGAAACGGCACGGCGTATTCGCATAACGCGGGTGGCTCTGCAGGAACAATGCCGCTGCTTTCACCAGCTTCTGACGCTTGGCGCGGGTAATCGAATCGAGTCCATCACCGTGACTGACGCTTGCGCGGTAACGCACTTCGACGAACACCAGCACCTCGCCGTGCAGCATGACCAAGTCAATCTCGCCGAGGCGAAAGCGCGCCTGCCGTGCCAGCGGACGCAGCCCCTGAGCAACCAACCAGCGCTCAGTCGCGGCTTCCAGCGCGTCACCGGTGGCGCGCGTACCGATCACGGCGTCGACGCGGGTTCGGCGACCAAGCGCAAGGCGGTGGCCGGCTGCGGTACGCCATCGACGAAACGGTAAAATTGCGGTAGCCGCCGAATTCGACCGAACGCATCGGACAACAGCAACCCGCTGGCGCCGTCGATATAGCGTCCTGGTTTGGCCCTCAGGAAGTCGAGGTAGGGCAGCAATTGGTAGGCGTCGAGGCCGAAAGCAAACAGGCGCGGGCTGTTCGCTGCGCTCGTGAGATCGCGCGCCAGTTCGCCGCGTGCTGGCAGCCCGACCGCAGCAGCATGCGTCCATGGCGCATCCATGAACACGAGTCCGTCGAGGTCCTTGTCCTGCAGGGCCTGAACCGCTCCGCTGTAAACGTGTGAAGTGGCGACGATCGGCAGGTTGAGGAAGTCCGCCGCACGCAATTGCGGCATCAGCAAGCGCGCAGTCGATGGCCGTAATGCGAGAAAGATGCCATCGGCCTTGCGCGTCTCCGGCGCGTTGCCGGGCGCGCCGATCAGTGCGACTAGCGACTCGGCAAAATCGACATCGCTGTCACGCAACATGCGACGACCGCTGATCGAGCCACCTAACGCACGCAGTTGCGCGTCCAGCGTCGCCATCGCGCGTTCACTCCAGTCTTCGTTGGTGCCAAATACCGCGATGCGTGTTGCGCCTTCGGCGACAAGGCGCTCCGCTGCCAGTGCGGCTTCCTCCTCGGGTAACAAACCGAAGTGGAAACTGCTTTCAGTCGCGATCGTTTTGGGTTCCGGGTAGTTCAAGGTCAGCAGTGGCACGCGACCATCACTGGCTTCAAGCACCGCATCAACCTGATCACGTTCAACCGGACCGAGTACCGCATCGACGCCATCGTTCAGCGCGAGTTGATAGGCATCGAGCGCACTGCGTCGCGTGCTACCGGCATCGTAGACTTGTAGCGAGCTGGCGGCCGCGAGTTGATAGTGCATGCTCATCACCCCATCGAGGATGGCCCGGCCCGCCGCTGCGTAGTCGCCGTGGACCGGCAGCAGTAGCGCGAGTTTGCGTACCGGTTTGAAGCCTTCTCGGCGCATCCGACCATCACTGCCCGCCATCATCGTGCCGACCGCTTCAGTGGCCGCGATCGGTGCGCGTGCCGGCGGCTCGCCAGTGACTCGCAGTGCCTGCTCCAACCAAGGTCGCGCGGCGTCATCCGCGGCCAGCGCCAGCAGATCGGTGCGCAGAACTTCAGGTTTTTGCACCGTGATCATCTCCAACAGCTCACGTTGCGCATCGCGGCGTTCGGATTCCGGCAACACGGCAATCAGTCGCAGCCGCGTGCGGGCGGCTGGCAAGTAACGGCCTTCGGCAGCGAACGCGCGGGCTTGCAGTTCCAGCCAACGCTCGCGCACTGTGGCGGGAATGCGTGCATCGTCAACCGCGAGGAGCGCCGAGGCGCGTGCGGCTTGCTGCTGCGACAGCGCAATCTCTGCGGCCAGCAGATCGAAGCGCAGGTTTTGTCCGGCGTCGAGATTTTTTCGCTTGATCTCGCCGAGCAAGCGCGCGACCGCGTCCAGTTCGGCCTCCTCACGCCAGGCTTCGGCAGCGCGCAGCCGGTAATAGTCACGCAAGCCTCGCTTCTCGTTGGCGAGGCGTTCGAATTCAGTACCAGCGGCACGATAGTCGCCGGCGTCGATGCGTTCGCGCGCGTCGGTCTCCTGCGACTGGTCGGGCGCCGGCGGCGCGGTCTGACACGCGGAAAGCAGCAGCGCGGTCAGCGCGATACAGATCGGCAGCAAACGGGGCATGCGCAGGCTCGCAATTGGGAGGCAAGGCCGCGATGATAGCGAAGCCATGTCATCGAACGCGCCCCGCGAGCCCGGTTGCCTGTATGTGGTCGCGACGCCGATCGGGCACCGCGACGACTTGTCTGCGCGCGCGATCGCGACGCTGAAGCGAGCTGATCGCATTGCCTGCGAGGACACCCGCCACAGCGCGCCCCTGCTGGCATCGATCGGTGCGGCAGCGCCGACGGTGGCGTTGCACGAACACAACGAAGCGCAGGCGGCGACCAAACTGGTTGAGCGCATGTGCGCCGGCGAGCATATCGCGCTGATATCGGATGCCGGCACGCCACTGGTCAGCGATCCCGGGTATCGGCTGGTGCAGGCGGCCATCGCCGCAGGACTGCGCGTGGTGCCGATTCCAGGGGCGAGCGCGCCGATCGCCGCCTTGTCGGTATCCGGTTTGGCCAGCGACCACTTCAGTTTTGAGGGATTTTTGCCGACCAAATCCGGCGCACGCCGTGAGGTGTTCGCGGCCTTGGTCGATGCCACGCGGACGCTGATTTTTTTTGAGGCCAAGCACCGTATCGTCGATTCACTGGCCGACGCGGTTTCAGTGTTCGGTGGCGAGCGTCGCGCTGCGATCGGGCGTGAACTGACCAAACTGCATGAAACCATTTTGCGCGGCACGCTGGCCGAACTGCAGGCGCGCGTTGATGCCGACCCTGAGCAGCGACTCGGCGAGTTCGTACTGATGGTCGCTGGCGCCGAGCGCACTGAAGTCGAGGCGCGGCGTGTCACTGACGCAATCGTGCTGGCGCAGCGGCTGGCCACGGAAATGTCCGCGAGTCGAGCGGCAAAACTCGCTGCTGAGATCAGCGGTACGTCGAAGAACATGTTGTACCGTGCATTGACCGACCTATGAATCACTTATCCCGAGAACCTTGTCATGACCGATTGGTACTACGCCGACGCGAATAATCAACGCCAGGGCCCGCTGCCCGAAAGTGATCTTGCTGCGTTACACACGGGCGGAAATTTGCGTCCGGAAACGCTGGTCTGGCGCCAGGGTTTGCCGGCATGGACAGCGTGGCGCAAGGTCATGCATGAAGTTGTCGTGGGGGTACCCCAAATGCCGCCATCGGGCGAGGTGGCAGCCCAGGATTCACCGTATGCGCCACCGCGCGCGGCACTGCACGACGATGGTGCAGTAGTCACCGGCAATGTCGTCGTCTATGCCGGATTCTGGAAGCGTGTCGCCGCCAGCATTCTAGATGGCTTCGTGACCTCATTCGTGATGTGGATGCTGATGATTCCGATGTTTTTCGTGGTCGGCGCGGGTCTCGGTGATCTGGCGCAGATCAACCATGGCACCAATGTCCTGGTGACCTCGCTGTATTACCTGATCAGTATTGCCATACCGCTCTTCTACATGGCCTGGATGCACTCCTCGTCGAATCAGGCGACGCTGGGCAAGATGGCGGTCGGTATCAAGGTCGTGCGTAGCGACGGCGAGCGCATCAGTTTCCTGCGCGCCTTCGGCCGCTACTGGGGCTATATGCTGAGTTCGATGCTGCTGATGATCGGTTTGATCATGGCCGCGTTCACTGAGCGCAAGCAGGCCTTGCACGACTTGATGTGCGACACCCTTGTCGTCGACAAATATGCTTTCACGACGCAGCCGGAATTGCAGCGCGACGAACTGGGTGGTGTTGCGGTTGCGGTGCTGGTACTCGCCGGTCTAATGGTCGTCGCCTTGTTCGTGGTGATTGCAATCGTTATCGCTGCACTTGCCGGCGGCGGTTGGCGCTAACTGGCGAGGCATTGCAGCGGCCACCTTGAGTCAGTCCGGGAATCCGCTCGGCCTTCCCGGTAGTGCCAATTGCGGCGAGCGCGGGGCATTGCGCGCGATGATGCGGCCACGACGAATCACCAGCAAGCGGTTCGCTCTCAGTCGAATCGCCTCGAACGGATCGCGTGCTTGCAGCACCACCAGATCGGCATGGCATCCGGGTGCGATGCCGTAGCCGTCGAGCCCGAGGATCTTTGCCGAGTTCGTCGTGACCGCATCGAAACACTGGCGGATCGCGGTCTGCGAAGTCATTTGCGCGACATGCACAGCCATGTGCGCAACTTCCAGCATGTCGCCGGAACCGAAGGCATACCAGGGGTCCATCACGCAGTCGTGGCCGAAGCCGACATTGACCCCGGCAGCGAGCAATTCCGGCACGCGGGTCATGCCGCGACGCTTCGGATAGGCGTCGTGGCGGCCTTGCAGGGTGATGTTGATCAGCGGATTTGCAATCGCCGCGACACCGGATTCGGCGATCAGCGGCAGCAGCTTCGAGACGTAGTAGTTATCCATCGAATGCATCGAAGTGAGATGCGACCCGGCAACACGTCCGTGCAGCCCCAGTCGAAGCGTCTCCGCCGCCAGGGTTTCGATGTGGCGCGACATCGGGTCATCGGATTCATCGCAGTGCAGGTCCACGCGCAGCCCGCGCTCGGCGGCGATTTCACACAGTCGTGTGACCGAGCGCGCACCATCGGCCATGGTGCGCTCGAAGTGCGGAATGCCGCCAACCACATCGACGCCGAGGTCGAGCGCTCGCAGCAGGTTCTTCTCGGCCGTCGCCGAGCGATACAGCCCGTCTTGCGGGAACGCGACCAACTGCAGGTCCAGATACGGGGCAACCTGTTGCCGGACGTGCAGCAGTGCCTCGACCGCGAGCAGGCGGTCATCGCAAACGTCGACATGCGAGCGAATCGCGAGCAGGCCCTGGCTGACCGCGAGATCACAGTAGTGCAGTGCGCGCTCGACGATCGCGTCCATCGTCAGCAACGGTTTCAGCTCGCCCCACAGCGCGATGCCTTCGAGCAGGGTGCCACTCTGGTTCACACGCGGTAGGCCATAGCTCAGCGCCGAATCGAGATGGAAATGGGCATCGACGAAGGGCGGCGTGACCAAGCGGCCGCTGACGTCGATCTCTTCGAGCGAAGTCGCGGCGAGCCTCGGCTCAACCGCCGCGATGCGGCCATCGCGAAGGCCGATGTCGATGCCATTGCGCCCATCGGGAAGGCGGGCATTGCGCAGGATCAGGTCCATGAAATCTCCAGGTCGTCGTCCGCCATTGTAGGAGCGAGCCCGGGCTCGCGACGCCCTACTCGCAACGTCATGGCACCGAGCGCAGTTCCACTTCCGCGATCATGCTGATGCGTTCCGACGTGAGCAGCACGTCGTGTTCGTCCGAGCCGAAACGTGCGGCTTCGCGACGTGCCAATTTCGTGCTGTATTCGGCCTCGTCGCGGTTGTTCACGCCGAACTGGATGTTGCCGATGCGCCATTGCCGTCCGGTCAGTTCATTGAACTCGGTGATGCGCGCCTGCGTCTGGCGGATCAGGTCGCCGTGCAGCTTCTCGGTCTCCGCCACCAGCACTGATGAGGCCACCTTGTAGTCGACTCCGGGGTTCTGGATCGCCAGTCCTTCGCTGCTGGCGAGCCGCGCACGCTCGACGAGATTCACGTTCTCGTCGCGCGGCACGCGCGCATAGCCGACGAGTTTGACGCGTTCGAATCCGGAGTCGTCGCGCGTACGTTCGGATGATGCGGTATGCCAGTGCGCGTCGATGAAGCATTTCAGCGCTGCGCGCACCTTGGTTTCCAGCGCCGCGGTGTCGCGATCTTGTGTCGAGATCAAGGCGACGATTTCCACCATCACGGCAATCGACGTGCGCTTCACCAACCGTTCCGCGGTCAGTCGCAAACGCAGCGTGTCTTGCACCGGCATCCACACCTGGACCTGTTCGTTCATGGCACTACTCCGTATCCGCCGGCCCGCTGCCGGCAAGGGCATGACAGCAGATGCCGGTCTCAGGGATTGCGACTGCCGCGGACAGGTCGCGGCACCGCTCGTTCAGCAGCCGCGCTAGTGGTAAAAGTACAGACCCGAATCAAGAAGAATGAACATGTCCGAACCCGTCCGCATTCCGCACTACATCCATGGCCAGCGCGTGAACGGCGTTGGCGAGCGCACGTCACCGGTATTCAATCCGGCAACCGGCGAGCAAGCAGGTGTACTTGGGCTGGCGGCTCAGGTGGATGTTGACACCGCCGTCGCCTCGGCAAAATCTGCTTTTCCGGCTTGGGCGGCCACCTCGCCGTCACGGCGCGCGCGGGTCATGTTCAAGCTGCGCGAACTGATCGACACCAATGCCAGCCAACTCGCGGCGCAGATCACCGCTGAACATGGCAAGACCCATTCCGATGCGCTCGGCGAAGTCGCACGTGGACTGGAAGTGGTCGAGTTCGCATCGGGTATTCCGCAATTGCTGAAGGGTGAGTTCACCGAGAACGTCGGCGGCAATATCGATGCGCACTCGTTCCGCCAGCCGCTCGGTGTCGTTGCCGGCGTTACGCCGTTCAATTTTCCGGCGATGGTACCGCTGTGGATGGTGCCGATCGCGATAGCTTGCGGCAACTGCTTCATCCTGAAACCGTCCGAACGCGATCCGTCGTCGTCGCTAATGCTGGCCGACTGGTTCAAACAGGCTGGGCTACCCGATGGTGTGTTCAATGTCGTGCACGGCGACAAGACTGCGGTCGATGCGATCCTCGCGCATCCCGACATCAAGGCGGTCAGTTTCGTCGGTTCGACACCGATCGCGAAATATATTTATGAAACCGGCGCACATCACGGCAAGCGCGTGCAGGCGCTGGGCGGCGCCAAGAACCACATGCTGGTGATGCCGGATGCCGATATGGATCAGGTTGTTGACGCCTTGATGGGTGCGGGTTACGGCTCTGCGGGCGAACGCTGCATGGCGATCTCGGTTGCGATCGCGATCGGTAACGACACCGCCGATGCCTTGGTCGCAAAGTTGGCGCCGCGTGTGCGAGCGCTGAAGATCGGCGATGGCATGACGCCCGGCATGGACATGGGCCCGCTGATCACGCGCGAGCATCGGGCGCGCGTCAAAGGGTTTGTCGACCTAGGTGTGCAGGAAGGTGCCGAATTGGTCGTCGATGGCCGCGATCATGTCGTATCAGGCGCAGAGCAGGGGTTCTTCCTTGGCGGCTGTTTGTTTGACCGCGTGCAGCCGTCGATGCGTATCTACAAGGAAGAAATCTTCGGCCCGGTGCTATGCGTGCTGCGCGCCGAAAGTTTCGAGCAGGCACTGCAGTTGATCAACGACCATGAGTTCGGCAATGGCACCGCGATCTTCACGCGTGACGGCGATGCCGCACACGATTTCGCGGCACGGGTGCAGGTCGGTATGGTCGGCGTGAACGTGCCGATTCCGGTGCCGGCCGCATTCCATTCGTTCGGCGGCTGGAAGGCTTCGTTGTTTGGCGACCAGCACGTCTACGGGCCCGAAGGCGTGCGTTTCTATACCAAGCTGAAGGCCGTGGCGACACGCTGGCCGACCCGCATCCGCGGTGGCGCGCAGTTCGTGATGCCGACCAATTCGTGAGGACAAGGCAATGACGACGACTGTCGTTGAGGTGAAATATGCGCATCACCACTGCCAATCTTTGTCGCCATACATCGCCAGCCCGATTACTGGAGGAGTCAAGTCCCGTGAACGCCCAACTCAAAACCAATTTGTCCGCCGATCTGCGCATCAACGGCCAGCGCCTGTGGGATTCGCTGATGGAGATGGCGAAGATCGGTGCGACCGCGAAGGGTGGCGTGTGTCGTCTGGCGCTGACCGATCTCGACAAACAGGGTCGTGATCTATTCGTGCGCTGGGCGCAGGAAGCCGGATGCTCGATCAGCGTTGACCAGATGGGCAACGTGTTCGCGCGCCGTGCGGGAAAAGACGACACGCTGACGCCGGTGGTCACCGGTTCGCATGCCGACTCACAGCCCACCGGCGGCAAGTTTGACGGCATCTACGGTGTGCTCGGCGGGCTGGAAGTGATCCGCTCGCTGAATGACCACGGTATCGAAACCGATCGCCCAATCGAAGTGGTGGTCTGGACCAACGAAGAAGGTTCTCGATTCGCCCCGGCGATGGTTGCGTCTGGTGTGTTTGCGGGTGTGTTTACGCTCGACTACGGGCTGTCGCGTGCCGATGTGAATGGCCTGACCATGGGCCAGGAACTCGAACGCATCGGCTATGCCGGCGACCAACCCATGGGTAAGCCGATCCATGCGGCATTCGAACTGCACATCGAACAAGGCCCGATTCTGGAAGCCGAAGGCAAGACCATCGGTGTGGTCACCCATGCTCAGGGGCAACGTTGGTACGAAGTCGAGTTCATCGGCCAAGAGTCACATGCCGGGCCGACGCCGATGCCGCGCCGCAAGGACGCACTGCTCGGCGCAGCGCGTGTGATCGATTGGGTCAATCGCGTCGGCCATGAGCACGCACCGTTCGCGTGTGCGACCGTTGGCATGATCCAGAACTATCCGAATTCGCGGAACGTGATTCCGGGGCGGGTATTTTTCACGATCGACATTCGTCATCCCGAGGATGCAGTGCTCGCCGAGATGGACCGCAAGGTGCGCGAGGGCGTGGCGCGCATCGCTGCCGAGACCAAGGTCGAGGTGCAACGGCTCGATCAAATCTTCTATTACAAGCCGGTCGCTTTCGATGTTGAGTGCGTGGCCTCGGTGCGTGCTGGCGCGGTGCGCTTCGGTTATTCGCACCGCGACATGGTGTCGGGAGCCGGCCACGATGCCTGCTACCTGGCGCAGGTCGCACCGACCTCAATGATCTTCGTGCCCTGTGTCGATGGCATTAGTCACAACGAAGTCGAGGACGCCAAGCCGGAGTGGATCGAAGCCGGCGGCAACATCCTGCTGCACGCGATGCTCGGGCGCGCTGGGCGCTGAGTGCTTGCGCCGCCGCCTCAATGCGAATAAAACCCGTGTTTGCCATTCGGGAGGTCACATGGCCAGAAAGGAAACCGGGGACATCGCAGCGGGTCGGCTCACGTCGGGACAGCTTGCGGAGAATTTTTCAGATGTCGCGCCGCCGCTTGATCGACAACGTGCATTGATCGAGGCCAGTCGATGTCATTTTTGCTACGACGCACCCTGCAT
>Ga0073899_10001035_pt1 | contig 25639 bp, 21 predicted proteins | sample KloWWTmetaKNB5Ph_FD_88975 | JGI IMG/M metagenome (GOLD analysis project Ga0073899, IMG submission 88975) | Active sludge microbial communities from Klosterneuburg, Austria, studying microevolution and ecology of nitrifiers - Klosterneuburg... | ecosystem: Engineered > WWTP > Aerobic digester >... | reverse complement strand
GAGAGGCCCTGTATGACACGGCACGTCAATTGTGCGGCTGGGGTGCCGGCTTCTGGAAACGGCTGGCGGATTGAGCGGGGAACGAAAGAAAGAACGCACTGGCTTGCCGTGCGTGGGGACGAAAAAAAACGCACTGGCTTGCAGTGCGTTTTGTTTTTCTGGTGCCCAGGAGAGGACTCGAACCTCCACAGTGTTGCCACCACCAGGACCTGAACCTGGCGCGTCTACCAATTTCGCCACCTGGGCTCAGGGGCAATTCAAGAGGCGCGAATTTTATAGGAATTTCCCGAATTGTCAAACAAACACAAGCCATCATCACCATCATCGACCAAGCTGAGCAAGGTCCGTCGCGCCGATCCGCATATCGAACGTGAGCGGGAGAAGTACGAACATCCGCTGCCGAGCCGCGAATATATTTTGCAGACGCTGGAGCAGAGCGGCGTACCGCTCGAGTTCAATTACATCTGCAAGCAGCTAGACGTGCGACCCGACGAGATCGATGCTTTTCAGCGCCGTCTCGGCGCCATGGCGCGCGAAGGTCAGTTGATGCAGAACCGCGCCGGCGCCTGGCTGATTCCCGACAAGGCCGCTTTGATCCGCGGGCGTATCGAGGGCCATGCCGATGGTTTTGGTTTTCTCGTGCCGGATGACAAAATTCACGGCGCGACCGACATTTTCCTGAGTCCAAAGGAAATGGAGCTCGTGCTGCATGGCGATCGTGCCATCGTCCGCGTGATCGGTCTCGACCGGCGCGGCCGGCCAGAAGGCAAGATTGTCGAGGTACTGGAACGTGGCAACAGCCGCGTCGTCGGTCGTGTATTCAGCGAGCATGGCGTGCTGTTCGTGGTCGCCGAAAATCGTCGCATCAGCCAGGATATTCTGGTGGCACCGGCGGAGAAGAACAGCAAGCTGCCCAAGGTGCAGACTGGCCAGGTGGTGATCGCCGAGATCATCGAACAGCCGAGCAAGCATGCGCAGCCGATCGGCCGCATTGTCGAAGTACTTGGCAATTACGCCGATCCGGGCATGGAAATCGAGATTGCGCTCAGGAAACATGAACTGCCGTTCGAGTTTTCAAAAGAGGTGCTGGCCGAGGCAAAGAAACTTCCGGATAGTGTTCGCAAGGCTGACTGGAAGGGCCGCGAGGACATTACCGGTCTGCCGCTGGTGACTATCGACGGCGAAACCGCCAGGGATTTTGACGATGCCGTGTATTGCGAGTGCCTGGATGTAAAAGGCAAGGGCGGCTATCGATTAATTGTCGCCATCGCCGATGTCTCGCACTATGTGCAGGCGGGCGGTGCGCTCGACAAGGATGCCTATGATCGTGGCAACTCGGTGTATTTTCCGCGTCGCGTTATTCCAATGCTGCCGGAGAAACTCTCCAACGGTCTGTGCTCGCTCAACCCGCAGGTGGAGCGTCTGTGCATGGTGTGCGACATGACGATCTCCGTGAGTGGCGAGGTTACGCGCTATCGCTTCTATCCGGCGGTGATGTTTTCGCATGCGCGACTCACTTATACCGAAGTTGCCGCCGCCCTTTATGATCAGGACGCGGCGACACGCAAGAAACTCAAATCGCTGCTGCCGCAACTTGAAAATCTCGATGCGCTCTATCGCGTGCTGGCCAAAGCGCGCCTGAAGCGTGGCGCCATTGATTTCGAGACGCTTGAGACGCAAATGATCTTTGATGACAACGGCAAGATTGCGCGTATCGAAGCCTATGCACGCAACGAGGCGCACAAAGTGATCGAGGAATGTATGCTGGCTGCCAACGTGTGTGCTTCAAATTTTCTCAAGGAACGTGGCCATGCCGCGTTGTATCGCGTGCACGAAGGTCCGACAGCCGAACGTTTGCTCAAGCTGCGCGACTTTCTCGGCGGCTTCGGTTTGCAGATTGGCGGCGGCGACTCGCCATCCGCCAAGGATTACGCGCAATTGCTGGAAAAACTGCAAGGTCGTCCTGACAAGCAACTGCTCCAGACAGTGATGCTGCGTTCATTGCGCCAGGCCGTCTACAGCCCGGACAATGTCGGCCATTTCGGCCTGGCCTACGAGTCCTACACCCACTTCACCTCACCGATTCGCCGCTACCCGGATCTGCTGATTCATCGCGCCATCAAGGCAGCTCTGGAACGCAAGAAATATCAGCCGGGTGGTGAGGGTGGCTGGGAATCGATCGGCATGCACTGCTCGATGACCGAGCGGCGTGCCGACGATGCGACGCGCGATGTCGATGCCTGGCTCAAGTGCTACTACATGCAGGATCGTATCGGCGAAGAGTTTGTCGGTAGTATTTCGTCGGTGGTGCCGTTCGGTATTTTTGTGGCGCTCGACGATGTTTTCGTCGAAGGTCTGGTGCATGTTTCCGAACTTGGCGCCGATTATTTCCACTTCGAGGAAGCTGGCCATGTGATGGTCGGCGAGCGTACCGGCAGGCGCTTCCGCCTTGCCGACCGGGTGCGCGTGAAAGTAGTGCGCGCCGATCTCGAAACCAACAAGATCGATTTCAAGCTGGTTGAAACCATCTCAACCCAACCGAAATCATCAGGCAAAAAAAATACTGCTGTCACTACCAAAAAGGCAGGCAAGAAGAAGGGGAAACATCGTGACTGAGCGCCGTTTCATTCATGGCTTTCACGCCATCATCGCCAAGTTGCGGCACAGTCCCGACGATATCAGCGAAATCTTCATCGACCGCCAGCGTCAGGATGCCCGCGCCCGCGATCTGGTGAAGCTGGCCGAGGTGCACAGCGTGCGTCTGATTCAGGCCGATGCTGCACGCATAGATGGCATGGCTGGCGGAAATGCCCGTCATCAGGGCGTGGTGGCACAGGTCAGCGGAACTCAGCGTGTCCTCAAGCTTGACGATGTGCTCGATACGCTGGATGAGCCGGCGCTGCTGCTGGTGCTTGATGGCGTTCAGGACCCGCACAATCTCGGTGCCTGCCTGCGTGTCGCCGACGCCGCCGGTGCGCATGCCGTAATCGCGCCGAAGGATCGTGCCTGCGGCCTCAATGCGACCGCCATCAAGGTGGCGAGTGGTGCCGCCGAAAGCGTGCCCTACATCACCGTCACCAACCTGGCGCGCACCCTGCGCGAATTACAGGAGCGCGACATCATGACCCTCGGCGCGGCAGGCGAGGCAGAGACCGATCTATACGCCGTCGATCAGCGCAGTTCGCTCGCCTGGGTACTGGGTGCCGAAGGCGACGGCCTGCGCCGTCTGACGCGCGAGAACTGCGATCAACTGGCGCGTATTCCAATGCTCGGTAGCGTCGAGAGCCTCAATGTTTCGGTGGCCAGCGGGATTTGTTTGTTTGAGGCGCGGCGGCAGCGCGGTATCAAAAGGTAATTATTTTCTCCGGGACGAATGCCCGTCTCACAGCTATTCGACTATCCCGCTTTCGGTCACTAGTCTTGAGCGTTGGCGGCCGCCATGCGCGCCAGCCGTGTGGCTTCTTCTTCACGTGCCGCGTCGATAACCTGCATAACTTCGTCGAGGTCGGCGAGCTTTTCGTCCTGCTTGAAAACACCGGTGAGTTGGCTCTCTGCATACAGCTTGCCGGATTCATAAAGCGACCAGATTTCCTTGCCGTAGTAAGTATCAAGAAGCTCCGGAGCGAATTGACCGAAGTAGGTCGCGAGGTTGTCGACGTCACGCTCAAGCATGCGACTGGCATTGTTGTTGGCTGCCGCATCGATGGCCTGCGGCAGGTCAATGATCACCGGCCCGTCGCTGTCGACCAGCACGTTGTATTCGGAGAGATCACCGTGCACGATGCCAGCGCAAAGCATAAGAACGACCTGGCGGATCAGCGCCGCGTGGTATTGCCGGGCAATCTCTTCGCTCATTACAACGTCATTGAGGCGCGGTGCCGGTTCGCCGTTTTCATCGGCCACCAGTTCCATCAGCAGCACACCTTCGTGAAAATTGTACGGTGTTGGCACACGCACGCCGGCTGCCGCGAGACGGTAGAGCGCGTCAACCTCGGCGTGCTGCCAGGCGGCTTCCTGTTCCTGGCGTCCGTAGCGTGAACCTTTTTCCATCGCGCGGGCCTTGCGGCTGTTCTTGGTCTTGCGGCCTTCGGTGTAGTCGACGGCCTGACGGAAGCTGCGCTTGTTGGCTTCCTTGTAGACCTTGGCACAGCGCACTTCGTCGCCGCACTGGACGACATAGACCATCGCTTCCTTGCCGCTCATGAGTTGTCGGAGAACCCTGTCGACCAGTCCGTCGGTCACCAGCGGTTCGATTCTGCTTGGGGTTTTCATGTGGTCTCTGCATTCCTGTGCAGCTTGCCGTAAGCGGTGAGCAGTTGCTGGTGCATGTCGCAGCCGGCAAGACTCAGGCCGAGCGAGGGCTGGCCAAAAAAGCGCTGCTTGCCTTCGAGCAGGGCATTCGCCTGGCGCAGTGTGTCTTCACCGTAGAGGTTTTGCAGGGCGGCGCTGTAACGCGCTTTGTCGTCCTGTTCGTCGAGCTTGAGCAGGCATTCGATGCAGCGATAGATGCGGCTGCGCGTGGCATTGATTTGTTCAAAATGACGGATCCATTCGCAGCCTTCGGCAATGGCCTCTCTGTTGCCAATGGCCAGCGCCAGCAGGGTTTTTAGTTCGCCGGTGCGCAGATCTGACCAGAATGCATCCTCGCCGGGTGCGATGCCGATCAGGGCGGCGACCAGACGCTGGTCGGCGATGCCGCTTTCATTGAGCGTGTCGAGCAGATTGGTGCATTCATCGTCGTCAAGGTCGGCCAGGTGCAGGATGGGCTCGCGGATCTCGTTGGCGACGCTGTTGTTCTCCCATTCGAGTTCGTCGATCGGGTAAATCTCCGACATGCCGGGCACCAGAATACGACAGGCATATACGCCGAGATGGCTGAAGTCGGCGATGTAGATGTCGTAGCCGCTGGTGTGGATGCTGTCAACCAGCCAGGCGTAGTCTTCAGCGGTGGTGGTGCCGAAGTTCCAGTCGTGGAATTCGAAATCCGGCTGCGTGCCGAGGAAGTTCCAACTGATGATGCCGCTGGAGTCGACGAAGTGAATTTCGATATTCGGCGAACTGGCGATTTCATCGAGATCAAAACCGGGTTCCGGAAAGCCGGCGAGCGCGTCGAGCGCACGGCCTTGCAGCAGTTCCGTGAGGGCGCGCTCCAGTGCGATCTCGAAGCGCGGGTGGGCGCCGAAGCTGGAGAAGCAACCTTGATCCTGCGGATGCAACAGGGTCACGTTCATGACCGGGTAACGGCCGCCGAGCGAAGCATCCTTAACCAGTATTCCGAAACCGGCGGCGCGCAACGCGCGGATGCCGGCGGCAATGCGTGGATAACGATTGATGACTTCCTCCGGCACATCGGGCAGGCAAAGGCCTTCACTGATGATACGGAATTTGATATGTCTTTCAAAAATTTCCGATAGTGCCTGGGTGCGCGCTTCGGCCGGTGTATTGCCAGCCGACATACCGTTGCTGACATAAAGGTTGCCGATGATGTTACCGGGAAATGGACGACCGCCGCATCGCGCTGACGCACATAGGGAATTGCGCAAATGCCGCGTGCGGCGTCCCCCGAGTTGAAGTCGACCAGCATGTCGGCATGGATGCTGGTCATGGGATTGTAGAATTTGTGCAATTCCGGCGTCAGCAGGGCTTGCGGCCAGGCACCATCTTCACCAGGCTGAAACCACTGCTCTTGCGGATAATGCACGAAGCTGCGTCCGGCGCCTCCATTGGCATATTGTTCGCCGAGATAATAGTGATTCCAGAAATAATTGCAGGATAGCCGCTCGAAATACTCGCCGAGTGCACTGGCCAGCGCCGCCTGCTTCGAGGCGCCTTTGCCGTTGGTGAACATCAGTGGACAGTCGCGTTCGCGCACATGCACCGACCAGACGCCATCGACCGGATTCAGCCAGGAACGCTCCTCGATATGGAAGCCGAGGGCGGCCAGCTTGCTCTGCATGGTGTCGATCGAGAATTCGAGCGAGGCATCTTTGCCGATGATGAAGTTTTCTGATTGCATGGGGTGATCCTGCCGAGGTATTGAGTATTAAGGAATATTGAATATCGCGTACTGTGCTTGAATGGAAATAAATACCTGACACGGCCGCTGGAATATGGCCAGGGCGGCAGGGTTTTGGTGACGCAGTGAATCGGGGTGACGCCACCCGGATAGAGGTGGAATGCTGGATTATCCCATATCAACACCTTGTCGGACGTGCTCTCATAGAGCTTTCAAGGTGATCTCCGGCTTCCAGTAGAGTGCAAAGGATACGAGAGGATATGGCTCTGCATCGTTCCCGGATTGACCACAAATCGACCCGAAGTCTTCCATAAATATGGTTGCCGCATCCAGTTAAAAGTTTTCGGGCCGACTGCGATTACAATATTCTTGAATTGTCATGGATAATCGTTGAAGGCCTTCTGTGTATCCTCTATTCTGATTTGAGCCATGATCACGCGATCCTCCTCCCGCTTCCATTGGTCTGATCTCGCTGGACAGGCTGCTCTGGCGCTGTCCTATGCCGTCATCACCAAAATCGTGCTGGATTTTTATTCGGCCAACGGGGTCGTGTCGATAGTCTGGCCACCCAGTGGCCTGGCGCTTGCGGCGTTGATCCTTGGTGGCAGAAAATACTGGCCCGGCGTTTTCGTTGGTGCCTTTGCTGGCAATCTGATGGCTGGCAATCCGCTGGCGGTTTCGTTTTTCATCGCGGTTGGTAATACTCTGGAAGCGCTTGCTGCGCTCGGGTTGCTGACGCGCAAAGGCGACTTCGATGCCGGACTGACGCATACACGCTGCTTCCTCAAGCTGCTACTGGCGGGTGTTGCCAGCAGCTGCGTGAGTGCCGTTGTTGGAACCACAACCTTATCGCTGGCGGGACTTCTCACATCGCAAACAATCTTGATCAATCTGTTGCATTGGTGGCAGGGTGATGTGCTTGGCATCATGCTGGTGACGCCACTGATCCTGGTGTGGCGGCAGGCCCCACAGAGAGACTGGTTCAGTCGCGAGCGCGTTCTGGAAGTATCGCTGTTCCTGCTGCTGAATTTCTTCTTTGGTCAGATCATCTTCCTTGGCTGGTTTCCCGGAGCGCTCGGTCTGATTGCACAGACCCACTGGATGTTCCTCTTCGTTACTTGGGCAGCCGTACGTTTCGGTCGCCATGGCGTGCTGCTGGTGCTTTGCATGACGGCTGTGCAGGCACTCAGCGGTGTCGCGCTCGGCGCCGGCTATTTCGCCGGAGACATGGTCCAGGCGAACCTGGAAAACTTCTGGTTCTTCATGGTGCTGTTGACTCTGGTGGGTTTTTCCCTGGCATCGCTGATGAAGGAGCGTGCGTTTGCCGAAGACGAATCGCGGCGCGAAAGGCAGTTTTCTGATGACATCATCAACAGTCTGCCAGGCCTGTTTTATATGCTCGATGACCAGGGGAAGTCTGTCCGCTGGAATCTGCGCGTGCCGCTGGTCACTGGATATTCCGATGAAGAGATGGCGGGAATGCAGGCGCTTGAATTTATTGATGCCAAGAGTGTTGTGGATGTCGCAGGGAAAATACAGCAAGCGTTTCTGGAGGGAGATGCGACCTCCGAGGCGGGGCTGTTGAGCAAGCAAGGCACAGTGACACCTTATCATTTCACCGGACGCCGCATCATTCTTCAAGGAAAAGCATACGTCATCAGCTTGGGAGAAGACATTACCGAGCGCAAGCTGGCAGAGAAAGCGCTGCTCGACAGCGAGCTCAAGTATCGACAACTGTTCGAAAAAACCGATGCCAGAATCGTCATCTACGATACCGACGGCATTGTCCTGATGATGAACGAAAGCAACGCCCGGATGTTGGGTGGTCTGCCGGCCGATTTCATCGGCCGGTCTTTGTACGATATGGTGCCTGAGGGGACCGCCGAGATGTATCGGCAACGCTACGCAAAAATCATCCGCGAAGGCCGAGGTGGTCTCTTTGAAGATCCCCTTCCGATGCCGGAAAAGACCTACTGGTTTGCTTCACAGCTGGCGCCGCTCACAGATGCTTCCGGCAAGATCTATGCTATCCAGCTCGTAGCTATCGACATCACCGAACGCAAACAGATGGAGGAGACGCTGCGGCAGAGCGAGGAACTCTGGAAATTCGCCCTGGAGGGGGCTGGCGACGCGGTGTGGGACTGGAATCCACAGACCAACGATGTCAAGCACTCGCCGCGCTGGAAGGCGCTTCTCGGCTTTGCCGATGACGAAGTTGCCAATAGTCCGGAAGAATGGATGAGCCACCTCCACCCGGATGATCTGGCGCTGACTCAGGCAAAGTGGCTTGCATTGAAGGAGGGCCTCGCGACGAACCTCTCCTTCGAACTGCGTCTGCGCAGCAAGGATGGCAGCTGGAAATGGTTCCTCTCGCGTGGCATGGTTGTCAGTCGCGATGCCAGCGGCAACGCCACGCGCATCGTCGGCACCAATGCCGACATCTCGCTGCTCAAGGAACACCAGCAGCAGCTCGAGCACATTGCCCATTACGATGCATTGACCAACACGCCCAACCGTGTGCTACTCGCCGATCGCTTGCGGCAGGCCATGGTCTATTGCCAGCGGCGCAAGCAATCGCTGGCAGTGGCCTATCTGGATCTGGATGGTTTCAAGGTGGTGAATGATCGCTATGGCCACGATGTCGGTGACAAATTGCTGATTGTGCTTGCGCAGCGCATGAAGGCTGCCTTGCGTGAGGGCGACACCCTGGCGCGCATCGGTGGCGATGAGTTTGTCGCCGTGCTGGTCGATCTGGAGCAGCCTCAGGATTGCGATCCAGTACTCGTTCGTCTGTTACAGGCCGCCGCCACCCCGGTGAAAATGGGTGAGGCGGAACTGCAAGTTGGTGCGAGCATCGGCGTGACCATTTATCCACGGGATGGGGCCGATGCCGACCAGTTAATGCGCCATGCCGACCAGGCCATGTATCAGGCCAAGCAGGCGGGCAAGAACCGCTACCATTTGTTCGACGTGGATCAGGACGCGGCAGTGCAGACCCAGCACGAGAGTCTGCAACACATGCGCCAGGCTCTCGATCGGCGCGAATTTCTGCTGTATTACCAGCCCAAGGTGAACATGAAGAGCGGCGCGGTGATCGGTGCCGAAGCGCTGATTCGCTGGCAGCACCCGGAACGCGGTCTGTTACCACCGGCCACTTTCCTGCCGATCATCGAGGACCAGCCGATCAGTGTGGCACTCGGTGAATGGGTGATCGACACAGCGCTGGCCCAGATGGCTGAATGGCATGCCGCTGGACTGGACATACCGGTCAGCGTGAACATCGCAGCGCATCATCTGCAGCATGATGATTTTGTGGCGCGACTCACCGCGCTGCTTGCCGCTCATGCTGACGTCGCCCCCACTCAGCTGGAACTGGAAATCCTCGAAACCAGTGCGCTGGAAGACATGGCGCAGGTCTCGGAAGTCATGCACGCCTGCCGTGCGTTGGGCGTGGGTTTCGCACTGGATGATTTCGGTACCGGCTACTCCTCGCTGACCTATCTCAAGCGCTTGCCGGCAGAACTGCTGAAGATCGACCAGAGCTTCGTGCGCGACATGCTCGATGACCCGAATGACCTGGCTATTGTCAATGGTGTTATCGGCCTGGCTACGGCTTTCCAGCGCAAGGTGATTGCCGAAGGAGTGGAAACGGTGGCGCATGGAGAACTGCTGCTGTCGTTGGGCTGCGAACTGGCGCAGGGCTATGGCATTGCCAGGCCGATGCCGGCCGCCGAGATGCCCGGCTGGGTGGCGACCTGGCGCCCGGATGTCGCCTGGAAATCCTGGCAGGCGCGCAACCAGAACCGGGATGATTTGGGGCTGGTGTTCGTCGAGGTGAAACATAGGCACTGGCTGCGGGCCGTTGAATGTTTACTGGCGAGCGACCAGGGGGCGCCGTTGCTGGATCTACATGACTGTCACTTTGGTCATTGGCAGGAAAGCGATGGACGGGGCCGTTACGGCGCGCATCCCGAGTTCCCGGCATTGACCGCTGTGCACGCGCATTTGCATGCATTGGCCGGGGAACTGATCGAGGCGCACGCACAGGGACAACAAGCCGATGTTCAGACGCGGTTGGCAGAACTGCATGCCCTGAGTGATGAACTGATCGAGAAACTGCGAGGACTGGCGCGCGGTGCGGATAAAGCTTGAGCGTATAACACGCAACGTGCAACGCAGTTCGCTCAACAGCATTCGCAGCCGTGCCGTCTGACAGTTCCGAAGTGTGCTATCCCTGACAGAAATTTTGTACCTGTGCCACGGTACGCCGACTGGCATCGTCTGCCAGCGGATCAATAAATTCCAGCCCGCCCATACTGCGCAGCCAGGTCAGCTGCCGCTTGGCAAACTGGCGCGTGGCGAAGATGCCGCGATCGCGTAGCTCGGCGCGCGGCAGGCGGCCTTCGAGCATCTCCCAGACCTGACGATAGCCGACACAGCGCATCGATGGCAGTCCGGCGTCGAGGGAATATTTTTTGCGTAGGGCGACGATTTCCTCGACCAGTCCGCGCGCCAGCATATCGGCATAACGCACGGCGATGCGTCGATGCAACTCGGCGCGGTCCTGTGGTTGCAGCGCCAGCGCCAGCACACGAAAAGGCAGTGGCGCGGTGCGTTGCGCGGCAAACAGTTCTTCGAGTGGCTGGCCGGTGAGGCGAACAACTTCGAGGGCGCGCTGAATGCGCTGCGCATCAGTCGGCTTGAGGCGCGCTGCGGTGACCGGATCGCGCTGCGCCAGTTCGGCATGCAGCGCCGGCCAACCGTGCGCGGCGGCAGCGTCGTCGATTTCTGTGCGCAGCACCGCGTCGGCTTGCGGCAGGTCGGCCAGTCCTTCGCGCAGTGCCTTGAAGTAGAGCATGGTGCCGCCGACCAGCAACGGGATTCGGCCGCGTGCCGTGATCGCTGCTATTTCGCGCAGCGCATCCTCGCGGAAGCGCGCCGCAGAATAACGTTCCTCGGGGCTGATGAGATCGATCAGGCGATGCGGAAAGGCTTGCTGTATCGCTGCGTCGGGCTTGGCCGTGCCGATATTCATGTCGCGGAACACCTGCGCGGAATCGACGCTGATGATGTCGATCGGCAGCGCTGCGGCAAGCTCCAGTGCCAGCGCGCTCTTGCCGCTGGCCGTCGGGCCCATCAGGAAGATCGCGGGCGGCAGTTCATCCGATACAAAAGTCATTGAAGTTAACTGCCGCGCATGAACAGCCGATCAAGCTCGACGAGCGACAGTTGTGTCCATGTAGGCCGACCGTGATTGCACTGGTAGGCGCGCTCGGTGGCTTCCATTTGACGCAGCAGCGCATTCATTTCGGGCAGCGTCAATATGCGGTGGGCGCGCACCGCACCGTGGCAGGCCATGGTGGCGAGGAGTTCGTTGCGGCGTGTTTCGATCACCTGGCTTGCCGGAAAATCATGCAGATCGGTGAGCAGGGCCCGCAGCAAATCAACTAGCGGTGCACCCGCCAGCAGTGCCGGCACGCTGCGCAGGCTCAGCTGTTGCGGGCCTGCGGCGGCAACTGCGAAGCCGAGAACAGCGAGCGCCGTCGCGTGCTCCTCAGCGGTGGCCATTTCCCTGGCGCTGGCCGAGAACAGCGCCGGGATCAACAGCGTCTGGACAGGTGGACTTTCGCCGGAAGTACCTGCGAGTGTTTGCTTGAGCCGTTCGTAGAGGATGCGTTCATGGGCGGCGTGCATGTCGACGAGTACCAGCCCTGCGGCGTTTTGCGCCAGGATGTAAATGCCATGCAACTGACCAAGCGCGTAACCAAGCGGCGTATCGTTGCGGCTGTCGTTACCATCGATGCTGGCGATGGTGTCTGTGCCGCAAATTTCCGTGCGGCTTGCGGCGACGAAATCGAAATAGACAGATGGCGATGACTGGCTAACGCCGAGCGGTCTCTGTTGCGGTGCCTGCCAGTGCGTTGCGGGCGTATTTGCGAAAGTGGATGTGGCACCGCTCAGCGGCATGTCGCTGGTCGCCCCCAGTTGCATCAGCGGCGCCGCCAGCGTGCGTTGCAGCGCGTGAAAAACAAATTGATGCACGCCGCGCGATTCGCGGAAGCGCACCTCGGTTTTTGCCGGATGAACATTTACATCGACACCGTACGGATCAAGTTCGAGGAACAGCACATATGCCGGATGGCGGCTGCCATGCAGGATATCGTCATACGCCTGGCGGGCGGCGTGACTGAGCAGCTTGTCGCGGACGAAGCGACCATTGACGAAGAAATACTGTTCGTCGCGGCCGGCACGCGAATAGGCGGGTAGCGCGGCGAAACCGCTGAGACGAAGATCGCCGGCGGCAGCTTCGATGGGTCGGGTGGCCGAGACAAAATCGTCGCCGAGCAATTCCTTGACGCGGCGCGACAGATCGGCTGGTGCAAGGTGCAGCTTGAGACTGCCGTTGTGGCTGAGTGTGAAGCCGACTTCGGGCCGCGCCAGCGCCATGCGCCGCAGTACTTCGTCGCAATGAGCGAATTCGGTGGCTTCGGTTTTAAGAAATTTGCGGCGCGCCGGCGTGTTGAAATACAGGTCGGCAACTTCAATGGTCGTACCACCGGCCAGCGCCGCCGGGGTTATCGTCAACGTGTTGCCGATCGACCAGGCCTGCTTCGCACTTCGTGCGCGACTGCTCAGGGTGACACGCGCCACGGCGGTGATTGAAGCCAGCGCTTCGCCGCGAAAGCCGAAGCTGCCGACATGTTCGAGGTCGTCGAGACTGGCGATCTTGCTCGTCGCATGGCGTGCCAAAGCCAGCGGCAATTCGTCGCGCGGAATGCCGCCGCCGTTGTCGGTAATGCGGATCAGCCGGACGCCGCCGGCAACGATTTCCACGTCGATCTGTCGCGCCCCGGCATCGAGACTGTTTTCGAGAAGTTCCTTGAGCACCGAGGCCGGCCGCTCGACTACCTCGCCGGCCGCGATCTGGCTGATCAGCAGGTCGGGGAGCTGACAAATTGGCGAGGAAGGGGGCGTGGATTGCGGCTGCGTGGACATGGCGCGATTATAACGGTCGACGTCGCTTGATATCGGCCGATGCCACGACATTCCACGCGATATAATCAATCGCACCTTATTCGTGGCTGTCCTGTTTATTTGACATGAATCCTGATGACCTCATTCCCGATTTGACGCAGCGCATTGCGGAAATTCGCCGCGATATCCATGCGCATCCAGAACTGGCGTTCGGCGAGTGGCGCACGTCCGAGATCGTTGCAAAGCATCTGGAGGCACTGGGCTTGACGGTACAGCGCGGCGTCGCCGGTACCGGCGTCGTCGCCAGCCTGCGTGCCGGCGACAGCACGCGCGCCATCGGGTTGCGCGCCGATATGGATGCGCTGCCGCTCGACGAACTCAACAGCTTCGCGCATCGTTCGCGTCATGCCGGACAGATGCACGCCTGCGGCCACGATGGTCACACGGCGATGTTGCTCGGTGCTGCCGAAGCGCTGGTGCACTTGCGCGATGAGAAGCTGTTTGATGGCACCGTGCATTTTATTTTTCAACCGGCAGAGGAACATGAGGGCGGCGGCCGCGTCATGGTCGAACAGGGTCTGTTCGATCGTTTTCCGATGCAGGCAGTGTTTGGTCTGCATAACTGGCCCGGTCTGCCGGTCGGTGAAATGGCGGTGATGCCCGGTCCGGTGATGGCCGGTGCGGATCGCTTCGAGATCGTCGTCAGCGGTCGCGGCGGACATGCCGCAATGCCGCACCAGACAGCGGATGTACTGGTGGCTGGTGCGGCGCTGGTGCAGGCCTTGCAGACTTTGGTCAGTCGCAACTGTGATCCGCTCGAACCGACGGTACTGTCCGTCACACGCTTTCACGCCGGTCATGCCGACAATGTGTTGCCCGAAGAAGCGATTCTCGGCGGTACCGTGCGCACTTTTCTGCCGGAGCAGCAGGCGCTGATGGAAGAGGGTATGCGCCGCATCTGCGCAGGCATCGGTGCGGCGCATGGTGTGGAGATGCGTCTCGCCTACGAACGCGGTTATCCGCCGACCATCAACACGCCTGCCGAAACGGCGATGTGTCGTGAAGCCGCGGCGCAGTCGCTCGGCAGCGCAAATGTGCGCGATGATCTACGGCCGAGCATGGGTGCCGAGGATTTTGCCTATCTGCTGCGCGAACGGCCTGGCTGCTACGTCTGGCTGGGTAATGGTCGCGGCGAAGATCAGGGTAAGGCTGAAGGCGGCTGCATGCTGCACAGTCCGCATTACGATTTCAATGACAAGATTATTCCGCTCGGCATCGCCTACTGGCTGGCGCTGGTGCAGCAGATGCTGCCGCCGACCTGAATCCGCTCATGCATGAACTGTCGCTGGCCGAGAGCATTCTAGAGACTATCGAAGAGGCAGCGCAGCGTGACGGCTTCGTGCGCGTCAGAACAGTGCGGCTGGAAATCGGCCGCCTGTCCTGCGTTGAGCCGGAGGCGCTGGCCTTCTGTTTCGAGGCAGTGATGCGCGATAGCATTGCCGATGGCGCACAACTCGACATCATCGCGTTGCCCGGCAGCGGCTGGTGCGCGCATTGCGCTGCAACGGTAGCGATGGAGACAAGTTACGATGCCTGTCCGCAGTGCGGCGCGTATCATCTCAAGATTATCAGTGGCACCGAGATGCGGGTGAAGGAACTGGAAGTGGAGTAAGTGAAATAGGAAGTTGTCTGGGAGATTGAGTGATGTGCACCACCTGCGGTTGCTCCAATGGCGGGAACGAAATCCAGCTCGATGGCGATACCATCGACCACACACAGGCGCATGCCGAAGGGATTGTGCATTCGCATACCCATAGACAGGCGCATGGCCGCTATGCGCCGGCCCGTTCAGGTGATGCTGGCCAATCGCGCATCGTGCAGGTCGAGCAGGATATTCTGGCGAAGAATGACGCCCATGCTGCACAAAATCGGCAGTGGCTGGCCGAGCGAAATATCCATGCGCTGAACCTGGTGTCCAGTCCCGGTTCGGGCAAGACCACATTGCTGGTTAAAACCATCGAGCGGTTGCAGGGCCGTCTGCCGATCGGTGTCATCGAGGGTGACCAGCAGACCAGCTTCGATGCCGAGCGTATTCGTGCGGCCGGCGCGCCTGCGGTGCAGATCAACACCGGCAAGGGATGCCATCTTGATGCGCACATGGTCGGTCATGCGCTAGACAAACTCGCGCTGCCCGACGGCGCGCTGCTGATGATTGAAAATGTCGGCAATCTGGTTTGCCCGGCAGCTTTCGATCTCGGCGAAGCGGCCAAGGTCGTAATTTTTTCCGTCACTGAAGGGGAGGACAAGCCGCTCAAGTATCCCGACATGTTCCGCGCGGCGCGTCTGTTGTTGCTGAGCAAATGCGATCTGTTGCCCCATCTGAATTTCGACGCGGATCTCGCCATCGAATTCGCTCACCGCGTCAATCCCGCGCTCGAAGTGATCCGCCTGTCGGCCGTCAGCGGCGTTGGCATGGACGAATGGCTGGCATGGATCGAACGCGACGCGATGGTTACGTAGGTAGGGTTAGTACGTCGGGTTAGCGCAGCGTAACCCGACGTTTGGCTCATGACAAAAATCACACAGCGCATTCGGGTTAGCGGCGTCGTCCAGGGCGTTGGCTTTCGTCCCTTCGTCTGGCGTTTGGCGCGCGAGCTGGCGCTGAGCGGTTGGGTGCGCAACGATGCGCGTGGTGTGGAGATCGCCGTTGAGGGCGATGCGGCGCAATTGGTGACATTGTGCGAGCGCTTGCGCAGCGAAGCACCGCCACTGGCGCGCATCGACGCAATCGAGATTCAGGCGGAAGCCCAAGGGGAGATCCCGGCGAACCCGTCGCCGGATAAAGATAGTTTCGTCATTCTCGACAGCCGGGGCGGCCCGGTGACGACCGCCATCGGCCATGACACCGCCCCATGCGCGGCCTGTCTGGACGAACTCTGCGATCCGGCGAGCCGTCGCTGGCGCCATGCGTTTGTTACCTGCACACACTGCGGGCCACGCTACACGGTGACGCGACGTCTGCCCTACGATCGTGTACAGACCAGCCTTGCGCCGTTTCCCCTGTGCGCCGACTGTGCGCGTGAATACACTGATCCGGCCGACCGGCGCTTTCATGCCGAGACGACCTGCTGTCTGCATTGCGGCCCGCGTCTCGCCTTGTGTGATGCAGCGGGGCAGCCGGTCAACTGCGCTGATGCCATTGCCGCGACGCTGGCGCGTTTGCGTGCCGGTGAGATCGTTGCCATCAAGGGGCTCGGTGGTTTTCATCTGGTGTGCGATGCGCGCAATGCTGCTGCCGTCGCGCGCCTGCGTGCGCGCAAAGCACGTGAGGAAAAACCCTTCGCTGTGCTGCTGGCGAATGTCGCCTCGGCGCGCGCGTTTGCCGATATCGATGCGGCAGAAGAGGCCTTGCTCGAATCTGCCGAACGGCCGATCGTGTTGCTGCGCAAGCGGACGGATGTAAACATGGATGCCGATGTGGCGCTGGCCGGCTGCGCGCCGGGGCTGGCATGGCTCGGCCTGATGCTGCCATCGACACCGCTGCAAACCCTGTTGTTTCACGAAGCAGCCGGACGTCCGCCTGGTCTCGCCTGGCTCGCCGAGGCGCAGCCGCTGGCACTGGTGTGCACCTCCGCCAATCCAAACGGTGAGCCGTTGCAGAAGGACAATGACGAGGCCATGCAGGCGCTGGCCGATATCGCTGATGCGTTTTTACTGCACGACCGCGACATCGTCGTGCGCTGCGACGATTCGGTGCTGCGTGCCGTACCGGGCGGCTTCCAGTTTGTCCGCCGCGCGCGTGGTTACACGCCGCGCGCCATTCCTTTGTCCGTCAGTCTGAATGCAGGTGGGCTGGCCGTGCTGGCCTGCGGTGGCTGGTTCAAGAACACGGTGTGTATCGTGCGTGGCAACGAAGCGTTCGTCTCGCAGCACATCGGCGATCTCGGCAACGCGGCGACCTGCGGTTTTTTCGAGGAGACTATCGCGCATCTGCTCGGCATTCTCGATGTGCGTCCAGAGGTTGTTGCTCACGATCTGCATCCGGATTTTTTCAGTACGCGCTTCGCCGCTGCATTCGCTGCACGCGCTGGTTTACCGTGCGTGGCCGTGCAGCACCATCACGCACATATCGCTGCCGTGCTGGCTGAACATGGCATGGCTGGCGATGAACCCGTCATCGGTTTGGCGCTCGACGGCGTCGGTCTTGGCAGCGACGGTGCGGCCTGGGGCGGCGAGTTGCTGCGCGTCGATGGCGCACATTTTGTGCGGCTCGGTCATCTTCGCCCCTTACTTTTGCCGGGTGGCGACCGTGCGGCGCGCGAGCCGTGGCGCATGGCGGCAGCGGCCCTGCATGCGCTCGGTCGCGACGACGAGATTGCACGACGCTTTCCGCAGAACGTGAATGCGGTGCTGCTGCGACAAATGCTCGCAGGTGGCCTGCATTCACCGCCGACATCAAGCCTTGGCCGCGCTTTCGATGCGGCGGCGGGCCTGCTCGATGTGTGCGCCGTGGCTTCCTTTGAAGGCCAGGCGGCGATGCTGCTCGAAGGATTGGCTGAAAGATATGGCGATGTCGCTGTTGATGTCTGCGCAGCGTCGAATGCTTACGTCATCGACAGCGACGGCACGCTGGACCTGCGCCCGCTTTACGCATTGCTGGCGGACTGCGACAATGCCGCATATGGTGCTGCCATGTTCCATGCGGTGCTGGCGGAGGCGCTCGCCGAGTGGGCCACGCAGGCCGCGCACGCTGCCGGACTGACGACGGTGGCTTGTGGCGGTGGCTGTTTCCTCAATCATCGTTTATCGCGCACGCTGACAATGCTGCTGGCGCAACGTGGCCTGCGCATGCTGACGGCGCAACGGCTGCCCCCCAACGACGGCGGTCTGAGTCTGGGACAAGCCTGGATCGCCCGGCAGACGCAACGAATGGAGAACTGAATATGTGCCTGGCCATGCCTACGCGGCTGATTGAAAAACACGGCGATGATCTCGGCATCGTCGAGCTTGGTGGTGTGAAGAAAGAGATTTCGCTGGCGCTGCTCGACGAGATTGCGGTCGGCGACTATGTCATCGTCCATGTCGGCTATGCGCTGACACGGCTAGATACCGATGAGGCCGAGCGTACACTGGCGCTATTCGCAGAAATCAATGCCGATGTTGATCCAGATCCTGGTTTCAATGAAGATTTGCAAGGGCGCGGCGCATGAAATACATCGACGAATTTCGCGATGGTGTGCTGGCGAAGAATCTTGCCGCCTCCATCGCTGCCGCTGTAATGCCCGGGCGCAGCTACAACCTGATGGAATTCTGCGGCGGCCATACGCACGCCATTTCGCGCTACGGTCTCAACGATTATCTGCCGGACAACGTACGCATGATCCACGGCCCCGGCTGTCCGGTCTGCGTGTTGCCGATCGGCCGCATCGACCATGCCATCGCGCTGGCCGTCGAGCGCGGCGTCATTTTGTGCAGCTACGGTGATCCGCTGCGTGTGCCGGCTTCCGGTGGCGCATCGCTGCTCAAATCAAAGGCGCGTGGCGGCGATGTTCGCATGGTCTACTCGGCGGCCGCTGCGCTGGATATTGCGCGCGCTCATCCGCAACGCGAAGTGGTGTTTTTTGCCATCGGCTTTGAGACCACTACGCCACCGACGGCGGTGATTATCAAGCAGGCGCAGGCGGCAGGCTTGAAGAATTTCAGCGTGCTGTGCAACCATGTGCTGACGCCGGCGGCGATCAATCATATTCTCGCTTCGCCGGAAGTGCGCGAGTACGGCACGGTGCCTCTCGACGGTTTTGTTGGTCCGGCGCATGTCAGTACCATCATCGGCAGCCGGCCCTATGAGCCGTTCGCCGCCGGTTTCCACAAACCGGTGGTGATCGCCGGCTTCGAGCCACTTGACGTTATGCAGGCGATTCTGATGCTGGTGCGTCAGGTCAACGATGGTCGTGCCGAAGTGGAGAATGAATTTTTTCGCGCCGTGACGCGCGACGGCAATCGTAAGGCGCAGGCGCTGGTCGCCGAGGTGTTTGAAGTCCGCGAGAGTTTTGAATGGCGCGGTCTCGGCGAGGTGCCGGATTCGGCCCTGCGGATTCGTCCCGCCTATGCCACATTCGATGCCGAGCGGCGCTATGGCCTGGAATATGTGCCGGTACCGGATAACCGTGCCTGCGAATGCGGTGTCATCCTGCGCGGCATCAAACGCCCCGAAGACTGCAAGTTGTTTGGGACGGCCTGCACGCCGGAGAATCCGCTCGGCGCCTGCATGGTGTCGAGCGAAGGTGCCTGCGCGGCACACTATACCTATGGACGTTACAAGAGCACGGACATGAAAACACAAGGGACGGCAGCATGAGTGGCGCAGTGAGAAAAGACTATGTACGGCCCATCGACTTCAAGCATGGCTGCGTCGATATGACGCATGGCAGCGGCGGGCGGGCGATGGCGCAACTGATCGAGGAACTTTTTTTGCGTGCCTTCGATAACGATTACCTGCGCCAGGGCAACGACGGTGCGCTGTTGCCACCACCACCGGCAGCGGCGGGACGCATGGTGCTGGCGACCGATGCGCATGTCGTCTCACCGCTGTTCTTTCCCGGCGGTGACATCGGCTGTCTGTCAGTGCATGGCACCATCAACGATGTCGCCGTCATGGGTGCAAGACCGCTCTGGCTGGCGGCAAGTTTCATCCTCGAAGAGGGGTTTCCGCTCGCCGATCTGCAACGTATCGTCGAATCGATGGCGGCAGCGGCGCGTGATGCTGGAGTGCCGGTGGTCACCGGTGATACCAAGGTGGTCGAACGTGGCAAGGGCGACGGGATCTTCATCACGACGACCGGCTTCGGCTGGCTGACGGCTGGCATCGACTGGCGCGGCGACCGCGCTGAAGAAGGCGATGTGATCCTGCTCTCCGGTGGCATCGGCGAGCACGGCATGGCCATCCTCGGCCAGCGCGAGAATCTCGCCTTTGATGCGCCCATCGTCTCGGATACGGCGGCACTGCATGAACTGGTTGCAGCGATGCAGGCGAGCGGTGCGGCGATCCGCTGTCTGCGCGATCCGACGCGCGGCGGCTTGGCAACGACGCTTAACGAAATTGCCCGCCAGTCACATGTCGGCATGCTGCTCGACGAGGCGGCGATTCCACTTCAGCCGGCGGTCGCCGCTGCCTGTGAATTTCTCGGTCTTGATCCTCTTTATGTCGCCAACGAAGGCAAGCTTGTGGCAATCTGCGCTGCCGCCGATGCCGACTGTCTACTGGCGGCGATGCGTGCTCATCCGCTCGGTGCGCAGGCCGCACGCATCGGCAGCGTGCATGCCGATCCACAACATTTTGTTCAGATGCAGACGCGTTTCGGCGGTAAACGTATGGTCGATTGGTTGAATGGCGAGCAGTTGCCGCGCATCTGCTGAGGTTCGAGCGTCGGGACTTCCTCGCGTCCCGAAATATGCCCAGCGATGCGTATTTACAGCTGTTTATTTTTGCTTCAATTCTTTACCACCACATGACATGATGAAACACCTGTTTATTTCCTTTCCTGTTGCAGTGCACGGACTGATCTCATGACCCCACTGTCGAATGCGACGCCAGTCAATAAGCTAGCTCCTCTGGCCAGGTTGGGGCGCTTCCTGCAGCCCTATCGGGGGCGGCTGGCATTGGCTTTTGTTGCGCTGACGATCGCCGCCGCCTCATCTCTGGTGCTACCGGTTGCCGTGCGACAGATGATCGATCTGGGTTTCTCGCGCGCCAACACCGCGCATATCGATCGCTACTTTCTGTTCCTGTTTGGCGTGGCGATGGCGCTCGGTCTGTTTGTCGCAGTGCGCTTCTATCTGGTGTCGTGGCTTGGTGAGCGGGTGGTTGCGGATATCCGCAGCGCGGTCTACCGCCATGTCATCGGTATGAGTCCGGCCTTCTTCGAAGTGACCCGCACCGGCGAGGTGCTGTCGCGCCTCACTACCGATACCACGCTGATTCAGGTGGTGGTTGGCACCAGCATGTCGATGGCCTTGCGTAGCGCAATGATGCTGGCTGGCGGGCTGGTCATGATGGGAGTTACCAGCTTGCGTCTGACCGGCTATACGCTCGCTCTGTTGCTGGCAGTGATTCTGCCGATTATTGTATTTGGCCGTCAGGTGCGACGCCTGTCACGCGCCAGTCAGGACCGGGTGGCTGATTCAAGCGCGCTGGCCGGCGAAAAACTCAACGCCGTCACGACGGTGCAGGCCTTCACTCAGGAAGCGCAGGAAGCCATGCGTTTCGAGGCATCGGTTGAAGCTTCTTTTCTCACGGCGCTGCGGCGCATCACCATGCGTGCAATCCTCACGGTGGTTATTATTGTCATGGTGTTCGGCGCCATTGTGCTGGTGCTGTGGCTGGGTGCGCATGCGGTACTGGATGGCACGATGAGCGCGGGTGAGCTGAGCCAGTTCGTGCTTTACGCGGTGATGGTGGCCAGCAGCATCGGTGCTCTGGCGGAAGTCTGGGGCGACGTGCAGCGTGCCGCTGGTGCCACCGAGCGCTTGATGGAACTACTCGCCGCAAAACCCGATATCGTCATGGTGGAGAAGCCGATTCCGCTGCCCGCGCCGCGTGGTGAAATCAACATGGAACACGTAACTTTTCACTATCCTTCGCGGCCGGACCATCCGTCACTGGCGGATTTTTCGCTGCATGTGCGGCCGGGTGAAACAGTGGCACTGGTTGGGCCATCCGGCGCTGGCAAGAGCACCCTGTTCCAGTTGTTACTACGTTTTTACGATCCACAACAGGGACGCATCACTCTGGATGGCGTCGATCTGGTGCAAGCTGATCCGCAGGAAATTCGCCGGCATATTGCCATCGTGCCGCAGGATACCGTGCTGTTTTCCGCCGATGCCATGGAGAACATTCGCTATGGCCGCGCTTCTGCCAGCGACGAGGAGGTCAGGGCGGCTGCACGCGCCGCAGTCGCCGACGAATTTATCGAGCGCTTGCCAGACGGTTATCGCAGCTTTCTCGGCGAACGTGGCGTGCGGCTTTCGGGTGGACAACGCCAGCGCATCGCCATTGCCCGCGCCATTCTGAAGAATCCGCCGCTGTTGCTGCTCGACGAAGCCACCAGCGCACTCGATGCCGAAAGTGAGCGGCTGGTGCAAACTGCGCTGGAACATCTGGTTGAGGGCCGTACTACACTGGTCATCGCTCATCGTCTGGCGACGGTGCGTAAGGCCGACCGGATCATCGTCATGGATGACGGACGTATCGTCGCCAGCGGTACTCATGATTCACTGATTCGTGAAGGTGGGCTGTATGCAAAGCTTGCCGCGTTACAGTTTGGTTTGCATGCGGAATAGTCGTTGGCAAATATTTGATATTTATTTGGCGTTTACCCAAGGAGACCCCTCATGAGCCGCAGCATTCTTGCTACAGAGCAGATTCACCCCGCCATCCGCGAAAAAATTGCCACCCATCATCAGGACATCGTACTGGAAGTGCAGTCGGCGCTTGCCGATAACACAATCGTTATTGTCGGCATGGCCTGGAATCCTTTCCCAAAGCGGGCGCGCAAGGCCCTTGATACCCGCAACATTCCCTACAAGTACCTTGAATACGGCGGCTACCTGGACTCCTGGCGCCGCCGCAATGCGCTGAAGATGTGGACCGGCTGGCCGACATTCCCGATGATTTTCGTCAAGGGCATTCTAGTGGGGGGAGCCGGTGAGCTGGATCAACTAATCGAAAGCGGTGAGCTGGCAAAATTAGTTGCCGGATAGTAAATATTCAGGAAGCTGTAGCGTAGAGGAGGTTGCCTCGTATCCATCATGATTGTGTCGACACTTATGTGCGCAACTCTCCGAGCGGTGACCCGGTTCGTCAGCAGCGCGCTGGTTGAAATGGGCGTCGATCGCGGCCGCATCGACAGTCGTCGGTATGGAGAGGCCTGTTCTGTCTCTCTCAATGAGACTGCAATCGGCCGCCAGTTAAACCGCAGAGTGGAGATTGTGCTGTCCGAAGATGACGGGAAAATTTCTCTGCGATAGAGGAATCGTCTTGAGGTGCCGCATGTGACGTGGATGGCAATATATGATTTACGATTCACGCGGCAGAACCCTCTTGTCAGCATTGGAAAGGTCAGCATGAATAGATGCAACAGTCCGGGCCGAATCGGTCGCCTGGCCACAGCGCTGGCTGCACTGCTGGCAAGTACGGCGGCGCAGGCACTTGATCCTGTTGGCGGGCTGGTCAGCGAACTCGGCAGCGCAGGGCTTGGTGCTGTGACGCGTGGTTCTCGATCTCCATATATCGGTGCCGGTCAACGTAACGATCTGGTGCCGCTTTACCTGTATGAGGGTGATCGTGCGTTTCTTCATGCAACGCGCGGCGGCATCAAGCTTCAGGATGATGGGCAAACCATTCATAAAGGAGGTCAACGGCTGGCCGCTGGATTTTGTCGGCTACGTTGGAGTGCTGCGGCATGACGAGAATGATCTGCAGGCCAATTCACTGGAACTCAACGCCTACATGAAGGCCTATTACTACAGCTTTCCATGGAGCAGTCGCGTCAACACACGGCTTGGTTTTGGCGCTGGCATATCGCTGGCACAGCGCATTCCTTATGTCGAGATGCGTGACCAGGTCCATCGTGGCCGCAGTACCTCGAAGGTGCTGAATTACCTGGATCCAACCATCGATATCAGTGTCGGTGATCTGCTGGGCGCTAGGACGCTGAAGGATACCTATCTTGGATTCGGTGTTTCGCACCGCTCCGGGATATTTGGCAGTTCCCGGTACCTCGGCAATGTTAATGGTGGCTCGAATTACATTTACTCTTACCTGGAATGGCAGATGTAGATCTGGTCGAGAGTTGAGAGTAGCTTCGTCTGTCTAGCTCGTAGGCCCTTTCTCGCATAAGGAAGGTCCGACAAGCAGGATTGCTCCTGGCCTCGTTTGTCGGGTGGATTGTCGATCCGTTGATTCGCAGCGCTGACGGAACTGTCAGCCGTTCCTTCAGTCAATCGTACACCTGCCTTCAACATACACTCATAGTTTATGATCGATGCCATGCCCATGAAAAAATCCATTACCACGCTTGAATCCGAGATTCGGGCGCTTGATCCGTGGTTCCAGAATATTGATTTGGGACGCGAACTCAGGACGAAGCTTGCCCCGTGTGCTAATGAGCCACTCAACCATCCCCAGCCTACATGGGAGTTCATCAGGCCTTGCCTGCCTTCGGATCTCGCCGGAAAATCTGTCCTTGATGTCGGCTGCAACGCTGGTTTTTACTGTTTTGAGTCAAAGCGGCTTGGCGCAGCGCGTGTGCTGGGCATTGACTCTCAGCGTCGCGAGATTGCCCAGGCGCGGCTCGCTGCCGGGATTCTCGGGATTGATGTGAGTTTTATGCGCCGTTCCGTCTATGATCTTTCGATCGCGGATATCGGCTGCTTCGATCTTGTTTTCGCACTGGGCCTTCTTTATCACTGCCGGCATCCGCTTCTTGCGCTGGAACATCTGGCGGAGGTTACGCACGGCACGCTCATCGTGGAGAGTGCCGTCGCGCCGCCCGGCTGGACGGCGGCTCCCGAGACCTCTCTGCTGGGCGGCTTGGCGCGTCCTCTCACGTCGGCGTTCTTCCTTGAGAATGGCCCGGACGAAAAGGAAGCTGTATTTAACTGGTTCCTTCCCACGGCCTCGTGTCTCGCCGCGCTTCTTCGCTCGGCCGGTTTCACCAACGTCCGGCACGTCCCCATCTCGGAAACTCGGGCGATCTTCCTCGCCGAGCGTGGCCTTGAGACTTCGCTTGACGCAAGTTCCATCAGTTACCAGGCGCGGTTTGCCAGTTCTATCGCAGCGCTGTCGGTGACAAAGTCGGCGCCGCTGACGTTGACCGTCAGCGCCTGGAATATTGGCACTGCACCCTGGGCAGCATCGTCCGGCCACGAGGGTGAACTGGATGCCGTGTTTCTCGGCGTGCATCTTCTCGATGCAAATGACAATGTTATCGAATGGGATTTTCGTCGTTGTCGCTTGCCGTTACCCGGTATTCTTCATCCCGGAGGGCGGTTCGACTTTTCCGTCATCCTCATGTCCCCGGATTCGCCGGGGACATATTTTCTCGAATTTGATCTGGTCCGGGAGTCTGATGCCTGGTTTGAGGAACTCGGCGGCACACCGCTCACAGTCAATCTCGTAGTTGCTGCGGATTGATTGTTACATGCGGCATTTGGTAGCAAGCGTTTGATTCGCAGGACGGGTCTGGTTCTTGTAGCAGAGATCTAAACCGGTAAGCGAGGAACTCAAAATGAACAAGGATCAAGTCAAGGGCGCAGCAAAAGACATCGGCGGCAAAACTCAGGAAGAAGTCGGAAGATTGGTTGGTAATCAGGAGCAGCAAGTGAAGGGGCTTGCGCACCAGATCGAAGGCAAAGTGCAGCAACATATCGGCAACCTCAAGGAGGCCAGCAAGTCTTGAAGTACTGCGCTTGCGGCTGATTTTTCATGGCAAGCCGATAAACCGAGTTTACGTATTTACTTTGCTGGGGCGGATTCAAGTCTGAAGTGCAACGGTGTTTTGGTGCGAGTGTAGCTGCTGCATAAAGGCCTCGTGAGGTGTTTTGAAGCCGAGGCATTTTCTGGGCCTGTGGTTGAGGCAATGCATGGCG
>Ga0073899_10001034_pt1 | contig 25644 bp, 23 predicted proteins | sample KloWWTmetaKNB5Ph_FD_88975 | JGI IMG/M metagenome (GOLD analysis project Ga0073899, IMG submission 88975) | Active sludge microbial communities from Klosterneuburg, Austria, studying microevolution and ecology of nitrifiers - Klosterneuburg... | ecosystem: Engineered > WWTP > Aerobic digester >... | reverse complement strand
GCTGCTCGGTCAGCACCGAGATCGCGGCGGCGCCACCGGCTTCGTAGGCAGCGGCGAGCGCAGCCGGTTCGGGGATGTCCGCAAGGTCCCCCTTCGACGGCGATGAGCGCTTCACCTCGGCGATCACCGACAGCGCGGAACTCCGGAACGCCGGCATGGGGTCGCGGACCGGCTCGGCCAGCCCCACGAGCCGCTCCAGGTCGGCCCGGGACACCTGCTCGACGCGTGCTGCGAGATCTTCCCTGACGCCCGAGATGATGCCGTCGAGAACCGTCACGAACGCGGCCGGCCGTCGTAGCCGACCGCCTCCCCGTAGCCCAGCCCACGCAGGACGAGGGTGGCGACACCCGACAGCGCCAGGATCACGGCGGCGACGACGATGACGGGCACGTTCATGAGCAGGAAGCCCACCGCGCCGACCACGAACGCCGCCAGCGACCCCATCGCGCCCGCCCAGGCTGCCGGCGACTTGCCGTCGTGGTAGGTCTGCGGCACCCGGCGGTAGTCGGGCTGGGTCTGCTGCGACGGCAGCTTCGCGTCCTTCTTGACCACGTCGCTCATCGGGTGTCCTTCCGTCGGGTACGGGTCACATTCAACCGCACGCGCACCGCTCAGGCGAGACGCCGCACGCTGTTGGCCGCCTGGACCGCCCGCAGCACGGCCGCCGCCTTGTTGGTGATCTCGGCGTCCTCGCTCTCGGGCACCGAATCGGCCACGATGCCGGCGCCGGACTGCACGTAGGCGACGCCGTCCTTCAGCAGCGCCGTGCGGATCGCGATCGCCGTGTCGGCGTTGCCCGCGAAGTCGAAGTAGCCGACGGCGCCCCCGTACAGCCCGCGCCGGGTCTGCTCCAGGGTGTCGATGATCTCCATGGCGCGCACCTTCGGGGCACCGGACAACGTTCCGGCCGGGAAGCAGGCGAGCGTGGCCTCCAGGGCGGTGTGACCGGCGGCCAGCCGTCCCGTCACCACCGCCTCCAGATGCATGACGTGGGAATAGCGCCGTACCCGCATGAACTCGAGCACCCGCACGGTGCCCGGCTCGCACACGCGACCGAGGTCGTTGCGGCCGAGGTCGACCAGCATGACGTGTTCGGCGGCCTCCTTCTCGTCGGCGAGCAGGTCGGCCTCGTAGGCAGCGTCGTCGGCTTCGGTCGCCCCCCGGGGCTTCGTCCCGGCGATCGGATGCATCGTGGCGATGCCCTCGCGCACGGTGACCAGGGCCTCCGGGCTCGACCCGACGATGGCGACGTCGTCGAGGCGAACCAGGTACAGGTAGGGGCTGGGATTCCCCCGTTTGAGCGCCCGGTAGACGTCGAGCGGGTCGGCCGACGTGGCGAGCTCGAACCGTTGCGAGGGGACGATCTGGAAGGCCTCGCCCGCCTTGATCTCCTCGACGCAGTCGCGCACCATGCGGCAGAACTCCGCGCTGGAGCGCTGGCGCACGATCTCGCCCGCGTCCGCCTCGACCGTCTCGGCGATCAGCGGCGCCTGAGGCTCCGTCAGCGCGGCGAGCAGGGCGCGGACGCGCGCGACCGCGTCGTCGTAGGCGGCCTCGAGTCCCCGGGGGGAGTCGTCGAAGTTGACCGCGTTGGCGATCAGCCACACCTCACCCGTCAGGTGGTCCATGGCGGCGACGTCGCCTGCCAGCAGCATGGTGAGCTCGGGCAGGTGCAGGTCGTCGACGCACGTGTCGGGCAGCCGCTCGAGCCGCCGGACCACGTCGTAGGCGAGGTAGCCGACCATGCCCGAGGTGAACGGGGGCAGCCCGTCCTGCGGGGTGGTGTGGAGCACGTCGAGGGTCGCGGCCAGGGCATCGAGTGGATTGCCCGTGGTGGGCAGGCCCGCGATCGGCCGGCCCGACCAGTGCGCCTGCCCGTCCTTCTCCGTGAGAGTCGCCAAGGCGTTCACCCCGACGAACGACCAGCGTCCGACCGTTCCGTGCTCGGCCGACTCGAGCAGGAACGTGCCGGTACGGCTGCCGCACAGCTGGTGGTAGAGACCCACGGGCGTCAGCCCGTCGGCGACGACCCTGGCGGACACGCTGATCACGCGTCGCCCGGCGTCGGCGGCGGCCCGGAAGCCGGCGAGGTCGGGAGTGAGCCGGACCGCACCGAGGGCGTCGTCGGACACGGGGTCCGTCACGGGGTGCGAGCTCATCAGCCGGCCACCTCGTCGTACTCCGCGGCCTCGTCGACCGGATGGGCGAGGTCGGGAAGGTCGTCGGCCAGCAGGGGCGGCTCGACGTGGAAGCAGGTCACGGCATTGGTGTGGCAGGCCGGACCCACCTGGTCGACCCGCAGCAGCACCGTGTCGTGGTCGCAGTCGAGCCGGACCTCGCGCACCTGCTGGCTGTGGCCGGACGTCTCGCCCTTGACCCAGTACTCGCCCCTGGACCGCGACCAGTACGTGGCCCGGCGCGTGTCGAGCGTGCGCCGCAGCGCCTCGTCGTCCATCCACGCCAGCATGAGCACGGCTCCGCTCGTCGCGTCCTGGACGACCGCCGGCACGAGGCCGTCCGGTCCGGTCTTCAGCTCGGGCATGCGCCCATTCTTCCCCAGGACGGCACGCCGTGGCCCACGCCACCGCCAGGCAACACGAACCTGCGCCGGGGCGGTAGGTTGACCGGTCATGGGTGACGTGCTCGTGCGGCCTGCCAGGGCCTCGGACGTGAAGGCGATCCGGGCCATCGTGGCGCCCTACGCCGAGGAACGGATCCTGATCGCGAAGGACCCCGTCGCCTACTTCGAGTCGATCCAGCAGTTCGTGGTGGCCGAGCTCGACGACCGGATCGTCGGGTGCGGCGCCCTGCACGTCTTCTGGGAGGACCTGGCCGAGATCCGGACCCTGGCGGTGGACCGCTCGGTGGTGGGTCGCGGCATCGGCGCGGCGATCGTGAAGCGGCTGATCGCCAACGCGCGCGAGATCGGTGTCCGCCGGGTCTTCTGCCTGACGTTCGAGACGGCGTTCTTCGCCGCTTTCGGTTTCGTCGAGATCGAGGGCGCCCCCGTCAGCCAGGCGGTGTTCCGCCAGTTGCTGCGGTCCTACGACGAGGGCACCGCCGAACTCCTCGACCTCGACCGGGTCAAGCCGAACACTCTCGGTAACACCCGCATGCTGCTCACGCTGGGTTCGCGCGCACCACGCTGAGCCTGCCGTCGAGCTCGACCACCGGCAGGGGGTCGAGGATCTCGCCGACGAACCCGTCGGGCCCCTCGTTGGCGAACGCCAGGAGCACGAGCCCGCCCGACCGGTCGACCACCAGCTTGCCCACGTAGGCCTCGGGTCCGGTGAGCTGGTAGGCCGCTGCCAGGTCGTAGGGCCCGACCGGTGAGGCCGCCGGCGCCACCCACACCCCGCCGGTGGCGCCGGCGTCGCGCCGAGCGGGAGTGAGCTCCGCGGCGAGGCAGTTGAACACCAGCCAGTGACGGCCGTCGCGCTCGAACGTCTGCACGACCTCCAGCTGCTCGAAGCCGAGCCCGGGCTCGCTCCAGGGAGCTGTCAGCTCCCACCGGCGCAGGTCGGTCGACTCGGCGTGCGCGACGACCCCCCGTCCGGACGTGCCGTGGTTGGCCCGAGCCGTCACGAGCATGTGCCAGCGACCGTCGTGGCGGAAGACCCACGGGTCGCGGAAGGCCTGGTCGTGCCAGCGGCCGTCGGCCAGCAGCTCGTACCAGCGGGGATCCGCCTCCAGCACCGGGCCGGGGTCCTTGGTCCAGGTGACGAGATCGGACGAGGTGGCCCGTCCGATGGCCTGCACGTTGCCCGCCGGGGTGAGGGTGGCGCCGGTGTAGAACATCACCCACGTGCCGTCGTCGTCGCGCACCACGGACCCGGTCCAGGTCGCCATGTCGTCGAACGCCGGGGCGTCCGAACGGACCAGGGCATCGGTGACGCGCTCCCAGCCGACCAGATCGACGGAGACCGCATGGCCCACCGACGCGCGGTTGTGCCGGGCCTGCGGGTCGTGGAGGGCGCGCGAGGCGTACAGGAAGAACAGGTGGAACCGCTCGCCGTCGTCGGCCAGCCAGAAGTCCCACACCCAGGAGTCGGGCAGTCGCAGCATGCCGCTCAGCCCTTGACGCCGGACGAGGCGATGGAGTTGATGAAGGAGCGCTGGAAGGCCACGAACAGGGCCAGGACGGGCACCGTGATGATGCTCGCGTAAGCCATGATCTGCCCCCACGACACGTTCAGCTGCTTGAAGTAGTCGATGCCCACCATCGCCGGGCGCAGGGTTTCGCTCTGCACCGCCATCAACGGCCACAGGTAGGAGTTCCACGCCGGCAGGAACGTGAGGATCGCCACCGTGGCGGTCGCCGGGCCGGCGAGGGGCATCACGACCGAGCGGTAGATCCGGAACCAGCCGGCGCCGTCCACGGTCGCGGCCTCGTCCAGCTCCTTCGGGATCGAGTCGAAGTACTGGTAGTAGAGGAAGATCGAGAAGGCGTTGGCGACGAACGGAACGATCTGCACCTGGTACGTGTCGAGCCAGCCCGAGAACGACAGGCCGTTCTCGTCGATCCACGGCAGCTGGTTGCACCACCACAGCAGTGGCAGGGCGAGCGTCTCGAAGGGCACGATCAGGGTTGCCAGGATGACACCCAGCACGAGCTTCTGACCCGAGAAGTGGAGCCGCGACAGCGCGAAGGCCGCCATCGAGTTGACGATGATGCCCAGCACCACGGTGAGCACGGAGATGATCACCGAGTTCATCAGGAACGTCGCGAACGGCACCCTGTCGAAGACGCCGCGGTAGTTCGCCATCGTCAGGTCGCCGACGGGCAGGAAGGCCGCCGGTCCGCCGAGGTCGGCGAAGATCTGGGTGTCGGGCTTGAAGCTCGACACGATCATGAAGACGAGCGGCAGCCCGAAGACGAAGCACAGCACGATCCGCAGTGTCATCGTGAGCACGCCGGCGGTGCGGCTGTCGTGGGTGCCGGCCTGCCTGACGGCCGGGGCGGCCGAGGCGTCGGCCACGTGGGCGAGGTGGTCGCTCATTTGCGGGGGTCCTTGTCTCGCGTGAGGAAGCGCTGCACGAGGTTGACGGCGAGGACGAGCACGAAGAACACCAGCGAGATCGCGGCGGCATAGCCCGTCTGCTGCTGCTGGAAGCCCGTCCGGACCGCCATGAAGACCACGGTCGAGGTCGAGTCCAGCGGGCCGCCCTGGGTCATGATGTTGACCTGGGTGAACAGCGAGAACGCGGCGATCGTGATCGTGATGAGAATGAAGGTGCGCGTCTGGCGCAGTCCCGGCCAGGTCACGTGTGCGAACTGCTGCCACGGGTTGGCGCCGTCGAGCGAGGCCGCCTCGTAGAGGTCGCCGGGGATCGTCTGCAGGCCGGAGAGCCAGATCACCATGTGGAAGCCCACCGCCTGCCAGGCCGACATCACGATGAGGGCGAACAGGGCCGTCTTGGGGTCGCCCAACCAGTCGGGGCCGGCGATGCCGACCTTGGCGAGCGTGACGTTCACGAGCCCGTTGGGCTGGTACATGAACATCCAGAGCATCGAGACCACGACCATCGACGTGACGACCGGGAGGAAGTAGACCGTCCGGAAGAAGTTGACCCCGCGCATCTTGGCGTTCACGAGGATGGCCAACAGGAGGGCGAACGCGGACTGGCAGGGCACGATGACGACGGCGAAGATGATCGTGTTGCGGAGGCTCGACCAGAACGTGCTGCTGTCGAAGAGGCGGGCGAAGTTGTCGAGCCCCACGAACCGGGCGGGCTCGGGCGAGATCAGGCGGGCATTGGTGAACGCCAGCACGAACGTCAGGGCGATCGGGATGAGCAGGAATGTGACCATCAGGATCCCTGCTGGGGCGAGCATGAGCCAGCCGGTCCGGCCGTGGCCGGAGTGGAGCGTGGATCTGCGACGGTCTGCCGCGGCCGGGGCACCGGCCAGGGCTGTCGTGGTGGTGGCACTCACGATGTGGTCCCTTCTGCCTGGGCGGGACCGGGGCGGGCGTCGGCCCGCCCCGGCCCGGTGCCGGTCACTGGAAGTAGTTGTTGGACTTCTGGTTGGCGTCGATGTTCTTCGCGGCCGCGTCGAGCGTGGCCTTCGGGTCGGCTCCGTTGAGGATGTCCTGGGCGGCCTTCTGGAACTCCGTGGCGATGAACGGGTAGCCGGGGGTGACGGGTCGCAGCACCGCGTACTTCTTCGCGTACTGGCGGAACACGTCGCTCTTGCCGTTGGCTTCGTAGCCGGGCACCGTCAGGGCCGCGGCGTCGGTCGCCGGGATGTTGTCGGTCATCTTCGAGACGCTGGCGACGTACTTGTCGGCCGCGGCGAACTTCATGTAGTCCAGCGCGCCGGTCTTGTCGGAGCAGTTGTTCGAGATCCCCCACTGCCAGGAGCCGCCACCGATCTTCGGGCCCTTGCCGAAGTCGGGCACCGGGAGGAACAGCACGTCGTCGCCGAACTTCTCCCGCGTCGACACGGCGGTCCAGGTGCCGTTGTAGAGGATGGCCGTCTTCCCGTTGATGAAGTCCTGAGTCGGGTCGGCGCCGGACTTGAGCGGCACGTAGCCGTTGGTGACCAGACCCCGGAACCACGTGGCCCAGGCGACCGCCTCGGGGCCGTTCAGGGCGCCCTCGGCCGACTTGTAGTCGCTGCGGTTGATGAGGTCGCCACCGAAGCTCTGCAGGAAGGGCGAGTAGGCGTAGGGCCACCACTCGCCGGTGAAGCTCGTCGCGATGTCGAGCGGGTTGGCGTACTTGCCGGACGCCTTCAGCTTGGCCAGGGCCGCGGTGAACTCGTCCTTGGTCCAGGGCGTGTCGATGGTGGGGATCCGGATGCCCTGCTCGGTGAGGATCGACTTGCGCGACACCATGGTGAGCGCCACGTCGTAGTAGCCGTAGGAGTAGGTCTTGCCCTTGTACTGGCCGAGCACGGTCGGCAGGTACTTCGACAGGGTCGCGTCCATCCCGTCCAGCGGGGCCAGGTAGCCGGCCCAGGCCCAGTTCGGCACGTTGGGCCCGTCGATGTCGAGGATGCAGGGCAGCTTCTTCGACGCGGCGGCGGCCACGACCGACTGGTTGTAGGAGTCCTGCGGGAAGGCCTGGATCTTGACCTTGTACTTGGTCTGGCTGGCGTTGTAGTCGTCCACGATCTGGGTGATCGCGGCCAGTTCGTTCTTGTTGCCTGCGTTGTGCGTCCACATCGTCAGCTCGCTCACTCCGCCGCTGGCATTGGGCGTGCTCGACGAGCCGCCCTTCGAGCAGGCGGCCAGCGAGAGCGGCAGCAGCGCCGCGAGCGCCGCCGCGGCGAGCTTCTTGAGGATCGGTGTCACGTGGTTCCTCCAGGGGTCGACAGACCGCGGCGAGGGCCGGGGCCGGTGGGTGGGTGGTACGGGGACCAGCGCTGGCTGGGTGTCTGCGGCTGGGCCGGCATCGGTGTCCGGTCAACCGCTAAATCCATTTAGCAGGAGCAATCTAACACCCGTCCCCTGCCTCGTCAAGGGTTGCTAAAACGTCTTTGCTACGGGCGATGGCCGCCGCTGCTACGCTCAGGCTCACATCGCCGGCCAGGGGGGCTCATGTCGAAACGTGTCACGCTGTCGGACGTCGCCGCCCGGGCAGGAGTGTCGCCCACCGCCGTGTCCCTGGTGCTGAACGACCGGCCGGGGTCACGTCTGTCCGACGACGCGCGCCAGCGGATCCGGACCGCGGCGGCCGAGCTCGGCTACCGTCCCGACCCGGCGGCCCGCAGTCTCCGCATCGGCAAGACCCGCACCATCGGCTTCGTCTCGTTCGACGTCAGCATCACCCGCTACGCGTCCGCGATCATCCGGGGCGCCCTCGATCAGGCCGACCGGCTCGAGCACACCGTGCTGATGGCCGAGGCGGGCGACCACCGCGACCGCATGGTGCGGGCCATCGACGCGATGCTCGACCGGCGGGTGGACGGCATCGTGATGGCGGAGATGGGCGCGAAGGAGATCGACGTCCCGCGCCACCTGCCTCGCGACCTCCCCGTCGTGATGGTCAACGCCACGTCGTCGGACGGACACCCGAGCGTCCTGCCCGACGAGAAGGTCGCCGGACGGCAGGTCACCCAGCTCCTGCTCGACGCGGGCCATCGCCGCATCGCCCTGATCGGCGTCGCCGACGACCTCCGCGACCTGCGGCGCTCGGCCACGGTGGGGCAGCGCTACGACGGCATCTTCGAGGCGCTGTCCGAGGCGGGGGTCGACCCGAGCCCGGTGGTCAGCGAGACGATCTGGGAACCGGAGGTGGGCTACCGGAGTCTGCTGCGCATGCTCGACGACGGCGCCTCGTTCACCGGCGTGGTGTGTCTCAACGACCGCCTCGCCTTCGGGGTCTACGAGGCCGCCCGGCAGCGCGGGCTCCGGATCCCGGAGGACCTGTCGGTGGTGTCCTTCGACGACGACGTGATCGCCACCTACGTCAGGCCCCGGCTGACGACAGCCGAGATCCCCTACGAGCGCATGGGGCGGCTGGCCGTCGACATGCTGCTGGGCGAGGCGGAGCCGTCCCACCAGCTCGTGCCCATGCCCCTCAGGCTGCGGGAGTCGGTGGCTCCGCCGCGAACACGAGATTCGTGAGCGCGACGAGGCCGTCGTCGCTGAACACCTCGACCGAGCAGGTGTCGACCACCACCAGCAACTCCCCGGCGGTGGCCGGTAGCGGCGCTTCGGTCGTCCCCGGGAAGGCCGGATGCCAACACCGGAGATCTCGCCACGCAGACACTTGGCACCCCACCCTCCCCCTCTGCTAGGGCGTGTCTAGCAACCCTTGCGACGGGTTTGGGTCGTGCCGATGCGCTGCAGGATTCCCACCGAGGCGGGGCCGGCCCCCGAGGATTGAGCTGAACACGACGACATCATCGATGCGGCCTACGGGAAAGAGAACAAGTGCGGGCGTTTCATCCCACGTACCCAGCTTCGGCGTCCGCCCAGGGGGTCGTTTCCTATCCCGGGCTGCTCGCGTTGATGCCACTCACCCCCGCGACGATCTCGTCGCGTGTGGCCAGCGGCAACGGTGTCCCGTCGAAGTGCAGGACGAGCGGGTCGATCTGACGCCCCTCGGAGCCGAGCGTCTCGGCGTACCGGCGTGCCTCATCGACGGTTCTGAACTTCATCAGGGTGAGGTACTCGTTGCCGACCGCCTGGACGCAGTTCACGGGTGCGCCGCAGACCTGCTCCGTCCGGTCCTCGGCGTCGAGATAGGGCCAGTCGGGGTTCGGTGTCCCACGTGTGAAGCGATCCACCAGGTTGATCTGTCCTCGGCTCCACGCGTCTGACAGGAAGGTGGTGGTCAGGTACGCGGCGCCGATGCCGGCCAGTGCCATCAGGATCGACACGAGTGTGATCACAAGCCATAGGGGTCTCCCCGCTGCCGGACGCTTCTCAGCCATGCGCCATCACCTCCTTTGTCGTCGCGACGCCATTCGTGCGGGCCATCACCAGTTGCATCGATGCGCGAAGACGTTGGTTCGGGTCCAGTCGTACTTCGGGGGGCGCGCCCTCTCCAAATCCCACCGCCAGCCGGACCCCAGGACGGGGTATCCGTATCGTACGTGACACACGTACTGAACACCTTCGGGTCGCGGAAGTCCTTCGAGCCGCGGTCCAGCACCGGATTGCCCGCGTTCCTGGTCCAGGTGTAGCCGCCGTCGACGGACGCCGCGAGCGACTGCGCCGAGGTGCCGGCCCTTGGGTGGGGCGCGACGTAGTTGGAGGTGTAGACAGCCACGAGGGCGCCGGCGCCGAACCCGGCGCGTCCCCGGTGGTCCACCACGACCGATCCCGAGTAGATCTCCTCGCCGTCACCGAGGTTGGGGATCGCGACCGGCTGCTCGGTCCAGGTGGCGAGGTCCGGTGAGGTGGCATGTCCCCACGACATCGATCCCCAGTCCACGCCGTTCGGGTTCGTCTGGTAATAGGCGTGCCACACCCCGTCGACCAGCACCAGGCCGTTGGGATCGTTCAACCAGGTGGCCGCCGTGGCGAGGTGCTCGTGGGTCGGGGAAGGGTCACGAGCCCGAAGCGTAGCGGTCGCCGCGCGCCCGGATAACCCTACGGACGCGCGTCCGCCGGGGCGGCGTCGGCTTCCCGCTGCGCCAGGGCCAGTTGCTGCCTGCGGCCACCGTTCATGTCGATCACGGCCCCTGCCACGATGACGGCGAGCGCGACCGGGGCCAGGTAGAAGCCGCGGCTGTAGGAGCGGGTGGCCGCGTCGTAGAACAGGCCCCAGATCGGCGCGCCCACCGCCATGCCGAGGGTGTAGGCGGTGCCGGTCACCGACCAGATCTTGCCGAACTCCCGCGGCCCCATGGCCTGGGCGGTGATCAACGGCGGCTGGACGGTGCCGTTGGACATCCCCGCCGACATGAAGAACATGGCGATCAGCGGGACCACGGTGCCGAAGGCACCGAAGCTGGGCAGGAAGACGAAGAACGCCGCCTGCATGCCGAGCGTGATGAGCATCGCCCAGAGCACGCCCAGCTTGTCGTTGAGCACCCCGAGCGTGGGCTTGAGGATGATCAGCCCGAGGGTCCACAGCATCATCAGCACCGAGTAGTAGCCGAGTGTCTGGCCCAGCCCGCCGGCGTCGACCGGGGCGGTCACCCGGTTCGTGAGGTAGGGGGCCATGATCTGGGCGGCGGCGTGCACGATGCCGAGCAGCATGGACACCCCGAAGATGAGCCACAGCCACGGCGACCGCATCGCCTGGTGGAACGTGAAGCCGGGCAGCGTCGCGCGGGGCGCCGCCGCCGCCACCGCCTCCTCGACGGTCGGCGCCCCGAAGGGCCGCAGTCCCACGTCGGACGGCTTGTCGACGGCGAGGAACAGGGTCGCCGGAATCGTCAGTCCCACCACGACGACGGCCATCACGTAGTAGCCCACGCGGAAGGAGGTGTTGTCCGGACCCGGCTGTCCACCGAGGGTGGGCACCATGAACGACCAGATCATGCCGCCGATCCCCGTACCGCCGGTGACCAGACCGACCACGAGGCCCTTCCTCGCCACGAACCAGTTGTTCACCCACACGATCGGCACGAGCTGGTAGCTGATCCCGTACCCGAGGCCCAGCACGACGCCGGCCACGTAGAGCATCGCCGGACTCTGCGCGTTGGCGAAGATCGTGAGGGCCACGGCGACGATGACCGATCCCGTGATCATCAGGGGCTTCGGTCCGACCTTGGGCAGCAGCGCGCCGCCGATGAGGATCATCGACCCGACGATCGAGAACATCATCAGAGTGAAGTAGAGCAGGACGGTCGCCTGGGGTGTGCCACGCAGCACCTGGAACCAGTAGGGATGGAAGAACGACACCCCGGACAGCGGCACCGACGCCGCGATCATGCACAGCATCGCCCCGCCCGCCACCGACCAGTGCCGCAGGCTCCTCTGGTCGGCAAGGTCCGCCTGACGCGTGAGGGAGGTCGACATGGCTGGCTCCTGTCCGGCGGACGGCAGGCCGCCTGCACCGCACCCTATGCACCGCGGCCGGCGCCTCTCCGGCTGGCAACTTGTTGCCAGGCGAGGGGCTCCCCTGGCGAGGCGTCTAGCGTGGCGGTGACCTCAAGGGGAAGGAGTCGCCGTGTACGTGGACCGGCCGATCATCACGCTGTTCGAAGCCTATGGCTCCGGCGCGCTGGAGGTAGGACCGCGGCTGGCCGCCCGGCTGGGCGTGCCCTGGATCGGTCAGTCGCAGTCGTCGGAGAAGCTGGAGGCGCTCGACCCGCGGGGCACCGGCCACATCGACGTGGGCCGGTTCCTGACCAGCCTGGCGTTCGCCGACCAAGGGAGCGTCGAGCTGGTGGAGTCCCCGCTGCAAGCGCTGGCGCGACAGAACGCGGCGGAGGTGCGCGAGGCGGTCGCCGACGGCGGTGTCATCCTCGGCCGGAACGCGACGGTCATCCTCGGTGCCGTCCCCGGGGCCCTGCACGTGAAGCTCGAGGCGCCGACCGCCGTCCGGCTGGAGCGGGCCGCGCGCGAGGGGTCCATCTCCGCCGCTCAGGCGTCGGTGCGACAGTCGCGCGAGGACGAGGCCCGGGCGATCATGGCCCTCGACCTGTGGGGCTGGGATCCGCGCAGGTCCGAGCGCTTCGACCTGCTGGTCAACACCGGCACCTTCACCCTCGACGAGACCGAGGAGATCATCCTCGACGCGCTCGCGCGCAAGCGGGCGAGGGCAGCGTGAGCGTACGCCGCTGCTACCGGACCACTAGGCTCGCGTCGTGACTTTCGTACGTGCGGAGCGGGACGCCCTCACCCGAACCCTGCTTCAAGCCGGAGCCGATGCCCCGACCCTGTGCGAAGGCTGGACCACGCACGACCTCGCGGCGCACCTGTGGATCCGCGAGAACGATGCCGTAGGGGCGACCGGCATCGTCTCCGGGGCGTTCGCCGGCCTCACCGAGCGGCGCATGGCCGAGACGAAGCAGCGCTGGTCCTACCGGGATCTCGTCGGCAGGCTCGCCGCCGGACCCACCCGCTGGTCCGTCTTCGCCATCCCCGGCATGGACGACCAGGCCAACGCCGTCGAGTACTTCGTGCACCACGAGGACGTCCGGCGGGCGGGCACCGCCCCGGCCGAACCGCGTGCGCTGGACGCCGAGGTCGAAGAGTCCCTGTGGCGCCGGCTCCGGCTGATGAGCCGCGCCCTGTTCCGTCGCTCCCCGGTGGGCATCGTGCTGGAGCGGTCCGACGTTCCCGGTGCCGAGCAGATCCGGGCGATGCCGGGCAACCCCACCGTCACGCTGGTGGGCCCCCCGTCCGAGCTGATGCTGTACGCCCACGGCCGCCTCGCGGTGGCGCGGGTGCGGGCCATCGGCGACGAGGCCGCCCTGGCCCAGATCGCCGACACCGACCTCTCCGTCTAGACCCCCGTCCGGTCGCCCCCGGGGCCGGTCCCGCCGCGCCGCTGGAGCCGACCGCGGCGGGTGGAGCGCCGCGCTCCTGCCGTCGAGATCGGCTCCGTCGCGGTCAGGCGCGACCCGTGCGGCGCTCGTACTCGGCCACCGCAGCGTCGAGGGCCTCGTGCGAGGCGCTCATGCCGCCGAAGGCCGAGAGGGTACGCATCGGGAAGTTGCCCACCACGGCCAGGCGGACGGGGTCGGACGCGATGGTGGGCTCACCCGCGGCGGCCATGGCCTCGACGATCTCGCGACCGACCGGGTCGGCCCACCATTCCTGCGCCGAGGAACGGTCGGTGAGGGGACGCTGCAGCGAGGGGGCAGCGACGGCCACCGTCTCGGAGAGAGGCAGGTCGCGCGAGTTCCGTCCCACCTCGACGACGAAGTCGCCGGCCTCCACCACCCAGCGGTGGTGCGTGTCGGACCAGAACGAGAAGGCGCGCTGGTCGAGGCGCACGGTCACGGTGCGGGCCTCCCCAGGAGCCAGCCGGACCTTGGTGAACCCCTTCAGCTCCCGGACGGGCCGGTGCGCCGAACAGGCGACGTCGCCGACGTAGACCTGCACCACCTCGGCGCCCTCCCGGTCGCCGGTGTTGGTGACGGTCACCGTGACGTCGGCCGCCAGATCACCGGCCTCGACGCTGCCGGACAGCGCCACCGCGAGGCCGCTGAGGTCGAAGGTCGTGTAGGACAGCCCGTAACCGAAGGGGAAGGCCACGTCGAGGGCCTGCTTGTCGTAGGCGCGGTAGCCGATGTAGATGCCCTCCCCGTAGACGACGATCTCCGAGTCGCCCGGGAAGTTGAGGAACGACGGGTTGTCCTCCAGGCGGTGCGGGAAGGTCTCGGCCAGCCGACCCGATGGGTTCACCGCTCCGGTCAGCACGTCGGCCAGGGCGCCCCCGGCGGCCTGACCGGTGAGCCATGCCTCGACCAGGGCGGTCGAGTGCGGCAGCACGTCGCCGAGCTCGATCGTCGAGCCGTTGACGAGCACCGTGACGACCGTGGGGTTGACCTCGGCCACCGCCCGCAGCAGGGCGAGCTGGTTGGCGGGCAGACGCAGGTGGGTCCGGTCGAAGCCTTCGGACTCGTCGGCGGCGGGCAGGCCGATCACGACCACGCACACCTCGGCCGCCGCGGCGAGCTCGAGCGCCTCGGACCGCAGCCGGTCGTCGTCGTGGGTCGTGCCGATGCCGTACCCGGGGGCGAAGGTCACGCTCGGGACGACCGCGCGCAGCTCGTCGAGGAACACGTCCACCCGGGTGGGGTTCACCTGCGACGACCCGGCCCCCTGGAACCGCGGAGTCCGGGCGAACTCACCGATCACGGCCAGGCGAGCCTCCGGTCGCAGCGGCAGCAGTGGTGTCGAGGCACCGGCGGCGGCATCGTTGGCGAGCAGGACGATCGCCTCCCCCGCTGCCCGGCGGGCCAGCGCGTGGTGGGCGTCGGCATCGAAGGTCGTGTCGGCGTCGAGCACGGCCGCGCCCTTCCGGTTCAGTTCGAGGACGGCCCGAGCCCGGGCGTCGAGCGACGCCGCATCGAGGTCGCCCGACCGGACCGCGGCGGCGATCGCCCGCGGGCTGCGGGGCAGGTCGGGCGGCATCTCGAGGTCGAGGCCCGCGCGGGCGGCGGCCACCCGGTCGTACACGGCGCCCCAGTCCGAGACCACCAGCCCCTGGAAGCCCCACTCGTCGCGCAACACCGTCTGCAGCAGCCAGGTGTGGGCGCTGCCCGAGATGCCGTTGACCTTGTTGTAGCAGCACATGACCGTCCAGGGCTGGCAGCCGGTGACGGCCCGTTCGAAGGCAGGCAGGTAGATCTCGCGCAAGGCCCGCTCCGACACCCTCGCGTCGACGCGCAGGCGGTCGGTCTCCTGGTTGTTCGCCGCATAGTGCTTGATCGACGTGCCGACGTCGCCCTGGGACTGGATGCCGGAGATGATGCCCACGGCCAGTTCGCCGGCGAGGTAGGGGTCCTCGGAGAAGTACTCGAAGTTGCGGCCGCACAAGGGCGAACGCTTCATGTTGACGCCCGGGCCGAGGATCACCGAGAGGTTGCAGGCCCTCGCCTCGGTGGCCAGCGCCTCGCCGATCTCGTGCAGCAGCGCCGGGTTCCAGGTGGACGCGATCGCCCCTGCCGTGGGGAAGCACGTGGCCGGCAGGGACCCGCCGAGGCCCACGTGGTCGCCGCCCTGGCTCCGCTCCGGCTGGGCACGCAAGCCGTGAGGTCCGTCCGAGACCAGCACCGACCTCACCCCGAGCCGGTCGACACCCTGGGTGTGCCAGAAATCGCGTCCGCTGAGCAGGCCGGCTTTCTCCTCCAGCGAGAGCTGGGCGAGCACGTCGTCGACATCGAAGGTCATCGTCGGTCCTTCCGTACGGGTGTGGCCGAGCCTAGCGATCTGTCAGGCGCGCCGACGGAAAACTGAACAATTGGTCGGGTTTCAGGGGCGAGGCGCCGGCGCGACTCCCCTCAGGGGAGGAGCATCACCAGCGTGCCGGCCACGATGAGCACCAGCCCCCCCAGGGCTTTGCGCGAGAGACGCTCGCCGAAGAACCACCACGCGAGGAACACGGTGAGCACGATGCTGAGCTTGTCGATCGGCACCACCAGACTGGCCGGTCCCTCCTGCAGCGCCCGGTAGTAGCACAGCCACGACGCACCCGTGGCCAGGCCCGACACCACGACGAAGGCCAGATCGCGCCGCGGGATCGTGCGCACAGCGGCCTGCTCCCGGGTCACGAACACCACCACCCACGCCATCACCGCCACGACGACCGTACGGATCGCCGTCCCGAGGTTCGACTCCACCCCGGTGATGCCGATCTTGCCCAGCACGGCCGTCAACGCGGCGAAGACGGCGGAGAGCACCGCGTAGAAGAGCCAGCCGCGGCCGGTGCGCTCCGGCGTCGCGGCCGCCTTTCGTTCGATCATCAGCATCGTGCCGACACCGATGCCCGCGATCCCCAGCAGCTTGACGGCCAGGTGGTCGGTCTCACCGAGCAGCACGATGGCGAGCAGCACGGTCAGGACGATGCTCGACTTGTCGATGGGCACCACGGCGTTGACGTCACCGAGCTGGAGCGCCCTGAAGTAGCAGAGCCACGACGCGCCCGTGGCCAGGCCGGACAGCACGAGGAACACGAGAGTCGTGGCGGAGAGGCTGGGCAGCGTGCGGTAGGAGCCGATGCCGAGGACGAGCGCCCACGAGGCGGCGAGCACGACGAGGGTGCGGATCGCGGTCGCGACGTTCGAACTCGTGCGACGGATCCCCGCCTTGGCGAGGATCGCCGTGAGGGCCGCGAAGACGGCCGAGCCGAGGGCGTAGGCGATCCACATCGGGCTCAGCCCACCGCTGCGCCGGCGCGGCCGCCGCTCCTGCAGCCGACGCGCCCGAGGCCGGGCTCGGGCGGCGCGAGGCGCGTCACGTCGGCTCGACGCCGAGTTTGGCCAGCAGGAGCTGACGGACCTTGGCGGCGTCGGCCTGGCCCTTCAGCTCTCGCATCACCGCTCCGATCACCGCGCCCGCGGCCTGCACCTTGCCGTCGCGGATCTTCTGGGCGACGTCGGGGTTGGCCTCGATGGCGCGGTCGATCGCGGACTCGAGGGCCCCCGTGTCCGACACGACGGTCAGCCCGCGACTCGACACCACCTGGCTCGGTTCGCCCTCGCCGGCCAGCACGCCGTCGATCACCTGGCGAGCGAGGGTGTCGTTCACCACCCCGAGGTCGACCAGCCCTTGCAGGCCGGCGACCTGGGCGGGGCTCATGCCGACGTCGGCCAGCTCGACCCCGGCCTCGTTGGCCCGCCGCTGCAGTTCACCCAGCCACCACTTGCGCGCGGCCGCCGGCGCGGCGCCGGCCTCGACGGTCGCCGCCACCAGGTCGACCGCCCCCGCGTTCACCACGTCGCCGTACTCGCGCTCGGTGAACGACCAGGCTTGCCTCAGGCGAGCGGCCCGGACGCCGGGCGCCTCCGGCAGGGTCGCGCGCAGCGTGGCGACCCAGTCGTCGGACGGGGCGATCGGCACCAGGTCCGGCTCGGGGAAGTAGCGGTAGTCCTCCGCCTCCTCCTTCGACCGGCCGGCGCTGGTGTAGCCGCCGTCCTCGTGCCAGTGCCGGGTCTCCTGGGTGACGGTGCCGCCGCCGGCCAGCACGGCCGCCTGGCGGCAGATCTCGTAGCGCAGGGCGCGCTCGACCGAGCGCAGCGAGTTGACGTTCTTCGTCTCGGTCCGGGTGCCCAGGTCGGTGGTGCCCTTCGGCATGAGCGACACGTTGGCGTCGCAGCGCAGCGACCCCTGTTCCATGCGGACGTCGCTCACCCCCAGCGACCGGAGCAGATCGCGCAGGTAGGTGACGTAGGCGCGCGCCACCTCCGGGGCCTGGGAGCCGGTACCGCGCACCGGCTTCGTGACGATCTCGATCAAGGGCACCCCTGCCCGGTTGTAGTCGAGCAGGGAGTAGTCGGCGCCGTGGATGCGGCCCGTGGCCCCTCCCACGTGCACCGACTTTCCGGTGTCCTCCTCCATGTGGGCACGCTCGATGGGAATCGTGTGGACGACACCGTCGACCTCGACCTCGACGGAACCGTCGAAGGCGATCGGCTCGTCGTACTGGCTGATCTGGTAGTCCTTCGGCATGTCGGGGTAGAAGTAGTTCTTGCGGGCGAAGCGGCACCACGTGGCCACGGAGCACCCGAGCGCGAGGCCGATGCGGATCGCCGACTCGACGGCCTTGCCGTTCACGACGGGCAGCGAACCAGGCAGGCCCAGGCACACCGGGCACGTCTGGGTGTTGGGGGCCGCGCCGAACGCGGTCGAGCAGCCGCAGAACATCTTCGAGACGGTGTTGAGCTCCACGTGCACCTCGAGCCCGAGCACCGGGTCGAAGCGCTCCATCGCCTCGCCGAACTCCATCAACTCCACGCTCATCGCGACGCCTCCCCTCCGGCCAGCGACCCCGGCAACCTCGGTGGCACCAGGGCCGGGAGCAGTCGCTCGAGGGCGGCCCCCACCCGGTAGAGCCGGTCGTCGGCCATCGGCGGCGCCATCACCTGGAACCCGACGGGCAGGCCGTCCTCGGGCGCCAGGCCCACGGGGAAGCTCGCCGAGGCGTTGCCGGCCATGTTCGACGGAATCGTGCACAGGTCGGCCTTGTACATCGCCAGCGGGTCGTCGACGCGCTCGCCCAGGCGGAACGCCGTCGTGGGGGTGGTGGGTGACACCAGCACGTCGGCCACCTGGAACGCCCGGGCGAAGTCGCCGGCGATGAGCGTCCGGACCTTCTGCGCCGAGCCGTAGTAGGCGTCGTAGTAGCCGGACGACAAGGCGTAGGTGCCGATGATGATGCGGCGTTTCACCTCGTCGCCGAAGCCCCGGCCGCGCGACAGGTTCATGACCTCTTCGGCCGATCGCTCGCCGTCGTCTCCCACGCGCAGGCCGTAGCGCATGGCGTCGAACCGGGCCAGGTTGCTCGACACCTCGCTCGGCATGATCAGGTAGTAGGCCCCCAGGGCGTAGTCGAAGTGGGGACAGCTCACCTCGACGACCTCGGCCCCGGCGCCACGGAGGGCCTCGACCGCCTCGTGGAACCGTTGTTCCACCCCGGGGGCGTAGCCCTCGCCGCCCAGCTCCTTCACCACGCCGATGCGCATTCCGGCCACGTCGGCCAGCCGCGCGGCCGCCACCACGTCGGGTACGGGGGCGTTGATCGAGGTCGAGTCGCGCGGGTCGTAGCCGCCGATCACCTGGTGCAGCAGGGCCGCGTCCAGCACGGTGCGGGCACACGGCCCGGGCTGGTCCAGCGACGAGGCCATGGCCACCAGCCCGTATCTCGACGTGCCGCCGTAGGTGGGCTTGACGCCGACCGTGCCGGTCACCGACGCGGGCTGGCGGATCGAGCCGCCCGTGTCCAAGCCCAGTGCCAGCGGGGACTCGTAGGCCGCCAGCACCGCCGAGGAGCCCCCGCCGGAGCCGCCGGGGATCCGGTCGAGGTCCCACGGGTTGTGGGTCGGACCGTAGGCGGAGTTCTCGGTGGAGCTGCCCATGGCGAACTCGTCCATGTTGGTCTTGCCCAGGATGACCAGCCCCGCGTCGAGCAGGCGCCGGGTGGCGGTCGCGTCGTAGGGAGGCACCCAGCCCGCCAGGATCCGCGATCCGCACGTGGTGGGCGCACCGGCGTAGCAGAAGACGTCCTTGAGTGCGATCGGCACCCCTGCCAGGGGCGACAGCGTGTCTCCGGCCCGGCGCGCGTCGTCCACGGCCCGCGCCTGCGCGAGCGCTCGCTCACGGTCGACATGCAGGAAGGCGTGCACCGCCCCGTCGACGGCGGCGATCTGGTCGAGGTGCGCCTGTGTCACCTCGACCGCCGAGAGGTCACCCTGGGCGATGCGCGCCGCGAGCTGGGCGGCCGTGGCGGTGAGGATGTGGCTCACTGCTCCTCCCCCAGGATCCGGGGCACGCGGAAGCGCTGCCCGGACGTCGCCGGCGCCATGGCGAGGGCGTCCTCGACCGGCAACGAGGCGGCCACCACGTCGGCGCGGAACACGTTCACCAGCGGCAGGGCGTGCGACGTGGGCACCACGTCCGGTCCGGCAACCTGCGACACGCTCGCCACGGCGTCGAGGATCACGTCGAGCTGCGGAGCGAGATGCTCCAGCTCGGCGCGGGTCAGGTCGACCCGGGCCAGGGAGGCGAGCCGGGCCACGTCGTCGGGTGTCAGGGGCACGGGAGGCATCCTAACGAGCATCGACCGGCACCGAGGCCCCCGACCACGGGGGTGGGCCGGCCTGTCCGCCGGCGACGGGTGCCGACGCCCGTAGCGTGGTCACCCACCCGGGGTGCCGGGGCGGATCGGGGAGGATGGTGTCGTGATCCTCCTGCGCGTCAAGCTGCCCGACCGGCCCGGGTCCCTGGGCGCCGTGGCGACGGCCATGGGCCAGGTGCAGGCCGACATCTACGCCGTGGAGATCGTGGAGCGCGGCGACGGCTACGCGGTCGACGACTTCATCCTCACCCTGCCGGCCACGATGATGCCCGACTCGCTCGTCAGCGCCTGCGCCTCGGTCGAGGGGGTGGAGGTGGTGTGGCTGTCGCGGTACTCCGCCCACTGGGGCCTGGAGTCCGACATCGAGACCGTCAACCGCATGGCCGACGAGCCGCACGCCGCGGGAGAGATCCTCGTCGAGGACGCCCCGATCGGCTTTCACTCCTCCTGGGCCGCCTTGATCCACCTCGACCGGCCCGGGGTCGTGATCGCAACGGCCCTGGCTCCGGAGCTGGACACCGCCGCGATCGCCCTGCTCGGCCCGCTCGACGAACTCCGCACCGCCGAGCTCCCGGCGGGCTGGCAGCCGGGGTGGGGAGTCACGGTGATCGCGGTGTCGCCGTTGACGGGCCGCCGTGCCATCGTGCTCGGCCGGCAGGGTGGTCCGCCGTACCTTCGCTCGGAGCTGGTCCGGCTCCGTCACCTCGCGGCGTTGGCGGGCTGACGCCGGTCAGCGGAGCATCGTCCACACGTAGTAGCCGAGGCCGAACAGGGCGGCGACGGCGACGACGAACGTCAGCGCCACCCACAGCCGCAGCCACTTCTTCGACCGCGTGCTGGGGACGCCGACCGGCCCCCATTCGCCGATCCGGGGCTGGGCCCGCGCGGGCGTCGTGCCGTTCAGGTTCAGGTCGGTGAAGACACGAGGTCGCGGCACTCGCCCAGTCTAGGAGCACGGCACCCTATGCTTCGGCGCATGACAGTCACCAGCCTGGCCCTCGTCCCCACCGATCGCCCCGCGCGCTACGGCAAGCAACTGGCCTCCCACCTCGGGCGGCGGTCCGTCTCGACGTGGGACGACGAGACGGCCTCGGGCACCATCACGTTCGACAACGGCCTGCTCGCGATGGCGAGCGCGGCCGGCGGACTGTCCCTCACCCTCGAGACCGACGGCGGGTCCGTCGAGACGCTCGAGGGCGTGGTGGGACGCCACCTGGTGCGCTTCGGATCCCGCGACGAGCTCGTGGTCGAGTGGTCGCGCTCCGACGGCTCGGCGGGGACGACGCAACGTCTCGACGCCGACGCCGACCCGTCCGATCACTGACGGACGGCCTCGATCGCCTGGCGGAGTCGCTTGGCCGAGACGGGCTCGGCGGTTCCCAGGGACTGGGCGAACAGACTCACCCGCAGCTCCTCCAGCAGCCATCCGATCCGCGCAACGTGGTCGGGGAGGGGACCGGGCGGTTGGTCCGCGCACACGCGGGCATAGGCGTCCTCGAGGTCGGCGACGACCGTCGACGCCTCGCGCCACCGCGCCGGATTCGTCTGGTGGGCTTCGAGTCGCACCTTGACGGCCCGGAGGTAGCGCGGCAGCCGTGAGAACCAGGGCTCGGGCGTGGCAGCCACGAAGCCGGGGAACACCAGGTTCGCCACCTGCTCCGCCACGTCGGCGGTCACGTCGGAGGGCGGCAGGCGGGAGAGGGTGCGCTGCGCCTCGTGGAAGCCGGCGAGAGCGTCCCCCGTCCGTGCCAGGAACGTGCGCATGAGGTCGGGGACACGTTCACGGACGCCGACCGACACCTCCGCGAAGGCCTCCGCCGAGCGGACCTGCCACGGGTCGACTCCCAGGTCCGCGAGCGCCGCGTCGGTGGCCTTGAGGCGCACGTCGGCGAGCAGGTCGCCGACGGCCCCGTAGGGACCTGCGCCGAGGGTGAGCTTCGTCTGGTTCGACATGTGGGCCACCGCCCACTTGGTGGGGTCCGGCCCGGTGACCACCAGCAGCCGCCGCAGCCCACGGGCATGCGACCGACGTGCCCGCGCTTCCGTGTCGAGCACCGCCACGCCCACCGTGCCGCCCTCGTCGACGAGCGCCGGGTAGCCCACCACCTCGGAGCCACCACGGCCGGTGACCCGCCGCGGCTCGAGGGCAGGGAACGTCCACGAGGTCGCCCCGGTCACCGCGACGTCGCGGCTCACCCTGGTCAGCGTGGCGGAGAGCGCGGGGGCCAGGCGTCGCTGCAGGTCGGCCAGGTCGGTGCCCCGGGCGAGTTCCCGGCCCCCGGGCCGCTCGACCACGACCAGGGTCACGCTCAGATGGGAGGGCACCGTCCCCCACTGCTCCCCGGTCGCCGTGCCGGTCAACGTGAGCAGGGCCCGGGAGAGCGCCGCCGGAAAGGTGACGTTGTCGGGGGCGAGGTCGCCGGCCGGCACCGAGGCCACGTCCGGGCGCTCCGCCAGCCACGCGAGCGCGGCCGCCGCGTGGTTCGGGGCCGGGACGAAGGCCGTGCGGACCTGCTTCGGGAGCGACCGGATCAGCTCGGTCGCCAGCTCGTGCCGGAGGCCGGGCACCTGCCAGGTGAACGATCCCGGCGGGAGCTGGTTCAACACTTGCAGCGGGATCTCCACCGTGACGCCGTCGTGCTGAGACCCCGGCTCGAACACGTAGCCGATCGGCAGGTCGTGGCCCGCGACCGTCCAGTGATCGGGGAAGCCGCCGGCGTCGACCTCGTCGGCGTCCGGGTGCACCAGGTCGTCGAGGGTCAGGTCCAGGAAGGCGGCGTCGGCCTGCCGACGCCGGCGCCACCAGGCGTCGAAGTGCTGAACCGAGACGACGTCGTCCGGCACGCGGGCGTCGTAGAAGTCGAAGATCGCCTGGTCGTCGACCACGATGTCGCGTCTCCGGGCGCGCTCCTCCAGCTCCTCGGCGGCCGAGCGCGTCTCCTGGTTGCGCGCGAAGAAGTGGTGCCGCGTGCGCCACCGGCCCTCCACGAGGGCGGCCTGGATGAACAGCCGGCGGGCTTCGGCGGGGTCGATCCTGGCGTAGGACACGACGCGGCCCGACACGATCGGTACCCCGTAGAGCGAGACCGACTCGTAGGCCACGACCGATCCCGTGGACTCCGCCCAATGCGGCTCGGAGTAGGTACGACGCAACAGGTGCCCGCCGACCTCCTCGAGCTGCTCGGCGGTGACGGCAGCGACCGTCCGGGCCCAGAGCCGGGTGGTCTCGACGAGCTCGTAGGCCATGGCGAGCGGCGGCGGCGTCTTCGCCAGGGCCGAGCCGGGGTTGATGGCCCACCTCGAACCTCGGGAGCCGAAGTACTCACGCGGACCCAGCCGGGCGCGCTTCCGCGGGGGCAGGTCCTTGCGCTCGTCCTTCACGTCGAGCAGCCCGACGTGCGACAGCAGCCCCGAGAGCAGCGCCACGTGCACCCGGTCGGACGGGGCGGCATCGTGGTTGCGCGACAGTCCGAGCTCGTCGCAGATCTCGCCCAGCTGGGCGTGCAGATCCTGCCACTCGCGCACCCTCAGGTAGGAGAGGTACTCGTCGCGGCACATCCTGCGGAAGGCGTTGCCGGACAGCTCCTTCCGCCGCGCCCGGAGGTAGTCCCACAGGTGCACGATCGCCTGGAAGTCGCTGTCGACGGGCGCCCCGGCGGTGCCGGCAGCTTGCCCCGGCCGCTGCCGACGGAGGTCGTCCGCGGGGACGGCGGGCGCGCTCGGCGGCGGGGACGGCTCGGCGGCGACCCAGAACCGGCGGTGCAGCAGGTCGGCCTTCTCGCGGGCGTCGGCCGGACGCTCCCGCACGTCGGGGATGCCGAGGGCGGACACCACGATCAGGGCTTCACGCAAGCAGCCGACGCGGTCCGCCTCCACGAGCATGCGGCCCAGACGGGGCTCCACCGGCAGTCGAGCCAGGCTGTGGCCGACGGCGGTGAGCGTGGGCCGGTGCCGGCTCCCCTGCTCCAGCGCCCCCAACTCCTCCAGGAGCCGCAGCCCGTCGGTGACCTGCCCTTCGTCCGGGGGCTCCACGAACGGGAACGTCGCGATCTCCCCCAGATCGGCCTCCGCCATCTGCAGGATCACCGAGGCGAGGTTGGTACGGAGGATCTCGGGCTCGGTGAACTCCGGCCGTGACTCGTAGTCGGTCTCGCTGTACAACCGGACGCAGATGCCCGGCGCGACCCGACCGCAGCGTCCGGCGCGCTGGTTGGCCGACGCTCGCGAGATCGGCTCGATCGGGAGTCGCTGCACCTTCGTCCGCTTCGAATACCGCGAGACGCGGGCCGTGCCCGGGTCGATCACGTAGCGGATGCCGGGGACGGTCAACGACGTCTCCGCGACGTTCGTCGCCAGCACGATCCGCCTGCCCTGGTGAGGGGCGAACACGCGGTGCTGTTCGGCGGCCGACAGGCGGGCGTACAGGGGCAGTACCTCGGTGAAGCGCAGGCTCAGCGCCGTGATCGCCTCGGCCGCGTCACGGATCTCGCGTTCGCCGGACAGGAACACCAGGATGTCGCCGTCCCCGGCCGACTGGAGTTCGGTGACGGCATCGCAGATGGCCTCGTTGAGGTCGCGCTCGATCGCGGGGACGGCGCCCCGCGCGCGAGGGTCGCGGGACGGACCCGGCGCGGGGACGTCGTCGTCGTCGCTGCTCGCGCCGTCGTCGCGCACGGGCCGGTAGCGAAGCTCCACCGGGTAGGTCCGTCCCTCCACCGTGACGATCGGCGCGTCGTCGAAATGGGCCGAGAACCGGGCCGTGTCGATGGTGGCCGACGTGACGATGACCTTGAGGTCCGGGCGTAGCGGCAGGAGCTGCTTCAGATAGCCCAGCAGGAAGTCGATGTTGAGCGACCGCTCGTGGGCCTCGTCCACGATGATCGTGTCGTAGCGGCGCAGCAGCCGGTCGTGTCCGATCTCGGCCAGCATGATGCCGTCCGTCATCACCTTGACCTGGGTCTGCCGTCCGGCCTTCTTCGTGAACCGCACCTGGTAGCCGACCAGGTCGCCCACCTCGGTCGCCGTCTCCTCCGCGATGCGTTCGGCGAGGGTGCGGGCCGCGATCCGCCGGGGCTGGGTGTGTCCGATGCGCTGACGCCCGGCCAGCAGGCAGATCTTCGGCAGCTGCGTGGTCTTGCCCGACCCGGTCTCCCCTGCCACCACGACCACCTGGGACGCCAGCATCGCCGCCGCGATCTCGGGGACCGCCGCGGCGATGGGGAGGTCTGCGATCGAGAGGTCCGGGGCCATGGCGCCCGACAGCCTACCCGTACGGGTGCCCGGAGCCCGGTCCTTGCAGGACCGCTCCGGCCGGTGGGTCCGCTGAGGCGGCGATCGCCGGGGAGGGCAGGTCGCCCTCCAGCGATCTCGGGTTCGTGGTCTTGCCGCTGTCGTCACGAGACTGCAGGCTGGTGGTCCGGCAATCGAGCGGAGGGCTCTCATGGGCAAGCTGATCTACGCGGCGAACATGTCGCTCGACGGGTTCATGGAGGACGAGGCAGGATCGTTCGACTGGTCGATCCCCGACGAGGACGTGCACGCGTTCTGGAACGAGCACGAGCGGACTGTCGGCACGTCGCTGTACGGCCGGCGCATGTACGAGGCGATGCGCGTGTGGGAGAACGACGACTGGTTGGCCGACGAGCCTCCGGTGGTGCGCGAGTACGCCGCCATCTGGCGCGAAGCCGACAAGATCGTCTACTCCACCACACTCCCCGAGGTCTCGACCGCACGGACGACGATCGAGCGGACCTTCGATCCCGACGCGGTGCGTCGACTCAAGGAGGCTTCCGGCTCCGATCTGAGCATCGGGGGCGTGGGCATCGCGGCGGCGGCCTTCCGGCACGGTCTGGTCGACGAGTGCGTCCTGCTGCTCTGCCCCGTCCTCGTCGGCGGCGGGAAGCCGGCGCTGCCCCGGGGCGTGAGACTCGACCTCGAGCTGCTGGAGCACCGACGATTCGCCAACGGAGTGGTGTACGTGCGTCACGCGGT
>Ga0073899_10001033_pt1 | contig 25650 bp, 25 predicted proteins | sample KloWWTmetaKNB5Ph_FD_88975 | JGI IMG/M metagenome (GOLD analysis project Ga0073899, IMG submission 88975) | Active sludge microbial communities from Klosterneuburg, Austria, studying microevolution and ecology of nitrifiers - Klosterneuburg... | ecosystem: Engineered > WWTP > Aerobic digester >... | reverse complement strand
GATGCCGCGGGTGCGCGCCTACACGGTGCAGGAACAACTCGGCTGGGACGAGCTGCCCGCCGAGTGGTCGGCCGAGCAACTGGCGGCCGAGGGCGTGCTGGCCGAGGGCGCCGGCGGCTCGGGCCCGACATCGGCGACCCTGCCGGCGGCCGGCGACGCCACGGCCCTGGCCGACACCGCGTTCGGCTCCGGTGCGGCGGTGCAGGCCGTGTCCTACGGCGCCACGCTGCCGCCCTGGTCGGCGGCGCACCCCTACACCAACCTCTATGGGCCGAAGGCGGCCGAAAAGTCCATCACCGCCACGGTGGCCGGCAACGTGCGCGTCACCCAGGTCGGGCGCGAGTACGACACCCACCATATCGTGCTCGACTTCGGCGCCATGCCGTTTCCGCTGCTCGAAGGCCAGTCCATCGCCGTCGTGCCGCCGGGGCTGGACGCCCACGGCCGGCCGCACCACCCGCGCCAGTATTCGATCGCCAGCCCGCGCAACGGTGAACGGCCGGGCTACAACAATGCCTCGCTCACCGTCAAGCGTGTGCTCGAGGACCACCAGGGCCATCCGGTGCGCGGCGTGGCCAGCAACTTCCTGTGCGACCTGAAGCGCGGCGACACGGTGCAGGTCATCGGCCCCTTCGGCACCAGCTTTTTGATGCCCAACCACCCGAAGAGCCACATCGTGATGATCTGCACCGGCACCGGCAGCGCGCCGATGCGCGCGATGACCGAATGGCGGCGCCGGCTGCGGGCCTCGGGCAAGTTCGAGAGCGGCAAGCTGATGCTGTTCTTCGGCGCGCGCACGCAGGAAGAGCTGCCTTATTTCGGGCCGCTGCAGAACCTGCCCAAGGATTTCATCGACATCCACCTGGCCTTCTCGCGCACGCCCGGCAGCCCCAAGCGCTACGTGCAGGACCTGATGCGCGAACGTGCCGCCGACCTCGCACCGCTGCTCACCGACCCGAACGCGTATTTCTACGTCTGCGGCCTGAAGGCGATGGAAGAAGGCGTGGTGCTGGCGCTGCGCGACGTGGCGCTGCAGTCCGGACTGGCCTGGGACAGCGTGGCCGCAGCGCTGAAGCGCGAAGGCCGGCTGCATCTGGAGACCTATTGATGGCCGACTTCGCCACCCTGCGGCTCGGCGTCCGTGCCTGCGGCGTGGCCCAGGTGACGATGTCGCGCCCGGCGGTCTTCAACGCCTTCGACGAGGCCATGATCGCCGAGCTCGACGCGGCCTTCGCGCTGCTGGCTGAAGACACGAGCGTGCGCGTGATCGTGCTCGCGGGTGAAGGCCGGCATTTCAGCGCCGGGGCCGACCTGCAATGGATGCAGCGCGCCAGCGCCGCCAGCCGCGACTGGAACCTGGCCGACGCACGCCGCTTTGCGGCGATGCTGGCGCGCATCGACGCCTGCCCCAAGCCGACCGTGGCGCGTGTGCAGGGCGCGGCCTTGGGCGGCGGCGTCGGGCTGGCCTGCGCCTGCGATATCGCCATCGCCGCCGACAACGCCAGCTTCGCGGTCAGCGAGGCGCGCTTCGGCATCCTGCCGGCCGTCATCGGCCCCTACGTCGTGAATGCCGTCGGCAAGCGCCAGGCGCGGCGGCTGGCGTTGACGGCCACGCGCATCGGGGCGGCCGAGGCGCTGGCCATCGGCCTGGTGCAGCAGGTGGCGGCGGTCGATGCGCTGGACGCCGCGGTCGACGCCACCGTGGCCGAACTGCTGACCGGCGGACCGCAGGCACAGCGCGAGATCAAGCAGCTCTTCGCCCAGCTCGCCGAGGCGCCGGTTACGCCCGAGGGGGTGGAACTCACCGCGCAGACGATCAGCCGCGTGCGCGGCAGCGACGAGGCGCGCGAGGGCTTCGCTGCCTTCCTGGCCAAGCGGCCTGCTGCCTGGATGCCCCAATGACCTCTTTGACTCTGCAAGGCGCGCCGGTGCTGGTGGTCGGCGCCGGCATCATGGGCGCCGGCATCGCGCAGGTGGCGGCTGCGGCCGGGCACCGCGTGATGCTGTTCGACACCCGCGACGGTGCGGCTGCTTCGGCGCGCGAAAGACTGGCCGCCACACTCGACGGCCTGGTGGCCAAGGGCAAGCTCGCGGCCGGACAGGCGCAGGCCACGCTGGCACGCATCGAGTCGATCGCGGTGCTGCAGCAAGCCGGCGGCGCGCGGCTGGTGGTGGAAGCCATCGTCGAGGACCTGGCCGCCAAGCGCACGCTGCTGCGCCAGCTGGAAACCGTGGTCGATGCCGACGCCGTGCTGGCCACCAACACCTCGTCGATCTCGGTCACCGCGTTGGCCGCGGGCCTGGCGCAGCCGCGGCGGCTGGTGGGCATGCATTTCTTCAACCCGGTGCCGCTGATGAAGCTGGTGGAGGTGGTCTCCGGTCTGCACACCCACCCCGACGTGGCGGCGGCCATCTTCGACCTGGCCTCCGCCTGGGGCAAGGTGCCGGTGCATGCGCGCTCCACGCCGGGCTTCATCGTCAACCGCATCGCCCGCCCCTATTACGCCGAGGCGCTGGCGCTGCTGCACGAGCAGGTCGCCACGCCGCAGATGCTGGATGCCTGCCTGCGCGCGGCGGGATTCCGCATGGGGCCTTGCGAGCTGATGGACCTGATCGGCTACGATACCAATTTCGCGGTCACGAACTCGGTCTACGAGGCGAACTTCTACGACAAACGCTACATGCCTTCGCTGGTGCAGCGCGAACTGGTCGACGGCGGTCTGCTGGGCAGAAAGACCGGCCGCGGCTTCTACCGCTACCCCGAGGGCGTGCCGGCGTTGCCGGTGGCGCTGCACGAAGCGCCGGCCACGGCGCGCGCGCTGACGGTGCACGGCGGCGACGCCGTCGCCGACTTCCTGGAACAGGCGGCCACCGCGGCGCTGGCGCCGCAGGGCTGGGGACCGCGGCGCGAAAGCGGCAGCGGCTGGACCGGTCTGGCCGTCGACGGCCTGCACCTGGTGCTGACCGACGGCCGCCCCGCCTATGCCTGGGCCGCTGCCCATGGCCAGGCCGATGTGGCCGTCTTCGACCGGCCGCTGATGCTGCCGGCGGCCCCCGGCACGGCGCTGGCCTACGCCGTGGCCGACAGCGCCAGCGAGTCGGGTCGCACACAGGCCCCCGCCTGGCTGGCGGCACTGGGCTTCACGCCGCTGGCGGTGGCCGACACACCCGGGCTCGTCGTCGCCCGCACGGTGGCGATGCTGATCAACGAAGCCGCCGACGCCGTGCGGCAAGGCGTGTGCACGCCCGAGGGCGCGGATGCCGCGATGAAGCTCGGCGTCAACTACCCCGCCGGCCCCTTCGAATGGCTGGCGCGCTGGAACGTGCCGGGCGTGGCCGGCGTGATCGACGCGCTCGACGCCCTCTACCGCGGCGAGCGCTACCGGCTGAGCCCGGGTCTGCGCCAGCGCGCGCGGGCCCTGCCATGATGCGTTTCCCGCGTCCCTGAATCGAACCACGCCATGATCCACGCCTACATCTGCGACGCGCTGCGTACCCCCTTCGGCCGCTACGGCGGCGCGCTGTCTGCCGTGCGCACCGACGACCTGGCCGCGCTGCCCATCCAGGCCCTGATGGCACGCCATGCCGGAGTCGACTGGGCGGCGGTGGACGATGTGCTCTACGGCTGCGCCAACCAGGCCGGCGAGGACAACAGAAACGTCGCACGCATGGCCGCGTTGCTGGCCGGCCTGCCGCCCGAGGTCCCGGGCGCCACCCTCAACCGGCTGTGCGGGTCGGGCCTGGACGCCGTGGGCAGCGCGGCACGCGCCATCCGCTGCGGCGAGGCGCAGTTCGTCATTGCCGGCGGCGTGGAAAGCATGAGCCGCGCACCCTTCGTCATGCCCAAGGCAGAAGCGGCCTTCAGCCGCGGCAATGTCGTCTACGACACCACCATCGGCTGGCGCTTCGTCAATCCTCGCATGAAGGCCTTGTACGGTGTGGATTCGATGCCCGAGACGGCCGAGAACGTGGCGCAGCAGTTCGGCATAGCCCGCGAAGCGCAGGATGCGATGGCGCTGCGCTCGCAGCGCAATGCCGTGCGTGCGCAGCAGGCCGGGTTCTTCGACGCCGAGATCACGCCGGTCAGCCTGCCGCAGAAGAAGGGCGATCCGGTCGTGGTGGCGAAGGATGAACACCCGCGCGAAACCTCGCTGGAGGCACTGGCCAAGCTCAAGCCCATCGTGCACGGCGGCGGCACCGTGACGGCCGGCAATGCCTCGGGTGTGAACGACGGCGCCTGTGCGCTGCTGCTGGCCAGCGAAGCCGCCGCGGCGCGCCGCGGACTGACGCCCCGCGCCCGCATCGTCGGCATGGCCAGCGCCGGGCTGGCGCCGCGCATCATGGGTTTCGGCCCGGCGCCGGCGACACGCCGCGTGCTGGAACTCACCGGACTGAGCCTGGCGCAGATGGACGTCATCGAGCTCAACGAGGCCTTCGCCGCGCAAGGCCTGGCGGTGCTGCGCGACCTGGGCCTGGCCGACGACGATGCGCGCGTCAACCCCAATGGCGGCGCCATCGCGCTGGGCCATCCGCTGGGCGCCAGCGGTGCGCGACTGGCCACCACCGCGGTGAACCAGTTGCACAAGACGGGTGGGCGCTATGCGCTGTGCACCATGTGCATCGGCGTCGGCCAAGGCATCGCACTGGTGCTCGAGCGGGTTTGACGCCGTCACGGCGCGGACCGGGGCCGGGGACTGGTCCAATGACGTATCGTTCGCCTGTTGCGCCAGAACCGAGCACCGTCGAGGTTTCATGTCCCTGAATCCAGCTTCCACCCGCCGCGTCGAGCCGACGCCAGCATGCGTCGAACGCTCCGGCCTCACGCAGGGCGGGCTGCAGCAACTGGTGGTGCCCGACCAGGCCTATTCCGAACGACTGCTGGCCCTGGCCAACGGGCGCCGCACGGTGCGCCGCGGCGCGCCGCTGTACCGCAGCGGCGACCGCCTGTCGCAGCTGTACGTGGTGGACAGCGGCCTGTTCAAGACCTGCCTGCTGCACGAGGACGGGCGCAGCCAGGTCACGGGTTTCCACCTCAGTGGTGACTGGCTGGGTCTGGACGGCATCGTCAGCGACAGCCACCACTCCGACGCCGTGGCGCTGGAGGACGCGCAGGTCTGCACCATCGACTACAACGAGCTCGAGGCGCTGCTGCACGAATTTCCCGACCTGCGGCGCCAGTTCCAGCGCATCCTCAGCCGCGAGATCGTGCGCAGCACCGAGATGATGCAATTGCTGGGCGGCATGTGCGCCGAAAAGCGCGTCGCCACCTTCCTGCTCGACCTGACACAGCGCCTGCGCGAGCGCGGCGGGCCCGAGACTTCGCTGGTGCTGCCCATGACACGCGAGGAAATCGGCAGCTGCCTCGGCCTGAAGCTCGAGACCGTGAGCCGCATGTTCTCCAAACTGCGCAAGGCCGGCGTGCTCGACGTCACGCAGCGGCACGTGCAACTGGTCGACGTGGCCGCGCTGCAGCAGATCGCGCACGGTTGATGCGCCGGCCCCGGCCGGTGCGTGCCCGCGCCCGGGTTCGTCAACCGCCAGCGCGCTTGACGGTGTATCCCTCCCGGGTCAGCCACTCGATCACGCGCTCGCGGTGGTTGCCCTGCACTTCGAGCACACCGTCCTTGACGGTGCCACCCGACCCGCAGGCCGTGCGCAGGCGCTTGCCCAGTGCCGCCAGCGCCGCGGCATCGCCCACGAAACCACGCACGACGGTCACGGTCTTGCCGCCTCGGCCCTGGGTTTCGCGGCTGACGCGCACGATACCGTCGCCGCGGGGCGCTGCCGACTGGACCGCACAGGCGCAGGCCGCAAGCGGCTGGCGACAGGCCAGGCACATGCGCCCGCCTTCGGTGGAATAGACCAGTCCGCCCGGGTTGGTCTTGCGCATGCGGTGAACTCCAGGTGTGGCTCGAATGATGTCGGGCCACCATTTTCGGGCCTGGCGCTTCGGTCCAGAATCGAACCCTGAACTTGCTCGGGGCCACCTGCCATGCCTGCCGCACCACCTCCCGCGCTCCTGACGGCCCTCGTCACCGGCGCGTCGTCGGGCATCGGCGAGGCGCTGGCGCACTGCTTCGCGCGCGACGGCCACCACCTGGTGCTGGTGGCGCGCAGTGCGGACAAGCTGCAGGCCCTGGCCGATGCGCTGCACGCCGCCCACCGCACGCGGGTCGACGTGCTGCCGGCCGACCTGGCGCAGCCGGGTGCCGCCGCCGACCTGGCCGCGGCGCTGCAACGGCGGCGCCGCAGCATCGACGTGCTCGTGAACAACGCCGGCGTGCTGGAACAGGGCGCCTTCACGGCCATCGCCGCCGAGCGGCACCAGGAAATCATCGCGCTGAACGTGGCCGGGTTGACGGCCATGCTGTCCGCCTTCCTGCCCGGCATGGTGAGGCGGGGCCGCGGACGGGTGCTCAACGTGGCCTCCATCGCCGCCTTCCAGCCGGTGCCCACGCTGGCCAGCTACGCCGCGACCAAGGCCTACGTGCTATCGCTGACCGAGGCGCTGGCCGAGGAACTGCGTGGCAGCGGCGTCAGCATCGGCGCGCTGTGCCCCGGCTTCACCGCCACCGCCATGCTCGACCGTGCCGCGGCGCGCAACGGACGCCTGGGGCAGTTGCCGGACCTGGTGGTCGGCCGCGTCGAAGATGTGGCGGCGAGGGCCTACCGCGCCTGCTTCAACGACGAGGTCGTCACGGTTCCGGGCGTACTGAACCAGACCGCGGCCCTGGCCTCCCGCACCGCGCCGAAGTGGCTGCTGCGGCGCCTCACCGGGGTACTGGGTCGCAGGGTGCTCTGAGGACCACGGCCCCCCGGGCCGATGCCGCGTCAGGGCCGGCCAGCGGCGCGGTCCAGCGTCTGTTGCCGGCGCAGTTGCTCGGCGCGTTCACGGCGCTTGATCGCCAGGTAGTCGTCGCGGTCCAGTTCGTGCAACTGCCGCGGCCAGCGCTCGGTGAGCTCGAACCAGCGCGCCAGGCCTTGTTCGAACGGCTGCTCCGACGTCGCACCCCGGCGCTCGACTTCCAGATCGGCCTGCACGGCCAAGAGGTAGCGCACCGCATTGCGTTCGACGACGCCGCGCTGACCGCCCACGAACAGCGGCTGGCCGTCGCTGCCGGTGCCGAGCACGGTGAACCCGACCTTGTCGCGCCCCAGGGTGGCCAGGTAGGTGTCGACCGCCAGGCGGCTGAGGGCCGACGACCGGTAGGCGTAGCGGAAGTGCACGAAGCTGCCCTGCTCCACCGGCAGGGCCGCCAGCGTGATGCGGTAGTCGCCGGTGCCCATCGGTCCGTCCGCTGCCGTCAGTTCCACCTGCAGATGGTCGGCGCGCGCCGCGACCAGGGTCCAGCGCAGGCGCAGCGGAGAGGCATCGCTCATGGGTTCATAGAGCTTGCGCCCGCTGTACAGGGTGAGCCGGTCGCCGTCTGCAGCCGATTCGTGCAGGCAGCCCTTCACGTTCAGGTGCAACAGCAGCACGTCGCACCAGGCCCGCGGCTGCCGCAGCCGCGCCAGCAGGTCGGCAAAGGGCGGCGACAGCAGCGCATGCGCCTCGCCCTGCACCTGCCCGCGCTCGTCGTGCGACTGCACCAGCAGCGGCAGACCCAACGGGCTGGCCGCCAGCGCCGCCTGCAGCGCCTGGTGGCGGCCGGCCAGCGCCTCGGCCGCTGCATCGCGGGCCAGCGCTGTGCCGGTCAGCAGCAGCAGGCCCAGGCCGACCAGCGCACGGAACGCGGCAGACCAGCCCGTCCGCTGCAGCACCCGCCCGGACTTCATGCCGCCGCCGCTCAGCCCAGGCGCCGCTCCAGCGCGGCCGCCAGTCGTGCGGCGCTGTCCTCGACCTCGGCCGCCACGCCCAGGCTGCGCAAGTCCACCGTCTGCAGACCGGTGTAGCCGCAGGGGTCGATGCGCGTGAAGGGCTCCAGGTCCATGGCCACGTTCACTGCCACGCCGTGGTAGCTGCAGTGGCGGCTGACCTTGATGCCCAGTGCCGCGATCTTGCCCAGTCCGCGGAAGGGGTCGGCCGCGTCGGGCGCCAGCCGCGCATGGCCGCAGGGGTCGGCCAGCCGCACATAGATGCCCGGGGCGCCACGCACGCGGTGGCCGGTGACGCCGTACCAGGCCAGCACATCGATCACCGCTTCCTCGATGCGAAAGACATATTCCTTGACGTAGATGCCCAGCCGCCGCAGGTCCAGCAGCGGGTAGGCCACCACCTGCCCCGGGCCGTGGTAGGTGACCTGGCCGCCGCGGTCGGTGCGCACGACCGGAATGCCGCCCGCGGCCAGCACATGCACGTCGCGCCCGGCCACGCCCTGCGTGAAGACGGGGTCGTGCTCGACGAGCCAGAGTTCGTCTTCGCTGTCGGGTCCGCGTGCGGCAGTCAAGGCACGCATCGCGGCCTCGACTTCGGCGTAGGGCCGGTGGCCCAGGTTCATGATGCGCATGCTGCACAAGAGTCTAGCCTTCGCACGGCGCAGCGGCCCGCGCCCTCCCCCCTTCGTGACGGGCTTCGCGCCTGCCCTCGCTGCGTTGCACAATGAGCGCATCCTCAAGTCTGCAGCCCCCTGCCCCCGCACCGCCATGGAAGTTCCCACCCTGGAAAACAAGCCGCTGTCCAAGATCCACCTCATCGGGGGTGAAAAGGGCGGTGTCGGCAAGTCGATGGTGTCGCGCCTGCTGGCGCAGTATTTCATCGACCACCAGCTGCCCTTCATCGGCTTCGATACCGACCGCTCGCACGGTTCGCTGCTGCGCTTCTATGCCGACTATGCGTCGCCGGCGCTGGTGGACAGCTACGAGGCGCTGGACCGCATCATCGAGGCCGCGGTCGAACAGCCCGGCAGCCGCGTGCTGGTCGACCTGGCGGCGCAGACCCACGAGCCGCTGGTGAAGTGGATGGACGAGTCCGGCGTGCTCGACATGGCCGACCTTTCCGGCATCACGCTCAACTACTGGCACGTGATGGACTCGGGCCGCGATTCGGTCGACCTGCTGGCCCGGCTGCTCGACCGCTTCGGCCAGCGGCTGCACTACGTGCTGGTGCGCAACCAGTTGCGCGGCGACGACTTCGGCCAGCTCGAACGCTCGGGCCAGCTCGAGCGCGCGCTCGGCCTGGGCGCGCGCACGGTCGACGTGCGGCGCCTGCACGACGCCGTGGTGCAGAAGATCGACGCCCGCAATGCCAGCTTCTGGCTGGCCAAGAACGGCTCGGCGATCGACGGCCCGGGTCTGGGCCTGATGGAGCGCCAGCGGCTGAAGATGTGGATGAACCATGCCTACGCCGAGATCACCCGGATGGGCGCCTAGGGTGACGGCCATGGACACCGGCCGTCAGAACCACCGCTTCACCCGCGGGACCCGCACCCCGGGCCGGGCCCGCCGTGCAGGGGCACGGCCTTGAGTGAGGCGGCCGCCCAGATCGAACCGCCATCGGCACATCCGCTGGCACGGCTGTTCGACCCCGGCACGGTGCGCGCACGCTGCGCGGCTATCGAGCGTGCGGTGGCCAACAACGTCAGCTCGCACTTCACGCTCGACAAGAGCCACCTGCCCGCCGCCGCCGACCGGGTGGCGGCGCTGACGCTGCGGCGCTATCCCGACCTGCACATTCCGCACCCCAGCCGCTGGCGCCACTTCGAGGCCGGCGGCGTGGACCGCAAGGCCGAGCTCGACGCCCTGCTGGCCGGCCGCAGCGTGGCCGAGATCGCCCGCGCGCGCTTCGACCTCACGGTGCTCAGCGTGCTGTTGGACGCCGGTGCCGGCAGCCGCTGGTCCTACACCGAGCGGCAGGCCATCGACGCCGCCGCACTGCCGGTGCAGCGGCATGCCAGCGACGAGCTGCTGGCCCTGCTGGACCAGGCGGCCAAGGGCCCGGTGGTGCCTGCCACCGCCGACGGCGACACCGGCCCGACAGCCGCCAAGCAACCCACCGTTGCCGAAGCGTCGCCGGGCGCCGCCGCAGCGGTGGGCGGTACCCCCGCAGCCTTGGCGCGTTCCGAAGGCCTGGGCGTGGCCAGCCTGCGCGCCTTCATGGCCGGCGTCTTCTCGGCGTCGCAGAGCGACCCCTTGCGCGCCGACGCCGCGACGCTGAAGCTCGTCGACCCGGCCGTGCTGCGCGGCGTGTTCCAGGTCACGCCGGCCAACCCGCTGGTGGGGCTGGAAGGGCGCGCCGGCCTCGTCAGCCGCCTGGGCGACGTGCTGGCGGCCGACGCCGCCGGGCACGGTGGCGAAGCCCGGCCCGGCCGGCTGTACGACCTGCTCACGGCCGGCGGCACGCGCACGCAGCTCAGCGCCACCGAGCTGCTGGGCGCGGTGCTGCGCCTGCTCTCGCCCATCTTCACCAGCGGCAGCCGCGTGCAGGGGCTGCCGGCCGGCGACGTGTGGCCGCACCGCTGGGCGGGTGCGGCCACCGGCAGCGGCAACGACCCCACCACCGGCGGCTGGGTGCCCTTACACAAGCTCGGCCAATGGCTCGCCTATTCGCTGCTCGAGCCGCTGCAATGGGCCGGCGTGCAGGTCAGCGGGCTGGACGCCCTCACCGGCCTGGCAGAGTACCGCAACGGCGGCCTGTTCATCGACTGCGGCGTGATCGTGCCGCGCGATCCGCGCGACCTGGCGCGCACCTGGAAGGCGGGCGACGAGTTCATCGTCGAGTGGCGTGCGCTCACGGTCACCCTGCTCGACGAACTGGCCACGCTCGTGCGCCAGCGCCTGGGCAAGACCGCCGAGGAATTGCCGCTGGCCTGCATCCTGGAGGGCGGCACCTGGGCCGCCGGGCGCGAACTGGCGGCCGAACTGCGCGGCGACGGTGCGCCGCCACTGCGCATCGACAGCGACGGCACGGTGTTCTGAACGACGACGCTGCCACCCACCGCTGGAACTCCAACTCCAACGCCGACGCCGACGCCTACGTCAACGCCAACGCCACGGCCGGAGATGCAAGAGACACCCGCCTCACCCTGGTTCCATGTGCAGACGCAGGCCGGTGCTGCCACCCTGCGGCTGGCGGGCGACTGGCGGCTGGCGCAGCTGGCCGAGATCGAAACCGCGCTGTCCGGCCTGGCACTGCCTCCGGGCACCACCGTCGACGGCAGCGCACTGACCCGCATCGACAGTGCCGCGGCGCAGGTGCTGCTGCGCGCGCTGCAGCAAGCGGGCTGCGGCTTGCTTGGCGAAGCCTGCGCCTGGGCCGGTTTCGACGCCGCCCACGCGCGCATCGTCGATCAGGTGCGCCGGCATGTCGCCGCCTCGGCCCCGCCGCCGCGGCCGCCGCCACGCCCTGCGCTGGCGCAGCTGGGCCGCCAGGCGCTGGCACTGGGCAGCCTGCTGCTCGGGCACCTGAACTTCCTTGGCGCCACGGCCGCCGCGTGCGGCGAGTTGCTGCTGCGGCCGCGGCAACTGCGGCCGCGCGAACTGACGGTGCAGCTGGAGCAGACAGGCCTGAACGCCATTCCGGTGGTCTCGCTGGTGACGCTGCTGATCGGCGTCGTCATCACTTACCTGCTCGGCCTGCAGGCCGAGAAATACGGCGCCAACATCTTCGTCGTCGACGGCGTGGGCATCGGTGCCACGCGCGAATTCGCGCCCATCATCGTGGCCATCATCGTGGCCGGCCGCTCGGGCGCCGCCTTCACGGCGCAGCTGGGCTCGATGCGGCTCACCGAGGAGATCGACGCCATCCGTACGCTGGGCCTGTCCGCCATGCAGGTGCTGGTGCTGCCGCGCGTGCTGGCGCTGATGCTGACGCTGCCGCTGCTGGTTTTCGTGGGCGACGTGGCAAGCCTGGTGGGTGCCATGCTCGTCGCCGGGCCCATGCTCGGCATCACGCCGGCGGCCTTCCTGGCGCGGCTGCGCGAGGCGCTGGACATCAGCCACGTCCTGGTCGGCCTGGCCAAGGCGCCGGTGTTCGCACTGGCCATTGCCGTCATCGGCACGCGCATGGGCATGACGGTGGGGCGCGACACCGGCGCGGTAGGCGCGGCCACCACCTCCACCGTGGTGCAGAGCATCGTGGCGGTGATCCTGCTCGACGCCGGTTTTGCCCTGTTGATGCAGGCGCTGGAATGGTGACCGCCGCGGCTGCCGCGCCAGCACCGGTGATCGACGTGCAGGGCATCGTCACCCGATTCGGCGCCACCACCGTGCACGACGGCGTCAGCTTCCGTGTGGGACGCGGCACGCTGGTCGGGCTGATCGGCAGCAGCGGCACGGGCAAGTCGGTGCTGCTGCGCGAGATGATCGGCCTGCACCGGCCCACCGCCGGCCGAGTGACATTGCTGGGCACCGACATCTGGCAGGCGTCGGCGGCCGAACTCGACGCCGTACGACGACGCTTCGGCATGATGTTCCAGGACGGGGCCTTGTTCTCCTCGCTGACGGTGGCGCAGAACGTGGCCGTGCCGCTGCGCGAGCACACGCGGCTGGCGCCGGCCACCGTCGATGCGCTGGTGGCGCTGCGGCTGGCGCAGGCCGGTTTGCCGGCCGAGGCCGCCGCGCGGCGGCCGAGCGAACTTTCGGGCGGCATGCGCAAGCGCGCGGCCATCGCGCGCGCCATCGCGCTGGAACCCGAACTGCTGTTCCTGGACGAGCCGACCTCGGGGCTGGACCCGATCACCGCGCGCGGCTTCGACCGCCTGGTGCGCGCCCTCGTCGACGACCTGGGCATCACCGTGCTGATGGCCACGCACGACCTGGACACGCTGCTCACGGTGGTCGACCGCGTCATCGTGCTCTCGCGCGGCCGCGTGCTGGCCGACGGCAGCGTGCGCGAGGTCACGGCCGTCGACGACGAGTGGGTGCGGCGTTATTTCTCGGTTCGTACAATGACGCAAGGAGATCTGGGCGATGGAAGCTGAAGCACGCTACACGTGGGTCGGCGCCGCGGTGATCGCCCTGCTCGCGGCGCTGGTCGGCGGCTTGCTGTGGCTGAAGGGCAGCGGCAACGAGGCCGGCTTCCAGCGTTATGCCATCCACTTCGAGCGCCAGGCACTCGACGGCCTGGAGGTGGGTGCCGAGGTCACGCTGCGCGGCATCCGCATCGGCCGCGTCGTGGACTATGCGCTGGCCGACGACAAGCTCAACCGCGTGCGCGTGGAAGTGCGGCTGGACCTGCGCGCCCCGGTGCGCACCAATACCGTGGCCGTGATTTCGCGCAACTACGTCACCGGCATCGCGGGCATCGCGCTGGTCACGCGCGAGCCGCCGGGTCCGCCACTGACGCAGGTGCCCGAGGGCGAGACCTACCCGCTCATCGCCGAAGGCCGCTCCGAAATCGACGACGTGGCCAGCCGCGTGGGGCAGGTCGGCGACAAGATCTCGTTTGCGCTGAGTGCCGTCAACCAGCTGCTCAGCGCCGACAACCGCGAGACGGCCATGGCCACCGTGCGCAGCCTGCGCGACCTCTCCGTGGGCCTGCAGGAACGCCTGTCGGCGCTGGACCGCACACTGGGCCGGCTGGACACCGCGGCCGGCAGCGTGGGCGGCGCGGCCGGCCGCCTGGGTCAGGCCGGCGAACGCGCCGCGGTCGTGGCCGAGCGTGCCGGCGAGCAGGTGGGCCTGACGCTGACCGAGGCCGAGCGCACGCTGGCCCAGGCACGGCTGGCCATCGCCCAGATCGCCGCGGCCGGCCAGACCGTGCAGCAGGAGGCCGCCGCCGCGGCGCGCCGGCTCGAGGGTTCGGCCACGCAGATCGACCACCGGCTCGACGCGGCCGTGGCGGAACTGCGGCTGAGCACCGAGAGCGCCACGCGCGCGCTCGACGGGCTGCGGAATCCACGCCTCATGCTGCTCGGACCGAGCCCGTCGCAGCTGGGCCCCGGGGAGCAGCTGCCGTGAGGCGCGGCCTGCACTGGGGCTGCGGCCTGCTGGCGCCGGTGCTGCTGTCGGCCTGCTTTTCCATCGGTGCCGGCAGCGAAGCCGGCCCGCAGCTGCATCGCCAACTGGTCGATGCCGGCGCCGAGACGGTGCGGCGTGCGCAGCCGCTGGTCGATGCGCTGCTGATCCAGCCGCTGCCAGCGGACGCACTGGCCGACACGGTATCCATCGCCTATTCGCAGCGCAGCCACGAGTTCGCCTTCTACCAGCTCGCCACCTGGACCGAACGGCCCGTGCGCCAGGTGCCGCGTCTGCTGCAACGAAGGCTGGAGGCACGCGGCGTGGCCGCCGCCGTGGGCCTGCTGGGCGAGCCGCTGCGCGCCGACTGGCTGCTCACCCTGGCCGTGGACACGCTGCATCACGACGTGAGCGTGCCACCCGGACAGGCCCGTCTGGCCGTGACGGTGGAACTCTTCGACCGCCGCAACCCAGCCCGCGTCGCCCGCCGTTCGTTCACCGCAGGCGTGCCGACCGCGCGCGCCGACAGCGCCGCGGCCGCCGTCGCCCTGTCGCAGGCCGTGGCCGCGGTCTTCGACGCCATGCTGCCCTGGCTCGAAGAGGAACTGCAACGCGCCACCGCGAAATCCGGTCCGTGAAGGCCCCGCCGGTGCGCCCCCCTGGCCTGTGGGCGCTGCTGCCGGCGGTGGCAATGGCCGCGCTGCCGGTGTCGGCCACCGGCACGCAATCGGCGTCACCCGAAACGGCTGCATCCGCACCCGAACCGGTGGCTGTGGTGCCCCCGGCGCCGCAGGCGCGCGCCGATGCGGCCCCGGCGCCTGCCGCGGCCGGCGGCGTCGGCGGCGCGCTCGAAGCCACCCGGCGTGCCGTGCGCGGCGCGACCGAGTGGCTGGCACGCGGTGTCGACAGCTGGTTCGGCGACGAACCCTTCGAAGAGGGCGGCGAGGTGAGCCAAGGCCGGCTGAGCCTGCACCTGAACCTGCGCCAGGGCGAGGACCCGGATGCCCGCCTGCGCTTCGGCGCCCGCATGCGACTGCCCAACCTGGAGCGGCAGTCGACCTATCTCTTCGTTGGCCGCGACGACCCGAAGGAGCTCGTCAAGGACCGGCCCGAAGAGGTCTCGCCGCAGCAACTGCTGCTCAGGCAGGAGGTGGCCGACCCGTCCTTCTTTGCCGGACTGGGCCTGTCCCTGTACGACCTGATCGACTTCCGCATCGGTTTTCGCGGCGGCTTGAAGCCTTATCTGCAGGCGCGTTACCGGCAGGCCTGGCCACTGAGCGCTGCCGACCTGATCGAATTTCGCCAGACCTTCTTCTGGAGCATCGACGAGCGGTTCGGTTCGACCACGACGCTTTCTGCATCGCACGCCTTCTCGCCCACGCTGTCCGGCCGCTGGCTCAACTCGGCCACCATCACGCAGGATTCGCGGGTGTTCGAATGGTCGAGCATCGTCGGCGGCTACCAGTCCTTCGGCGCCCAGCGGCAGGGGTCGCTGGAACTGATTTTCACCGGCGAACAGAACTCCGGGGTTCCCGTCTCGGACTACGGCCTGCAGGCACGATGGGAGCAGCCGATCTACGAGGATTGGCTGCTGGTGGAGATCATCGTGGGTCAATTCCGGCCGCGAGACACGCCGCAGGACGAACGTGGCCGGGAATGGGCCGTGGGCAGCGGCCTGAAGATGCGCTTCTGAACGACACACGGCCGCTGCACCGCAGCGGCCGTGTGCTGGCCGGGCGTGGCGGCGCTTACTTGGCGGCCGTCTTGCCGGCGGCGGACTTTGCCGGTGCCTTCTTGGCGGGTGCCGACTTCGCCGGTGCCTTCTTGGCCGGTGCCTTCTTCGCCGGCGCCGCGGCCGGCTGGCGCGCCGTGGTCTTCTTCGCAGCCGGAGCCGCACGCTTGGCCGCCGGCTTGGCCTGCATGGCCTGCTCGACCTTCACCGCCGCCTTCTTGGCGCCGGTTGCGGCGGCCTTCACCTGCCGTTTCACGGCACGTTCGGCCTGGACCAGCACCTTCTGGCCATCGGCCTTGGCGGTGCGCGCCTTGCTCTTCACGGTGCGCTCGGCCTTGCCGAGCGCCTTCTTCGCATCGACTTCCACGGCATGCACCTTGCGCTGCATCTTCACCTTGGCGGTGTGCGCCGTTTTCTCGACCACGCCGGCGGCCTTGCGCACTTCGCGCTTGGCTTCGGCAGCAGCGCCCTCGGCACGCTTGGCGATCGATGCACCCACCTTCTGTGCCTTCGATTTCGCGGACTCGACCGCATCGCCCAGCTTCCTCATCAGCGACTTCTCCTTGGCCTTGGGCTTGGTCGTTGCCGGTACCGCTGCCGGTGCCGCTTTCTTCGTTGCCATGTCATCGCTCCTGTGGTTGTGGAAAGTTCCGCCGCGAGGCTACCTGCCGGATCGGCGGGGGTCAATTCGATACCGCGCAGATGGGCCCCTGCATGGCCTGCGTTGTTTCATGCAGCCAACAGAAGACTCGTGCGCGCACGTTCGCTGGCCGCGCGGCCCAGGCTGCCGGTGACTGCCAGCGCAACGCCGGCTTGCAGCATGCGATGCACGACATCGCTCACGTCCTCGCCCGAGACCGTTTCGATGCGCGCCAGAAGCTCCGCCGGCGCACGCACGCGGCCCAGCGAGAACAGGTCCAGCGCCACTTGCTCCATGCGCCGCGAAGGGCGGTCGCGGTCGCGCAGCCGACGTACTGCGAGCTGGTTGCGCGCCCGCTCCAGATCCACCGCCGTGGTGACCTGCGCCTGCCGCCGCAGCAATTGCATCAGCTCGCTCAGGAAGGATTCGAGATTGCCGGGCGCGATCGACGCTTCCACCGTGAACTGCCCGCACAGGTCGCAGCGGTCGGCCACGCAGGCGGCGTGATAGGCCAGGCCGCGGCGCTCGCGCAGTTCGCTCAATAGCGGCGAGCTCATGCCCTCGCCGAAGACCGCCGCCGCCACATCACCGGCGGGGTCGTCCACGCTGCTCGGCGGCAGCGGAAAACCCAGCACCAGGTGGGTCTGGCTGCTGCCCGCGAGGCGGCGCGTGCGCACGCCGCCGGCATACACCGGTGGCGCCACCGGGTGGGTCTGTCCGCGCGGCAGGCTGCCGAAACAGGCCTGCACTTCGCGCGTGATGGCCTCGGCGTCGATCGGGCCCGCCGCGGCCACCACCACGCTGGCGCCGTTGTAGTGGCGCTCGACCCAGCGCACGAGATCGGCGCGATGCAGGCGTCCGATATTCCTGCGGTTGCCGATCACCGGCTGCGCCGCCGCGTGCAGGCCCCAGCAGGCGTGGTCGAACAACTGGTAAGCCGTGTCCATGGGGTCGTCGGCCACCTCGGCGGCTTCCTGCAGCAGCACCTCGCGCTCGCGCTCCAGCTCATCGACTGGAAAGGTGGCGTGCTGCACGATGTCGGCGAGCATCTGCACGAACCGCAGCGCGTGTTCGCCGCGACCGCGAATGTAGTACGCGGTGTGGTCCTTGTCGGTGTGGGCATTGACCTCGGCGCCCAGGCGCTCGGCGTCCAGGTTGATGCGGTGCACGTCGCGCGTGGCCGTGCCCTTGAACACCATGTGCTCCACGAAGTGGCTCACGCCATTCAGCGCCGCCGGTTCGTAAGCGCTGCCGGCGCGCACGAAGACACCCACGCTGGCGGTCTGCAGGTGCGGCAACGGGATCGCGGCGACACGCACGCCGTTGGGCAGCTCGGTGACGATGGTCTCAGGGTCGCCTTCGTTGCTGCCAGCCGTTGCGGTGTTCATGGGCAATCCTGTGTGGCCTGCGGTGCGGGGCCCTGGGCTCGAAATGTAGACGGGCCGGCCGCCTGCGGGTGCGCCGGAGCGCTCGCTGCGCATCAGACCCGGCGGCCATCGAGCAGTTCGATGCGCCGGTCCATCGCCGCGGCGATGTCCGGGTTGTGCGTGGCAACCAGCAGCAAGGCCTGCTGGCTGCGGGCGTGGCCGACCAGGAGCTCGATGACCTGTTCGCCGGCACGGCTGTCCAGGTTGCCGGTGGGCTCGTCGGCCAGCAGCAGCGCCGGCCGGTTGACGAGGGCGCGTGCCACCGCGGCACGCTGGCGTTCGCCGCCCGAGACATGCGTCGGCAGGAAGCCGGCACGGGCGCCCAGGCCCATCGAGTCCAGCAGCTGCGCCGCGCGGGCACGGCGCTGCGCCAGCGGCACGCCCAGCGCCAGCATCGGCGCCTCCACGTTCTCCTGCAGCGTCATCGTCGGCACCATGTGGTGGAACTGGAAGACGAAGCCGACACGCCGGGCGCGGAAGTCCGCACCGCGCCGCACCCCGGCCAGGTCGATGCCGTCGACCTGCACGCGCCCACGATCGGGCCGGTCGAGCAGGCCGATGAGCGAAAGCAGCGTGCTCTTGCCGCAGCCCGACGGTCCGGTCAGCGCCAGCGTCTGGCCACGCTGCGCGCTGAAGCTCACCTCGTGCAGGGCGCGGACGCGGCCGCGGTCGTAGTCGCGACCCAGGTCGCTGACCTCGAGCAGGATCGCCTCACTCATGGCGCAGGGCGGCCAGCGGCTGCATGCGCCACAGCACGACGGCGGGCCAGGCCAGCGCGAGCAGGGCGATGACGAGCGTGAGAGCAAACGACGTGGCCACCATCGAAGGCGAGAGCGAGACCGGAATCCAGCCGAAGCCCACCGTCTCCATGCCGTTGACGGTGTGCAGCAGCGCCAGCCCGGCGACGTTGCCCAGCGCCGCGCCGGCCAGGCACAGCAGCACGCTCTCGGCCAGCAGCATGCGCAACACGAGCCACGGCGTCCAGCCCACGGCCATGAGGATGCCGATCTCGCGCGTGCGTTCGGCCACCGCCATCAGCAAGGTGTTGGTGACCACCAGCACCGTGCCCACCAGCGCCACCACCGCGATGGTGCCAACGAAGGCGTCGACGACGCGGAACAGGCGCAGCGCGCCGGCGAATTCGGTGGCCGGGATGGCACGCAACTCCGGGTGCCGGCGCTGCACTTCGGTGATCATGCGGGCGGTCTCGGCGCGATCGCCGGTGCGCAGCAGGGCCAGCGTGAAATGGCCCTCGCTGCCGGCGGGCGTGAACAGGCCCTGCGCCTGGCGGCTGCCGATCATCACGCCGCCGTCGAACATGCGGCTGCCGGTGCGGAAGATGCCGCTGACGAGATGGTCCTTGTCGCCCAACCGCAGCAGCGCGCCGGGCTGCAGGCCCAGTCGCTGCGCCCCGAGCTCGCCCAGCATCGCCTCGTCGCGCTCGACCACCATGGGCCGCCCCGCCACCAGGGCCATGCGGTTGGCGAAGCCGGGCTCCACGCCCATCACCAGCGCATACGAACTCCAGGACTCGTTCAGCGTGCCGATGACCATCGGCGCCAGCGCTTCACCATGTTCCTCGACCAGCGTCTGCATCTGTGCCAGCGTGATGCGCGACGAGAACGGCGACGGCGCCCGCCGTTCGTGCACGACGACGTCGTAGTGGTAGGCGTCGATGGCGGCGCCGATCTGCTGCCGAAGGTCGGCGGTGATGGCGCTCACCGCCGCGAACAAGGCGACCCCGGCCGCGATGCCGAGCACCGTCATCAGGCTGCGCAGCGGAGCGCGCAGCAGGTTGCGCAGGAAGATCATCCCGGCGCCCCTGCCGCGAACGGTCCGGCGCTCAGCGCACGCAAGCCGGCACTGCAGTCACCGGCACGCCATTGACGGTCAGCGTGGCCTGCGGCGTCGGGCCCGGCACCAGCGTCGCCACCGCCGTCGTGCCATTGGCGCCGGTGAAGGTGATGACGCCTGAGACCAGGTCGCCGTCGGCATCTTCGACCATGGGCTGCGTCGTCGCGATGTCGTAGTAGCTGCCGTTGCTGCGATAGCCCCGCCCGCTCATCGTGCGCTCGACGTTGCCGGCCGGCGTCTCGTACTGGCGCAGCACGTAATTGGACTGGCGGTAGGTCTTGCCGGTGTCGCTGCTCTTGACCGTCATATCGGTCATCGACATGACGTCGGGCTTGGCCGCCGTCGGCGTCCCTCCGGGCACACCGACCACCATCTTGAAGCCACTGAAACTCAGGGTCTGCGAGCTCAACTGCGCACCTCCCGCGTCCTGCACCACCAAGGTCACGGGCTCGCTGGTATCGGCCACGAGTTGGGTCGTGATCGGGCCGCCGGCGGTGGGGGTGGCGGTATTGACGAAGGCGATCTTGCCGTTGATCCTTTGCTGTTCTCCGGTGTCCGTGTCGGTCATGCAATAGTTTTCGAAGGCGAGGGTGGCCGTCGTCACGCCATTCACGTGCGAATAGTTGCGGTAGCCGAATTTTCCGCCGCAGTCACCCAGCTGGTCGGGCGGTGGCGTCCCGCTCAGGGCCAGCCGGGTCTTGGTCATGGGCGGCATGGCCCGGGTCGAGAGCTTGATGCCCTCGTGCACCATCACGGCCGCACCCAGCTTGCGACCCGCGCGCATGGCGCCCGTGGTGCTGTCCTGGCAGATGCCGACGATGCCTTCGAAGTCGGCGATGGCCGTGGCCACGCCTGCCGAGTCGATGGTGGCCGCGGTTTCCACGGGCGCCGAGTCACCCCCGCCCCCACCCCCTCCGCAAGACGCAACCAGGGCGAGCGTACCGGCCGCGACCGCGCCAGCACCCGCCAAAGTCAACACATTGGAACCCTTGAACTTGCGCATGATGACCCTCCTTGGAGCCTGTTGCCAGCATGCATCCTTCGCCCTGCGGGGCCATTGAGCGCCGTCAAGGCGGGATCATCCAGCGCTGCCCGCCGCAGGCGATGCGCCCCCCAGCGTCGCGACCTGCGCAATGACGCGGCGCCGTGACCACCCTGGCCCGGGCTTCGGTCAGCGCGACGCGTAGGGATCGGGCCAGCCCAGCGTGTGCAGGATCGCCGTTTCCCGTGCCTCCATGCGCTGCGCTTCGTCGTCGTCTTCATGCTCCCACCCTTGCGCGTGCAGGCAACCGTGCACGAGCAGGTGGGCGTAGTGCGCTTCGGGCGAAAGGCCCTGGTCCTGCGCCTCCTGCGCCACCACCGGCGCGCAGAGGATGAGGTCGGCCACCACCACGGGTGCGCGCTCGTAGTCGAAGGTGAGCACGTTGGTGGCGTAGTCCTTGCCGCGGTAATCGCGGTTCAGCGCGCGGCCTTCGTCGGCGCCGACGATGCGCACCGTGATCTGCGCCGGCGCCGCGAGTGCGGTACGCACCCAGCGTGCCACGCGGTGCCGCGGCAGCAGCGCGCGGTGGCGTGCGTCGGCGAACTGAAGCGACAGTTGCAGTGCGGGCAACACGTCCGGCTACACCCGGCCCCGCGGCGGCTCCGCCGCCTCGTAGGCCTCCACGATGCGAGCGACGAGCGGGTGGCGCACCACGTCCGCCGCGGTGAAATCGGTGAAGGCCATGCCTTGCACGCGGGCCAGCACCTGCCGCGCCTCGACCAGGCCGCTGGCGGTGCCCTGCGGCAGGTCGATCTGGCTCACGTCGCCGGTGACCACGCACTTGCTGCCGAAGCCGATGCGCGTGAGGAACATCTTCATCTGCTCGCGCGTGGTGTTCTGCGCCTCGTCGAGGATGACGAAGGCGTGGTTGAGCGTGCGCCCGCGCATGAAGGCCAGCGGCGCGATCTCGATCAAGCCCTTCTCGAAGGCCTTGGCCACGCGGTCGAAGCCCATCAGGTCGTACAGCGCGTCGTACAGCGGGCGCAGATAGGGGTCGACCTTCTGCGCCAGGTCGCCGGGCAGGAAGCCGAGCCGTTCGCCGGCTTCCACCGCCGGGCGCGTGAGCACGATGCGCTGCACGCCGTGACGTTCCAGCGCGTCCACGGCGCAGGCCACGGCCAGGAAGGTCTTGCCGGTGCCGGCCGGGCCGATGCCGAAGGTGATGTCGTGCGCCAGCATCTGGCGCAGGTACTGCATCTGGTTGGGCGTGCGGCCTGCGAGGTCGGCGTGGCGCGTGTGCAGCACCACCGGTCCTTCGGCCGGCACCGCGTCCGGACGCTGCAGCACGGGCGCCGCCACGGCCTTGGCCAGGGCGCCTTGCAGCGCGCGTTCGCCGATCGGTTCGCGTGCCTTCTCGTACAGCGCATCGAGCAGCAGCACGGCACTGTCGACTGCACCGCGCGGCCCGTCGATGCGGAAGCTGGCCTCGCGCCGCGCCAGGCGCACACCGAGGGCGGCCTCGATGGCGCGCAGGTGGCCATCGAGCGGCCCGCACAGGTGGGACAGGCGGCGGTTGTCGGCGGCTTCGAAGGTGTGGCGGCGGATCACGGGGGTGGGCAATTGCGCACGGCCTTGCATTGTGGCAGCGCGCCGCCGGCGGGGCCGGCCATGCAGAATGGCCGACGCCATGCGCCGCCTCGCCCTGCACTTCCTGTTCACCCCCTTCACCCGCCTGGCCCTGATCGCGTGGCTGGCCCTGACCGGCGCAATGTCTGCTGCGCAGACGCTGGACATCCGCTCGGCACTGTCGGCCCCCGGCGGCAGCTCGGTCTTCCCCGCCGATGCCGCCGCGCTGGAAGTGGCGCTGCCCGACGAATGGGCGCGCACGCGGCCCGGCTTCGGCGGCACGCTGTGGTACCGCGTGCGTTTCGGCGCCTTGATCGTGCCCGCCAGCGACGACCTGCTGGCGCTGTACGTCGAGCATGTCTGCAGCAACCTGGAAGTGCATCTCAACGGCCAGATGGTGCACAGCGGGGGCCGCATGGGCGGGCACATCACCCACAACTGCAACCACCCGCAGCTGGTGGCCTTGCCTTCGGCGCTGATCCGGCCGGGCGCGAACCTGCTCGACATCAAGGTCGCCGGCCATGCGCTGGCGGAAGTGGGTTCGCACCAGCGCGCCGGCGGCCTGTCGGCGCTGTCGATCGGCCCGCAGTCGCTGCTGGCCACCCGCCACGCGCGCGCGACGGCGCTGCAAGTGACGGCACCGCAGGCGGTGGGGGCCACGCTGCTGCTGATGGGCGGCTTCATGTTCGTGCTGGGCTTCATCAACCGCAGTGAAAGCCACCTGGCCTACTTCGGTGCGCTCTCGGTGGGCTGGGCGCTCATCGATGCGCGGCTGTGGCTGCGCGAGCTTCCGGTCAGCCACTCGACGGCCGAGTTCCTGATCATCGCGCTGCTCGGCTTCATCACCTGGGCGGGGGTGCAGTTCCTGCTGCGCTACGCCGGCGTGCGCCACCGGCGCGTGGACACGCTGCTGCCCATGCAGTGCGCGCTGCTGCCGCTGTCGCTGGTGGTGGCCGGCCCGGCGCACCTGAATGCGGTGGCCAACGTGTGGTACGGCGTGCTGGCGCTGCAGGTGGTGGCGGCGGCGGTCTGGTTCCTGCACCACGAAAGGAGGCAGCGCAACGCCTGGCCGATGGCCACCATGCTGGCGGCAGCAGCCTCGGCCGGAATCATCGAATTCCTCGCGCAGTGGACGGTCACCCGGCCGCCGGCCGCACACATCGCGCAACTCGTGGTTCCGGTCATCTTCGTGCTCGTGGGCCTGCGCCTGGTGCAGCAGCACGGTCACGCGCTGCACCAGTCCGAACAGGACCGGCTGCAACTGGAGCAGCGCGTGCGCGAGGCCACCGCGGAGATCGAGCACAACTTCCGGCAACTGGCCGAACTGCGCGTGGAGCAGGTCACCGAGCGCGAGCGCAAGCGCATCGCCGCCGACCTGCACGACGACCTGGGCGCCAAGCTGCTGACCATCGTGCACACCAGCGAGAGCGAGCGCATCTCCACGCTGGCGCGCGAGGCGCTGGAGGAAATGCGGCTGTCGGTGCGCGGCCTCACCGGCAAGCCGGTGCGCCTGGCCGACGCCTTGGGCGACTGGCGCGCCGAGGTCGTGTCCAGGCTGGCACAGGCCGGCATCGAAGGCGAGTGGGACGCACCCGAGGAGTTGCCGCAGACGCTGAGCGCACGCGCCTACGTGCAGACCACGCGCATCCTGCGCGAGGCCACGAGCAACATCATCAAGCACAGCCGGGCCTCGCATTGCTCGGTGGCGGCCTCGATCAACGCCGGCGACTTCCAGCTGGTGGTGCAGGACAACGGCGACGGCATCGCCATCGAGGCCGACCGTCGGCTCGACCGCGGCCACGGCCTGGCCAGCATGAAGAGCCGTGCCAAGCAGCTGCAGGGGCAGTGCCTGGTGGAGTCGGGCCCGGGCTATGGAACCGTGATCCGCCTCACGGTTCCGCTGGATCGTGCGATGGAAGGCTCCTGAATCGCCGCGGGTGCGCCGATAACATCGAAATGGCTCACGCTACCCTTCACGACATGAAGACCATCCTGCTGCTCGAAGACCTGCCCGAGATCCGGGCCTGGTTGCGCAAGCTCGTGCTGGAGGTCTTCCCGGGGGCGCATCTGTCGGAAAGTGCACGCGTGCACGACGCCATCGAACTGGTCGGCGCGATCAAGTTCGATCTCGCGCTCATCGACCTGGGCCTGCCCGACGGCAGCGGCGTCGACGTGGTGACCAAGCTGCGCGACGTGCAGCCCGAGGCACAGAGCGTGGTGGTGACGATCCACGACGACGACGAACATCTGTTCCCGGCACTGCAGGCCGGCGCCTTCGGCTACATCCTGAAGGAGCAGGCGCGCGAGCTCATCACCGAGCAGCTGCAGCGCATCAGCCAGGGCGAGCCACCGCTGAGCCCTTCGATCGCGCGCCGAGTGATGGCGTATTTCAGCGCCAAGGCCAAGCCGCAGCCCTCGGCCAACGCCATGCCCAACGTGAGCTTGACCGACCGCGAGAGCGAAGTGCTGCTGCGCGTGGCCAAGGGCTACACGCTGCCCGAGATCGGCGTGCAGCTGGGGCTGTCGCGCCACACCATCGCCGACTACGTGAAGCAGATCTACCGCAAGCTCAACGTGAGCTCGCGCGCCGAGGCGGCGCTGGAAGCGCAGCGGCTGGGCCTGTTCGGCTGAGGCAGGCCCGGCGGCAGGTCGCTTCAGCCGGCCTTTTGCGCTCCCAGGTAAGTCTCGATCACGCGCGGATCGCCGGCCAGCTGTTCGGCCGGACCCTGCAGAACGATGGCGCCGGTCTCGAGCACGTAACCATGGTCCGACACCGCCAGCGCGGCACGGGCGTTCTGCTCGATGAGCAGGATGCTGGTCCCTTGCGCACGCAGCCGCTCGATGGTGGCAAAGATCTCGCGCACGATCAGCGGCGCCAGACCCAGGCTGGGCTCGTCGAGCATCAGCAACCGGGGTGTGGACATCAGCGCGCGGCCCAAGGCCAACATCTGGCGCTCGCCGCCCGACAGCGTGCCGGCCAGTTGCGCCCGGCGTTCCTGCAGGCGCGGGAACAGCGTGTAGACACGCTCGATCTCGCGCCGCCAATGCGGCACGCGCTGCTTCATGGCACGGTAGCCGCCGAGCACGAGATTGTCTTCCACCGGCATGCTGCCGAACAGTTCGCGCCGCTCGGGCACCAGCGCCAGACCGAGCATGACGCGCTCTTCCAGCGTGGCCGCGGCCAAGTCCTGACCGTCGAAGACGATGCACCCACGCGCCGCAAGCACGCCCATCAAGGCATTCAGCGTCGTCGACTTGCCGGCGCCGTTGGGGCCGATGATGCTGACGACCTGACCTTCGGCGACGCCGAAATTCAGCCCGGTGAGCACCTCGGCGCGGCCGTAGCCGGCGTGCAGGTCGGACACTTGCAGCAGCATGGTCAGTGTTCCGTGCCGAGGTAGGCCGCGCGCACCTCGGGGCTGGCCTGCACCTCGGCCGGCGTGCCCTCGACCAGCTTGATGCCGAATTCCATGACGACCACGCGGTCGGCCAGGCCCATCACGAAGTCCATGTCATGCTCGACCAGCAGCAGGCTCATGCCCTCGGCCTTCAACTG
>Ga0073899_10001032_pt1 | contig 25654 bp, 25 predicted proteins | sample KloWWTmetaKNB5Ph_FD_88975 | JGI IMG/M metagenome (GOLD analysis project Ga0073899, IMG submission 88975) | Active sludge microbial communities from Klosterneuburg, Austria, studying microevolution and ecology of nitrifiers - Klosterneuburg... | ecosystem: Engineered > WWTP > Aerobic digester >... | reverse complement strand
TGTATGGACACCTGGCGCCGGAGCGCCTCCCATCGCGCATACGCCGCACGGACACGCGCGGTCAGTTCAAGGCGCAGACTCTCCTCGGCCGCACGCGCCGCGCGCTGCTCCGCCGCGCGCGCGGCGATGCCCGGCGCCTGCCGATTGCCCGCGAAGAGCGGCAGGCTGACGCCCACTTCGAGCATCAGCATGTCATCGAAGCCGCTGCGCTGCCCGTAGCTCGCGGTGAGATCCCAGTCAGGTCGACGCTCGGCGCGCGCTTCCTCGACCGCCGCGATGGCCGATGCCACTTTCGCTCCGGCCGAGCGCAGCGAGGGCTGCGTGTCGAGTGCGGCGAGCGCGGCGCCCTCGGGGCGGGGTGCGCGCCCGAAGTCAGGAGCCGATGCCGCGATCGTGACGGCGTCATCGCCGATCCAGCGACGCAGTCCAGCCAGGGCCTCGCCTGCTGCACCCTCAGCGGCGGCGACCTCACTATCGATTTCGAGCACGCCAGCCTCCGCCGCGAGCGCATCGAGCGCCGAACTGCCACCCGCGACGCGCGCGCGCGTCAGGCGGGCCGCAAGCTGCGCCTGTGCGTGCAGCGATCCCAGAGCTTCGATCTCGCGCTTTGCAGACCAGACATCGACCCAGGCACTCGCGGCGGCCCGGGCGACAGCGAGGCGCGCCACTTCGGCATCGACCTGCGCGAGTTCGACGGTGCGCGCGGCGGCCCGGCGTTGCGCGGCGCGTTTGGCGCGGGCCGGCAGCGCCTGGCGCAGCCCGATGGTCTTCTCCGTCATGGAATCGGCGTCGAAGTCGAAGGCGTCCGCGCCCGACACCGGCAGGCTGTCGAACCCGATCGAGAGCATCGGATCGGGCAGGCGTCCGGCGCGATGCAGGTCCTGCGAGGCCGCTTCGATGGCAGCACGGCTGGCTTCGAGTTGCGGCGCGAACTCGACAGCGCGGCGCGCCGCCTCGGCAAGCGTCAGTTCATTCGCGGACGCACTGCTCGCCGCCATCGCGAGCGCGGCGATCGCAAGACAGCACGACACGCCTTGCGCGACTCGCGGCGCAACGGCACGGGAAAGTGGCGACATGGATCCTCCGGAAGTGGGCAGGCACGGGCCGGCGCGCACTGGCGCCGACGCGATCTCGCGCGGAACCGGAGAGGACTAGATCAGGAGGCTGCAGTAACGCAGCCGCGGCGGAGGGTCTGTGGTGGAAAGCGGCGTATCGCCGCTCGGGACGACCTCGACGATCGGTGCCTTCACGACAGGAAAGCTGGCGCACAACGCAAAGCTGACGGCAGGCACGGTCGATTTCGAGAAGTCCGCGGGCGCCGGTGAATCAGGCGCACAGTGGCTGGCGCAGAGCACCATGGCCGTATCGCCTGACGCCCCGCCGCAATGATGACTGGCCAGCGCATCCTGCTGGAAAAGGAGGCAGAACGCTGCTGCGAACGCGATGCGTAATCCGCGCTGACGGCGCCCGATCATGCCGCCGATATTACCCCTGGCAGCCCCCGGTCCGACATGACCCACGTCAAATTGTCTTCGCAAGCCGCCGCAGGTAGGCCGCAAACTGCCTGCCGAGCTCGGGATGCGCAAGTGCGTGCTCGACGGTGGCCTGCAGGTAGCCGAGCTTGTTGCCGCAGTCGTAGCGTTTGCCCGCGAACCGGTAGGCATAGACCGGTTCATCCTGCATCAGCCGCGCGATGCCGTCGGTCAGCTGGATCTCCCCGCCCGCGCCGCGGCCGATGCGCTCGAGGTGCTCGAAAACGCGCGCCGTAAGCACGTAGCGCCCGACGACTGCAAGCCTCGACGGCGCGGCAGCGGGCTTCGGCTTCTCGACGATGCTGCGGATCCGCTGCACCGGACCTGTGCCGCGCTCCACCGCCACGATGCCGTACTTGTCGGTATCCTTCTTCGGCACCTCCTCGACGCCGAGGATGCTTGCGTGCACCTCTGCGTAGACTTCGGCCATTTGCGCGAGGCAGCCCGGCTCGCCCTCGATCAGGTCGTCAGCAAGGTGCACGAAGAAGGGTTCGAAGCCGATCGCGGGTGCTGCGCAAAGCACGGCGTGGCCGAGGCCGAGCGGCGCAGGCTGACGGATGTAGATGCACGAGGCGTACCTCGGCAACACGCTCCTCAGCTGGCGCACCAGCTCGTTCTTGCCCTGCGACACGAGCAGCTTCTCGAGTTCCTGGTCGGAATCGAAATGGTCTTCGATTGCGCGCTTCGACGCGCCGGTGATGAAGACGAGCCGACGCGCGCCCGCCTCCAGCGCCTCTTCCACGGCGTACTGGATGAGCGGCTTGTCCACGACAGGCAACATCTCCTTGGGGCTCGCCTTGGTCGCCGGCAGAAACCGGGTGCCGCGGCCGGCCACGGGAAAGACGGCAGTGCGGATCGAAGCTTTCATGCGCATGCGCCAATACTAGCGTATCGGCCGCATGCGCCGCCTCACCGTGCAGGCGCAGGCGCCTTCTTCGGCACGGCGGGCTTCGCTGCGGCACCACCGACGCGCATCTCCGCGCGATTGTCGTCGATCACCTTGCGGCCGATGCCTTCGACCAGCGCGAGCTCCTCGATGCTCTTGAAAGGCCCGTGCGTCTTTCGATACGCGACGATCGCCTCGGCCCGCGCCGGCCCCACCCCTTTCAGCGCGCGATCGAGCGTGGCCGCGTCGGCGGTGTTGATGTTGACGGGATCGGCCAGCGCAATGAGTGGCGCGACACAGCAGAGCAACAGGCAGGCAACAAAGGATCGCATGAGGAGTCTCCCCGGTTTGTGTGGCGGCCGTGGCCGCATGGGGAAGACGCTACGCCGTGCGACGCGGCGTGCCGAGTCGCAAAAGCGCGGTGTTCGTGCAGATTGGGCGCTGTGGGCCCTTCAGTCGCGGATCGGCTTGTCCGCGCCCTCGTTGACCCGCTCGCGCAGGTCCTTGCCGGGCTTGAAATGCGGCACGTACTTGCCGGCAAGCGCCACCGCTTCGCCGGTCTTCGGATTGCGCCCCTGGCGCGGCGGACGGAAATGCAGCGAGAAACTGCCGTAACCGCGGATCTCGATGCGGTCACCGGTCGCGAGCGCATCACTCATGATTTCGAGGATCTGCTTCAGCGCGAGTTCGACGTCTTTCGCCGGCAGGTGCTTCTGCTTCGCGGTGATGATTTCGATGAGTTCCGATTTGGTCATGCCGCCCTCACCCCCGGTGCGGCCGGTGCCCGGATCTCGCGATCCGGGCACCGGCGCCATCGACCATCAAGTTCTTGCCGGATCAGGACCGGTCCGACGAGCCGATCTGCTCCTTCAGCAGGTCGCCGAGCGACGTGCCGGAACTCGCAGGGCCCTGGTCGGAGCGATAGCTCGACACAGCCTCGGCCTCTTCGTGGGCCTCTTTCGCCTTGATCGACAGCGAGATCGTGCGCGTCTTCCTGTCGACGCCCGTGAACTTCGCCTCGACCTCGTCGCCTTCCTTCAGCACCGTGCGCGCGTCCTCGACGCGATCGCGTGCCAGCTCGGAGGCGCGCAGCTGTCCCTCGATGCCGTTGCCGAGATCGATCACGGCGCCGCGTGCGTCGACTTCCTTGACGGTGCCGCGCACGATCGTGCCGCGAGGATTCTCGATGATGTAGGCCGAGAACGGATCCTTCGCGAGCTGCTTGATGCCGAGCGAGATGCGCTCGCGCTCCGGATCGATCGAGAGCACCATCGCCTCGATCAGCTGGCCCTTCTGATAGCTGCGCACGGCTTCCTCACCAGGCACGTCCCATGAGATGTCGGAGAGGTGCACAAGGCCGTCGATGCCGCCCGGCAGGCCGATGAAGATGCCGAAATCGGTAATCGACTTGATCTGACCCGACACGTGATCGCCGCGGTTGCCGTTCTCGGCGAATTCCTTCCACGGGTTCGCCTGACACTGCTTCAGGCCAAGCGAGATGCGGCGGCGCTCCTCGTCGACGTCGAGCACCATGACCTCGACTTCCTGGCCGGTCTGCACGACTTTGGCCGGGTTGACGTTCTTGTTGGTCCAGTCCATCTCGGAAACGTGCACGAGGCCCTCGACGCCGTCCTCGATCTCGACGAATGCACCGTAGTCGGCAATGTTTGTGATCTTGCCGAACACCCGCGTGTTGGGCGGGTAACGGCGGGCAATGTTCTCCCACGGATCGGCGCCAAGCTGCTTCAGACCGAGCGAAACACGCGAGCGCTCGCGGTCGAATTTGAGGATGCGCACTTCGATCTCGTCGGCAACCTTGACCACCTCCGACGGGTGCTTGACGCGCTTCCACGCCATGTCGGTGATGTGCAGCAGACCGTCGATGCCGCCGAGGTCGACAAACGCGCCGTAGTCCGTGAGGTTCTTGACCGTGCCGCGCACGACCGAGCCTTCCTGCAGGTTGTCCAGCAGCGCACTGCGCTCGGCGGAGAATTCCTGCTCGACGACCGCGCGGCGCGAAACGACCACGTTGTTGCGCTTCTGGTCGAGCTTGATGACCTTGAACTCGAGCGGCTTGCCCTCGAGGTAGGCGGTGTCGCGCACGGGGCGCACATCGACCAGCGAGCCGGGCAGGAACGCACGTACGGTCTCGATTTCGACGGTGAAGCCGCCCTTGACGCGCCCGGTGATCACGCCCGAGACGATTTCGCTCGCCTCGAACGCCTTTTCGAGACGGGTCCAGGTGCGCGCGCGCTTGGCCTTCTCGCGCGACAGGCGTGTCTCGCCGTTGCCGTCCTCGACGGCGTCGAGCGCCACTTCGACCTGATCGCCTGCATTGACCTCGATCTCGCCGCGCTCGTTCTTGAACTGATCGATGCCGATCACGGCCTCCGACTTGAGGCCGACGTTCACGATGACGACGTCGTCGGTGACACCGACGACGAGCCCGGTGAGGATCATTCCCGGACGGATGCGCTGGTTGGCGAGACTCTGCTCGAAGAGTTGAGCGAAACTTTCAGTCATTTGTTTGATGTCCTGCATGCGCGGCCCGGCCGCGCTGTCATGCCCCGACCCGTCCGTGGGCCATGGGAAAGCCACAAAAAAGCACCGCTCCCTGCAGCGCCGCTACCGATGCTCCGCGTGTCAGCTCCACAGACCCCGCGCCCGACCCGCCGACAGTACCGACTCGACGACCTGAGCAATGCTCATGCCGGTCGAATCGATGACGCGGGCGTCCGGCGCAGGCCTCAGCGGCGCGACCACGCGGGTCGAATCTCGCTGATCCCGTTCGGCTATCTCACGCGAAAGGGCGGCGAGGTTAGCATCAGAACCCTTTTCTTTCAACTGCTTATAGCGCCTCAAGGCCCGCTCGGAAGCACTCGCGGTGAGATAGATTTTGAGATCGGCGGCCGGGAAGATCACGGTGCCCATGTCCCGCCCGTCGGCCACGAGCCCAGGAGGCAGCGCGAATGCCCTCTGGCGCTCGAGGAGCGCCTCCCTGACCCCTGACCAGGCGGCGACGCGGGAGGCCCCCTGGCCCGTTTCCTCGGACCGGACTTCGCGTGTCACGTCGACCCAATCCAGCCGGATTCGCTCCCCGCCCCGTTCGTCGCCACTGAATTCGACGCTCATGGCACGCGCCAGCGCCGCGTGCCCTGTCACGTCGTCGGACGTGAGGCCCTTGAGGCTACCCGACAATGCGACCAGCCGGTACAAGGCGCCGCTGTCGAGCAGGTGCCAGCCAAGGTGCCGGGCCACCTCGCGGCTGATCGTCCCCTTGCCTGACCCGCTCGGGCCGTCGATCGTGACTACGGGAACGGGGCGTGCCGCATCCATGCGTCAATCCTGTGAAATGGCGAGTCCGGCCGTCCGCGCGAGCGGCACGAAGTCCGGAAAGGACGTCGCGACGTTGGCGACGTCGAGAATTTCGAGCGGCGCCTTCGCACGCAAGCTCGCGACTGCGAAGGCCATGGCAATCCGGTGATCGCCTTGGCTGTCGATCGTGCCGCCCTTGAGCGGCCCGCCTTCAATCCGGATGCCGTCCGGCCGCAACTCATGTCGTACGCCGAGGCGCCCGAGGCCCTCCGCCATCACGGCGAGGCGGTCCGTCTCCTTGACGCGCAGCTCTTCGGCGCCGGTCAGCTCTGTGACGCCTTCGGCTGCCGCTGCGGCAATGAACAACACCGGAAACTCGTCGATCGCAAGCGGCACGAGAGCCTCGGGGATGCGCACGCCTCGCAGACGGCTCGCCCGCACGGTGAGGTCGGCGCTCGGCTCGCCTCCGCTCTCGCGACGGTTTTCGATCCGGATATCCGCCCCCATCAGCCGCAGGATGTCGAGGATGCCCGTGCGGGTCGGGTTCACGCCGACATTTCGCAGCACGAGACCCTCGTGTGCCGCGAGCGCGCCGGCCACGAGGAAGAAGGCCGCGGAGGAGATATCGGCCGGCACTTCGATGTGCGTTGCCGCGAGACGTTGGCCGCCCGCAATCCCGACAGTCGCGCCCTGGCGCTGCAGTTGCACGCCGAAACCGGTGAGCATGCGCTCGGTGTGGTCGCGCGTCGGCACAGGTTCCGTCACGCGCGTGACACCGTCGGCTGCGAGGCCCGCGAGCAGGATGGCCGACTTCACCTGCGCGCTCGGCACAGGCAGGACGTAATCGATCGCAGCGAGCGCGCGTCCGCCTCCGATGTGTACCGGCGGCATTCCCTGTGCGGTCGCTATGGCCGCGCCCATCGCGCGCAGCGGCTGTGCCACGCGTTCCATGGGGCGCCGCATCAGCGAGGCGTCGCCGATGAGCGTCGTGTCGAAGGGCTGTGGTGCAAGCAGCCCCATGAAGAGGCGCAGCGCCGTGCCCGAATTGCCCATGTCGAGCACCTGACCGGGCGCGGCGAGGCCACGCGCGCCGGCGCCCTGCACGGTGAGTTGCGTCGCCGAGTGCTGCTCGACACCCACTCCCATCGCGCGCAGCGCTGCAAGCGTCGCGTGGCAGTCTTCGCTCGGCAGAAAGCCCGCAATCTCGGTGCGTCCCGCGGCGATCCCGCCGAGCATCAGCGCACGATGCGAGATCGATTTGTCACCGGGCACCGTGAGTTCACCGCCCACTCTGGCTGCGGGCTGCACGACATAGCGCGCCGGAGAGCCGCTCAACGCGGCCCGCCTTCGGGCCAGGCGTCGATGCCCTCGAGCAGCCGGGAATTCTCCTCCGTGCGCCCCACGGTGATGCGCAGATGCCCGGCAAGACCGTAGTTGCCGACCGGGCGCACGATCACTCCCCGGCGGAGCAGGTGATCGTTGAGTGCGGCGGCTCGCGCCGCGCTGCCGATGTTCACCAGAACGAAATTGCCGGCCGAGGGCAGCACAGGCAGGCCGCGCGCCGCAAGTTCGCGCGCAAGTCGCGGACGCTCGGCCGCCACGAGCGCCACCGAACGCGTGATGTGGTCCTGGTCCGCAAGACCCGCGCGCGCGCCTTCGAGGGCGATCGAGTTCACGTTGAAGGGCTGGCGGATGCGATTCAGGACATCAGCCACTTCCGGATGGCTCGCGGCGAAGCCGACGCGCAGCGCTGCAAGACCGTATGCCTTCGAGAAGGTGCGCACGACGACAAGGTTCGGAAAACGCGCGAGCCAGACGAGACCGTCGCCGCAACCAGCCCCGACTGCATACTCGAAATAGGCTTCGTCCAGCACGACGAGCGCTGTCGCAGGCACGCGTGCCATGAAGGATTCAATCGCAGCGGCCTCGACCCAGGTTCCGGTGGGGTTGTTGGGATTGGCGATGAACACGAGCCGCGTGGCCGGCGTGATCGCTGCCAACATCGCATCGAGGTCGTGGCCGAGCGGCATGGTCGCATGCGTCGCAGGGTGCGCCGGCACGACGACCGCGCGTGCTCCGGTCGCCTGAACGGCGAGCGGATAGACCGCAAAGCAGTACTGCGAGTACACGGCCTCGGTGCCGGGGGTCAGGAACGCTTCGGCGAGCAGCACCAGTACATCGTTCGAACCGTTGCCGAGGGTGAGTTGCGCGGGCGAAAGACCGTAGCGGGCCGCCAGGGCCTGCTTGAGCGCGTGACCGCTGCCGTCCGGGTAAAGGCCCGACTCGGCGAGCGCCGCCTGCATCGCGGCGAGCGACGCGGGGCTCGCACCGAGGGGGTTCTCGTTCGAGGCAAGCTTGACGATGTCCGTGAGCCCGAGCTCCCGGGCCAGCTCGCTGACCGGCTTGCCGGGCGTGTAGGGCGCGATGCGTCGCACGCTCTCGCTCGCCAGCCCGGCCGGATGCTGCGCGCTCACTGGATCGCGCGCGGATAGGCGCCCAGAACGCGAAACAGCGATGCGCGCTTCTTCAAGCTCGCGAGCGCCTTCGCGATACGCGGCTCCGCAGCGTGACCCTCGATGTCGAGGAAGAACACGTAGTCCCACTTGCGTCTGCCCGAAGGTCGCGACTCGATCCGCGTGACATTGATGCGATGCTTCGCGAGCGGCTCGAGGAGGCGATAGAGCGCACCCGGTGCATCGGTATGACCACCGGAAACGATGAAGCTCGTGCGATCCACGCCACTCGGCGCGAAGAGCTTGCGGCCTACGACAAGGAAGCGGGTGGTGTTGTCGGGCCGGTCCTCGATTTCGGCGACGAGCACGGTGAGGCCGTAGACCTCGGCCGCGGTGTCACCGGCGATCGCCGCCGTGTCTTTCTCGTCACGCGCGCGGCGGGCTCCTTCGGCGTTGCTGGCGACAGGCACGAGTTCCACGTCCGGAAGGTGCTCCTTCAGCCAGTCGCGGCACTGGGCGAGCGACTGCGGGTGCGAGCAGATCCGGCGCACGCGCTTCAGGCTGTCCATGCGCCCCATCAGGAAATGATGGATGCGCAATTCCACCTCGCCGCAGATGTGCAGCGGCGAGGAGAGGAACCGGTCGAGCGTGTAGTTGACGGTGCCCTCGCTCGAATTCTCGATCGGCACGACTCCGAAATCGGCATTGGCCGCTTCGACTTCGTGAAACACCTCGTCGATCGAGGCGAGCGCGAGCGCGCGCACCGAGTGGCCGAAATGCTTGAGCACCGCAGCCTGGGTGAAAGTGCCCTCGGGACCGAGGAACGCGACCTTGAGCGGCTCCTGCTGCGCGAGGCAGGCCGACATGATCTCGCGAAAGAGCCGCAGGACCTCCTCGTCGCGCAGCGGCCCCTTGTTGCGCTCGAGCGCGCGCCGCAGCACTTCCGCTTCGCGCTCCGGACGATAGAAATCGACCGTACGGCCTTCCTTGTTCTTCGAGATGCCGACGTCGCGCGCGAGCCCCGCCCGTTCGTTCAGCAGCGCGTGGATCCTCGCGTCGATGCCGTCGATGCGACCGCGGATCTGTGCCAGAGCCTGACTCTTGCCGACCGGCGTCTCCCTCGCCGGGGCGCGCCGCCCCGCTGCCCCGCGGCGCCCGTCCTTCGTTGCACTGCGCCGTGCCATGGCGATTCCCGCGCGTCAGACGACGCGTGCGGAAAGCACTCCGTCAATCGCGCGGATCTTGTCGACGACCTCGTCCGGAATGGCCCCGTCCGCGTCGATCAGTGTATAGGCATACTCGCCGCGCGATTTGTTCAGCAGGTCGGCGATATTGAGCTGCGCGGCCGCAAGACAGGTCGAGATCTGGCCGACCATGTTCGGTACGTTGCTGTTCGCGATCGCGAGCCGCACCGTGCCCGGCACGCGGGGAAGCACGGCCTCAGGGAAGTTGACGCAGTTGCGCAGGTTGCCGTTCTCGAGGAAGTCGCGCAGGGTCTCGGCGGCCATCACGGCACAGTTTTCCTCGGCCTCGCCCGTGGACGCGCCGAGGTGTGGCAACGTCACGACCTTCGGATGATCCTTCAGGCCGTTCTTCGGAAAATCGCACACGTAAGCGTGCAGGTGGCCGGCGTCGAGCGAGGCGATCACCGCCTGGTCGTCGACGATCGGCGCGCGTGCGAAATTGAGCACGACGCCGCCCTTGCGCATCAGCGCGAGCCGCGCGGCGCTCACGAGCCCGCGCGTCTGGTCATTGAGCGGCACATGCACGGTGATGATGTCGGCGCGCGCGAACAGATCGTCGAGCGACAGCGCCTGCTCCACGCTCGACGAGAGCTGCCAGGCGCGCTGCACGGTGATCTGCGGATCGTAGCCGAGCACTTTCATGCCGAGCGCGAGCGCGGAGTTCGCCACCTCGACGCCGATCGCGCCGAGGCCCACCACACCGAGGACGCGGCCGGGCAGCTCGAAGCCGACGAAATTCTTCTTGCCCTTCTCGACCGTCTCGTCAATCGATTTGTCGTCGCCCGCCGTGCGGCGCGCGAAATCCCACGCGGCGCAGACGTTGCGCGCGGCAATCAGCATGCCTGCAATGACGAGTTCCTTGACCGCGTTGGCGTTTGCACCCGGCGCGTTGAATACGGGGATGCCGCGTTTCGCCAGTGCTGCAACCGGAATGTTGTTTACGCCGGCGCCGACGCGACCCACGGCGAGCATGCCGGGCGGAATCGCCATGGAGTGCATGTCGGCCGAGCGCACGAGGATCGCATCGGGACGCGCGATGTCGGAGGCCACTTCATAGCGCTCGCGCGGCAGGCGCTCGAGCCCCTTCACGCTGATGTTGTTGAGTGTCTGGATCCGGAAAGTCATGCGTGGCGGCTCTGGAAATCTTTCATGAAGGCGATGAGGGCATCGATGCCTTCGATCGGCATCGCGTTGTAGATCGAGGCGCGAAAGCCCCCGACGGAGCGGTGCCCTTTGAGGTTCACGAGGCCCGCCTTGCCCGCCTCCGCGAGAAAGGTCTTCTCGAGATCCGGGTTCGGGATCGTGAACGGCACGTTCATCCAGGAGCGCGCTTCCTTCGCGACCGGGTTGCGGAAATAGCCGGAGGAATCGATCGCGGCATAGAGCCGCCCGGCCTTGGCGCGGTTGCGCTCAGCCATGGCCGCGAGGCCGCCATTCCTTCGCAACCACTTGAACACGAGGCCCGCGAAATACCAGCCGAAAGTCGGCGGCGTGTTGAGCATGGAGCCGTCTTTCGCCATCGCGGCGTAATCCCACACGAGCGGCGTGCCTGCGCGGGCACGGCCGATCAGGTCTTCGCGCACGATCACGACCACCAGCCCCGCGGGCCCGATGTTCTTCTGCGCGCCGGCGTAGATGAGGCCGAACTTCGCGACATCGACCGGACGGGAGAGGATCGTCGAGGAGAAATCCGCCACGAGCGGCACGTCACCGGTCGCGGGCACGTAGGGAAACTCGACACCGCCGATCGTCTCGTTCGGCGTGTAATGCACGTAGGCGGCGCCTGGTGTCAGCTTGAGCGCACCTTGTGCCGGCACGGTGCTGTAGTTGCTCGCGGCCTCATCCGCCACCACATTCACTTTCGCGTAGTGCTTCGCCTCGCCGATCGCCTTCTTCGACCAGGCGCCCGTGTTGACGTAGTCGACGGTCGAATCCTGGCTGGCGAGATTGAGCGGAATCGCCGCGAACTGGCCGGTCGCGCCACCCTGCAGAAAGAGTACTTTGTAATGGGCGGGAACGGCGAGCAGCTCGCGCAGGTCGGCCTCGGCCTCCTGCGCAAGGGCCACGAAGGCCTTGCCGCGATGGCTCACTTCCATCACCGACATGCCGCTGCCGCGCCAGTCGGTCAGTTCGGCCTGGGCCTGTTCGAGGACTTCAAGGGGCAGCGTTGCCGGCCCCGCTGCGAAATTGAAAACGCGCACGAGCTGATCTTTCGGGAGTTGGGACGTCGAAAGGGACCCGTCATTTTATCAAGGCGGCGCGGGCCCGTCAGAACTTTCCGTGCTCTCGTCCGAATCGTCCGCTGGGCTTTCGCCATCGAGGCTCTCGATCCGCTCGACGCCGATGAGCCGCTCGCCTTCGTCGAGACGGATGAGGCGCACGCCCTGCGTATTTCTCCCTACGACCGACACGTCGGCGACCGGCGTGCGCACGAGCGTGCCGTTCGAGCTGATCAGCATCAGCTCCTGGGGTGCAGCGACCTGCAGCGCCGCCACGGTGGCGCCGTTGCGCTCGGTGGTCTGCAATGCGATCACGCCCTGCCCGCCGCGCCCGTGGATCGGGAATTCTTCGAGCGGCGTCAATTTGCCGTAGCCGTTCTCCGCCGCCGTCAGCACGTGCCCCTCGCGCACGACGAGCAGCGCGATGAGCTCCTGGCCGGTCTCGAGCCTGATGCCCCGCACGCCGGCAGCGTCGCGCCCCATCGCGCGCACCTCGCTCTCGTTGAAGCGGATCGCCTTGCCGCCGCTCGAGAACAGGATGATTTCCCGCGAGCCGTCGGTCAGGTCGACGCCGACCAGCCGGTCGTTGTCACGCAGATCGACGCCGATGATGCCGCTCGTCCGCGGCCGCGAGAACGCCGACAGCGGCGTCTTCTTCACGGTGCCGTGGCTCGTTGCCATGAACACAAAGTGCAGGTCGTCGAACTGCTTGACCGGCAGCACGGCGTTGATCTTCTCGCCCTCGCGCAGCGGCAGCAGGTTCACCATGGGCTTGCCGCGCGCGTTGCGCCCGGCCTGCGGCAGCTCGTACACCTTGAGCCAGTACACCTGGCCGCGGTTCGAGAAACAGAGCAGTGTGTCGTGCGTGTGCGCGACGAACATCTTCTCGATGAAGTCCTCGTCCCTGACGGCGGTCGCCGACTTGCCGCGCCCGCCGCGGCGCTGCGTCTGGTATTCGGTGACGGGCTGCGACTTTGCGTAGCCCGCGTGCGAGAGCGTCACGACGACGTCCTGCGGCTCGATCAGGTCTTCGGTCGTGAGGTCGAGGTGGTCGCGGTTGATCTCGGTGCGACGCGCGTCGCCATACTGCTCGCGCACTTCGATCAGCTCGCTGCGGATCACCTCGGTGAGGCGCTCGCGGCGCGCAAGGATGTCGGCGAGGTCGCGCACGAGATCGAGCAGCTGCTGGTACTCGGCGACGATCTTGTCCTGCTCGAGTGCCGTGAGGCGGTTGAGCCGCATTTCGAGGATCGCCTGCGCCTGCGCGTCTGAAAGACGGTAGGCGCCGTTCACGAAACCGGTGTCGGGGCCGGCTCCTTCGGGTCGCGTCGACACGGCCCCGGCGCGCGCGAGCATCGCGGGCACTGCGCCGGGCGGCCAGCTGCGCGCCAGCAACGCGACACGCGCTTCCGCAGGCGAGGCGGCCGCCTTGATCGTCGCGATCACGTCGTCGATGTTGGCGAGTGCGACCGCAAGACCTTCGAGGATGTGGGCGCGCTCGCGTGCCTTGCGCAGATCGAAAATCGTGCGCCGCGTGACGATTTCGCGCCTGTGGCGCAGGAACGCCTCGAGCATCTCCTTGAGCGACAGGAGGCGCGGCTGGCCGTCGACCAGTGCGACCATGTTGATGCCGAACACCGTTTCCATCGGCGTCTGTGCAAAGAGGTTGTTGAGCACGATGTCGGCGACTTCGCCGCGCTTCAGCTCGATCACGACGCGCATGCCGTCCTTGTCGGACTCGTCACGCAGCTCGGAGATGCCCTCGATCGCCTTCTCGCGCACGAGGTCGGCGATGCGCTCGAGCAGCCGCGCCTTGTTCACCTGGTACGGCAACTCGGTGACGATGATGGCCTGGCGGCCGCCCTTCTCGAGATCTTCGAAGTGCGCACGCGCGCGGATCGACAGCCGGCCACGGCCGCTCTTGTAGGCGCTGACGATTTCCTGCGCGCCGTTGATGATGCCGGCCGTCGGGAAATCGGGCCCCGGCACGATCTGCATGAGACCGGCGAGTGAAATCGCCGGATCCTCGAGCACGGCGAGGCAGGCGTTGACGATCTCGATGAGGTTGTGCGGCGGGATGTTGGTCGCCATGCCGACCGCGATGCCGGACGAGCCGTTCAGCAGCAGGTTCGGGACGCGGGTCGGCAGCACGGTGGGCTCGTGCTCCGATTCGTCGTAATTCGGCGCGAAATCGACCGTTTCCTTGTCGATGTCGGCGAGCAACTCGCCGGCGAGGCGCGACATGCGCACCTCGGTGTAGCGCATTGCCGCGGGCTGGTCGCCGTCAACCGAGCCGAAGTTGCCCTGGCCGTCGACGAGCAGATAGCGCATCGAGAAAGGCTGCGCCATGCGCACGATCGCGTCGTAGACCGACGAGTCGCCGTGCGGGTGGTACTTGCCGATCACGTCGCCCACCACGCGTGCTGATTTCTTGTAGGCCTTGTTCCACTCGTTGCCGAGTTCGCGCATCGCGTAAAGGACGCGCCGGTGCACGGGCTTCAGGCCATCGCGCACGTCGGGCAGCGCACGCCCGACGATCACGCTCATCGCGTAGTCGAGGTACGAGCGACGCATCTCGTCTTCGAGATTGACGGGGAGGATTTCGCGGGCGATATCGACCATTCAGGCTATCGATTCTGGCGAGGCTGAAAGGCGGAATTTTACCACATCCCCCGACAGCGACTCCCCGTTTCCGCAGCGCCGGGGCGACGGTGCCGATATAATTTCGCCGATGCAGTCGATCGACCTGATCATCGAGGCCCGCTGGGCGCTGCCGATGGACGGCGGCGCCGTTCTCGAGCATGCGGCGCTCGCGATCGACGGCGGGCGCATCCTCGCAATCGGCCCTGCCCCGTTGCTCGCAACGCGCTATTCGCCCCGCGAGCGCCTCGAGCGGCGGGAGCACGCGATTGCGCCCGGGCTCGTCAATGCGCACACCCATGCGGCCATGAGCCTGATGCGCAGCGTAGCCGTTCGCGGCCCACTGATGCAGTGGCTCAACGAGACGATCTGGCCGCTCGAGCGTCGCTGCGTCAACGCACAGTTCGTGCGCAGCGGCACGCAGCTTGCGATGGCCGAGATGCTCGCGGCGGGGATCACCTGCTTCGCCGACATGTACTACTTTCCCGAGGAAGTCGCGCGACTTGCGCGTGTACAGCGCCTGCGCGTCGTGATCGGAGCGCCGATCGTCGATGGCCGCACGCCCTGGGCGGCCGACCTCGACGAACACCTCGACAAGGCGGCGCGCCTCTGGGACGAATATCGCGACGATCCGCTGGTCCAGCCCTCCTTCGCGCCACATTCGCCCTACGCGGTGCGGCGCTCGACCTTCGCACGCCTGCGCCGTCTGATCGACCAGCTCGATGCACCGCTCGCGATGCACCTGCACGAAACCCAGACCGAGGTGCAGGACAGCCTGACCGCGCACGGTGAGCGACCGCTTTCCTGGCTGGCAGACGAAGGGCTCCTGCGTCCCGGTTTCTCGGCCGTGCACATGAACTGGCTCACCGATGAGGACATCGACCTCGCGGCGCGCACCGGCATCTCGGTCGTGCACTGCCCGCAATCGAACCAGCGGCTCGGCAGCGGCATCTGCCCGGTGAGCAGGTTGCGCGCAGCAGGCGTCAACGTCGCGCTCGGCACCGACGGCGCGGCGAGCGTCGGCGCACTCGACCTCCTTGCCGAAGCGCGTGCCGCCTGCCTGCTCGCGAGCCTTTCGACCCACAACCCGCAGGCGCTCGGCGCGCCCGATTCGCTGCGCATGGCGACGCTCGGTGGCGCGCAGGCGCTCGGGCTCGGTCATGAGATCGGCTCGCTCACGGCCGGCAAGGCGGCCGACGTGATCTGCATTGATCTCTCGGCGCCGGCCTGTCAGCCGGTCGACGACCCCGCCGACGCGATCGTCTATTCAGCCGGGCGCAGCGCGGTGACCGACGTCTGGGTGGCGGGACGCGCGATGGTTCGCGACGGCCGGCTGCTCACCTTCGACCCCGCTGAACTGGCCGCGATCACGCGCGACTTCCCGGCCCGGCTTGCGCCCGGAGCGGCAGCATGACCCATACCGCCGACACTGCCGAGCTCGCGAAGTTTGACGCGCTCGCGCACCGCTTCTGGGATCCGCGCGGCGAGTTCCGGCCGCTGCACCAGCTGAACCCCGTCCGCATGCAGTTCGTGCGCGAGCGCGCGTCGCTCGCGGGCGCGCGCGTGCTCGACGTCGGCTGTGGCGGGGGCCTCCTTGCCGAAGCGCTTGTCGACGCCGGAGCGCAGGTGACCGCGATCGATCTTGCGCCCTCCATGATTGAAGTCGCCCGCCTGCACGCCATGGAACGCGCTGTAACGATCGACTACCGGGCCCAGAGCGCCGAGTCGCTGCTCGCTGCCGGCACCGCGCCGTTCGATGTCCTCACCTGCATGGAAATGCTCGAGCACGTACCCGAGCCAGGCGCGATCCTCGCCACCTTCGGCGCACTCGTGCGTCCGGGCGGCGATCTGTTCGTCTCGACGATCAACCGTGGCGCGAAGTCCTTTGCGCTGGCGATCGTGGCCGCAGAGTACCTGCTGCGGCTGCTGCCGCGCGGCACCCACGAGTATGAACGCTTCATCCGCCCGTCCGAACTCGTGACGCTGGCGCGCCGGGCGGGGTTCACCGCGCTCGATCTCGCCGGCATCCACTACGACCCCTTCAGCGAGCGCAGCGCGCTGACGGCGGACACGTCCGTCAACTATCTCGCGCACTTTCGCCGGGACGGGAGCAGCGCTTGAGCTTCGGCAACCGCCGCGCGCCGATCCGCGCCGTGCTCTTCGACCTCGATGGCACGCTGCTCGACACCGCGCCGGACATGGTCGGAGCGATGAATGCGCTGCGCGCGCAGGAAGCCCTGCCGCCGCTCGATTTCGCGCTGGCGCGTGCCCAGGTTTCACACGGTACGAACGGCCTGATGCGCATCGGCTTTCCCGACGCCGAGGGTGAAATCCTCGATCGCCTGCGCGAGCGCTTCCTTGCGCTCTATCGGGCGCGCCTCTGCGACGAGACCGGTCTCTTTCCGGGCGGCGACACGCTGCTCGAGCACATCGAGCGCGCATCGCTCCCCTGGGGCGTCGTCACGAACAAGCCCGGTTGGCTTGCCGGGCCACTGCTCGCCGGCCTCGGGCTCGAGCGGCGCATGGCCTGTCTTGTGAGCGGCGACACGCTGCCAGTGCGCAAGCCGCATCCGCAGCCGTTGCTGCACGCTGCAGAAGCCATCGGCGTCGCGCCGCAATCCTGTGTCTACGTCGGCGATGCGCTGCGCGACATCGAGGCTGCGCGCGCGGCGGGCATGCGCGCGGTGGTCGCCTCCTTCGGCTACATCTCTCCCGCGGACGAGCCTCATCTCTGGCCAGCGCAAGCGTGGATTGACGATCCGCGTGGTCTGATCGACTGGCTCGGGTCGCCCACATGAGCCTCCTCACTGCCACGCTCGCGGCGCTCGCGGCGTTTGCTTTTGGCGCCACAATCGGCTGGCTCGCGGGCCAGCTGCGGGCAGCCCGCCGTGCGGCCGAACTCGGCGCCGCACTCGAGGCTGCCAAAGCACGCCTCGCCGCGGACGAGCAGCGCGCGCACGATCAGATCGAATTGCTGACGCAAAGCGAGCTGCGCCTGCGCGCGGCCTTCGATGAGCTCGCCTCGCAGTCCTTGCGGGCGAACAGTGAAGTATTCCTCGCGCTCGCGCGTGAATCGCTCGGGCGCGAGCACGCGACCGTGCAGGGTGCGCTCAAGGAACGCGAGGCAGCGTTCAACCAGCTGATCGAACCCATCCGCGCGGCGCTCGCCCGCACGGAGGTCGAAGTGCAGACGCTCGAGCGCGAGCGTCGCGAAGCGTTCACGGGCCTGCGTGCGCAGATCGAAGCGGTGACCAGCGGACAGGCGCAGCTCGCGCGCGAGACCCGCAACCTCGTCACCGCGCTGCGTCGCCCTGAAGTACGCGGGCGCTGGGGCGAGATCACGCTGCGGCGCGTGGTGGAGCTCGCGGGCCTTACCGGACACGCCGATTTCACCGAGCAGGCCCTTGTCACGACCGCCGAGGGAAGTCTGCGCCCAGATCTGGTCGTGCACATGCCGGATGAGCGCGATCTCGTCGTCGATGCCAAGACGCCGCTCGATGCGTACCTCGAGGCAGTCGAAGCCGACAGTGACGAGGCGCGCCGCGCGGCGCTCGTTCGCCATGCCCAGCAAGTCGAGGCGCGCATCCGCGAACTTGCGGGCAAGGCGTACTGGTCACAGTTCGAACGCAGCCCCGAATTCGCTGTGCTGTTTCTGCCGGGCGACCAGTTCCTCTCCGCTGCGCTCACCGAGCGTCCCGAACTGATCGACAACGCGCTCAAGCAGAGTGTCGTGATCGCGACTCCATCGACCCTGATGGCGCTCCTCAAGGCTGTCGCATACGGCTGGCGCCAGGCGAAGGTCGCGCAGAACGCCGCCGAGATCCGCGACCTCGGTCAGGAGCTGTACCGGCGGCTCGGCAATTTCTCCGCGCATCTCGCCAGGGTCGGCCAACGTCTCGGCAGCGCGGTCGAGTCGTACAACAGCGCCGTGGGCTCGCTCGAGCGGCAGGTGATGCCGCAGGCGCGGCGCTTCACCGAGCTTGGCGTGACCGCCGACGCCGCGCTGCCGACGCTCGAACCGGTCGAGCGGCTCGCACGTGAGCCCGCTGCCCCGACCGGCAGCGATACACCCGGCAACGGGACACCGTGAGCACCCCCGCGATTGCGCCGCCGCCGCGCAGCGCGGGCGCGCGTTTTTTCGCATGGCTCTACACACCGGCAATCGCGCGAGAGGGCACCGCGGCGCTGCTGGCGATCGAGCACGAAATCATGGCGAGTGCGCGGGAGGGTCTTGACCATTCGGTGGCGCACGCGCGCCTCGGATGGTGGCAGGAAGAAGCCGTCCGGCTCTGCGCATCCATCCCGCAGCACCCCCTTGCGATCGCCTTGCGCAAACTCTTTCTCGCTGCCGGGCTGCCGCCACCCGATCTGCGTCCGCTGCCCGAGCTGGCCGCCCGCAGACTCGCGCGGCACACACTCGGCCGCGGACCCGTGCCTCAAGACGACGTTCGGGCAGATGCGGCCTTGTGGGCCGAGGGCCTGTTCCGCCCGCTGGCCGCACTCGCAACGCCCTTGTCCACGGACCCCGGGCGCTCACTCGCTCTGGGTCGCGCACTCCATGCGCATGAGCTCGCCCCAAGTGAGCTCTCCGCCACGGCCCTGCGCGAGGCGTTGCAAGCGCTGCCCGCGCCCCTCACGACCGCGCTGCGCGGCCTCGTCGTCTGGGCCACACTTGCAGTGCGCCGGCCGCGCGCCGGTGCAGCGCGCCTTGATGCCCTCGCCGAGAACTGGACTGCCTGGCGCGCGGCGCGGCGCGCGCAGCGCGGCCGAAGCTGAGGATGCCATGACCCCGACCTTCGAACCGCGGCTGCACGTGGCCGCCCCCGACGAGCTGGCCGGTCGCGTGATCGCGATCACCGGAGCCGGCGGCGGCATCGGTCGCGCCGTCGCACTTGCTTGTGCCACGCACGGCGCCGAAGTCGTGCTGCTCGGCCGCAAGGTCCCCAAACTCGAAAGCGTCTACGACGAAATCAAGGCCGCGGGCGGTCCCGAACCCATCATCGCTCCGCTCGATCTCGAACGCGCCACTGCGCGGGAGTACGACGGCATCGCCGACGCGATCCGCACACGTTTTGGCAGGCTCGACGGTCTGCTGCACAACGCGGGCCTGCTCGGCGATCTCTCGCCCATAGAACACTATGACGTGCCACTCTGGACACGCGTGCTGCACGTGAACGTCACCGCAGCTTTCGCACTCACGCAGGTCGCACTGCCCCTGCTGCGCGCAGCGCCCGACGCCAGCATCCTGTTCACTTCGAGCAGCGTAGGACGGCGCGGACGTGCGTACTGGGGCGCGTACGCCGTATCGAAGTTCGCACTCGAAGGGCTTTCACAGGTACTCGCTGACGAAATGTCGGGCGTGACGCACGTGCGCGTCAATGCGATCAATCCCGGCGGCACCCGCACCGCGATGCGCCGCGCCGCCTACCCGGCGGAAGTGGCGGAAAGCGCGCCGCTCCCCGAAACCATCACCGCCGCGTACGTCTGCCTGCTCGGACCGGGCGCCCGCGGGATGACGGGGCAGACGGTGGACGCCCAGGCGCCCGGACCGCCACGCCTTTCGTAGCGCTTTGCGCCGCCGGCAACAGCGCCGCCAGTTCGGCATCCGTGAGCGCGCGTGAGCGCCCACGCGGCAGCGTGCGATCGAGTTCCAGGGCACCGAAGCGGATGCGCAGTACGCGACTGACGGTCGCACCCTGGCGCTCGAACAGCTGCCGCACCCTCTTGCCGCTCGCGCCGCGCGTGTCGATTGCATACCAGCGATTGCTGCCCTCTCCACCAACAGCCTCGCAGCGAAGCACAGCGAGGCGTTCGCCACTGTCGAGTTGGCCCGTGAGCACGGAGGCCAGCCTTTCCGACGGCAGTTCGCCATGAACGCGCACGCGAAACCCGATTTCCACCTGCCGCGCCGCACGCTGCAGGCGCGCCGCCACTTCACCGTCGGGGGAGAAGATTTCGAGGCCGCCGTCGATGCGCGGCATCGGGCTCACGGCCACGAAGCGCCTGCCCGACCGCGCCGGCATGCGTGCCATCAGCGACTCGTGACCCGATTCGTCGGGGTGCTGCAGCGACTCGCCAGGGGAGCGATTGGCGAGAAAAGCCGCAGCGCGGGGAGCGATGGCGTGGCGACGAATGGGTCGTCCGTCGAGACGCACCTCGTCACGCGCACCGACGCGCACGCCCAGCGTGGCAATCGTCCCGTTGAGCGTGACGCGGCCCGCGCGAATCCAGGTTTCCGCTTCACGGCGCGAGGCCAGCCCGAGGCTCGCGAGCAGCTTCTGCAGGCGTTCGCCCTGATCCGTCACGACTCCGCGTCGGGCGGCGCTGCGACGAGGCCCGGCTTCCCGTCGGCAGCCGCCTCGAGGTCCTCTTCGTCGCCGTCAGCCTCCGCGACGTCCGGCAGGTCGTCTTCGGTCGCAGCGACCTGACCCGCCGCATCGGCGGTACCCGGCAGTTCGAGCTGCGGCACGAGGTCGGACATCGCCTTCAGCTCCGCGAGCGAGGGCAGCTGATCGAGGCTGCGCAGGCCGAAGTAATCGAGAAATTCCTTCGTGGTGCCGAGGAGCTCGGGCCGTCCGGGCACGTCGCGATGCCCCACGACGCGCACCCAGCTGCGCTCCATCAGCGTGCGCACGATGTTCGGATTCACCGCGACACCGCGCACCGCCTCGATCTCGGCGCGCGTGATCGGCTGGCGATAGGCGATCAGGGCGAGCGTCTCGAGCAGCGCGCGCGAATACTTCTGCGGTCGTTCCGGCCACAGGCGCGACACCTGCGGCGCGAATTGCGCGCGCACCTGCACGCGCCAGCCGCTCGCGGTCTCGGCGAGCTGCAGCGCGCGCGCCTCGTACTCGCCGGCGATCAGCTCGAGCGCCTGCCGCAGTTCCGCGTTGGCCGGGCGCTCGGCCTCCTCGAAGAGACCGGCGAGATCCGCCAGTGACAGCGGACGGTCCGCGGCCAGCAGCGCGGCCTCCACGATGTTGCGCAGTTGCGTATCGCTCATGTGTTCGCCTCGCCGGCCGGATTGCTCGCAACCAGCTGCAGTCCACTCTGGCCAGGCGGCGCCGCGCGCACGTGCAGCGGCGCGTAAGGCTCCGCCTGGACGAAATCGATCAGGCCTTCCCGTACCAGTTCGAGGATCGCGATGAAGGTGACCATCACGCCCATGCGCCCCTCCCCGGAGCGGAACAGGCGCGTGAATTCCACGAAACTCGCCCCCTCGAGTGTCGAGAGGATATCAGCCATGCGGGCGCGGACCGAAAGACGCTCGCGCTGCACATGGTGGCGGGCAAAGAGCTCGGCGCGCTGCACGACTTCCTGGAACGCCAGCAGCATCTCGCGCAGCTGCACCTGCGGCAGGAGATGCACGATCTTGCGATCGGCAACCGCGCTCGCCGTGTAGACATCGCGTTCGAGCCGCGGCAGCGCATCGATATTCTCGGCCGCGCGCTTGAAGCGCTCGTATTCCTGCAGGCGGCGTACGAGGTCGGCACGCGGATCGACCTCCTCGCCCGTCTCGATGTGCGCGCGCGGCAGCAGCATGCGCGATTTGATTTCAGCGAGCGTCGCCGCCATCAGCATGTATTCGCCCGCGAGCTCGAGCTGCAGATCCTGCATCAGCTCGATGTACTCCATGTACTGCCTGGTGATCTCTGCAAGCGGGATATCGAGGATGTCGAGGTTCTGGCGGCGGATCAGGTAGAGCAGCAGGTCGAGCGGCCCCTCGAACGCCTCGAGGAACACCTCGAGCGCCTGCGGCGGAATGTAGAGGTCCTTCGGCACCTCGGTGACGGCTTCACCGTGCACCATCGCGAAAGGCATCTCCGCCTGTCGCGGGGCAGCCTCGCCTGTGGGCGCTGCAGCGGCGCCCGGATCGGGATTCGACACGACGAGCTTCAGGTCGGGTTTCACAGATCCGCGCGAAGATGCATCACCCGACGCACCTCGTCCATCGTGTCGCGCGCCGCTTCCCGCGCCTTCTCTGCACCCTCGACCAGGATCGTACGCACGAGATCCGGATTCTCCTCGTATTCCTGCGCGCGCTTGCGCATGCCGTTCACGAACTCGACCACCTTGTCGATGAGCGGCTTCTTGCATTCGAGACAACCGATGCTCGCCGTGCGGCAGCCGTGGGCGGCCCACGCGATCGTGGCGGCATCGGAAAAGATCTTGTGCAGATCGAACACCGGACATTTGTCGGGGTCGCCCGGATCAGTACGACGCACGCGCGCCGGATCGGTCTGCATCGTCTTCAGCTTCTTCGCCACGCTGTCGGGGTCTTCGCGCAGGCCGATCGTGTTGCCGTACGACTTCGACATCTTGCGGCCGTCGAGCCCCGGGACCCGCGGCGATTTCGTGAGCAGCACCTGCGGTTCGGTCAGGACGGCAACGCCACCCCCTTCGAGCCAGCCGAGCAGCCGCTCGCGATCCGCGACGGTGATGCGGTTGTTGGCCCGCACGAGCGCGCGCGCCTTTTCGAGGGCGCTCTGGTCACCGGCCTGCTGAAACTCGCGTCGCAACAGCCGATACTGCGTCGCGAGCTTGCCTCCGAGGCCCTTCACGGCCTTCTCCGCCTTCGCTTCAAAATCGGGTTCGCGACCGTAGAGGTGGTTGAAGCGGCGCGCCACTTCGCGCGTGATCTCGACGTGAGCGACCTGGTCTTCGCCGACCGGCACGTAGGCCGGGCGGTAGATCAGGATGTCGGCGGACTGCAGCAGCGGATAGCCGAGGAAGCCGTACGTCGCGAGATCCTTCTCCTTGAGCTCGGCCTGCTGGTCCTTGTAGGTGGGTACGCGCTCGAGCCAGCCGAGCGGCGTGATCATGGACAGGATGAGGTGCAGCTCCGCGTGCTCGGGCACGTGCGACTGCACGAATATCGTGGCTACACCCGGGTTGACGCCCGCCGCGAGCCAGTCGATCAGCATCTCGTGGATATGGTCCGGCAGGTGGTTCGTGTCTTCGTAGTCGGTCGTCAGCGCGTGCCAGTCGGCGACGAAGAAATAGCACTCATACTGGTACTGCAGCTCGATCCAGTTGCTGAGCGCACCATGAAAGTTGCCCAGATGCAGCGCTCCTGTCGGCCGCATGCCGGAGAGCACGCGTCGAGCCGGCTCATTGGCGCTCATGTCGGCCTCGTGGCGCGTTTCTTCGGTCGGCTCTGCGTCGGACTCGGCACGTCGTGATCAGGCATCGCTCATGGGGCGCGGGGTGCGCAAACGGGCGAGCAGTATAGCGCAGGGCTACGGGCCAGAAGCGCTGGCCAGTCCCAGCCGGCCGAGGTTGCCCTTGCCGACGCGCAGTACCGCGGGCGGCTGTACCGCGAGATCGACGACCGTCGTCGGTTCGAGGCCACAGGGCCCGCCGTCGAGCACGAGATCGAGGTCGTTTGACAGCCGTTTGGCGATTTCCCGACCATCATTGAGTGGCGCGTCATCGCCCGGCAGCATCAGCGTCGAGGTCATGATCGGCTCACCCAGCTCAGCAAGCAGCTGGCGCGGGACGACGTGATCCGGCACGCGAATGCCAATGGTGCGGCGTCGGTCGTGCTGCAGCCGTCGCGGCGTTTCGCGGGTAGCCGGCATCAGAAACGTGTAGGGTCCCGGCGTGCCCGCCTTCAGGAGGCGAAACTGCCAGGTGTCGATGCGCGCGAACCGGCCAATCTCGGTGAGATCGCGGCACATCAGCGTGAAATGGTGATGCCGGTCCGCCTGCCGGATCCGGCGCACGCGTTCCAGCGCGTCCTTGTCGCCGATGTGGCAGCCGAGCGCATAGCAGGAGTCGGTCGGATAGGCGATCACGCCCCCCGCGCGGATCACCTCGGCCGCGCGCCGGATCAGCCGCGGTTCGGGGTTCACCCGATGCAACTCGAAATAAAGACTCATGCAGGTATCATATCGGCCCCCGCCGCCACCGTCCGACCATGCAGCAGATTCTCGACTTCGCGCCGCTCGTCGTCTTTCTCGTCGCCTATTACCTGAAGGACCTCTATTTCGCGACCGGCGCGCTGATGCTCGCGATGCTAGGCATGCTCGCCGCCGACTGGCTGCTCCTGAAGCGCGTGCCGACCATGCACTGGATTTCGGCCGCACTGGTATTCGCCTTCGGTGCGGCGACGCTGCTGCTGCACGACCAGCGCTTCATCCAGTGGAAGCCGACCGTGTTCTTCTGGCTGGTGAGCACCGCGCTGCTTGCCAGTCGCTGGATCGGTGACCGCCCGCTCGTTGAGCGCCTGCTCGGTCCCGCACTCGGCGCCGAAACACGCCTGCCGCGCGTCATGTGGCAGCGGATCAACCTGCTGTGGGTGGCCTTCTACGCAGTACTCGGCCTCGTGAACCTCGCGGTCGCGTTCAACGCGAGCGAGCGGGTGTGGGTGAATTTCAAGGTATTCGGCCTCACGGCACTCACTTTCGCCTTCATCGCCGCGCAGCTCCCCTGGCTGCTGAAACGGACACGCACCGAATGAGCATCATCGAACCCGGCATGCGGGTCACGCGCATACGTCAGGCGCTCGAGGCGGCGTTCGCTCCCGAGTCGCTTGAAATCCGGGACGACAGCGCCGCGCATGTGGGCCATCCGGGCGCGCGCGAGGGCGGCCATTTCCACGTCGAGATCATCGCGCGCACCTTCGCGGGACGCTCTTCGCTGGAATGCCACCGTTTGGTCTATGCTGCGCTCGCCGATCTGATACCGGGAAACATCCATGCGCTATCGATCAGCGCGCATGTGCCCTCCGATTGACCTGAACTTAACCCCATAACACACTGAGATATCTCATGAAATCAGTTTTGATTCCGGCGGTGCTCGCCACTGCCCTGCTGGTCGCTGCGTGCAAGCCCGGAGCCAATGCACCCGCCAGCGGAGCGGCCAGCGCCGAAGCGAAACCCGTCGCCACCGTGAACGGCAAGGCGATTTCGCGGAACCTGTTCGAGACCTATGCGAAGGGCGTGTCCGGCAAGGAGCCTGCTGATCTCACCGAAGAGCAGCGCGGCCAGATCCTCGACAACCTCGTGCGCGCGGAGCTCATCGCCGCGCAGGCGGAGAAGGACGGGCTTGCGGCGAAACCCGAAACGGCGGCGATGCTCGAGCTTTCGCGGCTCAACCTCCTGCAGCAGGAGATGATGCAGAAGGTTCTCGCCGACAAGACGCCGACCGAACAGGAACTGCGCGCAGAATACGAAGCGCAGATCGGCGCGCTCTCGAAGCAGGAGTATCACGCGCGCCATATCCTCGTCGCGACGGAGGACTTCGCGAAGAGCCTCATCGGCAAGCTCGACAAGGGTGAGAAATTCGAGACGCTCGCGCGACGCGAGTCGATCGACTCGTCGAAAGAGAACGGAGGCGACCTCGGCTGGTTCACGCCCGATCG
>Ga0073899_10001031_pt1 | contig 25668 bp, 19 predicted proteins | sample KloWWTmetaKNB5Ph_FD_88975 | JGI IMG/M metagenome (GOLD analysis project Ga0073899, IMG submission 88975) | Active sludge microbial communities from Klosterneuburg, Austria, studying microevolution and ecology of nitrifiers - Klosterneuburg... | ecosystem: Engineered > WWTP > Aerobic digester >... | reverse complement strand
TTCGCCGGCCCGCTGGGCCTGCCGCAGCACATCGAGCGGGTGGGCCATGTGGTGCTGGTGGGTGGCGGCCTGGGCGTGGCACCGGTGTTTCCCCAGCTGCGGGCCTTCAAGGAAGCCGGCAACCGCACCACCTGTATCGTGGGTTTTCGCGACGCCAGCCGCGCCTTCTGGACCGAGAAGCTGGGCGCCTTCAGCGACGAGATGATCCTGTGCACCGACGACGGCAGCATGGGGCGCCCAGGCTTCGTCACCGAGGCGCTGCGCGAGGTGATCGAGCGCGAGAAGCCCGACCTGGTGGTGGCCATCGGGCCGATGCCCATGATGCGCGCCTGCGCCGAGGTCACGCGCCCGGCGGGCGTGCGCACGCTGGTGTCGCTGAACACCATCATGGTCGACGGCACCGGCATGTGTGGCTCGTGCCGCGTCACCGTCAACGGCGAAGTGCGCTTCGCCTGCGTCGACGGCCCCGATTTCGACGCCCATGCCGTCGACTTCGGCGAATTGCTGGCGCGGCAGAAGCGCTTCGGCACGCAGGAGGCCCAGGCCAACGAAGATTTCGACCGCGTCTGCAGCCTCGAGCAGAAGCTGCTGGTCGAGGGCAAACGCACCTACAAGAAGTACGCCGCAGTCGAGCGGCACCAGGTGGCCATGCCCGAGCGTGATGCTTCGGCGCGTGCGGTGTGCTTCGACGAGGTGAACCTGGGCTATGGCTGGCAGGCTGCGCTGCGCGAGGCCGACCGCTGCATCCAGTGCGCGAAGCCCACCTGCATCGAGGGCTGCCCGGTGCGCATCGACATCCCGCGCTTCATCCGCCACTTGCTGGTGCGCGACCTGTCGTCGGCGGTCGAGGCGATCCACGATTCCAGCCCGTTCCCCTCGGTGTGCGGGCGTGTCTGCCCCCAAGAAAGCCAGTGCGAGGCGCAGTGCGTTCTGGTGAAGGCGAAGATGGAGCCGGTGGCCATCGGTCGCCTCGAGCGCTTCGTCGGCGATCATGCGCCGCCCGCCATGCCGCGCCCGCGCCCCGACGGTCCGCGCATCGGCCGCGTGGCGGTCGTGGGCTCCGGCCCGGGTGGGCTGGCCGCAGCGGCCGACCTGGTGAAGTACGGTGCCGAGGTCACTGTCTACGAGGCCCTGCACGTGGTGGGTGGCGTGCTGCGCTACGGCATCCCGTCGTTCCGTCTGCCGCGGGACATCATCGACCGCGAGGTGCAGCAGCTGCGTGACCTGGGCGTGCGCTTCGAGACCAACAAGGTGATCGGGAAAACCTTCACCGTGGCCCAGCTTACCGGCGCGATGGGCTATGACGCGGTGTTCATCGCCGCCGGTGCCGGCGTGCCCGCCTTCCTCGGCATCCCGGGCGAGAACGCGGGGCAGGTGTACTCGGCCAACGAGTTCCTCACCCGCGTCAACCTCATGGGTGGTGATCGCTTCCCTTACCAGAGCACGCCGGTCAGCGCCGGCCAGCGGGTGGTGGTGATCGGCGCCGGCAACACGGCCATGGACTGCCTGCGGGTGGCACGCCGCGTCGGCGCGCATTCGGTGCGCTGCGTCTACCGCCGCACCGAGGCCGAGGCGCCGGCCCGCGTGGAGGAACTGCGCCACGCACGCGAGGAGGGCATCGAGTTCAGCTTCCTGCACGCGCCCGCCGAGATCCTGCTGGACGACCGCGGCAACGTGCGCGGCATGCGCGCGCAACGCATGACGCTGGGCGAGCCCGACGAGCGCGGTCGGCGCAGCCCGGTGCCCACCGGCGAGTTCGTCGAGTGGGAGTGCGACACCGTGATCTACGCGCTGGGCACGAAGGCCAACCCGATCGTGGGCCAGTCCACGCCCGGCCTGGTGCTGGATCGCCGTGGCTACATTGCGGCCGACGAGCGCAGCCAGGCCACCAGCCTGCGCGGCGTGTTTGCCGGCGGCGACATCGTCACCGGTGGCGCCACCGTGATCCTGGCCATGGCTGCAGGCCGAAGGGCTGCGCGCGGCACAGCGGCATGGCTGTGCAACCAGCGCGCCGAGTGGCCACCGCGCGCCGAGTGGCTGGAGCAGGTTCAACTGCCCGGCCAGACGCCGGGACTCGCTGCGGTCGAAGCCGCGGTGTCCGCCAGCTGAGGAGCCCCACGCCATGCTGTGCCCCAAGTGTCACCGGCCCCTGGCCGACGAATCCGACGGCCCGTACATCTGCTGCGCCGGCGCCTCCATGCAATGGCAGTGTCGGCAATGCGCCAAGGTCAGCGAGGGCTTTGCGCTGCCCTACGGCCGCTGCCCGCACTGCAACGGCGAGCTGGCCCTGCGCGAGGACGGTGCCGCCAACAGCGACGACGCACGTTCCATCCGCGCCGTGCGCATGGCCTTCGAGATCGAGCTCGGCGGGCGTGCGTTCTATCAGCGCGCCGCAGCGGCCAGCGCCGACGATTCCACCCTGCGCGCGTTGTTCGAACGCTTTGCGGTGATGGAAGGCGAGCACATGGAGACGCTGGCGCGCCGCTACCACCTCGACATTCCCGATCCGTCGCCCGACTTCCGCATTGAGGTTGCGGCCATCTTCGCCGACGTGCCCCACGCGCCGCGCGGCGGCGTCGATACGGGCGACGACCTGTTTCGCATCGCCATCGCGCTGGAACACCGCGCCGCGGCCTTCTTTACCGAGCACGCGGCGCGCGCGCCCGGGGGTGCGCCCGAGCAACTGCTGTTCCAGGAGCTGGCCGCCGAGGAACGCGAGCACGCCGAACTGCTCGCCACCGAGCACGCCCGCTGGCGCGAGCGCCGCCCGGGACTGTTTGGGCACGAGCAACCTGCCACCGGCCAGGTGCCGATCAATGCCGCCGAGCTGCTGCTCGGTGGCAAGCCGGCCGAGCGCATCGCCATCGAGTGCGGTGGCCAGCGCATCACCTACGGCGAACTCACGGATCGGGTGGCCCGTGCGGCCGGCCTGTGGCGCCAGCGCGGCCTGCACACCGGCGACCGCGTAGCGGTGAAGCTGCCCGATGGCATCGACTGGGTGGTGGCGTTTCTCGGCGCCATATGGGCAGGCGGCGTAGCGGTGGCGGTCAATCCGCAGATACCGGCGGCCGAGTGGCAGTTCATCCTCGAGCAGGCGGGCTTCAACGTCATCCTCGCCGAGAGCGATGCCGACACACCCGAGCCCTGGAAGTCGCGCGTGGTGCTGGTCGACGAAGGGCGGCGCGCGGTGGCCGCGGCGCAGCCGATCGCGCCGATGCGACTCGATCCGGAGACGCCCGCGTTCTGGTGCCATTCTTCGGGCACTTCCGGTCGGCCCAAGGCGGTGGTGCATGCCCACCGCTTTGCGAAGGACGTCCATCGGGTGTCGGTTGAGCGCCTGGGGTTGGTGCCCGAGGACCGGCTGTTTGCCAGCTCGCGGCTGTTCTTCGCCTACCCGCAGACCAACATCTTCTTTGCCGGCCTGAAGCTGGGCGCGACGCTGCTGCTCGATCCGCAATGGCCCACGGCAGCATCGGTGGTGGCCACTGCCCAGCAGATGAAAGCCACGGTGTTGTTCAGCGTGCCATCGCTGTACCGGGTGCTGCTGGCCGACGGCCATGCCCAGCAGCTGGCCGCTGCCGGCGTGCGCCGCTGCATCTCGGCCGGTGAGGCGCTTCCCGCAGCCTTGCGCCAGGGATGGGCCGATGCCAGCGGCATCCAGATCATCGACGGCTACGGCGCCTCCGAGGTACTGGTGCTGGTGCTGACCAGCGTCGCCGGCGATGATGGCCTGAAGCCGTCCCCTGGCGTGACCGTGCGGCCGGTCGATCCCGAGGCGGCGCGCGAGGGCCTGCCCAGCCGCCTGTGCATCGAGGTGTCCACCCTCGCGCTGGGCTATCTCGACCAGCCCGCGGCCCAGGCCGACAGCTTCCGCAATGGCACCTTTTGTCCGGCCGATCTGTTTGTCGCCACGCCTGGCGGCGGATGGCGATTCGCCGGTCGCGAGGACGCATTGGTGAAGATCAAGGGCCGCTGGGTCAACCTGGTGGAACTGGAGCAGTGCCTGTCGCAGGACGTGCCGGGTCTGGCCGAGGCGGCATGCGCCTGCGTGCCCGACGCTGACGGGCTGGATATCGTGGCGGTGTTCTACGCGCCGCAGCCCGGGCGTGGCGACGAAGTGGCGCGCGCGCTGCGCGAGCGCTGCGAGACGCTGCCGTCCTACCAGCGTCCCAAGCTCTTCCAGGCCATCGACACCCTGCCACGCACCGCCACCGGCAAGCTGGTGCGGCGTCGGCTGGTCGACATGGCCCGGCCCGGGCACTGACGTTCGCAGCGGCCTTGCACCACGCCTAACCCTGACAGGTCATGACCGATTCACCGACTGCATCGCCCACCCCCGCAGTGCACACCGAGCGCATGGACGGCGTGCTGGTGGCCACGCTGGCCCGCCCGCCCGTGAACGCGCTGGATGATGCGCTGGTCGATGCGCTGGATGCAGCCATCGACCAAGCCTGCGCGGACACCACGGTGAAGGTGCTGCACCTGCGCAGCACGCACAAGGTGTTCTGCGCCGGCGCTGACCTCGCGCTGATGCAACGCAGCATCAGTTCCGACGAAGGACTGCAGGCCATGCTGGCGCTGGTGCGCCGCATGCAGCGGGTGGCGGCGCGCCTGGAGTCTGCGCCCGTGGTCACGCTGGCCGAACTGGGCGGCGCCGCGCTGGGCGGCGGATTCGAGATGGCGCTGGGTTGCGACCTGCGCATCGCCGCCTGCGAGGCTCGCCTGGGGCTGCCGGAGGCCGGGCTGGGGCTGCTGGCCGCGGCGGGGGGCACTCAACGACTCACGCGCCTGGTGGGGCCGGGCCTGGCGCGCCGGCTGATCCTGGGTGCCGAGGTGGTCGACGGCCGCACTGCATTGGAGTTGGGTCTGGTGCAGTGGGCGGTGCCGCGTGCCGAACTGGGCGACGCCGCCCGCGCGCTGGCCCAGCGCATTGCCGCACTGCCGCGCCAGGCGCTCGCAGCGGCCAAACCGTGCATTGCCGCCGCCGTTGCTGCGTCGGCCGATGGATTCGAACTGGAGCTGGCGCACACGCGCGAGCTCTACCGCCACCCCGACACCCGTGCGCGCGTGACCGCCTTCCTGGCACGCGACGCGCGGACGTCCCCACCGAGCCCTTCCAAGGAGAGCACCTCATGACCGTCACACACCGCACCGCATTCATCACCGGCGGTGCCTCCGGCATTGGCCGCGCCACCGTGCAGATCTTTGCCGAAGCTGGCGCACGCGTGCTGCTGGCCGACATCGACCAGGCGCGCGGCGAGCAGGCTGTGGCCGAGCTGCGTGCCAAGGGGCACACCGCCGAGTTCGTCGCCATCGACCTTACCGATGCGGCCAATGTCGATGCCAGCGCGGCACAGGTACTGGCGCGGTTCGGCGCGCCCGACATCCTCGTCAACGGCGCTGGCTGGGGCAAGACGCAGCCGTTCTGGGAGGGCACGCCCGATTTCTGGCAGAAGCTGATCGCCCTGAACCTGATGGGTCCGATGCAACTGACCAAGGCGCTGCTGCCGGCGATGATGGAGCGCGGCAGCGGCCGCATCGTCAACATTGCCAGCGACGCCGGCCGCGTGGGCAGCCTGGGCGAAACCGTGTACTCAGCGGCTAAGGGCGGCCTGATTGCCTTCACCAAGTCGCTGGCGCGCGAAGTGGCGCGCCGTGGCATCACGGTGAACTGCGTGTGCCCGGGCCCCACCGACACGCCGCTGATGGCCGCCGTGCCTGACAAGGTCAAGGAAGCGCTGACCAAGGCCATCCCGTTCCGCCGCCTGGGCCAACCAGCCGAGGTGGGGCAGGCGGTGCTGTTCTTCGGCAGCGACGAAGCGAGCTACATCACCGGGCAGGTGATCAGCGTCAGCGGAGGCCTCACGATGGCGGGCTGAACGCCGCCGTGCGACATTCGACGTTGCCCATTTCAACCCCGCTGGAGCCCGTGCCATGGACTACACCCTGCCCGAATTCCTCGCCCACGCCATCGCCCTTGAGAACGAGGCCGCCGAGCGCTACCTCGAACTGGCCGACATGATGGAGGCCCATCGCAACGACCCGGTGGCCGAGCTGTTCCGCGACATGGTGCGCTACTCGCGCATGCACCATGCATCCATCGTCGAGCGCGCGCAGGGCATTGCGCTTCCGGCGCTGCGTTCGTGGCAGTATCGCTGGCGCCAACCGCCCGAGGCCGGCGGCGACGAGGCCTTCGACATCTCGCTCGATACGTGGACGGCGCTGTGCTACGCCCGCGCCAACGAGGTGCGGGCCATGGAGTACTACAGCGAAGTGGGCCAGGATGCCTCCGACGCCGAGGTCAAGCGCCTGGCGGCCGAGTTCGCAGCCGAGGAGACCGAGCACGTCGCAGCGCTCGATCAGTGGCTGGCGCGCACGCCGCGTCCGTCGACCACCTGGCGCGACGACCCGGCTGCCCCGGCGGCCTGATCCGGTCAGGGCCGGTGCGCATATGACGCGAGTGGCCCCTGTCGCTGCGCCGGACCGGGCTCGGCCGATACGGTCACTCGCACCGCTGGCGGATATCCGGCGGTACCTCAATGCCGCGGATGCGGCGGCGGTCCTGTGCATCACGCACGCAGAAGATGCGGGTTTCGACGCTCTCGCAGATCAAATCGTCGCCCCGCGTCACGACATGCTTTTGCCGGAAGACCTTCGCGCGCCACTCTTCGATGGACGTGGTGATGGTCAGGCGCTCGCCGTAGGTGGCGCTTTGAACGAAGCGGGTGTGATGCTCGAGCAGAGGCGTGCCGATGATCCCGGTGTCCTGCTCGAGCACATGCCACGGCGGCACGCCGCAGGTCATGAAGAAGTGCAGCGAGGCGGCATCCATCCAGCGGTGATAGCGCGGGAAAAACACGATGCCCGCCGGGTCGCAGTCACCGAACCGGATCTCGACGTTCATTGTCGTGGTCTTGCCCATACGCATCGCCCTCGTGGTGTTGCGAACCATTCTAGGAGGCCGTGCCAATTCCTGCATGGCCATACCGATTTCAACCCAGGAGTGAACCCATGAAGCGCATCGAGCTCGCCGGCTACCAGGCGAAACACTTCCAGTACACCGTGGCCGGCAAGGTGGCCACCATCACGCTGAACCGCCCGGACCGCAAGAACCCGCTCACCTTCGATTCCTATGGCGAGCTGCGCGACCTGTTCCGCGAGATGGTCTACGCCACCGACATCAAGACGGTGGTCTTCACCGGCTCGGGCGGCAACTTCTGCTCGGGCGGCGACGTCCACGAGATCATCGGCCCGCTGGTGAAGATGGAAATGCCCGAGCTGCTGCAGTTCACCCGCATGACCGGCGACCTCGTCAAGGCCATGCGCGCCTGCCCGCAGCCCATCATTTCGGCGATCGACGGCGTGTGCACCGGCGCCGGCGCGATGATCGCCTGCGGCTCCGACATGCGCATTGCCACCGCCCGCAGCAAGCTCGCCTTCCTGTTCGTGCGCGTGGGCCTGGCCGGCGCCGACATGGGCGCATGCACGCTGCTGCCGCGGCTGATTGGCTTGTCTCGCGCGGCCGACCTGCTCTACACCGGTCGCGTCGTCGGCGGCGAGGAGGCCGAGCGTTTCGGTTTCTACAACCGGCTGGTCGAGCCCGATGCCCTGCTGGGTGCGGCGCAGGCGCTGGCCACCGAGTTGGCCGATGGTCCGACCTTCGGCCACATGATGACCAAGACCATGCTGTGGCAGGAGTGGAACGCCGGCCTGGGCGAGTGCATCGAGGCCGAGGCCCAGGCCCAGGCCATCTGCATGGCCACGAAGGACTTCGAGCGCGCCTACCACGCGTTCGCGGCCAAGCAAAAGCCGGTGTTCGAAGGCAACTGAGGCACGCGCCGCACCGCCGGCCGGAGGACGACATGGCAGACCGCAGCTTTCTCGAGTGGCCTTTCTTCGACGACGCTCATCGAGCCTACCAGGCCGAGCTCGAGCGCTGGGTGGCGCAGGCGCTGCCGGACCTGCTGGAGCACGACGAGACCGATCTCGACACCGTGCATGCCTGCGTCGGCCGGCTGGTGCGCGAGCTGGGCCGTGCCGGCCTGCTGCGCGCCTGCGTGCCGGGCGCCTACGGTGGCCTGCGCGCGCAGGTGGACGTGCGCAGCCTGGCTCTGGCGCGCGACACGCTGGCCCAGGCTTCGGGCCTGGCCGACTTCGCGCTGGCCATGCAGGGCCTGGGCAGCGTGCCGGTGAGCCTGTTCGGCAACCCGCAGCAGCAGCAGGCGCTGCTGCCAGGCGTGGCCAGCGGTGAGCTCATTGCCGCGTTCGCCTTGTCCGAGCCCGATGCCGGCTCGGACGTGGCCGCCATGAGTGCCACCGCGCGCCGCGATGGCGACGAGTGGGTGCTCGACGGCACCAAGACCTGGATCTCAAACGCCGGCCTGGCCGACCGCTACGTGGTCTTCGCCCGCAGCGGCGAGGCGCCCGGCGCGAAAGGCATTTCGGCCTTCCTGGTCGACGCGGGGACGCCGGGGCTGGATGCCAGCGAACGCATCCCGGTGATCGCACCGCACCCCTTGGGCACGCTGCGCCTGAACGGTTGCCGCGTGGGCGCAGACCGCCTGATCGGCGCGCCGGGACAAGGCTTCGCCATTGCCATGGGCACGCTCGACCTGTTCCGCACCACCGTGGGCGCCGCGGGCCTGGGCTTTGCCCGGCGTGCTCTGGACGAAGCCACGCAACGGGCGATCGGGCGACGCATGTTCGGCCAGACCCTGGCCGACTTCCAGCTCACGCAGGTGCAAGTGGGCGACATGGCCACGCAGATCGACGCCGCTGCCTTGATGGTGTATCGCAGCGCCTGGACGCGCGACGTCATGGGCCGGCGCGTCACGCGCGAGGCCTCGATGGCCAAGCTCTACGCCACCGAGGTGGCGCAGAAGGTGATCGACGGCGCGGTACAGCTGCACGGCGGCCTTGGGGTGGTCACCGGCTCTACCGTTGAACGCCTGTACCGCGAGATCCGCGCGCTGCGCATCTACGAAGGCGCCACCGAGGTGCTGCAGCTGATTGTCGGTGCGCGCCATCTCGATGCTGCTCGAAAGGCCGCATCCTGACCACTGCCACCATGGACCCGACCGCGTGCCCGCGCGGTCAGGGCCCGGCACACCAGGGCAACACCCACCACAGGAGATCGCGATCATGACGCAACGCCGCACCTGGCTGAAAGGCTTCGCCGCCACGGCCTTGACACTGGGTTGTACGCTCGCTGCCCAGGCCCAAACCGTGGTGCTGAAGGTGCACCACTTCCTGCCGGGCACCTCGAATGTGCACGTCAACCTGATCCAGGCGTGGTGCGACAAGGTTTCCCGCGAGTCGCAGGACCGGCTGAAGTGCCAGATCTACCCGTCCATGCAGCTCGGCGGGACACCGCCGCAGTTGTTCGATCAGGCCCGTGACGCCGTGGCCGACATCGTCTGGACCCTGCCCACCTACTCGGCGGGCCGATTCACCAAGAGCGAGGTATTCGAGCTGCCCTTCTTCACGCGCAGCGGCAAGGGTTCGAGCCAGGCGTTCTGGCATTACGTACAGGCGCACGCCCAGGACGAGTACAAGGGTGTCAAGCCGTTGTGGCTGCACACCAACGACGGTTCGTCGTTCCATCTGGGCAGCGCCAAGGGCTTGCGCACGCTCGAAGAACTCAAGGGCATGAAGATCCGGGCCGCCACGCGGCTGAATGCGCGCATGCTCGCGGCCCTGGGTGCCACGCCGGTGCAGATGCCGCTGCCCAGCGTGCCCGACGCGCTGGGCAAGGGCGTGATCGACGGCGCGATGGTGCCCTGGGAGGGCGTGCCTGCGGCCAAACTGCATGAGATCGCACGCAGCCACGTGGACGTGCCCGCCGGCGCGCCCAAGTTCGCCAATTCCATCTTCGCGTTCGTGATGAACCAGGCTCGCTACGACGGGCTGCCAGCCGATCTCAAGGCGGTCATTGACGCCAACAGCGGTCCGGTCGCATCGGCATGGGCCGGCGAGAAGGGGTTCGACAGCGTCGTGGCTGCCCACCACAAGCTGGCCACCGACCGTGGCAACCCGGTCGTCGCTTTGAGCGAGGCTGAGTTGGCGCGCTGGGTGAAGGCCACGGCCGACGTCGACGACCAGTGGATCAAGGAAGTGAACGCAAAGGGTGCGAACGGCAACGCACTGATCGACGCGGCGCGGGCGTTGATCCAGAAACACGACCGCTGAGCGGCGGCTCTGCACCGCGCGGGCGGGCGCCGCTCGCGCGTGAACGGGGTGTTGTCAACCCCCACGAGTGTCTATTCTGCCCGCTGCGTTTCGGCCGCTAGACTGCTGTCCTCGTGCCGGCCTCGACGCCGGCCGTCAAGGGAGCGGCGATGGACAAAGAGTTGATGCGGGCCTGGCTGCGCCAGCGCCAGCACGCGCAGGACCTGATCGAGGGATCGGCCGATGCTGACTGGCTCGATGGCACCGGTGGTGACGACCGCCTGGTAGGCGGCGACGGCGACGACGACTTGCAGGGTTACACCGGCGATGACCGGCTCGAGGGCGGCGCCGGGATGGACATCGCCTGGTACACCGAGGCCGGCGCTGGCATCTCGATCGACCTGGAAGCCGGCAATGCCCGCGGCGGCGACGGCAACGACACGCTCACGGGCATCGAGGGCTTCGGCGGATCGGACCACGACGACGAGGCCCTGGGCACCGCGGAGTCCAACGTCCTGTGGGGCGCAGGCGGCAACGACCGCCTCGTGGGCCGTGGTGGCGATGACGTGCTGAGCGGTGATGCAGGCGATGATCAGTTGCAGGGCGATGGCGGGTACGACTACGCGTCCTACATGCTGGCCATGTCCGCGGTGGTGGTCGACCTGAACAGCGGCACGGCCGACGGCGAGGGGCACGACACCCTGCGCGGCATCGAAGGTCTGTTCGGCTCGATGTTCGGCGACACCCTGCGTGGCGACGCCGACGACAATGACTTCACCGGTCTGGCCGGCGATGACCGCATCGATGGCGGCGCAGGCTGGGACTACGCGAGCTACTGGTCGTCGATCGTCGATGCGGAGATCGTCTTCGACCCCGTCACCCAACTGCTGACCGTCGGGACCGACTGGGAGGGTACCGACACCCTGACCGGTGTCGAGGTCCTGCTGTTCGACGAGGGTGCCTTCGAGGTCTCCTGGTTCCAGCAACCGGCGCCGCCGCAGGCGATCTGGATGTCGCCGGAGCGCGGCAGCACCGACGTCCGGGTACAGCAGCCGTTGGTCTTCCTGTTCAACGAACCGATCGTGCGGGGGCAGGGCAGCATCGACATCGTGCGCATCGATACCGGCCAGGTCGTCCAGCACATCGACGCTGCGACCGCTGCAAACCTGCAGATCGATGGGCGCCAACTCGTGATCGAGCCCGAGCAACCGTTGCCGCGCGGCATGCAGCTCGCAGTGCAGTTCAGCGAAGGAGCGTTCGTCGACGCCCAGGGCCAGCCCATGCGCAGCGTGGGCAACTGGAGCTTCAACACGCGCGCCGGGGTCGAGATCAACCTGGAGCGCGAGCTGGTCGCAAACGAGGCGGATGGCACCCTGCGCGTCACCGTTCGGCTGTCCGAGCCGGTCGCGCAAGCGGTCTCGGCCACGGTCTGGCTCTATGACATTGACTTCGAGAACTTCCTGATCGGCACCGCGACCTGGGGCGATGACTACACCGACGATGAACAGCAGGTGCGCTTCGCACCGGGGCAGACCGTCCAGGAACTGCGCTTCGCATTGACCGACGACGCGGTGTGGGAGGCCAGTGAGAACCTCTTCGTCGTGCTGTCCCAGGTCTCGGGCCCCGTTGTAGGAGGCGACACGACGGTGCAGGCGGTGGTCGTCGATGATGACAACCCGTTGGCTGAACTGGTTTCCGACCCGCTGGCACCCCAACAATGGCACTTGCTGCCCGGCGTGGGCGTCAACGCGTGGTCGGTCTGGCCCGACTACACCGGTACCGGCGTGAGGGTGGGCGTATTCGACCAGGGCATCGACCCCGGTCACCCCGAGCTCGACGGCAACCTGCTGGCAGCGCTTGGACGCGATGCGGCCACGCTGGAGCCCGGCGGCTCGCCGCGCACCCGCAGCGACAACCATGGCACCGCCGTCGCCGGCGTGGTGGCAGCCGAGCTCAATGGCCTGGGCCCGGTGGGCGTGGCCTACGACGCCTCGCTGGTGTCCATCTACTCGCCGCTGGATGCCAGCTTCACACCGCAATCCATCGAGCATGCGTTGACCTATGCGCTCGATGTGGACGTGCTCAACAACAGCTGGGGCTATGCGCCGCAGTACTTCCTCGACGACCCCTGGGCCTTCTACGACAACTTCGACACACCCGAGTTTGCGGGCAGCGGCCAGGCACTGCGCACGTTGGCCGAGCGCGGCCGCAACGGCCTGGGCACGGTAGTGGTGCAGTCGGCAGGCAACAGTTTCGACTTCGGGGACGACACCAACCTGCACGCGTTCCAGAACAGCCGCTACATCGTCACGGTCGGTGCCACGGGGCCCACGGGTGAGGTCAGCGGCTATAGCTCACCGGGGGCGTCGGTGCTGGTGGCTGCGCCGGGCGGCGAGGGTTGGGGCGGCTGGTTCGACGTGCTCACCACCGACCGCACCGGTCGTGCAGGTTATGAGTCGGGCGACACCACGCGACTGGCGGGCACTTCCTTCTCGGCGCCGGTGGTTTCGGGCGTGGTGGCGCTCATGCTCGAGGCCAATCCGCTGTTGGGTTGGCGTGACGTGCAGGCCATCCTGGCGCTGAGCGCCCACGACACCGCGACGACAAGCAGCGAGCACAGTTGGCAAGGCAACGGCGCCACGGCCTGGAACGGTGGTGGCCTGCTGTTCGATGCCGAGCAACACGACCTGGGCTTCGGCATCGTCGATGCGCGGGCAGCCGTTCGGCTGGCCGAGGCGTGGCAGGCGGCGGCGCGTACCTCGGCCAACCTGGTGCAGGTGCAGACCGGTCGCACTGATGTCGTGGCGATACCGGACAACGACACCGCGCTGCAGCAGCAGGTGCGCATTGCCGACGACATCTCGGTCGAACGCGCCGAAGTCACGCTGGATCTCCAGCACGACTACATCGGCGACCTCGAGGTTCTGCTGGTTTCGCCCCAGGGCACGCGCTCGTGGCTGGTGTCGCGTCCTGGCCAGAACGAGCGCTCACCCTACGGCCTGCCGCAGCAGGACATCCGGTTCACGTTCAGCACCGTGCTCAACCTGGGCGAATCGTCGGTCGGCGATTGGTCGTTGCAGATCTTTGATCGCGAAGCCGGCGACACGGGCACCCTGCAATCGTGGACGCTTACCCTGACCGGTAGCCGACCCGATGGCAACGACACCTATTACTACAGCGATCGCTACGGTGAACTGGCTGCTGCCGATTCGACACGCGCCGTCCTGGCGGATGCCGCCGGCAGCGACACGCTTCATGCCGGGATGATCACCACGCCGGTCACACTCGATCTGCAGCCTGGCGCCAGCCCGTGGATCGATGGTCATGCGCTCGCCGTGGCACCGGGCACGCAGCTCGAGCATGCGGTCGGAGGCGACGCCGGCGACCTGCTCATCGGCAACTCGGCCGCCAACCGCTTGAGCGGCATGCGCGGCGACGACGTCCTGCGCGGCAACGGTGGCGATGACGCCATCGACGGCGGAGCCGGCCTCGACCAGGCGCGTTACCTGGGCCTGCGCGCTGACTACCAATTGCAGGGCACCTCCGCGGCGATGGAGGTCCACGATCTGCGTGGCGCCGACGGTCGCGATGCCCTGATCGGCATTGAACGGGTCGTGTTTGGCGACCTCGCCGTTGCCTTCGATACCACCGACGGCGGGCACGCGGCGCAGGTGGCGCAAGTCCTGCGCGCGGTGTTGGGCCCTGCAGCGTTGCGCGAGCCGTTGTATGCAGGCATAGGCCTGCAACTGGTCGACCAGGGGATGTCGATGGCCGACCTGGTCGCCCTGGCCGTGGCCACGCCGCTGTTCGAGCAGCTTGCCGGTTCGCGTTCGAACGCCGACTTCGTGCGTCTGGTGTACCGCCAGGTTATCGGCCAGGAGGCGGACGCCGCCGCGCTTTCCACCTACGTGGGCATGCTCGACAGCGGTGCGATCAGTCAGGACGCGTTGGCGTTGCTGGCCGCGCAGTCCCCCTTGAACGAGGGCAGCGCCGAACTCGTGGGGCTTGCCAGCACCGGGTTGTCCTATCTGCCGCAAGGCGGCTGACCGACCACGCCAGAGACCCTCAAGGTCCCTCGCCGTGAGGCCCGACGCTGGCCGGACGCGGCCCCAGGCGGGCGCCATGGCGGGCCACTTCCTCGGCCAGCGCATCGAGCACAGGCCGGCCCTTTCGGCTGGCCTCGTCGTGGTTGACCATCGCAGCCATCACCCACCAGTGGCCCTCGGTGTCGCGCACATAGCCCGCCAGTGCCACGGCATTGCGCAAGGTGCCGGTTTTCAGCCGCGCCCAGCCGGTGGCCGGCCCTTGCTTGAGTCGGTTGCGCATGGTGCCGTCGGTGCCGGCGACCGGCAGGCTCATCAGCAGGTCGGGCGCATGGGGGCCTCGCCACGCCACTTGAAGCAGGCGGGCCAACTGCAGCGGCGTGATGCGCTCGCTGCGCGACAAGCCCGAACCGTTGTCGAGAACCAACCCGGCGGTGTCAATGCCGTGGTCGGTGAACCACTGGCGCACCCGGTCAGCAGACAGATCGGCCGTATTGCGCTGGGGCGCCTGCGCCATCGCGGGCACGCCCAGTTGCAGGTACAACAGGCGAGTCAGCGGATTGTCCGAATGCTTGTTCAGCGTGCGCAGCACCTCGCCCCATGGCCGAGATTGCCGGCGGGCGAGCAGGCGCGCCTGAGGTGGAGTTTCCGACTCACGGGCGCGCCCGGTCCAGACTCCGCCCATGGTCTGCCACACCCAGCGCACCTGCCGCTCGTTCAGTGCCAGTCGCTCCAGCAGGTGCAGTCGCGCCCGCTGGCTGCATGCCACCGGGAAGCCGCCACGCAGCGTTACCCGCAACACGCCCGCGGATTCGCTCACCTCAGGTGGTGACTGCCAGTCTTCGTCCCAGTCGGCGCACCGCCGCGCACTGGGCACCATGGCGCTGGCGTCGATCTCCACTCCCGGCAGTGGTGGCCAGGGGCTGGCACGCACGCGTCCGTCACCGTCGGATTGCAGTTCCACCTCCAGCAGGTTGGCATCGAGCTGCAAGGCATCGGGGATGCCGTTGTACGGAAACTCCGGCGCCTCGTCGAATGGGGGCAGGCCGACATCCGCGCGAGCCGGCCGAAACAGTGTGCGGTCGATCAACACGTCCCCTGCGATCTCGCGCACACCCTGTCGACGCAGTTCGCCCAGCAGCGCCCACAGCTGCGGCAGGCCCAGCTCCGGGTCAGCGCCGCCGCGCAGGATCAGGTCGCCCTGCAGCACGCCGTCGCGCACATCAGCGGTACCCAGCAACTCGGTGCTGCCGCGGTGGTTGGGGCCGAGCAGGTCCAGCGCCACTGCGGTAGTCACCAGCTTCATGGTCGAGCCCGGCTGCATGGGACGCTCGGCCTGGACCAGCCAGCGCGGGAAGCGCCCGTCCACCGGCAGCACGGCCAGCGCCAGCGCATCGGGCGGCAAGCCGACCGCATCCAGCGTGGTCCGCACCGACGGCGGCAACGACGAGGCGCCCGCAGCGGCCGCAGTCGCGCTCGTGATGTACAGGGCCAGCACCGCGCACAGCCATGGCGGCAGCAGTCGCAGCAGGGGCAAGGGGCTCGAGGTCACGTCGGTCTCATCGGACCGCGGAATTCTAGGCAGGCCTCGGCCGGACTTGCCCATGAGTCCAGGTGATGACTGCGCGCCGACTGGTGATCGATGCATCCGGTGCGCCACAGTGTCGGCCGCGGTGCCAGGCCGAGCACAATCGGGTCGATGGCGACGATCGCGGCGATACCCACCGCACTCCACACGACGGACAGTTCGCGCCGGCGGGGCATGCTCGGTGCCGCCTGCCTGTTCTGGGCCGCTCTGGTGCTGGCTGGTTGTGCGCCTGTGCGCATCGATACCCGCCATGTCGCGCGCTCGCAGGACAGCCGGGTGCAGTTTCTGGTGCTGCACTACACCGACGAGAACCTGGCGGGCTCGCTGCGCATCCTCACCGAGGGGCCGGTTTCGTCGCACTACCTGGTCAGCGACGAGACACCGCCGCGCATCTATCGCCTGGTCGACGAGGATCGCCGCGCCTGGCATGCGGGCGACAGCCACTGGCGCGGCACCAGCATGCTCAACGCGGCGTCGATCGGCATCGAGATCGTCAACCCAGGCGCCAGCGTCGGCGCAGACGGTCAGCGCCGATATGCGCCCTACCCGCCAGAGCAGATCGACCTGGTGGTGGCCCTGGTCAAGGACATCGTCGGCCGCCACGGCATCGATTCGCGGCGCATCGTCGGCCACAGCGATATCGCGCCGCAGCGCAAGACTGACCCGGGCCCGCTCTTCCCGTGGAAGCGCCTGGCCGACGAGGGACTGGTGCCCTGGCCCGACGCCACCCGGGTGGCCACGTTGCGGGCAACGTACGAGGTCGAGTTGCCGACGGTGGCGTGGTATCAGCAGCAGTTGCAGACGCAGGGCTTTCGCGTGCCGGACCACGGCACGCTCGATGATGCCACCCGCCGCGTCGTGGCCGCGTTCCAGATGCGTTACCGGCCAGCTCTGCACGATGGTCAGCCCGATGCCGAGACGGCGGCCCTGCTGCGTGTGCTGAACACGCCGGTCACACCGTAACGGGCAGACCGGCCGTGACAGCTCGCCGCAGCCAGACCAGAGGGAGCGCCGGTCGGCCCACACCCGACCTGCATCGCCGCCAGGTCTGCCTGATCGGTGCGGCTGCGCTGGCCGGCTGCCAGGCGATGTCCGGTCCCGATGCCGGTGTGCCCGCATCGCCCTTGCCACCGCACGAAGCCCCGCCACCGGTGCCGCGCGAGTTTCGGGCCGCCTGGGTGGCCAGCGTCGCCCAGATCGACTGGCCCAGCCGCCCCGGCCTGGGCGCCGACCAGTGGCGCCGCGAAGCGCAGGCCTGGCTGGACCTGGCCGTCGACACCGGTCTCAACGCGGTGGTCCTGCAGGTGAGGCCCGCGGGCGATGCTCTGTATGCGAGTGCACTCGAGCCCTGGAGCGAGTACCTCACCGGCGCACAGGGGCAGGCACCCGAGGGTGTGCGTGGGGAGGCAGATGACCCGCTGCACCACTGGGTGCACGAGGCGCATCGCCGCGGGTTGGCACTGCACGCCTGGCTCAACCCCTACCGCGCGCGACACCCATCGGCGCGCACGCCGCCGGTGGCACCACACCTGGCCGTGACGCATCCCCAGGCCGTACACCGCTACGGCGATCAGCTGTGGATGGACCCGGCGGAGCCTGCTGCGGCGCAGCGCATGCTCGATGTGGTGGACGATCTTATTGCCCGCTATGCCATCGACGGCATCCACATCGACGACTACTTCTATCCCTACCCGGTGGTGAGGACAGACGGCAGCGAGGTGGCGTTTCCGGACGATGCCACCTGGCAGCGCTATCGAGACGCCGGTGGCATGCACGAGCGCGCCGACTGGCGGCGCGACCAAGTCAATGCGCTGGTGCGCGCGCTGTGGCAACGGGTGGCGGCCGCACGCCCCGGCATGCGGCTGGGCATCAGCCCGTTCGGTTTGGGGCGTCCGATCTGGCGGCCAGCGGGCATACAAGGATTCAGCCAATACGACCGGCTGTATGCTGACGTCGAACACTGGCTCGAGCACGGTTGGCTGGACTACCTCGCGCCGCAGCTGTACTGGCCGCGCGACCGTGCCGCGCAGGCGTTCGAGGTGCTGGCCGACTACTGGCACGCGCGCAACAGCAGCGGCCGCTCGGTGTGGCCGGGGCTGTACACCAGCCGCCTTCTCGACGTACGCGACCCCTGGCCCACCGACGAGGTGCTGGGCCAGATCGGCGTGCTGCGCGAGCGTACCAGCCGTCCCGGTGGCGCGGGCCATCTCCACTTCAGCGTGCGCGCGCTGCGCGACGACCCCGGTGGCATCGCGCGCCGCCTGCGTGCAGGGCCCTATGCCCAGCCCGCGCTCGTGCCCGATGCCCCCTGGCGGGGCGAGGCGGCACCCGAGGCGCCGCGGGCCTGGCGCGGGGCCGACCGCCGGCTGCACCTGCAGGCCGACGGGGCGTTGTCGCATTGGGTGCTGTGGCAGCGCCAGCAGGGCCAGTGGACGCTCGAACTTCGGCCGACGCAGCCCGGCCGGCCAGGTGCGACCACCCGTCCACAGGCCCACGCCACCTCCGTGATCGTGACCGGCGATGCAGTGGTGGCCAGCGTGGTGCGACCGCAAGGTCCGGAGAGCGCGCGTGTGGCGCTGCGCTGGGGGTCGGCTTGACCATGCGTGAACGCTTGCTGTCGCTCGATGTGCTGCGCGGACTCACCGTCGCGCTGATGATCCTGGTGAACAACCCCGGAAGCTGGGCACACCTGTATCCGCCGCTGGCCCATGCGGCCTGGCACGGCTGCACGCCCACCGATCTGGTGTTTCCGTTCTTCCTGTTCACCACCGGTGCGGCACTGGCCTGGATCTGGCCCGGGCTCGGCCAGGTCCCGCCAGGCGCATTCGCTTGGCGCGTCGGTCGGCGTGTGCTCGTCATATTCGGCATCGGGCTGCTGCTCAACGCCAGCCCCTTCGTGCGGTGGGGGCCCGAGGGCGAGCTGGCCTTGCGCAGCGTGGAGCAACTGCGACTGATGGGTGTGCTGCAGCGCATTGCGCTGGCCTGGGGCATGGCCGCGCTGGCGCTGCGCCTGTGCGGCGATCGCAGTGCGCTGCCGCTGGCCGCGCTGCTGCTGCTGGGCTATTGGGCGGCCTGCGTGGCATGGGGCATGCCGGCCGATCCGTACTCGTTGGAGGGTTGGTTCGGCACGGCGCTGGACCGCGCGGTGCTGGGTGCCGCCCACCTGTACCGCGGCGACGGCGTTCCCTTCGATCCCGAAGGGCTGGCCAGCACCGTGCCGGCAGTGGCACAGGTGCTGCTGGGCGCGCATGTCGGGCGGATGTTGCGAGCAGGCCAGGCAGGTTCGCCCATCGATGCCGAGGCGGCGTGGCGCTCGCTGCTCGGCCTGGCGCTGGCATGCGGCACACTGGGCTGGCTTTGGTCGTACGCCATGCCGGTCAACAAGAAGATCTGGACAGGCCCCTACGTGCTGCTGTCGACCGCTGGGGCCGTGTGCATGCTGATGGCACTGGTGGCGCGGCTGGACCTGCCGGCGCAGCGACATGGGTCACGTCCGCGCGTGCTGCAGGCTGTGACGCGCCTGGGCGAGGTGTTTGGACGCAATGCGCTGTTCATCTTCGTGCTCAGTGGCCTGGTGCCGCGGGTGCTGCAGTTGCTGCGCTGGCCCCTTGCGACCGATGCCAGCGGGCGCGTGCTGTACACCCATCCGGGCGACTGGGTCTGGCGCTCGGTCTTCGAGCCGCTGGCGGTCGACCCACGCCTGTCATCGCTGCTGTTTGCGCTGGTCCAGCTGGCTGGCTATGCCACGCTCGCGTTCTGGATGGACCGCCGGCGGCTGTACATCCACGTCTGACACGCGCTCATTGCAGCGGCCAGGTGATGCCATCCAGCGGCAGCGGGGCCTCGCCGCGGCCCATCAGGTGCGCCAGCAGGCTGGCCGTCCCACAGGCGAAGGTGAAACCCAGCGCGCCGTGACCGAGGTTGAGCCAGAGGCCAGGCAGCGCGGTCGGGCCGACGATCGGTGCGCCATCGGGTGTTGCCGGGCGCAGGCCGGCCCAGGGTTCGGCGCGTTCGTAGTCGCCGGCGTGCGGCAGGTCGCGCTGCGCCACGCGCAGCAAACTGCCTATGCGGTGCGGGTCGATCGAGTCGTCGTCGCCCACCAGGTCGACCATCGCGGCCACCCGCAGCCGGTGGCCGATGCGCGCATACAGCACCTTGCGCTCGAAGTCGGTGATGCTGGCGCGGGGAGGCACATGCTGCGGTCCGATCGGCATGTCCAGGCTGTAGCCCTTGAGCGGATACAGCGGCAGGTCCAACCCGGCTGAGCGTGCCAGTGCGCGGCTGCCGATGCCGGCGGCCAGCACGAAGGCATCAGCGTCATGGCGACCGTGGTCGCTGACCAATGCCAGCGTGCCCGCGGCATCACGCTCGAAGCTCAGGGCCCGGGCAGCGACCAATGCGGCGAAGCGGGGATGCTGCTGCAGCCGCTCGTACAGGCTGCAGCAGAAGGCATGGCAGTCGGCCACCGCTTCGTCGGCGGTCAGCAGGCCGCCCTGCAGCCGCCCGGCCAACGTGGCCAGCGCAGGCTCGGCGGCGAGGCACTCGGCGGCATCGAGTACGCGTCGGCCCTGGTCGTCGGCGGCGCGTGCAGCACGTTCGAACGTGGCCCGTGTGCGGTAGACCACCAGCTTGCCCGACTCCTGCCAGTCGAACGGAGGCAGGTCATGGTCACGCATCAGCATGGCCAGGCAGTCGCGGCTGTACTCGCCCAGACGCGCCAGGCGTCGCGTCATTTCGAGGTTTGCGCGGCCGTGGCACCGCATCAGGAACCGCGCCAGCCAGTGCCATTGGGCCAGCTCGGCCTGCGGCCGAAAGCGCAGCGGGCCATCGGGTTGCAGCAGCCACTGCACGGCCTTCAGCGGCACACCGGCATCGGCCAGCGGCGACACATAGCGGTAGCTCAGCTGCCCGCCATTGCGCTGGCTTGTGCCCTGTCCCACTCCGCCGGTGCGGACGAGCAGCGTCACCCGCCAGCCTGCCTCGGCCAGATACCACGCAGTCGTCACGCCGACGACGCCCGCGCCGATCACCCAAACATCACGCATGCGCTGGCGCCCGCCGGTTCATCTGGTAGTCCAGGGCGCAGCGTACGCGGGCACCGCATCGGCATGTCATGCCGGCTTGCCGCGCTGCCATAACCGAAGCCCATGTGCCCGGGGGCGGGCCGGCGGGCGTTCGTCGCGGGACAATGGCGGCATGCAAACAGATGCCGAGCTCGATACCCGGTGGCCGCCGATGCCGCCCCTGAAGTCCGTCACGCTGCAGGGGCTGCGGCCTGGGCCCCGGCTCATCGTCACCGCGGCCGTGCACGGCAACGAGATCTGCGGTACCCGCGCGATCGAGCGGCTGCTGGCCGAGTTCGATGCCGGCGAGCTGGTGCTGCGCGCCGGCACGCTGACGCTGGTGCCGGTGGCCAACCCGCTGGCCTACGCACTGCGGCAGCGCGCCGGCGATCGCAATCTCAACCGTGCGCTGGTGCCCACGAGCGAGCCCCGCGAGTTCGAAGACCACCTGGCCAACTGGCTGTGCCCGCTGCTTGCGGCGCACGACGTGCTGCTCGACCTGCACTCGTTTCAGGCCAGTGGTCGGCCGTTCGTGATGGTGGGCCCGCTGGACAACGCCGCCGCGCTCGAGCCTTTCGCGCACGCGGCGCGCGAGGAGGCCCTGGCGCGCCGGCTCGGCGTGGGACGCGCGGTCGACGGCTGGCTGTCCACCTATGCCGCGGGCGTGGCGCGGCGGCAGGACGAGGCGCGCGCCCTGGGCCTGCCCGAAGCGCTGGACCAGCACCCGCGTTACGGCGTGGGTACCACCGAGTACATGCGCTTGCAGGGTGGCTGGGCGCTCACGCTGGAGTGCGGCCAGCACGACGACCCGCTGGCACTCCAGGTGGCCTGGCGCGCCATCCGCAACACACTGGCACACCTGGGCCTGACCGACGAGCCCGACCCCGTGCCGGCGCCAACGCTGGAGTCGCTGTCGCTGTACGAGGTGATCGACAAGCGCCACGCCGACGACACCTTCGCGCGGCCCTGGCAGAGCTTCGATGTCCTGCACCAGGGTGACCTCATTGGCACGCGCGCCGATGGGCAGGCGGTGCATGCGCCGGGCGACGGCTGGATCGTCTTCCCCAATGCCCGCGCCCAGGCCCGCCAGGAGTGGTTCTACCTGGCGCGCAGCAGCGACCGCTGGGCTGCGCCAGGTCAGCCCGGATAGGGCGTCCAGCCGCCCCGGCCGTCGGCCAGGCGCATGCCACCAGGGGTGGTGGCCACCAGCAGCCAGGCGGCGGTCTCGGCATCGGGCTGTCCGTCGTACAGGCTGGGCCGGTATTTCATCTGGAACACGGCCAGCACACGCTGGGTCGGCTCATCCCAGCGGCCATGGCGCGGTACCTCGTGGCCGAGTCGGGCCAGGCGCTGCTGGAACCATGCGGCGTCGGGCAATTCCTGCTCGAAGTGGGCGCGTTGCACCTGTACCGCGGCTTCGTCGGGCCACGGGATCAGGCCCTCGCGGGCCAGGCGGCGCCAGGGGAACCGCGGCCCGGGGTCCTGCTTGTGCTGCGGCGAGATGTCGCTATGGCCGACGATGCGGTGCGGCCGCACGCCGTGGCGGCGGGCGATGTCGCGCACCAGCGCCACCACCATGTCGATCTGGGTGTCGGGGTAGGGCTCGTAGGGCCCGGCCGGATCGCCGAGAAAACCGGGGTTGACGATCTCGATGCCGATCGACGCGGCGTTCAGCGAGGTATGGCCCTGCCAATGGCTGGGCCCCGCATGCCAGGCACGCCGGCTTTCGTCGACCAGCCGATACACCCGCGCTGGCTCGCGGTCGACCAGGTAGTGGCTGCTGACCGGCCCCTCGGTCAGCGTGAACAGCGCGCTGCCGAAGTGACCGACCGTGTAGTGCAGCACGATGAACTGCACGCGGCTGTCCTGCGCCTGCGCGCGGTAGCGGGTGTCGATCTGCAACGGTGCATGGACGCAGCCGGCCAGCAGAGCCAACAGCACTGCGGCTGGGCCGGGTCGCGGCCGGCTGATCGAAGAGAGCAGCCATCTCCCTAGCACATGAAATCCTCGTCTATGCGCAGCGTGCCGGCGTCGGCGTCCAGCGTCACTGCCACGCCCAGCGGCAGCGGCCTGTGGGGCGTGCCGTGGCCGCAGGGCCAGCCGCCCAGTACCGGCACGCCCAGCCGGCGCAGTGCCGTGTCGAGCACAGCGCGTGGGTCCTCGTCCTCGGTGAAGCTGCCCAACAGCACGCCTCGCACGCCGCGCAGTGCGCCGCACTGGTCGAGTTGCAGCAGCAGGCGGTCCACGCGGTAGACCTGCTCGCCCACGTCCTCCAGGAAGAGGATTGCGCCGTCGGTGCGCAACTGCCAGGGCGTGCCCGCCAGCGCCGCCAGCAGGCTGAGGTTGCCACCCACCAGCCGGCCACAGGCTGCGCCCGGAAGGCGCAGCGACCCATCGGCTGGCGCTGCGGCCCAGGTCGTGCCGGCGCGCAGGCCACCGGTGAGCAGAGCGAACAGTGCGACCTCGTCGGCCTCTCGGCCAGGGCGCAGCAGGTCGGATGCCGGCATCGGTGCGTGCAGAGCGGGGCAGTCCAGGCGGTCCAGCAGCGCATGCAGCGCCGTGATGTCGCTGTAGCCGATCAGCAGCTTGCGCGACTGCTGCAGCAGTGCGGTGTCGAGGTGCGGCAGCAGGCGGGCGCTGCCGTAGCCGCCGCGCAGACACCACAGAGCGGCCAGTTCGGGGTCGGCCCAGGCGGCATGCAGGTCGGCCAGGCGGGCCGCGTCGGGCCCGGCCAGGTAGCCCTGGCGCAAATGGCAGCCCGGGAACACCCGGGCGCGCAGCCCGTGCGCCGCCAGCAGGGCTGGCACCCGCGCCACGAGTTCAGGGTCGGCCGGGCCAGCGGGAGCGACGATGCCCACGGTGTCGCCCGGACGCAGGCAGCGGTAGGGTGGCCGGGGCCAGCCGTCAGGGGGCAATGCCACGATGGGGTTCATGGGCGCCGATCATAGGCAGCCCGGCGTCAGACGCCGTCAACCGATCGTTGGGTGTGTGATGCCTGCCGGCTATCACCGGCATAGCGCACGCCGTCTTGCGCCCGGAGCGCGGCGTTCGCTATCGTAGAGTCCTGCGTATCGCATGGCACCAGGAGCAGAACATGGCGAAGAAGGGCAAGAGCAAGGCGATCGAGGGAGCCGCACAGGCAATCGACATCGGCATGAGCGCGAGCGATCGCGCGGCGATCGCGGCCGGTCTGGCCCGCTTGCTGGCCGATACCTACACCCTCTACCTCACGACGCACAATTTCCACTGGAACGTGACCGGGCCGCAGTTCAATTCGCTGCACGCCATGTTCATGGCGCAGTACACCGAACTGTGGAACGCGGTCGACCCGATCGCAGAGCGCATTCGGTCGCTGGGGCATGTGGCGCCCGGCAGCTATGGCGAGTTCGGGCGGCTGGCTTCGGTACCCGATGCGCCTGGCGCGCCGCCGAAGGCGATGGAGATGGTGCGCATCCTCGTTCAGGGCCACGAGACCGTGGCACGGACAGCGCGCGGCGTCTTCCCGGCCGTGACCAAGGCCGATGACCAACCCACCGCCGACCTGCTCACGCAGCGCCTGACGGTGCACGAGCAGACCGCGTGGATGCTGCGCTCCCTGCTCGAGGAGTAGCGCGCAACCGCAGCGGCTTGTGGCTGTGGCTCAACCCGCCGACGGCGGCTGCGCTGGCGCTGCAGCCGGTTCGCCCTGGCCGCTGGCCTGGACGATGGCGGCCTTGATGCGCGGGTAGGTGCCGCAGCGACAGATGTTGCCGCCCATAGCCTGCTCGATCTGCGCCTCGGTGGGGCGCGGTGTTTGGGCGAGCAGTGCCGCCGCGCTCATGATCTGCCCGCTCTGGCAGTAGCCGCACTGCACCACATCGGCATCGGTCCAGGCCTGGCGCAAGGCCTGGACCTGCGGGCCCTGCAGCCCTTCGATCGTGGTGACGGTCTTGCCCAGGGCGGCCGACAGCGGTGTGGTGCACGAGCGCACGGCTTGTCCGTCGAGATGCACGGTGCAGGCGCCGCACAGCGCCATGCCACAGCCGAACTTGGTGCCGGTGAGCTGCAGCTCACCGCGCAGCACCCACAAAAGCGGTGTATCGGGCTCGGCCTTGATCTCGAGGGCGCGGCCATTGACTTGCAGAGTGGTCATCGGTGAATTCGAAACAGGGTGGGCCGGGGGCGGCGATACGGATGGTCGGGCCTGTCAGGCCAGTCGCAGCGGCAGGCTGCGCAGGCGCTGCCCCGTCAAGGCGAACAGGGCGTTGGCCACCGCCGGCGCCACCGGGGGCGTTCCAGGCTCGCCCACGCCCTCGGGCGGTTCGAGGTTTTGCATCAGCACCGTCTCGATTTTCGGGCACTCGTGCATGCGCGGCACCGGGTAGTCGTGGAAGTTCGATTGCTCCACGCGCCCGTCGCGCAGCGTGATTTCGCCGTGCAGCGCCGCGCCCAGGCCGTAGACGATGGCGCTCTCCATCTGCTGGCGCACGCCGGCCGGATTGACGACCAGCCCGCAATCGATGGCCGCCACGATGCGGTGCACGCGGATGGCCTTGTCGGTAGGCGATACCGACACCTCGGCCACCTGGGCGACGATGCTGCCGAAGGACTGGTGCAGCGCGAGCCCGCGTGCGCGAGGGGCACCATCGGCCGCTGGTGCCAATGGCTGGCCCCAGCCGGCTGCGCGTGCCACGGCCTCGAGCACGGCGCGGTGACGTGGATGGCGCTGCAGCAGCGCCAGGCGGTAGGCCAGGGGGTCCTGGCCCGCTGCATGAGCGCACTCGTCGAGGAAGCATTCCTTGAAGAAGGCCTGGTGCGAGTGCCCGAC
>Ga0073899_10001030_pt1 | contig 25670 bp, 25 predicted proteins | sample KloWWTmetaKNB5Ph_FD_88975 | JGI IMG/M metagenome (GOLD analysis project Ga0073899, IMG submission 88975) | Active sludge microbial communities from Klosterneuburg, Austria, studying microevolution and ecology of nitrifiers - Klosterneuburg... | ecosystem: Engineered > WWTP > Aerobic digester >... | reverse complement strand
TGCCGTTCACGCCCTCGGCGTAGAGCGCACGGCAGGCGAGCGGAATGCGGTTGTGCTCATCCGGCGCAATCCACTTCGCCCACACCGCCTTGGGCGCATTGCCGAACATCGCTCCGCCATCCAGCTTCTGGCTGTTGCCGAGCACGGACCAGAGTTTGATCGTCATCGCGGCGGCCTCAGCGCACGTCCGCCGAACCCGAGCCGCCACGCGGATCGGCGCCGCCCGAGAGCGTGTTCGCCTTGCGGTCCCACAACACCAGGTGCATGTTGCCCCAGGGCCGTTCGCCGTCGCTGAGCACATGGCCGCGCGCGCGCAGGCTGGCGGCTTCGTCCTTGCTCAGTGCGCTGGCCTCAGCGGAGATCGCGTCGGGCAGGTATTGGTGATGGAAGCGCGGCGCGGCCACGGCCTCGGTCGCAGCCTTGCCTTCGAACACTTCGAGCAACCCGATCAGGACCATGGTCGCGATGCGCGAACCACCGGGTGTACCGATCACCGCCGTCGTCTGCGGCCCGAACGCGATCGTCGGCGACATCGTCGAGAGCATGCGCTTGCCGGGCTTCGGCGCATTCGCGTCGGTACCGACCAGGCCATAGGCATTGGCCTGATTTGCGGCCAGCGCGAAGTCGTCCATTTCGTTGTTCAACAGCACGCCGGTGCCGGGAATGATGAAGCCCGATCCCATCGGCAGGTTTACGCTGGCCGTGACCGCGGCCAGATTGCCCTCGGCATCGATGATCGAGAAATGCGTGGTGTCGGTGCCGCCATCGACCACACGCCCCTCCGGCAACGAGCTCGATGGCGTAGCGCGGTCCAGGCGAATCGAACTGCGCAGCCCGGCCGCGTAGTCCTTGCTGGTCAGCAGGCGGATCGGCATCTGCACGAAGTCGGGATCGCCGAGGATGTAGCTGCGGTCGCGATAGGCGCGCCGCATCGCCTCGACCGTGAGGTGGATGCGATCGACCCGCGGCATCCGGCCGAGATCGTAGCCTTCGAGGATGTTCAGGATCGTCGCCAACAACACGCCCCCCGACGACGGCGGCGACGCGCTGATGATGTTCCAGTCGCGATAGCGGAAGCGCAACGGCTTGCGCTCGACCACCTTGTAGTTGGCAAGATCGGCCAGCGTCCAATTGCCGCCCTGTGCGCGTACGCCGTCGACCATGCGCCGCGCCAACCGGCCCTTGTAGAAGCCGTCGAAACCCCGGTCGGCGATGCGTTCCAGCGTCTGCGCCAATTCCGGCTGGCGGATGATCGTGCCGAGCGCTGGCACTTCCCCGTCCTGGAAAAACACCGCGCGCGATGCCGGGTAACGCAGCATCACTTCCTTGCGCATCGCCAGCATGCCGCGCAGCCGCTGCTCGAGCGGGAAGCCCTGGCGCGCGAGGCGAATTGCCGGTGCCAGCGACCGCTTCAGTGGCAGTCGTCCGTAGTGCTCGGCCAGATGCGCCAGCGCCGCGGGCTCTCCAGGAATACCGCCGGCGAGCGCGCCATTCACGCTCCTGTCGCGATCCAGCTTGCCGTCGTCGTCGAGATAAGCCTTGGCATCGACCGCGAGCGGCGCCGTCTCACGGCCATCGATCATCACCTGCTTGCCGTCGCTGGCACGATGCAGCAGCCAGAAGCCGCCGCCGCCGATGCCGCTCGACGAAGACTCCACCACGGCCAGCGCCGCAGTCACCGCGACCGCGGCATCGAAGGCATTGCCTCCTGCAGCCAGCACCTCGAAACCGGCATCCGTCGCCAGGTGATGGGCACTGGCGATGGCCGCCTTGCCGGGCGCCGCAGCAGTTTCCGCGCCCACGCTCGCGACCGCACACAGGGCCGCCAGCCACGCCCATCGAAGAATCCTCATGCCTTGATCTCCTGCCGCATCAGCAATGCATACTTGGCCAGCAGTTGATCGCGCGTCTCCGGCACCTGAGCATCAGGTTCGATGCACTCGACCGGACACACCGCAACGCACTGCGGTTCGTCGAAATGGCCAACGCACTCGGTGCACAGCGTCGGGTCGATCTCGTAGATGAACTTCCCGGCCGTGATCGCCCGGTTCGGGCAAACCGGTTCGCAGACATCGCAGTTGACGCAGAGTTCGTTGATCAGCAGGGCCATCTGGGCATTGTCTCACGCCCGAAACACCCCACCCCAGCCCTCCCCTCCGCGCTACGCGCGCAAGGGAGGGAGCGAAAGACTGCCGAACTCGTCGGTCACTTGTCTCCTCCCCTTTGCGCAGCAAGGGGGAGGTGGGGAGGGGGTCGCTCTTACTTCGCCTCGACGAACACGAACTCGGCGGCGCTCGGCGCCACCGCATCACGCACGCGCTGCTCGTCGGCCACGGCACCGATGAACAGCACGCGCACGTCCTTGAGCGAAGCCGGACGCGCCACTTTGAACGCTTCGATGATGATGTCGGCCATGCGCGTCGAATTCGGCGAACCGAACGCGATCATGTTGCCGGGCAGGATGCCGCGACCGACGACGTCGGTGATGTCGGACTGCTGACGGTCCGCCTGTTCGATGACCTCGGGCGTATCACCCGCCGGCACGTAGTACATGTACGGACGCTGGCGAATGCCTTCCATGTTCTGCTTGGCGATGCCGACCAGGTAGTTCTTCCAGCCGGCGGTGTCGTTCGGGTCGGTCGGCATCGCGACCGCGACGGCGGCAGCGGCGGGCTTGGCTTCCTCTTCTTTCTTGCACGCAGTGAGCGCGAGCAGCGACAACATCAGCGCGGCGGCAATTCGAAACACGTTGGTCATGGCTTTCCCCGGAATGGACAAGATCTACGAAGCTGCGTGCCAGCGGGTCTTCAAGGCCTGCTGGACCGCGGGATGGACGAAACCCGATATGTCGCCGCCCAAGCGCGCGATTTCGCGCACCAGCGACGACGAGATGAAGCTGTACTGCTCGGCCGGCGTCAGGAACAGGGTTTCGACGCGCGGGATCAGGTGGCGGTTCATGCTCGCCAGCTGGAACTCGTACTCGAAATCCGATACCGCGCGCAGGCCGCGCAGGATCACTCCGGCGCCGATTACACCCACGAATTCGGCGAGCAAAGAGTCGAATCCGACGATCTCGACATTGGCCAGCGGGCCAATCGCCTGTTGCGCCAGATCGATACGCTCGGCCAACGGAAAGGCCGGCCCCTTGCCCGGGCTCTCGGCGATGGCGACGTAGAGCTTCTCGAACAGCGGCGCGGCACGGAGCACCAGATCGGTGTGTCCGTTGGTCATCGGGTCGAAAGTACCGGGATATACCGCGATACGAGGCGAATACGTGGGCACGGCGTGGCTCGGTCTGGGTTTACCGGCCGCGAGCTTACCCGACCGGCGCGACACGCCGATAGAGCGCAGCGCGCACCTCGCCCGCCTGCAACTCGCGCAACAGCTGCCAATTCGCGGGCAGCGCCGGGGCCATCCGGCGCGGCGACTCGACATAGACGCGCGCGCCATCGACCAGCAGGCCGCCCTGCTCCAGGCGCTCGGCCACCCCGGTCCAAAGCTCCACCGCGAACGGCGGATCCAGAAAAACCAGCGAATACGGCGCGTGTGGGCCAAGCAGAAAGGTCTCGGCCGGCAGTTGCTTCACTTCCGCGCTCTGGTGCAGACGCGCCAAGGTCGCACGCAAGGCTTCGGCCAAGGCACGATCAGACTCGACGAAATCGACCTCGGCGGCACCACGCGACAGGGCCTCGATGCCGAGCGCACCGCTGCCGGCAAACAGGTCCAGTACGCGCGCACCCTCGATCACCGGCGCCAGCCAGTTGAACAGGGTTTCGCGCACCCGATCCGACGTTGGCCGCAGCCCCGGTCGGTCGGGCACGTCGATGCGCGAACCACGCAGCCGCCCCGCGATGATGCGGACGCGACCCGGCGCGCGGCTCATTCGTCGGTGACGGCCTGGCAGGTCAGCAAGTCTTCGTCGGTGATCACCCACGAGTCTTTGCCACCGCACAGGGTGACGCCGCCGACGACGCAGGAATCGCCATCCTCGTCGACAATGCGGACATCGTAGTCGTCGCAGGGAATGCCGCGCAGTTGGAAGGTCTCGCCACTGCCGATGACCGCATTACCCAGTTGGTCCGGGCCCCATTCCTCATCGTCTACCGAAGACAGGTACAGCTGGTGGATGTCCCACAAGGACTGGTTGACGATCTTGACCACCGAATCGTACTTGCCGGCATGCACGATCGGGCCGACAGCCATCGCGACCAGGGCCGCGAGCAGAACGAGGACTTGACGCATGGGCGCACTCCATTGGGCGGGCGCCGATTGCACTCCCTTGCCGCGCCTGAATCAAGCCATCGCGGTCCCTGCTAGCATTTTTCGCATTCGAGGAGTTCCGATGTTTCGATTCTTCCAACGCAAGCCGGACGTCACGCCGGCCGCAGAAGCCGTGCCGACTCCCACGCCGCCTCCCCAGGAAGGTGCGGCGGCCGCATCCGCGCCCAGCTGGCGCGATCGCCTGCGCAGCAGCCTGCTCGGGCGCCAGGTCAGCGCTCTGTTGTCGTCGCACCCCAAGCTCGACGAGGATCTGCTCGACCAGCTCGAAACCACGCTGCTCGGCGCCGATGTCGGGGTCAAGGCCAGCACCGAAGTGCTCGACGACCTGCGCCGGCGCATGCAGGCACGCGAGTTCGCCGACGCCAATGCGCTGTTCGCGCACCTGCGCCGGCAACTGGTGGCGATGCTGCGCCCGGTCGAGAAGTCGCTGGAACTGGCGGAGGGCGAGCGCCCGTTCGTGCTTTTGGTGGTCGGCGTCAATGGCGCCGGCAAGACCACCACCATCGGCAAGCTCGCCAAGTGGATGAAACGCGAAGGGCTGGACGTGATGCTGGCCGCCGGCGACACCTTCCGCGCCGCCGCGGTCGAACAGTTGCAGACCTGGGGCGAACGCAACCAGGTGCCAGTAATCGCCCAGGGCGGTGGCGCCGATTCGGCGTCGGTGATCTACGACGCGCTCGCCGCGGCGAAGTCGCGTCAGGTCGACGTGCTGATCGCCGATACCGCCGGCCGCCTACACACCCAGGCCGGGCTGATGGATGAGCTGGCCAAGGTCAAGCGCGTGATCGGCAAGCTCGACGCTACCGCACCGCACGAAACCCTGCTGGTGATCGACGGCAACACCGGCCAGAACGCGCTGAGCCAGGCGCGGCAATTCCACCAGAGCGTGGGGCTGACCGGCCTCGTGGTGACCAAGCTCGACGGCACCGCCAAGGGCGGCGTGGTGTTCGCGCTGGCTCGCGAGATCGGCGTGCCGATCCGCTTCATCGGCGTCGGCGAGGGCATCCTCGACCTGCGCGTGTTCGATGCCGAGGAGTTCGTCGACGGACTGCTGCCGGAACGCACCGGCCACGCATGAGCGGCGGCACGTTCGCGGCGCGGCTGCTGCACTGGTTCGATCGCCACGGCCGCCACGACCTGCCCTGGCAGCATCCGCGCACGCCCTACCGCGTCTGGCTCAGCGAGGTGATGCTTCAGCAGACCCGGGTCGCCACCGCGATCCCCTACTTCAGCCGATTCGTGGCGCGCTTTCCGGATGTCCGCTCGCTCGCAGCTGCCGCGCAGGATGAGGTGCTCGCCTGCTGGTCCGGCCTCGGCTACTACAGCCGCGCCCGCAACCTGCAGCGCGCCGCGCAGGCCTGCCTCGCCGAGCACGATGGCGAACTGCCGCGCACGCTGGAGCAACTCACCGCCCTGCCCGGCATCGGCCGCAGCACGGCCGCCGCCATCCTCGCGCAGGCCCATGGCGAACGCATCGCGATCCTCGATGGCAACGTCAAGCGCGTACTTGCGCGCCACGCCGACATCCAGGGCTTCCCCGGCCGGCCCGCCGTCGAGCGCGCCTTGTGGTCCGAGGCCACGGCCCGCCTGCCGCCGCAGCGCCTGGCCGATTACACGCAGGCACTGATGGACTTCGGTGCAACCGTGTGCACGCCGCGTCGCCCCATGTGCCCGACGTGCCCCTTGCGCGACGACTGCCTGGCAGTCGCCCGCGATCACGTGCATGCACTGCCGACGCCGAAACCGCGCCGGGTCATTCCCGAGCGCAAGGTGGTGATGCTGGTCTTGCTCGATGGCGACGGTTGCGTGCTGTTCGAGCGACGTCCCCCGAGCGGGATCTGGGGTGGTCTGCTCGGCCTGCCCGAGTTTGCGTCGATCGAAGATGCGCTTCTTGCCGCCGCGCGCCGCGGAGCCGCGACCGGCGACGCGCTCCCGGCCCGAACCTACCGACACCAGTTCACCCATTTCAAACTCGACATCACGCCGCTGCTGCTGCAGGTTCGCGCCGCCACGGCAGTCGCCGAGAGCAGCCACGAATGGCATGCGCGCGAGGCATTCGCAGATCTGGCACTGCCGACCGCAGTACGCCGCGTGCTCGAACTCGCCTTGCGGCCAGGGGCCGCTGATCACCGCCGCCATCTCGCGTAAGCTTCGCGCGTGAACGAAATCTCGATCATTGCCGCGCTCGACCGCAACCGTGCCATCGGCTTCCAGAACCGCTTGCCGTGGTCGCTGCCAGACGACCTCAGGCGCTTCAAGGCGCTGACCATGGGCCACGCCATCCTGATGGGGCGCAAGACTGCCGAGTCGATCGGCCGCGCCCTGCCCGGCCGCAAGAACCTGGTGCTCACGCGCAGCGGCACCGCGCCGTTCGCGGACATGATCGCGGTTGCGTCGCTGGTGGAGGCCCGTGCACTGGCCACACAAGGCCTGTTCGTGATCGGCGGTGGCGAGGTCTATGCGCTGGCCTTGCCCCTGGCAACGCGCCTGCACCTCACCCACGTCGATGTCGCGCTGGCTGACGCCGACGCCTGGTTTCCGCCGATCGATGCCGATGGCTGGCAGCGAGCGGGCGCCGAAATGCACGCCGCCGATGCGCGTCATCCGCACGCGTTCGAGTTCGTCGACTACCAGCGGAGCGACCCAGAATGAGCACCGGCTTCAGCGCGCGCATCGATCGCGGACTCGGCGGCAACCAGATCATCTGCGAACTCGACGGCATCCCGCCGCACCTGGTCGGGCATGACGCCAAGCTGTCGCTGCGCATCCAGGTCGATGTCAAGCGCGCCTCCGGCGTGGACAGCGGCGAGTCGCTGCTGGAACGAGCGCTGCGCGTCAGCGCCACGCGACTGCGCGTACCGATCACGCAGTTTCCGGACCATGCCTACTCATTCCAGGGCCAGCACATCGACATCCGTCTGCTGGCGCGGCTGCGTGTCGACGATGGCGTGATCTTCGACACCACGCTCGAGGCCCCGCTGGAGTTGTCGCCGCGGCGGCCGCTCGCGAACACCGCGCAGGCAGCGGCGTGGATCGAACCTCCGGACCAGTATTCGCTCGCCGCCAACCTGCGCGCGCTGTCGCCGAAGGACCGCCTGATCGCGAAACTGCTGCTCGCGATCGCCGGGGTCGTCGGCACCGGCAACGCCGCAGTCGGCGTGCACGACCAGTTCGTGCCCGAGTCGCAGATCTACTGGTACGACCACAGCGGCGACGACGGCTCCGAATCGCCGATGCTGAAATCGCTAGTCGGCAGCGGGTTCCTCGGCGTCGGCCTGTGGATCGCCATCCGCGCCCGATTGCGGCGCTACATGCGCATCGGCCTCGCTGCCGGCGTGGGCACACCGCGCCGCGGCGAGCGCGTGGCAGCGCGCCTACTGGTCGAAGGCGAAGCACGCGTACCGCTCGAACGCAGCACCCTGCGCGTGGTCGCCGCCAACCGCGAGAAGGGGCAGTACCGCGAGAAGTCCGGCAAGGAAACCAAGACCAAGAGCTTCGCCCACCCGCTGCAAGCAGTGGTGCTGTACGAGCAGTTCCTGCCACACGTCCCGGCCGGCAGCCCAATCGAAGACCACCTCGACGGCGACATCGACTTCGAGCCGATCTTCACCGACCTGCTGCCCCCACTCACCGTCGGCACCAGCCACGGCATCGACCTGGTCTGGGAAGTCCAACTGCTGCACCCAGATTTCGTTGACCAGGAACTCCCCGGCCCAGCCGAGTGGACCGCAGCCGACTGGACCGCACCCGATTCCGCCGCTTCGACCCCACCAACGCATCGATCAATGCCTTCGCCTGAGCATTCGCCTGAGCATTCGGCTTGACAGCCCGGCGCGGACTGACGATCATGCGCGCCCTCCAATTCCCCGATAGCTCAGTCGGTAGAGCAACGGACTGTTAATCCGTGTGTCGCTGGTTCGAATCCAGCTCGGGGAGCCAGAACGAAAAAAACCCCGCGTCGCAAGACGCGGGGTTTTGATTTGTGCGGCGGCCTGGCGGTCAGCTGGCTGCGGCGCTTTCACATCGCATCACTCCCACGATTTCGGCCCCCTCAAGTCAACGCTCGCTGTACGTGCAACGACTTGCCAAGCGCCGCGCATTGGGTCTCCAACGCGACATGGGCGCCCACGAAGCCTCCGCGATCCATCGGTCATGCGTCCGCAGCATGCACAGTGCACCATCGTACGCGGAAGCGGGCATTAGTGGAGCCCGCCTCCGCTTCTCGGTGCCTAACCCACTACGGGCACGCCGTAATCGGGCGGTTTCCGTCACACGTCAAGGTAACCGTAGTCACCACGCCCGCGTCGAACAAGACTTCAATCCGATCGCCTTGGTTCAACCGCGCACCGCCATCAAACGTTAGTTCGGTTCTTTCGGTGGTCAGGCCGGTTCCGGTGCGACCGTCGTTGAACGGAGCCAAGCTGTAGCCGCCAACGGGCGCAGCGCCATTCACCGTGACGCCGGCAACTCCGAAGTTCACGCACTGGTCAACGTCCACATTGTCATTCGACCTATTCGTACAGAAGTTGTCCACTGACACCGAGCCGACCTTTCGATTGTACCCAGAGAGCTTCACGACCAGTGGCGCTTCAGGCAGCACGAATCCGGTCGAGCAAGTCCGCGGGTTCGGGCCACCAGAAGCCGTAGGCGTGGCTTCGCAAACCTGCCCACTGATCAACGCACAAGTGGACGCGGACTCCGGATCCGACCAGTTGATGTTCAAGTTGGCCGTGGTGAAATAGGCCCCAGAGCCGGAAGCCGAAACCTTGAATTCTCCGAGCTTGTCAGCACAAGCGTCGCTCACCTGCACAAGCCGCGCATCAGCCGCCTTCTCGCCAGGAAACTGAGTGAGGCTACCGATGTAGTCCGGTCCTGCATCTTGACGGTCGATTGGCAGTGAATCCGAGATTCCGGAGTTGGATCGGTACTGACTCACATCCGCGAACTCGTCGCCCAACGTGACCAACGAACTCAACACGCCACGGGCAGGAGGGCTATCCGGTGTCAGGCAAGGCGGACGTCGGCACCCCGGAATCAGCGAATAATTTGTAACCGCGACAGCGTCTATCAGCGATGGATTAGAGGCGACGTCTTCACTCTCGACGCGCGTTCTCCATTGCGAAATCTCAGTCGTGTTGATCGAAACCACGGGGACAAAAGGAATCATGCAATCGACCAAGTCGCCCGACGAGCAGTTGGCGCGGGCTTCGGCCAGGGCTTCCAATGCTGGCGTCTCCAGATGATCGATATAAAGACCGCGGTTGTGCTGGAAGCGACGGGAAACGTCTCCATTCATGCGAATCGGCGGCGGGTTGAAGACCGCAGGGTAGTTCAGAAGCGGATCTTGGACCCCCTGGACAATCCTCTGATCCACGAAGTCCTTGACCGCCGCTGCATACGCAGTGGCCGCTGAAGCCAACGGCACCGACTCGGTGGTGGCAAGAGGATCGACCTCGAGCATGTTCATCAGTTCCAGGCGTGCATCCGTAGCGACGCGAAAAATCCCGTTAACTCGGATAACGCGACACGCTTCGAAGTAGTCGTCTCCTGATTCCGCCTCGGCAAATTCAAAGTAGTTGCTGTTGCTCTCGTCCGGATCGTAGAAGTGCTTGTGCCCCCCAGACTCGTGCGTTCGCCAAGAGTCCAAGCGCACCGCGTTGGAATCGCGATCGTGATGATCAAGGCAGCACGTCTGACACAGCTCACTCTGAACCGCACCTGCCTTCGCAATCCCGCGCAGCCCGTCGGTGTTCGACTCCACGGCTTCCGGCTCCCTGTAGGCAGTGCCAGTCCAATAGGTGGGCTGAACTGGTGTCGTCAGAAGCGAATTTGCCGAGTAGATGATGCTGGCCGACTGCAAGGAACAACGGCAACCGATAGCCCGAGTGTCGATGACTTGCTGCAAGGTGGCGATATCGCCGTCCAAACTGTAGGTCAGGACCTGGAACTGAGTCTCGTCGGTTCGTCCACGCTCTCGGCCTGTTACGGGCTTTGGATTTGATGCCGCGGTTTCGCTGGAGTCTCCAAATGCAATCGGGATGATTCCAGCTTCACTCGGTCGGTCAATACGTGCCACCGGAGCGCCTACACCCGTGGTGTTTGCGCCGGACTGGTCCACGATCAGATCGGTCTTGTCATCCGTCACCGTACCGACGATATCGCTCGCGCTGACCATGCGCACATCGCCATTCATATCGGTCCAGCGCACTTCGGCATCGATCCGCTTGAACTCGGCGACGCCCGGTCGTTGCGCCTCTCCGGCCGCAGCCTCCCGGAAACACGGGGTGTTTCCAGCGCCGCAAACAGCGGCATTGGACTCGCGCACAAAACGCGTGACAATTTGACGACTTTCGTAGGTGGTGCTGTATTTGGCATCGCCAAACGCTGGCGGTGCCGGCAACTCGGCCCAAGCGCCGGTTCCGACCACAACTGAATTGTAGTCGGTCATGTTCTTGGCGGCACTTTGACGAACGCGCTCGACTACGTCGATCGCGGACGACATTGCCTGGCTTCGATTCTTGGCATCGGCCGAATTCCGTACCAAGGACGACTGCAGTGCAGCCAATGCGAGCATGCCTGTTGCGAGCACCAGCACTGCGATCAACACTTCAATCAGCGAAAACCCGGAGATCGCCTGGCCTGATTTTTTGGGTAATTTCATGACCATACTCCTCAGTACGAAACCCGATCCGACCAAGAACCCGGAACGCTGGCGACGTTCGGGTTGTAGTCCTGATTATTTCCCTGAAGCGTCTTGGCGTCATAGATGATGGTCTGATTTGCATTCATCTTGCCGCCCCCTTCGATTACCAGCGCTCCGTAGACCTCCGCAACCCCGGAACCAGCTCTGAACTGGGCCTCGCCTCCCACAATGGTCTTGTACTTCGGATCACGTCCAAACACGATGCCGAAAACCTTCATCTTGGTCGAACCATCAATTACTCCGTCCACCACAATCTGCACAGGATTTGCGGGAGATCCAATTTCCCGCCCTGGCAATGTGCAGGGCGACTGTGACCAGTACTTCCCCGCAGAGGTAGGGCCTAGCTCGTTGCAGTCCGCAAGCACTTTGAAACCTGCGGTCTCAAGAAAAGCCACGGCCCTCTTACTCTGCGTTATTCCATTCTTTACGACCGTTTCAGTCGCTTCCTCGCAGAACCCATCTCCGTCGAGATCTGATCGGGCCTTGGCAGCTGGCCCCCACAGAAACTCCATCAGATCACAAGGAAACTCTTTCGTGTCCTTCAATGTTCCGCGATCACCGTCAACATCCAAGATGTCAATCCCTTCTTCCGGCTCACCAGGTCCACCACCCGAAATATAGTTGGCACAGTTGCAGCCTGACGGTCGGCGGCACACTGTGACACCATCGACCAGTTCCTTTTCATCCGACGTCCGCAGCCAATCGTCGTAATGACAGGACTGCCAAGTGCCTCCCTCCGTGTCCACATCCGTCCTTGACCAGACCGAGATGGGCACACCGAAACCACCGGAATTTGGATTGGGAATCACTGTGGGCGTCCCCACGATGGTCATCATGCCCGACGCAACCACGGAGGGAACCTTTGGATTTAGAGCGATGTCTTGAATGGGAACAATAGTCTTTGTGAAAGTGGCACTCGCTTGTTCTCCGGTCATCCTGGCTCGTGCCACCAGGGTGTAGGCTCGATTTTCGGACGTGTTGCCCAGTGCAGTAGTACAACCCGGCGTCCCCGGTCCTACCGTAGTGGCGTCGACCCGGCAGAGCAGGAGACCGACCTGATACTCCACCGGAAACGGATTTGCCGGATCAGAAGAAGCAATGCTGTCCACGAACAGACGTGAGTCCTTCACCGCGCCAGTGTCAGGGTCGAGAATTGGCGGAAAATTGACCGATCGCTGTTCGTAAACTGAGATACCGTTCCTGCCATCTAGATCCACACCACCGACGTAGCGATATGTGAGCGCACGGCGAGCAGGGTCGGCTTCGGCGCCACAAGGGAAGGTAGTGTCTGCACCATCGCACAACTGCCATAGGGGCGCCGGCCAACTTGGGTTATTGACTGGCTCCCCCCCTCGCGGCCCGATGGGGACGCAGGGTTCAACACACCTGTCCAGCACACGCACGGACTCAGAACCGTGATTCAGCGCGGCATCTGCGACTTGAGCAACGGCCTTTGCGCGATACTCATTTGCCGACGTGCGCTGTTCGAACACGCCGACGTTGGTCGCGAATAGAGAGAAAACCGTTAAAATGAGCAAAAGAAGGATCGCGACTACCAACGCGAACCCCTCTTGACCTGTCGGCTTGGAAGGCGATCGAACAGAACCGGCCATGTTTGCATTCCCTCTCTCAAGATCGTTGATATTCACGGAGCAGGCGCAGGCGCTTGCTGCGACCGAAATCTTACGGACGTAGTGATTTGCCTCCGCACGGCTGTATCAGAACGCAAGAACCCGGAAATTGTGATTCTCAGCCAGTCATCGGTTTCGTTGAAATTGAATGCCAACTGAGAGATGTTCACCTCTGGCGAACTGAGGCGTGTCCCCCGCCCGCATCCAGGCGCGACATCTGCCCTCGCAAGGAAGACCGCTCCCACGCCACCAGCGTCGACGCCAAGGTAGGCAGATCTGAACGCCCCGTTTACGGCGCCTTCATAGGCATACTGAATGCAGATTCCATCCGTAGTTGCCACGTCGCCATCGTCAGCGCTCGCGTTGGCGAGAACAGTGACTTGCTCATAAGGATTGACTGGCCAATAGTCGTCTGCATCGACCACACCGTCGCCATTGTCATCGTCCTGTCGCTCCCCGACGAAGCCGATTCCATCCTCCATGTAGCGAGCGCGCTTGATGTCACGCGCGACGACCTCGGCGACGGCGCGCAATTCCTGGGTCAGGCGGGTGCTGGCGATGTTTTGGCCGTTCGCTTGCATGATGCTGACCATCAGCGCGATGGCTGATCCGGTAACGATCAAAGCGATGGCGACCGAGATCAGCAGCTCGATCAGGGTGAAGCCGGAGTTGCGGGACAGGTTATTCATGGTCAGCACGCCGGATAGCCAGTGATAATGCCCGCGCCGGCGGGGCGGCAGATCCGCGCGTGGCCGAGTGGACTCACGTTCACGCGAAGCTGGAAATCCCCCGATTGCGATTGGAGCAGGATTGGCTGTACAGCCAACATGCTCACCAGTGTTCCGAGCTTCGGATCAAACCGGAACCAGGTATCGGCGCCGGCCGGCCGACTGACCCCGCGATAGCTTGCCGCGGACAACGCTCGCAAACCGCAGGCGGCAGGCACGGAGCAGTCGCAGAAGTCGGCATTCGGAATCGGATCCCCTGCTGCGGGCGGATCGGCGGCCGGGTTGGCGCCCACGCACCAATACGTACCCGTAAGCATCACCGACATGCCCACCTGCTTGTTTTCCCTCACGGCTGCCTGCCGAGCTTCGGCCAGCAACGCGACGATATCGTCGGCGGCACCACGCAGGCGGGCCTTCTCGAAATACACGGTAAAGCTCGGGATCGCGAGGGCCACCAGAATGGCGACGATCGCGATGACGATGATCAGCTCGATCATGGTCATGCCCGTGTGACGATTCTTGAACATGGAATCCTCCCGTTGCAGGCAAGCTAGCGATGCCCTGATCGCGCTTCAATCGTATTGCGACGGGCGGCAAAGCCCAAACGACAGATGGCGGCCACAGGTCGGGGCGGCGCCCACGCGCCGCTGCTACGATCGCGGCCAGACTGAAGGGAGACCGGACATGCGGCAGAGACTCGGCTTCACCCTGATCGAATTGCTGATCGTGGTGGCGATCATCGCCATCATCGCGGCGATTGCCATACCGAGCTACACGGACTACGTACGCAAGGGCCGACGCGCCGACGCGCTACGCGGCCTGCAGGAGATTCGGATGGCGCAGGAGAGGTATCGCGCTGACAGGCCTCGATACGGCACTCTGGCCGAAATCGGCAACCCGGTGGCCGCAAACCCCTACTACGCATTCGTGGTGGCCACGGTCGATCCGCCGGCAGTGCCCACATTTACCGTCACCGCAACCGCACAGGGGACCCAAGCGCAAGACCGACAGGGAGCCGTTTCCTGCGGCAGCCTGACCATCGACCAAGCAGGTACGAAGGGGCCGGCCGGGCACGAAGCTTGCTGGCGCAACTGAGGTTTTCCCTCACCCCACCACCCGATAACAAGGCTGGTAGCCCGAGCCGCCAGGGAGCTTCATGCGTTGCTGTGCGACGAAGGCGGCGAGCAGGCGGTCGAGGGCGGTCATGATTTCGGGTTCACCGTGGATCTCGAAGGGGCCGTGCTGCTCGATCGCCTGAATGCCCTCTTCCTTGACGTTGCCGGCGACGATGCCGGAGAAGGCGCGGCGCAACTCGGCGGCGAGCACGTGGGTGTCCTGGTCGCGGTCCAGCTTGAGGCCGGCCATGTTCGCGTGGGTGGGCTTGAACGGCTGCTGCAGGGCGTCGTCGATCTTCAGTGACCAGTTGAAGAAGAACGCATCCTTCTCGGTGATGCGGTTGCGGCGCACCTTCTCGATCCCGGCATTGACGACGGTGGCGACCTCGCCCGGATCGTCGATGATGATGCGGTACTTGGCGGCAGCGGCTTCACCGAGCGCGAGCTTCAGGAACGCGTCGATCTGCTCGAAGTAGCCGGCCGACTCCTTCGGCCCGGTCAGGATCATCGGCAGCGGGATCGCGGCGTTCTCCGGATGCAGCAGGATGCCGAGCAGGTACAGGATCTCCTCGGCCGTGCCGACGCCCCCCGGGAACACCACGATCGCATGCGCGACGCGCACGAAGGCTTCGAGGCGCTTCTCGATGTCGGGCATGATCACCAGGTGGTTGACGATCGGATTCGGCGACTCGGCGGCGATGATGCCGGGCTCGGTGATGCCGATGTAGCGGTTGGTGCGGCGGCGCTGCTTGGCGTGGCCGATGGTGGCCCCCTTCATCGGGCCCTTCATCGCCCCCGGGCCGCAGCCGGTGCAGATGTCGAGGCCGCGCAGGCCGAGCTGGTAGCCGACCTTCTTGGTGTATTCGTATTCGTCGCGCTTGATCGAATGGCCACCCCAGCACACGACCAGGTTCGGATCGAGATGCGGGCGCAGGATGCGGGCATTGCGCAGAATCTCGAACACGGCGTTGGTGATGCCGTTCGATTCCTCCAGATTGAAACGTCCGGACTGGATGTCGCTGGCGACGTAGGCGATGTCGCGCACCACTGCGAACAGCAGTTCGCTGACGCCTCGGATGATCTCGCCCTCGACGAAGGCCTCGCCCGGTGCATTGAGCAGTTCGAGCTTGACGCCGCGATCCTGCTGGTGGACCTGGATGTCGAAGTCCGGATAGCGCTCGAGCAACGCGCGCGGGTCGTCGGAGGTGGAGCCGCTGGAGAGCACCGCGAGCGCGCAGCGACGCATCAACTGGTGCAGCCCGCCGTGGCTGGCGTCGCGCAAGCGGCCGACTTCCTGGCGCGACAGCATGTCCATTCCGCCCATCGGCGAAATGCGGGCATTCAAGGTAACTGGGGACATCTTGGGGTGGTTCCTCTGATCAGGGCGCGACTGCGCCGGATGCCGGGTCAGTCCGACTCGGTCATCAATTCCGCAGGCACGCCGCCTGCAACAAGAAGTGCGTCGAAACCTCGCTCGCACAGCAAGTACGTGGCCGAAGCGCTACGCCGGCCCGAATCACAATAGACGGCGCAGGGCCTGCGCACATCGAGTTGCACCGCCAGCTCGCGCAAGTGCGAGAGCGGCAGGTTGATTGCACCCGGAACGTGGCCGCGTGCAAATTCCTCACGCAGACGCACGTCGATCAGCTGGTGATCACTGCCGACTTCGTCAAGCGTCATCTGCGACAGCACCGGGGCCTTGAGCAGACGCTCGAAGTCCTGGGCGTCGATCTTCATCACCGCGATGTCGGTCAGCGCGCGCACCGTCGCATTGCGCGGGTTGCCAGACAGCAGCGCCTCTTCGCCGAAGCCGCGACCGACCCCGAGGATCGATACCTCCTGCTCATTCATGCCGTCGGCGTCCTGCTGCACCACCTGCACGCGCCCCTCGGTCAGGATGAAGTAGCAATCCCCGCGCTCGCCTTGCTGGATCACCACATCGCCGGCCGCGAACCGCGCCGACTGCATGCACGCGAACAGCTGCGCGATGTTGCCCGGAGGAATGCGGTGGAAGGCATGGTTCTGCAGCAACGCGGTCATCCAGTCCTGCGGTTCGTCTTCGCGGCCGCTGGAACCGTGGTCGGTGACCACCAGCCCGCCGGTCTGCGACCAGGTCAGGATCAGGTCCAGGTGCTCGCGATCGACGATCAACACCTGCGCGGTCCTCAGGCAGGTGGCGGTTACGGCCCGACGCAAGCCCGCGGCCAGTGCGTTGCGTGCCTCCGGCGTATCGCCGCGAACGACGCGCGCCTGCGCACCGTCGAACAACTCGATCTCACCGGAAATCAGGAACGGCACCGTCTGCGCCGACTCGCCCCGGGAGAACAGGATCTGCCCGGGCTGGTAGGTGCCGACGCGCGAATATTTCGCCAGTTCGGCGCGGTCGGTCGGCAGCAACGCGCCGAGCGGAACGAAGTTCTTGAAGAGGCTGATGTTGACCATTCCGCTGGTCGGATCTGGATGTGATGCCGTCGAGGCGGGCACAGAGAATTCCGCAGAAACCGGGTCTGGTCAAGGCGGTGCCCGAAAAAACGGCGGCCCGCACAAGGCGGGCCGCCGCGATTGCTGCACACGCTACGCTTAGAACTCGTAACGGAAACCGACCTGCACCGACCAGCGCGACTGACCCACTTCATCACGCGTGCGCATCGTCGGCACGCGGGTGAACTGGTAGATGTAGCGGCCGTTGGCATCCACACCGGCCATGCGCGCGACCTGCATGAAGCCCGGGAAGCCGACTTCCTCGACCATGCCCCAGTCCTTGTTCAGCAGATTCCCGAAGTTGACGATGTCGAGGAAGATCTCCGACTTGTTGTCACCGAAGAAGCCCGGGAGCTCCTGGGCGATGTGCACGTCGACCTGGTTGACCCACGGCATGTTGGCGCCAAAGCGCTCGACCACCTGGCCACGACGGGAGTTCAGATAATCATTGCTCTCGACGTAGGCCCAGAACGCGGCCTCCTGCTGAGCGGCACTGATGGCACTGCTGCCGGTGCCAACGTCGGTGAACACGACGTCGCCCGGGCCGGTCGGCACGTAGAACAGGTCATTGTTGGTGCTGCGACCGTCACCGTTGGCATCACCCGCGAAGGTGTAGCTGAACGGCAGTCCCGAACGGCTCTCGAAGAACATGCCGAAGGTGGTGTCGAGGTCGCCGAAGAAGTCGTTCTTGTACGACAGGTACGCGCTGAACCGGTCCTTGATCGCGTATGCCGCCTTGCCCGCTACTTCTTCATTGATGTTGAAGATCGGATTGGTGCGGAAGTTGGTCTCGGCCTGCGAACTGGTGCCAGTCTGCACCTCGGTCGCTTCGGTGTAGGTGTAGGCCACCTTGGCGTACCAGTGGTCCTCGATCGGCTTCTCCAGGCTCACTACCGCCTGGCGACCGCTGCCCTTGGTGGTGTTGTCGAGCAGCACGACGTCGCCGAACGCCGGGTTGGCGCCGAAGCGCTGGACCGAGCCGAGGTTGGTGATCTGCGCGCGCGTGGTCGGATTGGTGAAGGTGTTGGCGTTGGTATCACGCCAGTAGTGGTAGCGGCCATCCGGCAACACGCCGCGCGCCGGCCCCATGTTCAGGTGCTCGTAGTAGATCGCCGATTCGACCTCTGTGAACAACACCTCGGCCGATGCAACCAGTCCCCACCACGGCAGTTCGTGATCGAACGCCAAGTTGCCCTTCCACACGGTGGGCTGCTGGAAGTCGGGCGAAAGGATGTCGACGACTTGGCGGCCGGTTGAAGGATTGCACGGCGCCGGGCACAGCGGATGATCCGGATCCCCGGTGAATCCACCCTGGTTGCGCAGCGAAATCTCGAAGAAGTTGAGACCGTTGTTCTGGAACGAGTTCGACAGCCACACGCCCGGAGTCGATCCCTGGAACAAGCCGAAACCGCCGCGAACTTGCGTCGGGCGCTCGCTGTCGAAGGTGTAGTTGAAGCCGACGCGCGGCTGCACCACGGCATTGCCGTCGATGGTGCCGTCGTTGCGCAGGCCGTAGGTGTTGTATACGGATTGGTTGAACTGCGGACGATCGCCGGTGTTCGGGATATCGACGCGCACGCCGTAGTTCACCGACAGGTTGTAGTTGTAAGCCCAGGTGTCCTGCAGGAACAGGCCGAGGTTGTCGAGCGTCCAGTCGGCGGCGCGGGATTCGAGGATGCCGTTGGTCGGCAGGCGCACCGAGTAGGTGGCGAAGTTGCCGGTGGCAAATTCCGCGATGCTGTTGAACGTGTACAGACCGTAGGCGTCGCGCCCAAAGAGGTTGTAGATGTCGTTGCGCTTCCAGTCGGCACCAAACTTGATCGTGTGGTCGCCGGCGTAGTAGTCCGCGGCGAGGTACGCGGTAGTGGTTTCCGGAGTCAGGAAGTTGGCTTGGCGGAACTGCTCGGTACCCAGCGTGACCTGGTCGCCGGACGCAACGCGGATCGCGACCTGGGGTGCGCGCGAGGTGACGATCGGGCTGCCGTCGTACTCGGAATAGGACACCGAAAACTCGGTCGACAGGCTGTCGGTCCAGTCGCTGTACAGATGGCCAACGTAGCTCTCGAAGGTTGCAGCGTTGTAGTACCAGTAGGAGCTGAACGAGTAGTCGCTGGCGCTTAGGCGGCCGGCATTGAGCTGCTCGCCCTCGGTCTTGTTGTAGCGGAACGAGGCACGGTGCGCGTCACTGATGTTCCAGTCGAGCTTGGCCAGGACCTTCTGATCGGTGTTGTCCGCATTGGCACCGCCTGTGCTGCCGACGTCGATGCCATAGCCGCTGGCGATGGTCTCGATCTGGTTGAGTTCATCCTGCGTCACGTCGACGATGACGGTCGCGCCCGATCCGATCGGACCGACGTTCGAGCTCGGGCTGCCGCGCTCGAATTCCTCATAGGCGACGAAGAAGAACAACGTGTCCTGGATGATCGGACCACCGAAGGTCAAGCCGTAGGTGATGTCCTGCTCATACGAGGTGAACTGGGTTTCGCCCTGCACGGCACGGTCGCGGCCAACGGTCTGCTGCGGCGCCACCGGCGTGATGTCGCCGAACCAGTCGCCATCGCGGTACAGTCCGTAGACGGTACCGTGGAACTCGTTGGTGCCGCTCTTGGTAACCGCGTCGATGCTGGCGCCGACGAAGTCGGACTTGGTCACATCGTAGCTGGAAATGGTGATGTTGAACTCGTCGATGGTGTCCATCGAGATGGCATTGTTGAGCGCCGGCGAACCGCTGTCGTTCAGGCCGAATTCGTCATTCGAGGGCACACCGTCGATGTTGATCGCGTTGTAACGACGATTCTGGCCACCGGCCGAGATCGAACCGCCGCGATCCTTGTCGATCTGCACGATGCGCGGATCGAGACGGGCGATGTCCTGGATATTGCGGCTGATCGTGGGCGCGTTCTCGATCTGCTCGCGGTTGAAGTTCGAACCGGAGCCAGTGTTGTCGGCCGAGAAGATCGAGTTCGAGGCACTGCCCACGACTTCGACAGTTTCAAGGTCGGTAGCGCCATCGTCCATGGTCAAATTGACGGTTGAGACTTCGGCCAGCACGAGGTAGACGTCGTCCTTCTTCACCGCTTCGAGACCGGACTTGTTCACCGCCACCGAGTACGGTCCGCCAACGCGCAATCCGCGCGAAACGTAGCGACCGTCGGCATCGGTGGTGACCGACTTGCGAGCGCCGGTCGGCGCGTGGACGATTTCCACCGTCGCGTTGGCGACCGGAGCACCGGCCTCATCGACGATACGACCGGAAACCGCTGCGGACGTGTTCTGGGCAGCTACCGGCATGGCCACGGCCAGACCGAGCAGGATCGCCATGGAGAGCGCACTACGCTTTGTCATATTTGCACCTTGTTTTGACAACGGAAGAAAGCACCACCAACAACCATGCGCGCGATACGACCTGGAGAACCGTGCAACCGGTCTTGCAAACGATCCACCGCGCGACGCGATAAGGGGGTTAACCGAAGTTTAACAGTGCCCGATGACAGTTTTGTAACTTGCTGAACCAAAACAATTTTTCACAGCATTCGGCGCCGTATGCGATTCCGCGCCCGAACTCCGCCGCCGAGCCTTGGGTTCAGCGTGGGGCGCCTGCCAGTAGCGTCAGGCAACGCGTGGCCTCGGCCTCCGGCGTCGGCACCAGCGCGGCGTCTTCCGCGAAGTAGGCGCGGGCGCGCAGCGTGGTGCGCATCGGCCCGGGCGTGAACGCGATAACGCGTACGTCGGCGTTCTCGAGTTCCTGCGACCACTGCGACACCAGCCCCCGCAAGGCGAACTTGGCCACCCCGTACGCATTCCAGAAGGCCTTGCCGACGCGAGCTTCGTCGTCGAGCACGAACACGCAACTGCCTCGCGCGTCTCTCAGCAGCGGCAGGCAGGCCTGCGTCAGCACGAACGGCGCATTGAGATTCACCTGCAGCGAGCGCAGCCAGTCCTCTGCCGGCAGGCCGTCCAGTGGCGTCAAACCCGAAAAGGCCGCGGCAGCATGCAACAGCACATCAAGACGACCGCATTGCTGCCCGATGGTCTCGGCCAACGTGGCGAACTCGGCTGGCGTCGCGCCTTCCAGATTGATCGGATAGATCGCCGGTTCCGGCCCGCCCGCGGCGACGATACGGTCGTAGACGCGCTCGAGCTCGCGCACTCGCCGCCCTGCCAACACCACGGTCGCCCCGGCGGCTGCGGCCTGCATCGCACATTCGGAACCGAAACCGCCCGCGGCGCCGGTGACCAGCACCACTTTGCCGGCGAGCGCGCCGGGTTGCATCACCACGACCTCAAGCCTTGCCGGCGTCGCGCAGCATCTGGGCGAGCTCGCCCTTCGCGTGCAATTCAAGCGTGATGTCGCAACCGCCAATCAACTCGCCATTGATGAACAACTGCGGGAACGTCGGCCAGTTCGAGAATCGCGGCAGATTGGCGCGAATATCCGGATTCTCCAGCACGTTGACGCTTTGGAACTCGGCACCGGCTTCCTTCAGCGCCTGCACCGTGCGGCTGGAGAAGCCGCACATCGGAAACTGCGGCGTGCCCTTCATGAACAGCACCACCGGTGCCGATTCGACGATGCCCTTGATGCGTTCGATGGATTCCATGCTGATTCCCCGGTTGGTGAGCGCGGCATTCTACCGTCACCGGCGGCGCTCACGGCGTGCAGACAGGTCCGGGCTAGAATTGACGCCCGCAAATTTCCGCAACCGATTCCGGAGCACTCCGTGGCCATCGAACTGCCCGCCCTGCCCTATGCCCGTGATGCACTCGCGCCGCATATCTCCGCCGAGACCATCGACTTTCACCACGGCAAGCACCACCAGACCTATGTCACCAATCTGAACAACCAGATCAAGGGCAGCGAATTTGAGGCACTGACCCTCGAGGACATCGTCCGCAAATCATCGGGCGGCATGTTCAACAACGCCGCGCAAGTCTGGAACCACAGCTTCTACTGGAACTGCCTGAAGCCCGGTGGCGGCGGCGAACCCACCGGCAAGCTGGCGGACGCGATCAACGCAGCGTTTGGTTCGTTCGCCCAGTTCAAGGAGCAGTTCACGCAAACCGCGTTGACCACGTTCGGCTCTGGCTGGGCGTGGCTGGTGCAGCGCGCGGATGGCACGCTCGGCCTGGTCAGCACCGCGAACGCAGCGACACCGTTGACCGGAAGCGATCGCGCGTTGTTGACCTGCGACGTCTGGGAGCACGCCTACTACGTCGACTACCGCAATGCCCGTGCGAAGTACGTCGAGGCGTTCTGGAATCTGGTGAACTGGGAGTTCGTGGCCGGCAACATGCAGTGATGTTGTCCACCCCTTCGCTTACGGTGAAAGGGTGGGACTTGCGAGACGGTCAATCGCTGGCGCCACCTGTGCCTCTCGGCCAAGCGCCACACCAACCCGGCGCAGGGCTTCCATCAGGGCCGATGGCGTATCCGCCACGAGAGTGGCGTGCCCGACCTTGCGGCCGTCGCGCGGCGACTTGCCGTAGTCGTGCCAGTGGCCGCCGGGTTCGGCGAGCAGCACGCGCAGGTCCGGCAGCTCTCCGATCCAGTTGAGCATGCAGGCAACGCCGCGTGCAGCGGTGCTGCCAAGCGGCAAGCCGAGCACAGCGCGCAGGTGGTTCTCGAACTGCGATACGACTGCTCCCTCGATGCTCCAGTGGCCGGAATTGTGCACGCGCGGCGCGATTTCGTTCGCGAGCAGTTGTGAAGCGCAGACGAACAGTTCCAGTGCGAACACACCTACATAGTCGAGCGACTCGGCCACGCGCCGCGCTGCCGCTATCGCATTTTCCGCCAGCGCCGCATCCACCGCTGCGGGCGCCAGGCTCGCCGACAACACGCCGTGATCGTGCCAGTTCTCGGTCAGCGGCCAGGTGCGGAACTCGCCGTCGCGGCCACGCACCGCGACCACCGATACTTCCCGATCGAACGGCACGAAGGCTTCGAGGATCAGTCCGCCCCGCTCCGCCTGCGCGCCCAACGCGGCCCAGGCGGCATCGAGATCGGCCACCGTCTTGATGCGAAACTGGCCCTTGCCGTCGTAGCCGAGCCGGCGTGTTTTCAGGATCGCCGGAATGCCCACCCGCTGCGCTGCCTGGTCAAGCTGCGCGCGCGTGTCGACCGCCGCGAATGCCGGCACGCCGATACCGAGTTCGCGGAACAGCGACTTCTCGGCGAGCCGATCCTGGGCCACCGCCAGCGCGCGCGGACTGGGGAATACCGGCACGCGCTCGGCCAGCCACTGCGCGCTCTCCGCAGGCACGTTTTCGAAGTCGAAGGTAACCACATCGACACGGCGGGCGAACTCGGCCAACGCGGTCTCGTCGCGATAGTCGGCGCCGAGCAATGGCACAAACTGCGCCGCGCAGGCGTCGGCGGCGCTGTCCATCACCAGGAAGCGCAGCCCGAGTGGAGCGCCGGCAAGCGCCATCATGCGCGCCAGCTGGCCGCCACCGAGGATGCCGATGGTGGTCATGGATGGCGCGGGTCCGGCTGGCTCAGCACCTGTTCGGTCTGGGCGCGACGAAAGGCCTCCAGCGCTCGTGCGGTCTGGGCGTCGCCATTCGCCAGGATGGCCGCGGCAAAGAGCGCGGCATTGACGGCACCGGCGGCACCGATGGCGAAGGTCGCCACCGGAATGCCCGCCGGCATCTGCACGATCGAGAGCAGCGAATCAACGCCGTTCAGCACCTTCGACTGCACCGGCACGCCGAGCACCGGCAGCGCCGTTTTCGCCGCCAGCATGCCGGGCAAGTGCGCCGCGCCACCCGCACCGGCGATGATCGCCTTGATGCCGCGCGCGGCCGCTTCCTCGGCATAGCGGAACAACAAGTCGGGGGTGCGATGCGCCGAAACCACGCGCACTTCGCAGGGGATGCCGAGACGCTGCAGCGTCTCTTCGCTGTGCTTGAGCGTGTCCCAGTCGGAACGCGAACCCATCACGATGCCCACGACAGGCACGGCGGTCGAAACGGTCATGCGGATCTCCACGAACAGGGCGGCGCGGACCCACCGCGACGGCTGCTATCTTAGCGCCCGCTCCCATGGCGACGTGATGACTGATGGCCCTCGATCCACGATTTCTTTCCATCCTCTGCTGCCCGGTCAGCAAGCGCGCGCTCAAGGCCTTGTCGCGTTCGCGGCTGGCCTTCGTCAATGACGCAATCCGCTCCGGTGCGGTGCTGAACGTGTCCGGCTCGACACTGGATGCGGTACTCGCCGATGCACTGATCAGCGACGACGACAAGGTCATCTATCGGATCGACGACGGCGTGCCGGTGCTGTTGCCGGACGAGGGCATCGGCACCACCCAGTTCGCGGATTTCCCGGCGTGAACATCGAAGCGCCGGCAGCATCGGTGATTGCTGCCGATGTGCGGCGCGCGCTGGCCGAGGATCTGGGTGACGGTGACCTGACGGCGCAACTGCTGCCGCCCGAGCAGCGCTGCGAGGCCGAGATCGTCACCCGCGAGGACATGGTGCTCAGCGGCCGCGACTGGGCCGAGGCCTGCTTCCGCGCGCTCGATCCCGGGGTGCTGATCGAGTGGCGCTGCCGCGACGGTGAGAGCATCGCCGGCGGTGCGCGCCTATGCCGCATCGAAGGCGCCGCGCGCGGCATCGTCGGCGCCGAGCGCACTGCGCTGAACTTCCTGCAGACGCTGTCCGGCACCGCGACCACGACGCGACGCCACGTCGAAGCGCTGTCCGGTTCGAGCACGCGCGTGCTCGACACCCGCAAGACCCTGCCCGGCTTGCGCCAGGCACAGAAATACGCGGTGCGCTGCGGCGGCGGCACCAACCATCGCATGGGTCTGTTCGATGCGGTGCTGATCAAGGAGAACCACATCACCGCTGCGGGCTCGATCGCTGCGGCGATCACGCGGGCGCGCGCCGTCGCCGGTGAACGCATGATCGAGGTGGAGGTCGAGAATCTCGACGAATTCGACCAGGCACTGGCGGCCGCACCGGACCGCATCATGCTCGACGAACTGAACGATGCCGACGTACGCGAAGCAGTGCGCCGCAATGGCGGACGCGTGCAACTCGAACTCTCGGGTGGCATCGCGCTCGATCGGCTCGCCGAAATCGCCGCACTCGGCGTCGACTTCGTCTCGATCGGCGCACTGACCAAACATCTGCGCGCGATCGATCTGAGCCTGCGCGTGCTGCGCCGCTGGCCGTCGCCGGGATCTGCCTAGATCTTGACGATTCCCGCGGCCCAGAGCCCGGCAATTACCACCGCTGCCCCGAACAGACCGATCAACAGCCACTTGATCTGGCTGCCACCGGCGCCTGCGCTCACGGTCGAGCGGGTCACGGTTGGCGCATCCGATGGGCGCGCAACCTGCTGCATCTCCAGATGCGGCGCGACCAGCATGAAGCGCACGGTATCGAGCCGCAGTTCATCGCCCGGCGCCAGCGTGCCGGTGTGGACGCGCTTGTCGTTGATGAAGGAGCCGTTCGCCGAGCCCATGTCCTCGACCGCAACGCCATCCGGCATCACCTGCAGCTTGGCGTGCTGACGCGAGACTTCGTCGGTCGGGATGCTGATGTCGCATTCGCTGGCACGGCCCACGGTCATGGTGCCATGCAACGCGAAGGTCTTGCCGAAGGTGCTGCCGGAAACGCCGCGCAGCACGAAGCGCGGCAACGCCTGGCGCACGCGGGTGCGGCCATCGTCCTCGGGTTCCTTCCTGGCAGCAGCGGCAGCCGCCTGCATGCGCTCGCTGGC
>Ga0073899_10001028_pt1 | contig 25707 bp, 15 predicted proteins | sample KloWWTmetaKNB5Ph_FD_88975 | JGI IMG/M metagenome (GOLD analysis project Ga0073899, IMG submission 88975) | Active sludge microbial communities from Klosterneuburg, Austria, studying microevolution and ecology of nitrifiers - Klosterneuburg... | ecosystem: Engineered > WWTP > Aerobic digester >... | reverse complement strand
TTTCGGTGCTCATGAGGCCGGACCCAGGCGGGCAAATGCTCTCCGGCGCGACAGCGCCAGGATTGCGCAGACCCCAGGCCGTTGCGAGGGCATGACAGGTGAGGAGACTGACCCCTTCCTCGATATTGCTGAAGCGTTCGGTCGATTGAGCCTTGCCGCTCCATTCGATTTCGCCGGTATTCACATCTACGGCTCTGAGGGCAACCGTGGCTGAATAGACCCGCTGGCTGTGAGGAAAGCCGCTACTCCAATCCAGGGCTTCCCAGGAACCCACCTCGGCATTGCTGAAGACCACCAGCCGAGCGCCGACAAGTTTGGCCATCCGCAGCACATCCGTTTCTAGGTACTGGTAGCCCGTGAGGCTCACTTTCTGGTCGGCCGCCGCCTGCAACACCTTCGTCTGGTCCACGACGAGCACGCCCTTTTTGAGCAACCATGTGCTCGCACTCTGAACCGTGTCCGGGCGTCCGCCCCAGACGACCGCCCTGGTGTAGGGGGAGGGGAGTTTGGAGTGAAAGCCATCCGTCGTCGGGGTTTCGATGAACGCGTAGCCGTGGCAACCCGTTGTTGCCAAAAAGAGGAGTGACAGGCAGATGAACAGATTCGCCGGTTTCATGGGTCTCTTCGGAAGAGCATGTGCTGCGAACACGTCGGGAGCCTAATCAAGAGACCGTTTGGACGAGGGTAGTATACATGAACAATTCTACCTACGTCTGCTCTATTCGTCGAGCGGGCTCCGTTCTCGAAGCAGGGCGGGGTCCGCTACCCGTACCTACTTATGCGAATGGCATAGGGTTCCATCGGCGAACCGGTCGAGGTGCTAGAGCGGTTGGGGTGAATGCCGAGGCAGGCGGCAGGGATGCGGATCGTGCCTGGAAAGGCGGCGGTTCTGTTCACGGCTGACAGAACCGCCGCGGTCTCACAGGATCTCGACCTGCGGAAAGGCGTTTTGCTCGCCTGTCTTCTGGGGCCGATCAGCCATGATCATGAGCTGGATGGCAATCAACGGGAGAAGCGCGTAACCGATCAGGATCAACGGGAACTCAATCATGGTGAAAACTCCTTTGTTATGCGGAGCCTCCAGTGCAATCTCGATACCGTGTCATGATCTAGCCTTAACGCATTGATTCTTATAGCCACCCAAGCGCGTAGCCCAAAAACCAAGGTGATCTCTAGCAAGAATTGATGTAGAGAACTGTGCAATGAGAACATTTTTCGCTGAGCCGGAAGGCCTAAGGGTAGCTGTACAAAAGATAGACGCCGGTCTGGCAAGCGCCTCTAATTCGGATAGAAATCAACGTGCAAGTTCATGTCGAAACGGGGGGGCGAAAGCGGGCCCTGCCGGAAGTCCCTGCGCGCAAGGCGTGAGGTACAGGTAGAACAGGAGGGTGAGAGCTGCACGACTTGGAGTGAGCGCGAAAGAATAGGCGACCGCGTGAGCGAGTGGGTGACTGAGCAGTGCAAGTTGAAGTGGGATGGAATGGTGCCCCCGACACGAATTGAACGTGCGACCCGCGGTTTAGGAAACCGCTGCTCTATCCAACTGAGCTACGGGGGCGTTCGAGATTTTTCAGTACCTTACACCACTGCTTCCGGCGTCTCAAGCGCCGAATGGGCCTGACCGTGACAAAAACGTGACAGCCGCCCGGTTCCCCGCCGATTGAGCACCTCGATCCCCCGGCGCAGCGACTCCGTGCAATGGTGCGCGTAGCGTTGCGTCATCTTCGGGTCCTGATGCCCCACCAACCGTTGGACCGTGTAGGGATCGACGCCGTCCTGGCAGAGCCGGGTCGCGAACGTGTGCCGCAGGTCATGGAAGCGGCAGTTCTCGAGGCTGGCCCTGGTGAGCGCCCGGCGAAAGGCCCGATTCACGGTGCCGAGGGTCCGGTGACCGCCCTTGCGATTGGCGAAGACCACGAGGCTCGCGTTTCCTGAGCGGCCCTGGCGCTGGCGCAGCACGTTCATCGCCCGGTTACTCAAGGGAATGGTCCGCGGGAGCCCGTTCTTGGTCGTCGCGGCTTCCACGGTGAGCGTCCCCTGGTTCAGATCGACGTGCGGCCACTGGAGGGTCAGGATCTCGCCCAACCGGAGTCCCGTCTCCACCGCGAATGCGACGAACTCACGGAGCCAGGCCGGACAGGCTGCGAGCAACCGCCGTTCTTCCTCGTCCCGCAACCATCGATCCCGTCCCTTCGGTTCCTTTTCCCGAGTCACCATCGTGAAGGGATTGCGACTGGCCCATTGCCACTCTTTCATCGCGAGATTGAAGGCGTGGCGCGCCATCCCCAATTCCCGATTCACTGTGGCACCACTCGCCCCCGCCTGCCGGCGGGCCGTCTTGTAGGCGGCGATCGCGGCCGGTGTCACATCAACCAAGAGCAGGTGTCCGAACGCCTTGACCAGATGGGTCTTGAGGCTCCGGTCCCGCCGATGGGCGCGTGGTTTCTTGTTGAGCGCGCTGTGTTCCACGTAGTACTTCTCCAACAGCTCCGCCATGGTCTTGTGGTGCTCGGGCAGTTCCGGAAAATAGGCGCCGGTCTCGATCTCCGTCCGGACCTTCGCGTAGATCCGCTCGGCCAGCTTCTCGTTCGCGGTGCCGGTGCTGAGCCGGTACCGTTTGCCCTTGTGTGAAAACGACATCCACCAATGTTCACTATCTTTTCGTTGGAAGATCCCCATCGCTGTTTCTCCTTTCGTTGCGATGCAGGTCTCCCGGACGGCCCGAGTGTAGCGGAACCGCTCGGGCCGAGACAACCGGAGAGTCCTGCGATCGTGCTGGTACGTGATGCTGTGCCTGTCTCGTGGGACTACGCCTGAATAAGCCGTTTCACCCGTGCCAGCACCGCCGGAACATCGGGGTGATGGCCGGAGCGCCTGGGATTGGGCCGGGATGAGCGGGCCTGCTCCCGCACCAGACAGCCCTCCATGAAGGACGCGAGGTCCTCGCGCCGGAAGCGGAGGGCGCCCTGGATCTTCAAGGTGGGGATCGCCTGGCGCGAAGCCCACCCGTAGACCGTCTTGGGATGGACGCGAAGCCAGGCGGCCACGTCTTGCACAGTCAGGAGCGCACGGGGATCAGATGCGGATGATTCTTCAGACATGCTCTCTCTCCTTTGGTCTCGCGGGGCGCCGATGCGCCTCCAGCTGGTTACAGTCTCGGTTCATGATGGCTCGTGTCCCCGGCACCTGATGGGACGCCGTGAGAGGCTTGAGCGGTGCATTCTCCGGTGGGAGTGGGGAGCCCGAGCAATGCCGTCAGGGTCTGTTCGAGCAGCGAGGCCAAGTGAGACGCCGTGAGAAAGTCGTAGGGCACGGAATGGGTCGGGCCATACCCGTTGCATCCGTGGATGGCCCAGCGCAGGTGGTCTGGATCAGTGGCCGCCCAGAAATAGATGGCCAGCGCCTGTTCGTCGAGACGTATGGCGATGTGCGAGGGATCCGCATCCAATTCGGTGAGCACCGACGCGGGGACCCCCTCTTGCCACAGCACGTGGGCCACATGCCGCAGCATCGGGCCGATGACGGTGTCTACAATGACCTGAAACCGTTGCCTCGCGAGGGTTGGTGAGGTCACACGTCTTCCGTGGGCACGGGCCTCACGGAGGCGGACACGGAGTGAATCGAACGGGGGATAGGTGGTCATGGCAGTCTCTCCTGGCTAGAGGGTTCAGAAGGCCGGTTGGGATGGCTCGCGACCGCAGCGTCCCGAGCGGTTTGGCGTCATGCGCAAACGGAACGGGGTAGCGCGGTCAGGGCAGCACCGCGAGTTCCTCAATCCGGATGGCGAGGATCGCATGCTCTGTGGGTGATTTGGCTCCGGCGCGGTAGAGATAGTCCATCGAGCCCAGGATCCTGAGGCGGGTTCCGGCTTCCAGCGTCGCCATCCGTTCTGCAAGGGAGCCTAAGGCCCAGGCATGGACCACATAGGTCTGTCGTTCCAGCGTGCCCCACGTGCTCGGTTGCCGTTTCCCTTCGATCGCGATCAGCGCGATGGCCACCAATTCGCCCGTCATTCCCGCCAGCAGGTCCGGGGGGTGCAGACAGAGGCCCGTGACGGACACGGCATTGAGATCGGGAAGGGATGGGGACTGGCTCGGGTCACGATGCAGATGTGGATTCATAACAACCTCCTGTGACGGGTTCATGTTAGGCAGTGAACGACGGGTGGCCCGTCCGGAGAGGGAGGAGAGCGTTATCGTGCGACGTCGGTTGCGGAACGCGACAAGAACCGAAGGAGGTCCTGCAATCGGATGGCGGCCACATCCAGTGCACCGGGCAGTCCGTCCGGTCCGGCAGTCACATCGATGCGGGCGAGCAGTTCCCGTGTCCGCACGTTGAAACAGGACAGGGTGATGTTGGAACGGGTGGCGTCTCGCTGTCCGGCCAGCACGAGCAGAACGGTCGCCGCTCGCCAATGGCCCGGACCGGCCGCATGGTTGTCTTCGACGATGGCTTGGAGATTTTGTTCGATCTCTCGGCGTACGAGGACCTGCTGCTCCTCGGCGGCTACTACGGGCAGGTTCTGCTGGAGGAGCAGTCGCTCGATCGTGCTGCGCGGATCGGGGAGCTTCGGAGGCAGCGGATCCATCGTGAGCTTGAACACCAGCGAGTGCGGCCACCGGCTGCGGGGCGCCATCACGGGCACCTCCAGCCGGACAGCGGCTTCCAATTGCCCGGCAGCGATCTCCAGGGGCCATCGATGTAACAGACGATCCCGATGCCAGGCCGCGAGTTCGATCCGGCCATGAGCTACAGCCGCAAAAGCAATGTGGTCTTGGCGTAACGCAGTGGCCAGGTGGCTTAGGCGGATGAGGACTCGTCCGTCTTCGTTAACGGGGTAGGTGACGAGGATCTCCCGCTCCCCACGCCAAGACACCGTCACGCGTCCCTCTGCGAGAGGACGGGAATCCGGTTCCAGCTTGTGTTCGACAATCCTGTCGACCGCCGTCAGCTGTCGGTTCGAGCGGGCGATCATGAGGGCCATCAGGCAGCCGGTCCAAGTGATGTCGAGCCACTCCTGATGCCGTTCAAGCTGACGGTCGGGACTCACAATGGTCGCGAGGACATTCAATCCCCATCCCCAGATTGATGAGGGACAGGCGAACAATCCGACGGGAAGCGTCAACGGATTGAGGTAATAGGTATGCTGCTCTTCCTGTTGGGACCGGATCACCTCGACCTGACGCATCAGGGGCTGCGTCACACGCACGGTCCAGCCTTGATGGTCGGGGTGCGGCAGAAGGGTGGCTTCAGGTGTGCCGTGCGACGTGACGCCAGTTTCTTGCCGGACGCTTGAGCCCGGGATAATTCGGTCTGTGACCGTGACACAAGCGGATTGGACGAGTAGAAGCCCCCACAAGAGCGAAAGACACGAGGCATGGCCAGTCCAGCACCTTGTGCTCAACCGGGATGGATCCTGCGCATCAGTCATATTCAGCCTCACAAGTGGATTGCATGTGAGGAAAGGGGATGGCTCGGCGCTGCCGAACAGGTCCTATCGGTGAGATTGAATGATGACGGGTAGAGAGGGGTGTGGATTGCGATCGAAAATTCGAATGACACGGTCAAGGTGATGGCCGCAGTCCTTCTCTGGATGGGGCGCGGCTCACACGTGAGAGCGATGGTGCAAGAAGCGAGGTGGGTATTGTGTGCACGGGTGGTCGGAGCCTTAGCGGTTGGAACTGCGCTTCCTCACGCTGGCGCGGAGTTTGTCTAACACATCCAACAGGGGAATCTGTTTGTCTATATGTGGGCCGCCTGGACCGGTGGCCGTTTTAAATCCGCGCGCGATCTCCGATGGCGAGCATACAAGGAGTCGCGCTGCCTGCGTGCGAGCAATGTTCTTGAGTGAATCCGGAATGTATTCCTCGCGCTGCATGAGTAAATACTCCAGGAATGAAAGTGTATGCACATAGCGCTGGATGCTCGTGAGCGGGTTGGAGTGCCCCATGATACGGCTGAGCACATGGAACGGATTCGTGTCCCAGGGATGGTGGATGTCGTCATCCAGATGGGGAAGCGAAACGAAGAGTTGACGGAATTGTGCGAGGTACCTTTTCTCAAACAGCGAATGGGCAAAGTTGAAGCCCAGCGTGTTGCTCGGGAGTTGATGGAACGCGGCATACCATACCAGTGGAAACCACGATGCGCCTTGATGACGCAAGGGATGCAAGGACTGTACGTCGAGCCCGGCTCGACTCATCGTCTGGCTGATGCGATCGCCGAGTTCTGATTCTGTGAAGGGGACTCCTTGTTCGTCGACCAGCAAAGGGGCCATTCCATTGAAAGATCCCTCCTCCTCGCGCGAGGCCCGGTAGGCCAAGACGGTCTGGATGTGGCGATCTGGGATGAGCGCCCATAGGGGCACCCGGCGAATCCCTGCGCGGGTCTTGCTTCTCCGGATCGACAGGTGCAGATCTTTTGCTGTGCCGGAAAGGTCGTTGACCAGCAAGCGAGCGAGTTCGCCTCGGCGAGCCATTCCATAGCCGCCAAGAATGATCGCGATCTTGTCGGGCGGGGACACGTCATCAATCAGGGCATCGAACTCATGGGGCGAAATCAGCGGGAATGGATGGATCTCGCTACCGACCCACAATGATTTGTTGCTGAGGTTCACCACGGCCACGCCATGGTTGAAGTGGAGAAATGCAAATAGACGAACGAAATGGGCTCGTTGAGTCTTCAGGGTTTCTCCGGCAAGGTCCGTATCCAACATGCCGCTGACCACCTTCGCCACGTCGTCCTCTGTGGCGAGGTTGAGCACATTGCGAGCCCCCAGGGTTTGAACAAGTCGCGCTTGAATCGTGCAGTAATAGTTCCGCACGGAAATGGATGAAAGTGGGTCCTGTCGAGTGGTGAGGAGGTCTCTGAGCCATTCAAGTTGGAGGCGGAAATTCGACAGCGGTGCCCATTGCGAATATGCCTCCGTTGGTGGCAGCAATGGGAGATCTTGGGCAAATTCTTCAATCCTCTTCGCGAGTATGTTGCGTTCCCCCATGGGTGTGGTCTTACTGATCACGCGCAGCAGCGCATTGACTCGGTGCTGCAATGGCTGCAACTGCGCGCGACATGCGTCAACTGTGGCGTCCTGCTGACGGTGTTGTTCTTCGGTTAGCGGAAGGGTGCTGCTTGCAGGGCTGGCATATGCGACCGAGGGGGCCGGCAACAAGAGTTGCGGAGTTGGCCCAAGCGCGGGCTTTGGTTGCTTGGTTGTTCGAGGTGGATTGAGATTGGGGGGCCGCTTGCCTAAGACGACTTTGTACCATGACTCGGTGGTCGGAGGGCGTGTCACCAGCAAGCGGCTGCGGAGTGCCGTAAAAATGGGTCCCACGGTCGTTACCCTATGAGCGCGACGTGCATCGATGATCTTCCCGAGCAGCGACCCACTTCGTGTCGATTCTTCAACTCTGAGAGCAAGGTCAGCCGAAATCTGATGCGGGCGGAACTTGATGGGATAGCGCTTGAGCCATTCTATAAAGAAGTCCGGGTGAAAGCGGATGTATTCATGGAAGATGTGCGAGCGCGGGTCGTCTAGGACTAAGGGTTCATCAACATGACGCCCCCATAATAAGCGCATCCGGATGTATCGTAGAAGCAAGAGTTGGGCGAGAGGGGGAAGCCAGAATGACTCCGTTAAAAAGCCAGGAGGGGTGTTCTCCTGATTCTGGCCCGAACCTTTTTTGTAGCGTCGTGGCACCCAAGGAATCTGGAGGAATCCCTCTTCAATACACAAATCAGTCACACAGATCCTGGTGAGCGGGGCAATCTGATGTGAAAAAAGCAGGTCACCCTCCATAATGAGACCAAGCAGTGCAATACAGGCCTCATCGTGGAGGGCGAGCCGGAGACGATCGGCGCCGTCGATACTCGGTTTCGGTAATTCCGTATCAAACACTGTCTTACGGATCTTTTGCCACCATTCGTCCGTGCGTGACCAGAGCCTGACTTCGTCCGGGTGAAACGACGCGGCTAGATCGCGTTTGGTGTCCAACCGTATTCGAGGTATTGGACCGTGGATCAGTTGCAAGTCCTGGAGATGATGCAGCAGGTAGGCGAGGGCATACTCAGGCAGCGTACTTTTGCGTTTGATGTCCTTGCATTTCTCCTGAAGGGTCGAAATGGATTTAGGAGAGAGTTCCACTGGAAGAGAAACCGACGCCGAGCTCTCTACGGTCGATTTCAAATGGCTCAGGATGGCGAAACTCACGCTCATGACTAGGTCGTTAAGAAAATGATGATGGCCCAGAAGAATGGGACGGAGGGTATCCAGAGTGCCGGCGACCATTGACATAAATCGAAATGGAGATAAGCCAATCATTGGAGATGTACTCATCGACGCCATGTGAAGCTGATTGGGGAGATGTCAAGGATCTCAAGCATCGTATCAATTTCTCCGGTTAACACATCGTAAGCGCTATCGAGAGCGCTGACTGAGACTCGCCCCATCCATTCCCGGCCTTGGTGCTGATGGCCCAGGATCGCATGGAGAAGACGAGATGGAAGGCGCTGCCAGAGGTGAGACCGGAAGAAGTGCCGGTTGCCGTTTAATGGCACCCGATAGCGGTTGCCGAGGCCAATGTCTTCAAGATGCTGACGGATGGTTTTCGGGGTCAGTAGTCGAATCCGGAAATCAGGAAGGAATAGGAAAAAAATGGGCCATTCTTCCTGCGCGAGATCGTCATAACGATGTATTCGCCGCATGGCTAAGTAGACAATAAACATCTGTCTTGCCCGGAGCACTTGGGTGATAAGCGACTTGGCAACGGGGCTTAGCGGAATAAAGCGACTGTCATCGTAGCGTTGATTGGCTTTGTCCGCGACGAGGACCAAGTCTGTGTCTACGGAGTCGTGCCTGACGTGGTGATCCCGTAAATTGGCATCGCTCACCGGCCTGATGGCGCTCGCGTACCCGAAGGCGAGAAAAGAATAAATCATGAAGTGATTGAAGTACTGGCGGCGGTCTTGGAGGGATGTTGCCGCTGCGAGATCAGCGAGGCAATTGCGATAACCCTGGAAGAATGACGTTACGGTGTCGATGCGTGGCACCGCTTTCGAACCGAACGCGGCAGATGCGGACACGATCTCATCCGGAGGCCGGGGGGCTCCCTCAACTAGCGTGCGCAGAACAGTGGTCGCGTCGTCTGCTGGTAGACGACTGGCAGTGAGTTCTTGGAGCAGGGCTCGAGCATATTGCGTGGAAGCGTCCCAGTAATGTTGTGCGAGGTCGGCAAGACGGACTCTGGTGTAAAAGACCGCGGTTCTTAAGAAGTAGGGCACTCGACCGGAAATATAGCATGAAAGGATTTCGTTGAGTGCGGAGCGTCCTTCGTACAGCAGCTTGAAGGCGCGAGACAAAGACCGGAGTGTAACTGATTCGCTCGTTGTGATCTCATCGCGAAGAAAACGGTTGATGTCGGCTACCGATAGCCCTCTTGGTGGATTGTTGCTGCGGAGGAAGAAGAAATCGGCAAACTCTGTTCCCGCGAGGGCAGAATCATGGGTCAGACGATGGTGCAGATAGGGTTCGATCCCTTTCCAGATGAGGGGTGGAAGCGGAATAGTAATGTCTCTGGTTGTCTCCTCGCACCCATCTAGACTGATCAGAAGGTGGTCGCTGTTAAACCCGCACCACTCTAGCGGCCGTACATATCGGAGTGTCCGTGTCGTTCTATCAAGAAACATGCCCTCGGGAGGTATGCCCTTGTTAGTTCTGAGCAGTTTGAGTCCCAATGCGCTTTCAGGATTGAGTCCGGTGTGTTTGACGAGCCAGGCAACGGCGGCTTCAGGTTGCCCACACTGGACGAGATGCCAGAGTTGCGCATCGATCGACAGTGTGGGACAAGACCGTTCCCACCAATACGCAATGCTCGAGTGGATCCGAGCGTCTCTTGCGAGGGCCCGATGATGAATCCAAGTCAAGAGGTCAGTGACGGGAAGGTCTGCTTCTGGGGCTGTGGCGGAAAGTTTGGAATGTTCCTCAGCGGACTCACCCTCCTGCAGGGCTGAGGTTCTAGTGGATTCATGCGAATGATGGAAGGTTTTTGTGCCATCGGTTGACTCCTCGTCATCATCGTTGAACTTCTTGTTTGATGGCTCGGGAAGGTCCCCGCACATTACCTCATCGTCGGCAACTCGGGTGCTGAGACGGGCATCTACGGGTGTCAGCAGCTGGTTTCCAAACGCTAGTCGCACTGTTCGGGCAAAATGGTCAACCGTGGCCTCGACCGGGGATGTGCCATGTGTTTTGCCACGACCCCTACTCTGAAAATTAGCGACCGCGGCGGCGATGTAGGGACTGCCATGCGCAGGTACAAACTGGTGTGCTGGGGCGATGGCCATCGGAACAAATTGGAGGAATCTTCCCAGGTGTAGGGAAAGGTCGTATTTGCGAGATCTGTTTATAGTCGTGTCTTCACGAGGCGTGGCCAAGATTCGGTCATGACAGAAAGGACCAAAATATTGGAAGGCTTCATTCTTCGGGCAGGCCAGTAGAAAATGGTAAACGGGGTGCTGTCGACGCGTGATAGGAGTAGGACGTTGACCGGAGCGGAGGATTGCTCGGATCAGCAAACGGCTCATTACGATTAATATTCGAGCTTCCGAGGCAGGCATATTGCGATCCCGGCAGAATCGCATCAGAAGGAACGCGAGAGGTTTCTTCAATTGCTGGAGGGGGGCCTTCACTTTAGGAATTCGAGGCGGTTTCGGTGGCGCTTCCATGAAATCAAGAAGGAACTCAAAGGCTGCCTGGCATGCTGGACGTAGCGAGCTGGGGAGGTGTGGAAGGTAGGTCAGGAGATGGCTCGCGTCGTGCTTGGTCAGGCCAAGGGGTTGGTAAGAGATTCGGAGTTCCTGGAGACGGCTGATCAGCCCAGCCAAAGACTCTGATGCTTTCACGTGGTTGTGCATGGTTCGTCCGCCGTGACGGGCTTGCCGCGGCCAGCGCGAGTGGTCGAAGCAGAAACTTGCATCACTTCATAGATCTTGGAGAGCGTCAATGACTTGAAGATCAATGGCGCCAAGCCGACGGATACCAAAACGTTGACCAAACGGCGTCGCACCTCCGGTCTGAGAAAAGAGGGGTCTTCCCTCAAGCTTTCAAAGGCACGGCGAAACGAGCGCAGAATGGCTTGATCCCAGGGCCCGTTTGTGGACGATTTCGCGACCAGGAAAGGTACGTTCCTGTAGCCGTGTGCTTGAAGTTCAGCGAGGCGGCGAACGGAATCAACGTACAGGTATTTGTTTGGGCCAAGCTCTAGACACCGCAATGGCCGGCCCTTGAGGTCCTCCTGTAGAAGCTCTTCATCGAAGTATTCCGAAGGTAAGACCAAATCCCTAGTCCCCAAGCCGATGGATGGCGCGACGTTTGGCGTAATCTCTTTGGAAAGACCACGAGGCTTTAACGTAGGAGTGGTAGCGATGATACTTGCTAGGAATTCGGCCATAGGGTGAACGAACAAGTTAGCTTCTGAAAGCTTTAGCCTGCGCTGACTGACTCGTATCGGCTCTTTATCCGGTTTAATTGAGATGGGGCAGGCAATGGGATGTTCCGCAGATGGGTCCCAAATGAACCCGATGATCTGCTCAAAGTAGACCCGGAGCTCCTCGCTCACCGCCCTTTCGATCAAAAGGGTTTTCAATCCATCCCCGGTGGGGGGATAAATCTGCTGCCCTTCGCGTTCGCGGGTCGTCTTGTGTGAACTGAGCTGCATGAAATCCTTGGCCAATGGTCCGTTTACATTTCTGGCAATATCGTACGTTCATGGTATCGCTGAATATTTGCAAGATGTTGATATTCATGGTGAATTCACATGCCTTCATCTTCTCTCACCTGCATGATGTGAGATAACTGATGCTGAGGTTGCCGCTAGGGTAACCCTGACGGCTTAAGGAGTGACCTGGTTTGGCCGAGAGTATGACGGCGCTTGGAATGGCAAGGTTGGGTAGGTGATGAAGAAGAAGGAGCTAATTCTTAAGGAACTCGACCATCTAATCGAGACCGCCTATTTCAAAACGAAACCGCTCCAGAGAAAGTTTCTACAGCATTTTTCCGCCGTATATAGGACATCCGATGAGATCGTTACAGTAAGGAACCAAGATTTAGTTGCGATCTATGAGAACGAAACACCTGAAATCAAAAATGATGGGAACAAATTCCTCAGCAAAAAGAATGCGGTGTCCAAGCACATTGGTAAGCTTCGGGAGAATCTGAAGGAGTTCTATCAAGGACCTGGCAAAGCAAGGCAGCATGTAATTTCTATTCCCAAAAACGAACATGGAAATTACTCCCTTGATGTTCTGAGTCGTCAGAGCAAGAAGGGTATCAGAGAAGGGCCTCCGAAGGCGGTACAAGGCAACGTTCTTGTTCTATCGGATGCCAACAATACAGGTTCTGTTCTTCGCCCACAGTCTGTTACCGAGATCATCCTTCTTGTTCTCAAAGGCGTGGATAGAAAGCGTTTGGTCCAGATTCAGAGGGCAGCGGCAGGAATAATGTGGGGTGTGTTGTTGGTTGGGCTAGCCGTCCTCATCGTCTTGCTGATAGGTATTCCATACTGGCCAGCCATGCCATTGATGGGTCTCTCCCTGGCGGGATTGCTGATGATCTGTACCTGTATAGCCGTTCTTGCAAGGCCAATAACTCGATTGTCGGACATGCCTTTCCGTCGATGGTGGGGAGATACATTCTGCATGTATCGGCGAGAAGCATTGGTTTTGGCTCGGTATTCGGGGCGCTGTATGGTGGACGGATGCTATGGGCACTTGTCGGTTGTTCAGGAGGGGCATGAGCGAACCGATTTATTTTATCCGCTGCCCAGGCGCTGGATTATCGTCTGCAAGAACGTTCCGACGGAGCATCCTCGCATGCCTTTTGATTTCACGGCACTCGATCGGGCTCAGGCTCCAAACGGTTCTTCCGAACGCGAATTAGCCCGCAGGGCGTGATTCTTCCCTAGTTTCTCCTGCAGCTCTCCTGAATAAACGACTCGAGCCCACGAAGTCCCAGTAGTAAAGGGGCTTATTGGGAGGATACTGCCTCCTGGCTGAAGATGATTTTCCAGCGGGAAACGGGTATTCTTCCGCCAACTAATAGCCTTCCAGATAGGTCATCTTATCCATAACGCAAAGCTTGAATGAATAACGACTTTTTCTCGAAGCCGATCCTGAACTCTCCCTACGCGATTTCCTCTCGTCATTGGGAGCTTGATGAAGGCGGCCAGCCAACGCAGAAGATTATCGAATCTCGCCGGCCTGCCGAATTCATCACGCCGATTCCAAAGCCCAAGAAACGAAAATCCTCAGAGAAACGAGCTACCGTCAAGAGGTGTTTAAATGGGGTTCAGGCGGCGGTCCTCCCCGGTTGATGGCTCACGTCGCCCGTCACGCTTTCTGACTTCATCATCACCCATCCTTGAACGTCAGGCCGGAGGTGACCAGCGGCAGCAGCTCCGGCGCGTTCAGCTTCCTCCACGACGTCTCGGCGATCCGGAGCATCTTCCAGATGATGGCCTTGGCTCCCTCCACGCGCTTGTAGCGGCGGGACGCGTTCGTGCGGAGACGCACCGAGGCGAAAGGGGATTCCACGATGTTCGTCGTCCGTAGATGGCGCCAGTGCTCCTGTGGGAACGAGTAGAACGTGACCATACGGTCCCAGTCCCGCAGCAGCGTGTCGACGGCTTTCCCCTCCGTCCGCCGGTTGTTCAACGTCAATTAGATTTGACCCCTTCAAATCTAATTGACGTTGAACACACGAGCAAGGAATTGCGGACCGCACAGATCGCCATCTGGCACTACCACCCCATCAACAGCCGGTTGGCCATCCTGGGCTATGCCGACGAATATGGGTGTAAAGGGCCGCCCGGCGGTTCGGCTTGGATCGCAAAACGGTGAGAATTTGGCATCGCCGCTGGTTGGCCAGTGGGCCGGCGGGGTTGGTGCCACGACATCCGCGCACACGACGCCGGCGCATTTCTGACGAGGCGGTGCGCTTGATCGAACAGGCGTGCCGCGAGCTGCACTTTGGCGCTATGCGAACCCGGTTCTAGCTGGACCGAGTGCATCACATCCGCGTGGCGGCCGCGACGGTCCGTGAGTCTGCCGGGACTTCGGCTATCCGCCGATTCGGCGCACTGGGCCGCGACACCCTCGGCCGCCACTCCTCTTTAGCAAGGAGCAGCCGGTGACTGTGTGCAGGTCGATTCAAGGAAGTGAAGGTCGTTGGCCAGAAATGTTTCCAATACACGTCGCTTGATGACTGCACGCGCTATCGCCTCTTGCGCCTCTATCCGCGCAAGTACCACGGTACGACACGCCCTCCCATTTCCCATTCGCAAAGTTCAGGTCGACAACGGGACCGAATTCCCGCTCGCCTTTGCCCTGGCGGTACAGGAGGCCGGGATCCGCCTGCGACACATCAAGCCGCGGTGGCCTGAACAGAACGGGAAGGTGGAACGGAGTCATCGCATCGACGAGGAAGAATTTGGAGTTGCTCGACGTTTGACGAGTTCACATCCTCGGCCCAGGCGCTGCGCCCCTGGGAACATCGGTACAACCACGACCGTTTCTCCATGGCCCTGCAAGTCCTGACGCCCGCGGATAAATTGGCAACGTTTTTCTCGCCACCGGCACCATCATCACCACCCACGCCATGTACAGACACCGGGGCCGCTGCTTGACAAATCATTGCACACAAAGAATTCCAGTGTGTCTGTCCCCCAGCATCTACTTTTGATCCCCGTGCTCACCTCATTTCTCTGGTGACGACTTCAGATGGAGTTGGCCTCGGCTGGTGTCGAGGGTGATCTGATACGCACCGAGAAAGCTCAATCCCAAGAGCCCATCAACCGTAAATGGAAGATCGGGAAGGTCGTGAATCAAGACCTGGCTATTCCGGATCTCTGCCCCGCCGATCCGAATCGAGTCAAGAATTACCGCATCCGCCCTGACTGAGCCACTTGCGGTGTGGAGCAAGACGTGAGTCGTGTGGGCTGTCGAGTAAAGGCCGAGATCCAAGGCGAGTCGTTGCGAGATGATCGTCTGGGACGCACCGGTGTCGACGATGAGCCGTGCTTGTTTGGAGCCGTTCAAGGTGGCCGACACGACGAGAATATTACCCAGGCGTTCGACCGGGACGGCGGTAGTCAGTGGACCACCGAGTACAGGTGCCGTGGGGAGGGAGTCTCCGGTATCCTGGCCAGACCCCGATGTCGAAGGTGCACTGGCAGGGGCTGAAGGTGCTGTTGAGGTCTTGAGGGAAGAAAAGTCCAAGGCGTGACAGGCCAGAAGTTGACGGGGACTGTCTGTGAACACCGTCTTCCCATGGGCATCCACGCACTCAAAGAGGGTGCCGGTCGCAAAGGTATCCGGCACTACGAGCAGTATCAGCGTCGAGAGTGTGAGGAATTTCGCCTGTGCCACTTGCGATGTGGGGAGGGCACAGGCTGGAATTTGATTAGACCGCCAGGTCATGAATGTCCTGGCCCACGGCAGGAGTGGTTGTATTCGAGAGCCACGCGACCAGGTTGTGATCACCCAACAGTCGGCTGACCACGGCAGTTCGGGTAGTCACCCGAGTTTTCTTCATCAACCGTTTCAGATGATCCTTCACCGTGTGCTCGCTGATCCTCAGTTTGTTCGCAATTTCTTTGTTCGTAAAGCCTTCCAAGAGGTAACGCGTGACAGATTTCTCTCGTGGGGTCAGGTGGATCGGGGTTGGTGGGGGCGGGTGCGGAGCGAGCGCTTGATACGTTGGCTGAGCCGGCTCAATCAGGAGCAGGAGTTGTCCGTCACCTTCATTGAGTGGCGCAGGGACGCCAAATGCACGGAGGAGAATCGGACGAGAGGTGGAGAAGGTTACGCGTGAGAGGCGCAATCCCTCCCAGGCTGCTGGCTCGGGAGACGCTGGCAGCGTCTGCATCACTTCCTGGCAGAATGATCGAATTGCGGGAGGCAGGTCAGTAGATGGCATTGGACGAAGGGTGAACTCCTGAAGCAATACGCGAGCTTCCGGATTGAGGTACAGCAGTTGAAAGGAGGAGGATAGTAGGAGCAGGCCGGCTTGACTGGTGGGATTCAGCTCTTTGATGTCCGCATTCGAAGAACTAGGTTCCTGTGCAACCATCATATGTTCCCTCGCCGTAAATCCAGGTTGCTGTTGTCTGTGCCGGAGGAGACGCATTCGGGCGAGTGTACTGACGGCACGAGCAACGCTCAACCCCACCTACGGTGGCCCTCCCCCTTCTGAGTGAGCAGCTTGTGATCGCTCACGAGCGAGTAGAGCCATGCTGGAATCCGTTGAAGGCATGCTTTCTTTACCCCGAATTGTTGAGCCGACGGGAATCCCCTCCCTCTCCGTTAGCTGATCTTACCCCTGTGAACACATGCCCCCAGATGGGTGTACATCCATCTGGGGTGATTGTGGTTGCGGAACGGCTTTCCGTAACCTCTGTCGCGATGCAGCTTCCGTGTGTATAGGCAACGTTACCCCGCAGCAAGGAGCTTGACATGCGTCTCGATCGTCGTGTTTTGCCAGCTCTGACATTCGTCACGGTCTTCATGGCGTCAATCAGCCTCAGCACAATTGCACTTGCGAAAGAGGCAGATACTGAAATGCCTATCGGCGTGCCGGGTGGGGCTGTCCACGCAGATCCATTCACAGGTGTGGCGACGATGAGTATTCCAATCGAAGTTCCGCCTGGTCGGCATGGCGTACAGCCGAACTTGGCGCTGACCTATTCGAGCAGCAATGGGAATGGATGGGTGGGTATGGGTTGGAAGCTGGAGCTGGGTGCGATCGAGCGTCAAACACGCTTTGGAGTGGATTATTCAAAAGATGATTACGTGATCCGATTGGATGCAATGTCAGCTGACCTTGCTCCCGCGCCGCCTCCGGCTCTAAGTGACGAATATCGTGCGAAGGTCGAAGGCGGGTTCTTGCGTGTCAAGCACCTCGCGAATGGAGGATGGGAGCTCACAGATAAGAATGGAACGAAATACTTATTCGGAACCTCATCGATGTCACGGATGTATGACCCCGGGGATTCTACGAGAATTTTCATGTGGGGATTGGAAAGGGTAGAGGACCGAGACGGAAACTACATGACAGTCACCTATCAGACCGATGGCACGACAAATCAGCGCTACCCTGACCATATCGACTATACGGGGAGTGGCACCCTAACGCCGTCTGGTGTGGTTAAGTTCCATCTGGAAACTCGGCCAGATAGAGCCACGTTGATGTATACAAGCAAGTATCCCGTGCGGACGGAGCGACGGCTTAAGAGTGTGACAGTTTGGTCGGATCAGTCCATGTCAAAATTAGTACGGGCTTATCGTTTGGGCTATGATCTTAGCTATGGCTCTGGGGCCTCCATTTTGGTTGGGGTCGAACAATTCGGAAGCGATGCAATTATTGATGGTACTGGGGCGATCATCAATGCGTCCAGCGCATCCAAATTACCGATTGTCAACTTTAGGTACAGACAAGAATCGCAAACGTTCGCGCAAGGTGTCGCGTCATTAAGCGGCTGGTGCTCGGGTGGTTCCCAGTTCAACGCCAGTGACTTCAATGGGGATGGCAAACAAGATCTGTGGTGCCGAAACACAAGCAATGGGTTTTCTATCGCCATTTCCGATGGGGTAGGGACACTCACTGCCGGGAGTAATGTTTTTAGTGGGTGCTCAGTTCAAAGAGTTGGCGACTTCAATGGTGACGGGAAGATGGATCTTGGATGTGTGAGCTGGTATGAACAACCTCGGAATTGTGGTCCAATAGGCGGGCTCACATGTGAGCCATTAATAAACTGGCGAGCTTCAATTGCGACTGCTACCGATGGATTAGGAACTTTCTCTAATCCATCGAACTGGCTGGATCCAATTTGTGGGGCTCTTCCCTCATATACTCCTGCACTGGGTATAGGAGATTTTAATGGCGATGGCAAGCAAGACCTCTGGTGTCAAATTCGAGGTGGGACCTTTGCGCAAGTAATGGTAGCTCTTTCTACAGGCGCAGCATTCCAGACATCTAGTAATTGGATATCGAATTGGTGTATCGGCAGCACGCCCTTTGGGGTTGGAGATGTCAATGGCGACGGCAAAACGGACGTGTGGTGCCATGGCGGGGGCAATACCTCGGTCGCTCTTTCGAATGGAACCAATTCGTTCACTGGCGGCAATGTGTGGTTGAGTAATTGGTGTGGGGATGGTCTGCCCTTCGGGCTCGCAGATTTTAATGGCGATGGGCTCACCGACATTTAGTGCCATAGTGGAGGCAATACATCGGTTGCTTTGTCCAACGGCACGAATGCCTTTGTCGATGGCGGCGTCTGGCGGAGCGGTTGGTGCAGCAACGGAGTTCCCTCCGGCGGCAGTGATTTTAATGGCGATGGCAAAGACGATCTGTGGTGTTATACCTCCGGTGGTACGATACAAATTGCCTTGTCTAGCAGCGTCGTTGTTCCTGATGTCCCCTCATGGCTAGGCATTTGGTGTGCAACGGGGATTTTCGGCGTAGGAGATTTTACTGGTGACGGAAAACATGACCTGTTCTGTCAGGAGAGCGGGCAGGTGTCCATCGCACGGTCTGGGTCTTACCCCGGTGCTGTCGATTTGCTGGTGATAGTTTCGAACGGACTGACCGGTACTAGCACCCTTTCCTACACTCCCTCGACACAGTACAGTAATACGCAGTTGCCCTATCCGTTTCAAACAGTCTCTTCGATTACCACCTGTGACAATTGGGTGAGTGCGACGGAAACGTGTGCAGGTTTATCGGCCACGACGAACTATACATATGCCGGTGGATATCATCATCCCGCGGAGCGAGACTTCCGCGGCTTTAACTATGCCAAAGTGACCGGCCCCGTCGGGCCGGCAGGCGAGCAAGCCATCACGGAGACCTGGTTTCATCAAGGCAACGATGTCGCCGTGGGGGCGAACAATCCCGCGGCGCCGAATGGCTACACCAAAGGCCTGCCCTATCGCAGTAAGGTCACCGATGCGACTGGCAAGGTCTACAGCGAGACCACCACCACCTATGTCGCCGATGCGGACGGCGTCGCGCCCTTCTTTACCCCCGTGGCGCAAGTGGATACGTCCATTGATAACGGGGCCAAACAAACCCGTGTGGTTTTTCCAATCACTTCCGGGTATGCCCCCGCCTACGACGATTATGGCAATGTGATGATGGAATATCACCATGGTGACCTTGCAACGACGAGTGACGACCGCTCGATCTATCGCGTCTTTGGGGTGAATACCACTGACTGGATTGTGGGGCTTCAGACTCGCGAGTCTGTCTATACCGGCATTGGGACGGCTTCGGTGAACATGGTTGCTCAGACCGATCTCTATTACGACGGCACGACGAGCTGTGCCACCGCGTCGGTGAATCAAGTGCCGACCAAAGGGCATGTCACCCGGACGGTTCGCTGGCTCAACGGCGGCACCAGTCCCGAGACCAGGATGGCCTACGATGCCTTCGGCAACCTAACCTGCACCCGCGACGCCTTGGGCCAAACCAGCACGGTGACCTACGACGCGAGCAACACCTTCGCCAAAACGGCCACCAATCCACTCGGCCATGTGGCCACCACGGTCTACTACGGCGTCGATGGCGTACTGATGGACAAGGGGCTCTATGGCCAGGTCAAGAGCGTGACCGATCCGAATAATCAAACAACGACCAGCGAATACGACGCCCTCGGACGCAAGAGCAAGACCACGACTCCCGATGGCCTGATCACCACGGCCACCTACAATTACGGCACGGGCTTCACCGTCGGCACCCAGCATGTGTTGACGAGCACGTCCGGGGCTGGACTCGCAACGATACTCACCACCGCCACCTACTTCGATGGCCTCGGCCGGACGATCAAAAAAGAATCGACCGGACCGGATGGCAAGACCGTCGTCACAGAAGTGCAATACGACAGCCGCGGGGCGGTTCGGCAGAAGAGTTCGCCCTATTTCAAGACGCTCGAGTCCGTCACCGGTCGCTGGGCCATCACGAATTACGATGCGCTCGGGCGTGTCGTGCGCATAGATAGACCCGATAGTACCCGTGGCCTGGCCTGCTTCACCGATTGGGTCACCGTTACCATCGATGCCGCCGACCATCGCAAGCGCGAGACCAAGGACGCCTATGGCCGGACCGTTCGTGTAGATGAATATCAAAGCACCGTCAGCACCTGCGATACCACCGTCGGCACCCCCTATGCCACGACGACCTATCAATACGATGTTCAGGGCAATCTGCTGGCGGTGACGGATGCCAAAGGCAACATCTCGACCATGACCTACGATACGTTGGGGCGCAAGACGGCCATGCATGACCCCGACATGGGTAACTGGAGCTATCTCTACGATGCGGCCGGCAACCTGACGAAACAGACGGATGCCAAGGGGCAGGTGCTGTGGTTCCAGTACGATGCGCTCAACCGTCGGGTGCAGAAGGACTTCGCTACGCAAAAGACCTTCGGAGCCGGCGATGTCCGCTACACCTATGACGGGACGACCAATAACCGGAAGGGCCGACTGCAACAGGTGGTCGATGCCTCCGGAACCGTCGCGTTTCAGTATGACAGTGTGGGGCGGATCCTCCAGACCGAGAAGAGCCTGGATGGCACGACCTATACCACACAGAGTACCTATGATGGGCTCGGCCGACTCTTGACCGTGACCTATCCGAGTATCCCTTCGAAGACCATCAGCTATGCCTACAATGGGCCGGTGCTCGACAAAGTCTTTGAGGGCACGACCACCTACATCCGCTACACGAACTACAATGCCTTGGGTCAGGCCGGCACCACGACCTATGGCAACGGCGTCAGCACGACGAAGACCTATGCCAATACAGCTAACGCGGTCTGCACTCAGCAGAACTTCCGACTGTGTACCCTAAAGACGAGTGGCCCGGGATCGGGTGGCGGGAGCGGAAGCACCGGCACTCTCAGCGGCAGTTTCACCGCGACCCCGTCGACGGTGAACCTCTCTACCGAAGGCACGACGGATTGGGCCCATTGGGGCCTGGTGGATGCGGCGAGCTTCGACCATAAGAGTGGCGTGTCCAGCCAGCTGAACACTTACTCTACCCTCGGCGGCGGGACAGCCCTTCGGTATGACGACAATGGCGATGGCTATACCTGGACGGGCGGTACACCGACGGCCAGTGCGACCAATTCGACCACTGGCGTCTATGTCGTCGGACTGAATAAGGGTTTCCAGATTGTCGTACCTGCCGATACTACATCGCGCACCGTGAAACTCTATCTGGGAGGATGGGCGGCACAGGCGAAACTAGAGGCGACGCTCAGCGATAGCAGTGCGGCTGCCTATACTGAAACGTCCTTCAACGATGCGGGCGTGAACGGTACGAACCGGGTGTATACGCTCACCTATCAGGCTGCGTCGGCGAGCCAAACGCTCACGGTAAAGTGGACCGTGACGGGGATGAACGACCCGCAGTGGGGAAACGTTAGCGCTCAAGCCGTCACGTTAGTCATCAACAGCGGGAGTGGTGGAGGCGGTGGAGGAAGCTCGACGACCTACAACGCCCAAGCGGACTTCTCCATCACGCAAGGCCAGCAGGGCTGGTACTACCTCAGTTCCACCGGCGCCCAACTGACCTGGAACGGGAACTTCTGGGCCGGCACCGATGGCTACATCGGTCTCTGGAACGACGGCGGCTATCCGGGCAACAGCACGGACTCGGTCCGTCGCTGGGTGGCCCCGGCGGCCGGCAGCGTCCAGATCACCGGCCAGGCGATTCTCGCCGAAACTTGCGGCGGGGACGGCACCACCGTCACGGTCAAGAAGAACGGCACGGTCCTCTGGACCGAGGCCCTGCCGGTGCACACGGTGGTCCATAGCTTCAGCCTCTCCAATACAGTCGTCGCGAATGATCAGCTCGATTTCGTGACTAACCGGACCGGCACCAGCTTCTGCGACAATACGATCTTTACGCCGACCATTGTCCTGACGACAGGAAGTGGTGGAGGCAGTAGCGGCACGGCCTATCAAGATCTCCGATATGTCTACACGCCGGATGGCAATGTCAGTGACATCTACGACAACCTTGTGGCAGCCGGGGCCGGGGATCAACATCTGAGCTACGACAGTCTGAGTCGGCTGACCTTGGCCAACGGCCCCTATGGAACCAGCGGAACCAATGCATCATTGACCTACACCTACGATGAGTTAGGCAATCTCACGTTTAACACTCAGGTGGGCACCTACACTTATCCCACCAGTGGAGCTTCCAGCGTGAGGCCCCATGCCGTGACCATGGCTGGCAGCAACACCTATAGCTATGATGCCAATGGCAATCTGAGCAGCGGGGCAGGACGGACCCTGACGTACAACCTTGAGAACAAACCACTGACGATCACGAGCGCGGGACAGACGACCACGTTTGTCTATGATGGCGATGGCGGGCGGGTCAAGAAGATCGCGGGAACCACGACCACCCGCTACATTAGCAAGCTCTATGAGTGTGATAACGCCAGTTGCTCACGAATGATCTTTGCAGGGAGCGCGCGTATTGCTACCATCGGCTCCGGTGGGATTGTCTACTACCATCCAGATCATTTGGGCTCATCAAGTGTGATCACCGACAGTGTGGGCGCCAAACTGCAAGCCCTGACTTATTTCCCTTACGGCGCCACACGCACTAACACTCCCTCGGGCACCCCAACCATAGATGTGCCCTATAAATACACAGGGAAGGAGCTCGATAGCAGCACGAGTCTCTACTACTATGAGGCGCGGTATTATGATCCTACACTAGGGCGCTTTCTGAGTTCAGATACGATTGTGCCGAGTCCTCTGAATCCCCAGGATTTCAATCGTTATACTTACGCCGGGAACAATCCCTTCCGATATACGGATCCGACAGGACACTTTAAGATTGGTAAGTTTCTGGATCGAGTGTTCGACAAACCATGGGCACGGGCAATTGGATGGGCGATCAATCCGATGATCATGCAATTCCTCGATCCTGCAACACGCAGAACTACGGTTCCAGTTGCCGCAGGTGTTGTCGGAAATTTCGTCTGCGGGCCTATTTGTGGCGGTATGGCATCGGGGGCTACCCGTGCGGCACTGGTTCAATCAGAAGGGAGGAGAGCCAACATCTTGCGGTCTACGTTGGCTGGTGGGGTAGGAGGCTTGGCTGGAGGCGTGGCCAATCTAGCGGTGCCTGGGGATATGGTGATGGCCGGACTCGCAGGCGGCATGGCCAACGGGGCGGTCAACGCTGCTATCGGGGGAGGGAGTGTCCTCCAGGGCGCGCTGATGGGGGGGGCCACAGGAGCGTTGACTGGCTACTATAACTCGCAAGGAATCATTGACCGCACCACCGGGCCTATCTGGAGTGGTCCAAATACGCTGATAGGTACAGGATATTTACTCCTGAACACGATAGCAGCTGGACCGGTCATGTTAATGGGCGGTGAAGGCATGGGATATGCGTATGGCAATGGTGGCTTTCAGTTCTGGAATGCTCCATTAATGATGGGTGGGATTCGCTTGGGAGCCATTACCTTAATGGGCGGAGTGGACGGCAACGGCATTCCTTTTACGCCTGATTATAATGGACCGAGTCCATACGAGGGCCACCAGCAGATTAATCTAGGACGACACGAGGGTGGGCATGGTATTCAACAAGAAGTTCTAGGACCACTGTTCATCCCTCTTTATTTCCTGACTGGTGGACCGCATGAGGCTAATCCGTTCGAAATCGGAGCCGACAATTACTCGACCGGCAATGGGTCCCCATGGTCTGGCTTCTAGTAGAGGATACTGTGAAGAACATGCACTTCCTGAGATTAGTCGCTACAGCAGGGCTATTGGTCCTGCCTAGCTGTGATTTAATGTACAGTCCGGTGCTGTGTAACGGTTATAATATGCCGGTCGTGGTCACGTCTGTATTCGGAAATAATGCTCGAAAACGTATAACGAAAATATCATCAGGAGAATGTAAGGCGGAGGATCCCATTGTGGGAGCACCAAGAAGTGATTCAAATACTCTGCGTAATGAAGTAACCGTTGAGGCTGTGACAGGCGAGATCGTTGCCCGATATTCTGAGCAAGTAAATGAATATGCCCGTTCTGGTCGAAGTTTCACTCCTCATTGGTTACTGTCTGATAAAGGGTTATTTTTTATTCCTCGAAAATTTGAAAACAATTGGCAAGGGAATATTCCCGTCATAGAGAAAACTGGTCAATTTTTTATTCCAAATCAGCTCAAAGTTCAGTAGCGGTTCCTATAACAATCTGCAAAAGCGGTTGTCTCAGCAGACTCTTCATTACGGATGGCTTCTCTCTCTCACGTTGTTGGAAGTAGGGTATGACCATCCCCCGTTTATTACACCACCGCTGAAGAAGTTAGTTCCTGCGCCGACCTGGCCCCAGCTTGATAGTGAGTAATGAACTCCTGGGGTGTCACATCCCCAATCGCGCTGTGCGTCCGCTCTTCGTTGTATTCCCGCCTCCAGGCTTCAATCACGAGCTGCGCTTCCTGCAACGTCAGAAACCAGTGCTCGTTCAAGCACTCGTCCCGGAACTTGCCGTTGAAGCTCTCGATAAACGCATTCTGCACGGGCTTCCCCGGTTGAATAAAGTGCAAGTGGACGCCGTGCTGAGCGGCCCAAACATCCAAGGCCGTCCCGGCGAATTCAGGACCGTAGTATAAGCGGAAGCGAGGCCATACGCAGTTCATCTCTCCTCTAGAATGCAGGTACCCACTCACTCTAGCAGGAGGGACCGCCTGCCGAGCCCTCGACAGGAGTTCTTTTCGTGGCCATCGACGTGGCGAAGCAAAGCCATGAGGTGCTGATTGAACCCCCGGCCGGAGGCCGTCAGCGGTGGCGCATGGTGAACTCGTAAACTCCCCCGTCAAGGAGACAGTGTCATGGGAGAATGTCTGGCTTCTGACCTTAGCCCCGTTCTGAGACGGTTCTTAACCAGAGCAGACGACTTCTTCGATGGTCGGTTGTCCCTGACGTTGTGCGACGAACTCGTTCGGTGTCAGGTGCCCGAGCGAGCTGTGTGGGCGGTGGTGATTGTAATCCATCCGCCAGGCTTCGATGATAGCTTGCGCCTCGGCGAGCGACGCAAACTGGTGCACGTTCAAACACTCGTCCCGCAGGCGCCCATTAAATGATTCAATGAAGGCATTTTCCACCGGTTTGCCCGGTCGTATGAAGTCGAGTTGCACGCCCCGACGATAGGCCCAATCCTCCAAGGCGCGTGATTGGAATTCGGTGCCATGGTCGACGGTGATGGACCGAGGGCTCCGGCCTTGGCTCAGGACACGATCAAGCACCTGACTCACCGTCTCGCCCGTCATTCGAAATCCCGCCTCTAGGACCGGACTACAACGACTCCAGTTATCTACGACCGTCAAGATCCGAAATGGCCGCCCGTCGGCCAGGGTATCATGGACGAAATCCATGCTCCAGCGTTCGGTCGGCCCGACAGGGATCGGGGCGGGTCCGCGATGCAATGCCGTATGCTTCCGTCTCCGCACCCGCATGCGCAGCTGCAATCCATCGAGGCGGTAGAGTCGATGGACACGTTTGCGATTCACCGGCCAGCCTTCGCGGCGCAGTAACACCCAGATGCGCATGTAGCCAAACCGAGGTCGGGCATGTGCCAGATCGCGAATGCGTAGTCGTAAGGCAGACTGATCCTTGGCCCGACTCAGTCGAT
>Ga0073899_10001027_pt1 | contig 25708 bp, 18 predicted proteins | sample KloWWTmetaKNB5Ph_FD_88975 | JGI IMG/M metagenome (GOLD analysis project Ga0073899, IMG submission 88975) | Active sludge microbial communities from Klosterneuburg, Austria, studying microevolution and ecology of nitrifiers - Klosterneuburg... | ecosystem: Engineered > WWTP > Aerobic digester >... | reverse complement strand
TCGGTGATCAGCAGCTCGAACGCCATCGCGTCGAGCAGCGCCAGCGCCTCGTCGGCCGTGGCGGCCTCGACGACGTGGTAGCCGTCGCGGGTCAGGAGGCGCGCCAGCACCCGCCGGACCTCGGGCTCGTCATCGACGATGAGCACCCGCCGCGCCGGCGCGCTCGGCGCGACCAGCGCGGGCGGCACCGCCACGGTCCGCGGGAACCGCAGGCGCACCGCGGTGCCCTGGCCGTGCGCGCTGGTCAGCACGACGTGGCCGCCGCATTGCTGCACGAACCCGTAGACCGCGCTCAGCCCCATCCCGCGCGCGGCCGCCTTGGTCGTGAAGAACGGCTCGAAGGCGCGGCGCATCACCTCCGGCGTCATGCCCGGGCCGTCGTCGGCCACCTCGACCTCGACGTGATCGGTCAGGCGCGCGGCGAGCCGCGGATCGACGTCGACCTGGGGCACGTTGCGCGTGGTCAGCCGCACCTGGCCGTCGTGCGGGCGCGCGTCCCGCGCGTTGCCGAGCAGGTTGCGCAAGGCGCTGGCCAGCTCGCCGCGATCGGCCAGGCACGGCCACGGCTCCGGCGCCAGCACGACCACGAGCTGCGCGGGGAGCGCCGCCGCGTCGCTGGCCACCACCGCGACGACCTCGTTGATGCCGATCGCCTCGAGCCTGAGCGGCTGACGCTGCGCGAACGCCAGCAGCTGGCGCGTGAGCTCGGCGCTGCGCTCGGTCGCGGCCACCGCCGCGACCACCATCGCGCGATCGTCGTCGGCCAGCGGGGCGTCGGCCACGACGGTCAGCGCGCCGCTGATCACCATCAGCCGGTTGTTGCACTCGTGGGCGACGCCGCCCGCCAGCCGGCCGACGGCGGCGAGCTGGGCCTGCTGCGCGGTGACCGCCGCGGTCACGTCGAGCGTGACGCCGCGGATCACCGCGACGCCGTCGACGTCCGCGGCGACGACGTCCGAGCGGACCCAGGCGAGCGCGCCGTCGGCCTGGCGCACGCGATGGACCCGCTCGGCGCGCTCGCCGGGCCGCAGCGTCGCCCACGACGTGGCCAGGTCGTCGCGCTCGTCGTCGGGCACCAGCGCGAGCCAGGCCCCGGCGCGGCCGAGGAAGTGGACGTCGCGGTAGCCGGTCAGCGCGAACACCGGGTGCGAGATCAGCTGGATCGTGGCCGTGGCCTGGTCGGCCTCCCACACCACCGCGGCGACGCTCGCCGTCAGCCCCGCGAGCCCACGCTCGAGGTCATCGACGGCCATGCGCAGCCGGCTGGTCTCACCGAGATCATCGAGGACCAGCGCGACCCGCGGGCGGCCGCCCGCCTCTGCCTCCGCCAGCCGGACGGCGGTGGCGCGGAACTGCCGCGGCCCTGCGGCGAGGACCGCCACGGCGCGCGGGTCGCCGCCGTCGGCGACCCGCCGCAGCAGCGGCACCACGCCCGGCAGCGGCACCAGCGTCTCGACGTGGATGCCGCGCACCAGCCGCGCGTCGAGCCCGAACATCGTGAGCAGCGCCGGGTTGGCGCTGTCGATCCACAGCGAGTCGGCGTCGACCACCGCCACGCCCTGCGGCAGCCCCGCCAGCAGCGCCGCCGCGTACCCGTCGGCGCGCAGCAGCGCCGCGGCCCGCGCGTCGAGGTAGGCGTCGACGACGAACGACAGGTCGAAGAACAGCGCGCGGATCACCGCCCGGGCCAGCGCGGGCGGGTCCGCCGCGGCGGGCACCACCCGGCCGAGCAGCGCGCCGACCTGCTGCGCGACGCCCACCACGTACAGCTGCAGCGACAGCCCGACCCGCTCGTGGACCACGCCCAGGCGCGAGCGCGACGCGGCGTAGGGCCGATCGAAGGACGCGGTCGCGAGCTCCTGCCAGTACGCGAGCACCTGCCGCTTCAGCGGGCCGATCGTCGGCGGCGGCAGCAGCGGCGCGGTCTCGGGCGCCGCGCTGGCCCAGGCGTAGAACGCGTCCACCACCGCCGGGACCGCCGCGACGATCGCCGGCGCCGCCGCGCGCAGCGTGGCCTGGGCGACGGGGTCGAGCTCGACGAACGCGCGGCGCTGCTCCACCTCGTCGCGATCGACGCGCAGCCGCGCCACCGGCGCCGCCATCGCCGCCGCCGCCCGGCCGTGCCCGGCCGGCGCCGCGGCGCCACGCTCGACGCCGGCCCCGCCGTCGGTGGCCGCGCGCTGCAGCGCATCGACCGTGCTGATGCCGTAGGCGTCGAGGACCAGCGTCGCCTCGAGCAGCGTGCGGCGCAGGAGCGCGTCGACCACGGCCACCGCCTCGGCCGGCGTGGCCGCGCCCGCGAAGGCGTGGTCGACGTGATCGGCGACCCAGTGCGCGAACGTCGCCAGGTACCACGACGGCGGGAGCTGGACGCGCTGGTGGACCATCCCGACCCGGACGCAGCGCCGCACCTGCGCCCAATCGAGCGCGTCGCCCATCAGGCTCGCGAGGTACGCGCGCTGCGCGCGCTTGAGCCGCGCCACCAGCTCGGGCGAGGTCAGCCACGCGCGGGTCGCCTCGCACGCGCCCATCCGCTCGTAGAGTCGCTCGACGAAGGCCGGCGCCGTCGCGATCGCGCTCGGCGCCAGCGCGCGCAGCCGCGCGCTGGCCGCCGCGTCGTAGCCGAGCAGGTCGCAGCGGTGCGCGAGCGTGGCGGGCGTGAGCCCGAGCGCCGCGATCGTCCGATCGACCTGGGCTTCGAAGGCGACATCCATGATCACGATTCTACGCGCGCCGCGCCACGTCGGTGCGCCGCGACCCGCGCAGTTGGCGCGCAGTTGTCGCACCGCGCGGCACCGCAACGCGCGGTCAGCCGATCGCGCCGTGCAGGAACCAGCGGCGCGGGCCCGGATCGTGGAACAGCCACAGGCAGTCGCCGCGGCGGATCTCGGCGAAGTGGTACTCGCGGTAGGTGCCGGGGCCGCCGGCGCCGTCGCTGCTGGCGTCGGCGCTCGCGGCGCCGCCGGCCCACCAGCCGCCGCTGACGACGTAGGGCCCGACGATGTTGGTGACGGTGCCGTGCTCGAGGCCCGACAGCACCCAGCCGTCGTCGCGCACCCGCGGCGACTGCGGCGGCAACAGCCGCGGGCGCGCCAGCACCCGGCGCACCAGCACGATCGGCAGATCGCGGCGCGGCCGCGGCGCGACCATGCGATCGATCCGCGCCCAGCCGTACTGGTGCTCGGGCAGGTGGCCGTCGCACAAGACCGGCCGCACCACCGCGTCGTCGCCCAGCTCGGCGCGCAGCCGGGCCAGCGCCGCCTCGGCCGCGCGCAGATCGCGGCGCGGCTGCTCGGCGAACAGCGCCAGCTGCTCGCGGGTCGCGGCGACGTCGTCGGCCCACACCCGGATCGCGACGACGCCGGCGACCGGCGGCTGGTGCTCGAGGCGCAAGCGCACCAGCCCGAGCAGCGCGCGGGCGTCGAGCGTCGGCGCCGCCGGCTTGATGCAGTCGACGCGGCGCTCGTGGTGGCCGACCGCGCGCTGCAGGTTCCACTCGATCGACAGCGCCACCAGCGCGCGCCGCCGCGCCGCCAGCCGCGCCAGCAGGCGATCGAGCGCGGCCTTGGTGGCGAACACCAGCCGCTCGGCGTCGACCTCGGCGTCGTCGAGGAAGACCCGCTCGTCGAGCGCCTCGGGCGGCGGCTCGGGCGCCAGCGGATCCCAGCCCTCGCCGGTGGCCAGCCGGTACAGCCGGTGGGCCGCCGCGCCGAACCGCTCGAGCACGCCGCCGCCCGGCAGCCGCACCATCTGCCCCAGCGTCGTCACCCCCAGCCGCGCCAGCTCGTCGCGCAGCCGCGGCTCGACGCCGACCCGGTCGAGCTGCACCGCGCAGACCGCGGCTTTCTCGTCGGCGTCGCACGCGTACACCCGCACGATCGACGCCGGCGTGTCACCGCCACGGCCGCCGCGCCCGCCGCCGTCGCCGTCGACCAGGCCGCGGCCCAGCGCCCGCGCCAGCGCGCAGGTGGCGAAGCGCGAGAAGCCGACCACCACCACGCCGACCAAGCCGAGCGCGGCGATCTCGGCCGCGATCGCCCGCGCCCACGCGGTCGCCGACGGGTAGATGCCGGCCAGCCCGGCGCCGCCCAGCCAGAACGTGCCGAGGTCGAGGTCGTCGCCGCGGGTCACCTCGGGCGTGCAGCCGTGCAGCCGCCGCGCCATCGCGTCGACGCCGGCCGCGATCACCTCGGGCGCGACCACGCCGGCGCGCAGCGCACCGGCCAGCGCCAGCGCGTGGGCGTAGCGCTGCCCCGGCAGCACGCCGCGCGCCCGCGCCCGCTCGCACGCCCAGCGCACCACGCCCTGCGGCCGATCCTCGTCGACGACCACCGTCGGCTCGGCGCGCCACGCCGGCTCGCGCTGCCACAACAGCTGCAGCGGCAGCGCCGGCAGCTCGACGCAGGCGATCCGCATCGCGCTACTTCCACCCCGCCGGCGCCACCACCGCCACCGGCTGGCTCCAGCCCGGTCCGCGGCGCTTGTCCTTGAGCGCGCGCACCGCGACCCGGAAGCCGCCGCCGCGCACTCGCTCGCGCGCCGCCTCGGCGCGCAGCGACACGATCGAGCCCAGCGACGCCGCGTCGCGCGGCCGCTCGGTGATCGCCACCAGCGCCGCGTCGTGGCGCTGCGCCAGGCTGACCAGCCGGCCCTGCGCCGCCGTCGGCAGCTCGCCGGTCGCGCCCAGCTCGAGCAGCACCAGCCCGAAGCTGCCCGAGCGCAGGAGCGTGTCGGCGGCGCGCGCCAGCGTGATCGCGTCGCGGGTGCGCACCACCACCAGCGCCTCGAGATCGACGCCGCTGGCCGCGAGGTCGGGCGGGAAGAAGCTCGACCCCGGCAGCACGATCCACGCGCACGGCTCGCCGCGCAGCTGCGCCTCGAGCACCAGCGCGGTGGCCGCGGTCAGCGACGCCACCGCGCCGACGCCCGACAGCTCGGTCAGCCGCCCGGCCAGATCGTCGAGCTGCCAGCGCGCCCCCGCCACCTCGGCGCGCGCCCGCGCGTCGTCGAGCGACAGCACCCGCGCGCCGGCGGCCGCGCTCGAACGCGCGCGCGCGCGATCGACGAACTCCTTGGCGTCCGAGAGGCGGCTCATGATGGTCGTGCACGATCGAGACTGATCATACGTTCAGTCATCGCACGCGCCCCTGTCAACGTCCTTCCCAGCGCGCGCTCGCCGCGCTCGCGCAAGCGCGCGCCGCGCCTTCACTCCGGACGCGATCCCGGTGCGGGATTCTCCGACGCGGCGCTCGCTCGCTCGCCGGATTTCGCCACGCGCGCCCGACGCGACACCGATCCGCGCGCGATTCCACGCCGCCGCGCGCCCGCTCGCCGCGGCACGGCGGTTGCTGTCCCCACCGCGATGCCTGCGATGATGTCGACGATGCGGACCGCTGCCCTGACCTCGCTCCTCCTGATCGCGGCCTGCGGCGGTGGCGGCGACGACGGCGCGCTGCCGATCGACGCCGGCGCCGACGCCGCGGCGCCGTGCACTCCGACGCCCGGCGCGCCCGCCGAGCGCGTCACCACCACCAGCGGCGCGGTCCGCGGCGCCACCGACGGCGCGACCTTGACCTGGAAGCGCGTCCCCTACGCCGCGCCACCGATCGGCGACCTGCGCCTGCGCGCGCCGCTGCCGGCGCCGTGCGCGGCCGACGAGCTCGACGCCACCGCGCTCGGGCCGACGTGCCCGCAGCTCACCGCCGACGGCGCGTTCGCAGGATCCGAGGACTGCCTGCACCTCAACCTGTGGGCGCCGGCCAGCGCGCCCGCCACGCCGCGCCCGGTGATGGTGTGGATCCACGGCGGCGGCAACTCGGTCGGCACCGCGGTCGATCCGATCTACGACGGCCGCCGCCTCGCCGAGGCCGGCGACGTCGTGGTCGTGACGCTCAACTACCGGCTCGCGCAGCTCGGCTTCCTGGCCGACGCGGCGCTGGCGACCACCGCCGGCGCGGTCGGCAACTACGGCACGCTCGATCAGCTCGAGGCGCTGCGCTGGGTCCACGCCAACATCGCGGCGTTCGGCGGCGACCCCGCCAACGTGATGGTGTTCGGCGAGTCGGCCGGCGGCCGCAACACCTGCACGCTGCTCGCCGCGCCCGCCGCCGCCGGGCTGTTCCACCGCGCGCTGATCCAGAGCGGCGCCTGCAAGTTCATCGACACCCGCGCCGAGGCCCAGGCCACCGCCGACGCGGTCGCGACCGCGCTGGGCTGCACCGGCGATCGCGCGGCGTGCTTCCGCGCCGCCACCGCCGAGGCGCTGATCCGCGCCAACGCCCAGCCGGTCGGCGCGCTCGCGGCCTCGGCCTACGGCTCGGTGATCGATGGCGTGACGCTCGTCGAGCAGCCCGAGGCGGCGATCCGCGCCGGCCGCCACCACGCCATGCCGATCGCGATCGGCGCCAACGCCGACGAGACCGGCCGCGAGGCGCCGGCGATGCTCACCGAGCCGCAGTACGTCGCGCTGGTGCGCGCGCAGCTCGGGCCGATCGCCGACGCGGCGCTGCAGCAGTACCCGGCCAGCGCCTACCCGTCCCCGCGCGCCGCCTACGTCCGGCTCACCACCGACTCCCGGTTCGTGTGCCCGTCGCGCGAGATCGCCGCCGGCGCCGCCGCCGCCCAGGCCGCGCCGGTGTTCCGCTACTTCTTCCAGTACCGCGCGACGCCGCTCGGCGCGGTCCACGGCCTCGACGTGCCGTTCGTGTTCGGCACGTTCGGCGCGATCGTCACGCCGAGCGGCACGCCGTACCAGCCGACCGCCGCCGACCTCGCGCTGTCGGCCGCGATCCAGGGCTACTGGACCCGCTTCGCGCGCAGCGGCGATCCCGGCGGCGCGCCGGCCTGGCCCGCCTACGGCGCCGCCGATCCGACGCTGGTGCTCGACGGCGCGATCACCACGACCGCCGGCGTCCGCACCGCCGACTGCGACTTCTGGCGGCCGTACTACCTGGCGCGGTAGCGGCGGCCGCCCGCGCTACGCTGCCGCCATGCCCGCGCCCCGCCGCCACGCCGCGTTCCTGCGCGGCGTCTACCCGACCACCTGCGCGATGCCGGCCTTGCGCGCGGCGTTCGAGGCCGCCGGCTTCACCGCCGTGCGCACCGTGCTGGGCAGCGGCAACGTCGTCTTCACCGCGGCCGGCACGCCGGCGGCGCTGGCCACCCGCGCCGAGGCCGCGATGGCCGCGTCGCTCGGGCGCAGCTTCCCGACGATCGTGCGCCCGCTCGACGAGCTGGCCGCGCTGGTCGCCGCCGATCCGTTCGCCGACCTCGACGTGCCCGCCGACGCCAAGCCGGTGGTGACGTTCCTGCGGGAGGCGCCCAGGCCAGCGCCGCGCCTGCCGATCGATCACGAGGGCGTGCGCGTCGCGCGGCTCGCCGATCGGATCGCGTTCACCCACTACCGCCCGCACCCCAAGGGCCCGGTGTTCATGCAGGTCATCGCGCGCGCGTTCGGCGACGACGTCACCACGCGCACCTGGGCGACGATCGCCAAGGTGGTCGCCGCCGGGGCGCGGTGAGCCGGCGCGCGGCGGCTACGCGCGGTCCATGCCCTCGAGGTAGCGATCGTTGCGCTGGCGCTCGACCATCCACGCCGGGTACTCGGGCGGCAGCGCGCTGACCGCGTCGAGCGCGGCGACCTCGTCGGCGGCCAGCCGCACCTCGGTCGCGGCCAGGTTGTCGGCGAGCTGCGCGTCGGTGCGCGCGCCGATGATCACGCTCGCCACCTGCGGCTTTTGCAGCAGGTAGGCCAGCGCGATCTGCGCCACCGACACGCCGTGCGCGTCGGCGATCGGCCGCATCGCGTCGACGCACGCGAACGCCCGCGGCTTGTCGACCGGCGGGAAGTCGAACGCCGTGCGGCGCGCGCCGTCGGGACCGCGCTCGCCCGCCGCGTACTTGCCCGACAGGAGGCCGCCGGCCAGCGGCGACCACGGCAGGATGCCCAGCCCCTCCTCCTGGCACAGCGGCACCAGCTCGCGCTCGATGTCGCGGCTGGCGATCGTGTAGAAGACCTGCGCCGAGACGAACCGCGGCAGCCCGGCGCGATCGGCGATCGCCAGCGCCTTCATCGCCATCCACGCCGGCAGGTTGCAGCAGCCGACGTAGCGCGCCTTGCCGGCCTTGACCACGTCGGCCAGCGCGTGGACGGTCTCCTCGAGCGGCGTCGCCGGATCGACGCCGTGGATCTGGTACAGGTCGACGTGGTCGGTGCCCAGCCGCGCCAGGCTGGCGTCGATCGCGTCGAGGATGTGGCCGCGCGACAGCCCGGCGTCGTTGACGCCCTTGCCGACCCGCCCGCGGACCTTGGTCGCGATCACCAGGTCGCTGCGACGCACGCCGAGCCGGCGCACCGCCTCGCCGACCAGCCGCTCGCTCTCGCCCTCGTGGTAGACGTCGGCGGTGTCGAGGAAGTTGACGCCGGCGTCGAGCGCCGTGCGCAGCTGACCGGCGACGGCGTCGATGCCGAGCTTGCCGATCACCTCCCAGAAGCCCTTGCCGCCGTAGGTCATCGTGCCGAGGCACAGCTCCGAGACGTAGAGGCCGGTGCGGCCGAGGCGATGCATGCGCATGGGCGGCACGATAGCAGCGCGGATCCGGGGCCGACCCGGCGCCGGATCCCAGATTTCTGAGCCTCAGGCGGGTGCCTTCGCAGCCATCCCGCAGGGTTGACCGTGGCACGATGGTTGCTGATTCCGGGCTCGCCGATGCGCCACCTGCCGCTCCTGCTCCTCGCCGTCGCCGCCTGCGACGAACCGGCCGCGACCCCGGACGCCGGGGTCGACGCCGGCGTCGACGCGATGGTCGGCCAGGGCAGCGAGCCGGTCGGCGACCTGGTGATCAACGAGGTCGCCCCGCGCGGCGCCGGCAGCGACTGGGTCGAGCTGACCAACGTCGGCGCCGCGCCGATCGACCTGTGCGGCTACTTCCTCACCGACGCCGCCGATCGCCTCGATCACTTCTTGCCGCTCGGCGGCGTGATGCCGCCGGCTCCGTGTCCGCCGCTGCTGCTGGCGCCCGGCGCCTACCGGGTGATCGCGCTCGACAACACGCCGCTCCCCACCGCCGGCCCGATCGATCCGCTGCACGCGCCGTTCACGATCGACGGCGCCGATCAGCTCCACCTGGTGACCACCGCCGGCGCGATCGCCGACGGGTTGCTGTACCTCTACCCGCGCGGCCCGGCCGAGCCGGCCGACGTGACGCTGGCGCGCGTGCCCGACCACGCGGGGCTGTTCTTCGCGGTCGCGCCGACGCCGGGCGCCGCCAACCCGCCGGAGCTGCCGTGATCCGCCGCCTCGCGCCGCTCGCCCTCGCCCTCGCCGCCGCGCTGGTCGCGTGCGACGACGCGCCGATCTGCGAGCTCGCGGTCGGCGCGCACCAGGACGCGATCGCCCGGGTCGGCTGCCCCGGCGACTTCGCCGCCCAGGCCACCACCAAGGACGACTCGGTGTTCGCCCGCACCGAGACCATCCTGGTCATCATCGACCGCGAGGACGGCGACGCGCTGCACTTCATCGACTCGACCAAGTACGCGCTGCACTACCAGTACGCGAGCGAGCACCTGAACCTCGCCGGCAAGACCGCGGTCGGCACGCTGGCCGACTTCAACATCCTCAACTACCGCCGCCCCAACCGGCGCTTCATCCTCGGCAAGCTGGTGCGCTACGTCGACCAGCAGCTGCTCACCTACGAACTGGCCGCCGGCGACACCGCCGACGTCGCCATGATCGTCGGCGCGTTCGAGCGGGTGCGCGGCGCGATCTTCGACGGCGACGAGCTGCGCTACCGCGCGGTGTCGGCCGAGCAGGAGCGCCACCTGCCCGAGCTGCGCGCGCGGATCCCGACGATCGCCACCGACGAGGTGTTCCGCGGCCAGGTCTACCAGCCGCTCAACCCCGGCACCGCCTACGGCGTCTTGCGCTTCCGCAAGACCGCCGCGCTCGACGGCGTACCGCTGGCGCCGACCGACCTGGTCGTGCTCGACCGCGTCCCCAACGACGTCGCGATGGTGGCCGGCATCATCACCGCCGAGTTCCAGACCCCGCTGGCCCACGTCGCGGTGCTGGCCCAGACCCGCGGCACGCCCAACATGGGGCTGCGCGACGCCTGGGACGATCCGCGGCTGCGCGGCTTCGCCGATCAGCTGGTCAAGCTCGAGGTCGGCCCGCAGGAGTTCACGATCAGCGCCGGCGATCCCGCGGCCGCCCAGGCCTACTGGGACTCGCTACGCCCGTCCGCCCCGCAGCTCCCGCAGCACGACTCGCTGACCCTGCCCCTGTTCGACGTCACCCGCACCACGGTGGCCAACGTCGTCACGATCGGCGCCAAGGCCGCCAACCTCGGCGAGATGTACACCGTCGGCGTCGGCACCGGCCACGCGCTGCCGCTGCCCGACCGCCCGCTGGCGATCCCGTTCGCCCACTACGCCCGCCACCTCGCAGCCGCCGGCGTGCTGCCGCTGATCGACGCGGTGATCGCCGACTACCAGGCCGGCGCGCTCGGCCAGGGTGAGCTCGAGCAGCGGCTGTTCGCGATCCGCTGGCAGATCTACACCGCGCCGGTCGACCCCGCGCTGCTCGCCCAGGTGACGACGCTCGGCCGCGCCCGCTGGGCCGACACCACCAAGCTCCGCTGCCGCTCGTCGACCAACGTCGAGGACCTGGCCGAGTTCACCGGCGCCGGGCTGTACACCTCGGCCGGCGTGCGGCTCGGCGACGGCGACGCCGCGCTGGGCAACGCGATCAAGACGGTGTGGGCGTCGGTGTGGAACCCGCAGGCGTTCGTCGAGCGCGAGTTCTACCGGGTCGATCAGCGCGAGGTGCGCATGGGCGTGCTGGTGCACCCGGCGCAAGAGGACGAGCTGGCCAACGGCGTCGCGCTGACGCTCAACCAGTTCTCCGACCTGCGGCCGGCGTTCTACATCAACAGCCAGCTCGGCGACGTCTCGGTCACCAACCCGACCGGCGACGCCACCCCCGAGCAGATCCTCTACTACACCTGGTACGAGGAGCCCGAGTACGAGGTCATCACCCGCTCGTCGTTGATGCCGTGGGCGCAGGACTGGCCGGTCGCTGACGCGATCCTCACCGACGCCGAGCTCGACGAGCTGGCCGGCTACCTCACCGACATCTCGACCCGCATCCGGGTGCGCTACCCGGGCTCGGCCGCCGACGTCGAGTGGAAGCTCATGCCCGACCGCTCGATCCTGATCAAGCAGGCCCGCCCGTTCCGCCAGCGCACCGCGCCGATGTAGCGGGGCGTGCAGCGACGGTAGGCCACCTCACAGCCGCTTCACCGACGTGTACGCGGGCTGCGCAGGTCACCCGTGCTCGCGTTGCACAGCGCGCGCGCAGCTTGCGTCCTCTCGCGCAGTTGCTGCGGGCACGCGCGTTGCTCAGGGGATCGGGCAGGAGGTACCCATGCGTCTCTTCGCCCTCGCTTCGTTCCTCGGCCTCGCGCTCATCGGCTGCACCGGCGCCGACGTCGGCAGCTCGTCGCAGTCGATCGCCTGCTACCAGACCGCCACCGGCGTGCTGTGCGCGCCGACCAGCGACGTCACCGGCGCGCCGGCCGACGTCGACGGTGACGGCCAGATCGACAGCTTCGTGTGCGGCGACACCGCCAGCGCTTCGGACAGCACGTCGGACTCGACCGACGAGTCGGGCGCCAACGACGGCGACGGCCACCACAGCGGCGGTGGCGGCGGGGACGACGACGGCAACGACAACCCGCTGTCCGACTCGGACGACGCCGACAGCGACTCCGACTCCAACGCCGATTGCGCGCACCACGACTCGCAGTCGGACGCGCCCTCCGACTCGGACTCGACCGTCGACTCGGCCGACAGCGCCGGCGACGACTCGGTGTCCGACGGCGACGGCGACGGCACCGCCGACGGCCTCGACTGCGACTGCGCGCCGCCGGCCGATCCGCCGGCGCCCCCGCCCACCGACCCGACGACCCCGGTCTGACGTGCGGCGCTGGGCGGTCGCCGCTGCGCTCGCGCTGGCCGCGTGCGGCACCGACGCCGCGCCCGCCGGCGTGGCGCGCTCGCGCGACGAGCTGTTCGGCGAGCGGGTCATCCCCCGCTTCGAGCTCGAGCTCGACGACGCGGCCCGGGCGGCGCTGGCCGCCCACCCCAAGGAGTGGGTGCGCGCGACCTTCCGCTACGCCGGCGTCACCTACGCCGACGTCGGCGTGCGGTGGAAGGGCAACCGTTCGCGCCAGGGCCTGGCCGGCAAGCCGTCGTGGAAGATCCGCTTCGACAAGTTCGTCAAGAAGCGGCGCTTCCTCGGCGTCAAGGAGCTGGTGCTCAACAACCTCGTCGAGGATCCGACCGCGGTGCGCGAGGCGCTGGGCTACCGCCTGCACCGCGACCTCGGCGTCGCCGCGCCGCGCACCGGGTGGGCCCAGCTGGTGGTCGACGGCCAGGACTTCGGCATGTACCTCGACCTCGAGGCCATCGGCGGCGATCTGCTCGAGCGCGCCTACGGCGACGACGACGGCACGCTGTACGAGGGCGAGTTCGGCTGCGACCTGTACCCCGACGACGCGCCGCGCTTCGAGCAGGACGGCGGCGACGATCAGGGCCACGCCGATCTGATCGCGCTGGCGACCCTGGCCGAGCGCGACCCGGCGCGGCTGTGGGCCGCCGACGGGCCGCTCGATCGCGCGCGGGTTGCCGCGTACCTGGCGGTGTCGGCGGTGATCGGCGACTTCGACGGCTACCGCCACGCCCACAACTACCGGCTGCACCACGACCGCACGACCGATCGCTGGTCGCTCTTGCCGTGGGGCCTGGACCGCACGTTCCGCCAGCGCCTCGACCTGACCGACTCGGGCGGGCGGCTGGCGACCGCGTGCTTCGCCGACGCCGGCTGCCGCGCCGACTACGCCGCGGCGGTAGCGCGGGCCGCCGATCGGCTCGACGCGTTGATCGCCGATCGCACGCTCGAGCGCTGGTTCGTCATGGTCGACGCCGCCGGCCGCGCCGATCCGCGCCGCCCGGCCGACGCCGCCGAGGTCAAGCAGGCCCGCGCCGCGCTGCGCCGCTTCGTCCGCGAGCGCCCCGCCGAGGTGCGCGCGCAGCTGCCGTGCCTGGGCGCGGCGCCGCCGGCCGGCTGCCCGACCGCGCCGCCGATCGCGTGCGACGCGGTGGCGATCGGCGAGGTCGGCTTCGAGCTGTGCGCGCCGGCGCTGACCTGGCCCGACGCCGAGGCCGCGTGCGTGGCGCGCGGTCGCCACCTGGCCCGCGTCGACGACGAGGCCCAGGCCGTGGCGCTGGCCGCCGCCGCCAAGGCCCGCGGCAACGATCGCTACTGGATCGGCCTGAGCGATCGCGGCGGCGAGGGCGCGTGGGCCTGGGCCGACGGCCGGCCCGCGACCTTCACCCGGTTCGGCAAGGGCCAGCCCGACGACTTCGCCTGCGGCGAGGACTGCGTCGGGCTGCGGCCCAAGGACGGCAAGTGGGGCGACGCCCACTGCATGCAGCGGCGCCCGTTCGTCTGTCGTTGACGCGCGAGATAGGCTCGCCCGGTGAACAGCGTGGCCCGCGTGGCCCCCACCGAGATAGCCTCGCTGGCGCTCGGCTACCGGCAGATCAGGTTGTTGCCGAAGCCGGTCGGCCGGCCGATGTCGAGCGGCGTCGTCGTGGTCTCGACGCCGTCCTTCCAGACCCGCACGCCGCTGGCGCCCATCGTACCGTCGGCGGCCACCACGTAGCCGTCGCCGCACGCGGCGACGTCGTCGATCTGCTGGCTGTCCTTGGACGCCACCGGCGCCGGCGCGCCGGTCGCCGGATCGAGCGCGCGCAGCTTGCCGAACTGCGACGAGAAGTCGGGCGCGAAGCCGGTCACCGCCACCCAGATCGCCGAGCCGTCGGCCGGCACGTCGACGTGGTTGGCCAGCCCGCCCAGCGCGGCGTTGGTCACCAGGCAGCTGGTCGCGAGCGCGCCGGTCACGCCGACCCGCGCCAGGCAGCCGGTGGTGAAGTCGCTGAACGACGGCGCGGTGCCGATCACCAGATCGCCGCCCGGCAGCTGCGCGAACAGGCCGACCGGGTTGGGCGCCGGCAGCCACTCGCTGGTCGTGACGGTGTCGGTGGTGGCGTCGATCACCGCGACCAGGCCGTCGCCGCGCGGCGCGAAGTTCTCGTCGAGCCGCCCACACACCACGAACACCTGGGCGCCGACCGCGTAGGCCGACACGCAGTCGGGCTTGCCGTCGGGATCGCCGGGGATCACGACGGTGCGCGTCGCGCGGGTGGCGCGATCGATGACCACCACGCCGGCGGTGCCGAGCGCCGGCACGTACAGCTTGCCGCCGACCGCGGCCACGTCCTGCGGGTTCGAGCCGCCGCCGGTGCCGTACTGGTCGATCAACGCCAGCGGCGCGCCGCCCAGCACGGTGATGTTCTCGCCGCTGTCGCGGTTGACGATCATCACCTCGTCGCCGACCCGGCGCAGGAACGGATCGCCGCCGGCGACGCCGGCCAGCGCGTTGGTGTGCACCGCCCGGGTGGCGACGTCGATGGCGGTGAAGACGCCGGTGGTGGCGAAGTCGCCCGACACCGCGTAGGCGACGTGGCCAGCCACGCCCGCGTCGGGCGTCGGCTCGTCGTCGCCGCTCGTGTTGTCGCCACACCCGATGGCGCCCAGCCCCAGCCCTACCGTGATCGCGATCGCACTCGTGCTCGGTCGTTGCATGTGTCACCCCACGTGACGCGGGGCCAACGACCGCGCATGCGGCCCTTGCACCCCGAAGGTTGTGCGAAGGGCCGGTCTCCTGACTCCCGATTCGTCCTACTGGCGGCGCCTTCCCGGTCTCCCGGTGGCAAGCAGTGCCGCGTTCGTCCTCGGTCACAGTAGCGGGGGCTGCGCCGGATTCGCACCGGCTTCCCGTCACCCTACGCGTGGTCTGGTCGCTTGCTTCGCTAGCGCACTCCTTGCGGCCCTCTGTACCGAGGGCCGCCACCGCTGTCAACGCCGGTCAGGGGCGGTCAGCGTTGCGACACCAAGAACTCGCGACGCCGGCTCACGGCCTGATACACCTCCCGGGCCCGCCTCCGCGGGCGTCGAGGAGTCGTACATGCGCCTTGTCCCAGTCCTCGCGCTCGCGCTGATCGCGAGCGCCTGCGCCGCCGAAACCGACGAGCGGCCCGCCGAGTTCGCCTACATCGTCAAGGCGATCCTGGCGCCGTCGTGCGCCACCGCCACCTGCCACAGCGCGCGCACCCAGCGTGAGGGCGTCGACCTGTCGAGCGTCGCCGCCGCGCGCGCGACCTTCGACAGCCGCCCGCTGGCGCCGCAGACCGGCGAGCCCAACGACTCCGAGCTGCTGTTCATCCTGCGCACCAGCGGCGAGCAGCGGATGCCGATCGACGGCCCGCTGCCCGACGCCGACATCGCGCTGATCGAGCAGTGGATCATCGCGGGAGCGCCCCGATGAAGCGCGCCATCTTGATCGCGCTGGCGATCGCGGCCACCGCCGGGATCGCGCAGGCCTACCCGCAGTACCAGCTGTCGCGCGAGCAGACCTGTGGCGCCTGCCACCTGTCGCCGACCGGCGGCGGCCTGCTCAACGACAACGGCGAGCTCACCGACGAGGACGACGCCAAGTGGGGCGGCGATCCGACGTTCCTCCACGGCGCCAAGGAGCTGCCCGAGTGGCTGCACCTCGGCGGCGACGTCCGCTTCGCCGCGGGCGCCAGCAACCCCGGCGGCGGCTTCGGCCCCGCGCTGTTCCCGATGCAGATCGAGGGGCACGTCCAGGCCGATCGCGGCCCGGTCAGCGTGGTCGCCGATCTCGGCTTCACGATCCCCAACGAGGACACGCCGATCACGCTCCTGTGGTCGCGCAGCCACTACGTCGAGTGGCACCAGCAGGAATCCGGCGAGGGCCTCTACGCGCGCGCCGGTCGGTTCATGCCGACCTACGGCCTGCGGCTGGCCGAGCACACCGCGTACACCCGGCGCTTCGGCGGCACGCCGCTGTTCAGCGAGGCCTACGGCGCGTCGGTGGGCTGGGTGACGCCCGGCGCCGAGCTGCACCTGACCGGCTTCGTCCACGATCGCTGGCAGGAGAGCATCGAGGACGGCGACGGCGCCGCGCTCCACGCCGAGAAGCGCTTCGGCAAGCTCTCGGTCGGCGCCCAGGGCCGCTACGCCAACGGCGCGGAGGACGTCCGCACCCAGGGCGGCGCCACCGCCAAGCTGTGGCTCGACGGGCCCGAGGTGCTGCTGTCGGCCGAGGCCCAGGTGGTGCACCAGAAGTTCGACGCCGGCGGCAAGCGCAACCAGGCGGTCGCGTACCTGCTGGCGACGTGGTTCTTCGCCCACAGCTACTTCCTCGACGTCGGCCTCGGCCACTACGACGAGGACGTCAAGGTGCCGGACGTCGACCGCGACACCGTCGAGGTGAACCTGCACTGGTTCCCCAAGGCCCACATGGAGCTGGTGCTGATGGGCCGGCTGCAGATGATCGCGCTGGGCCAGGGCGGCGACAACGCCAGCTACGGGCTGGTGCAGTTCCACTACCGCATGTGAGCATGTGATCCCCGCCTCGAGGTTGTGCCCATGAAGTCCATCGCCATCGCCCTCGGCCTGTGCGCCGCGCTCACCCTCGCCGCGTGCGGCGAGCACGGCGAGCCGACCGGCTCGGTGTGCCCGCCGACCCCGACGCTCACCTACGTGAACTTCGGCAAGCCGTTCATGGACACGTACTGCGTCGACTGCCACTCCAGCACCAAGACCGGCGCCGCCCGCCACGGCGCGCCCGCGTTCCACGACTACGACACCGTCGAGGGCGTGCGCCAGACCATCGAGCACATCGACGAGCAGGCCGCCGCCGGCCCCAGCGCGGTCAACACGCTGATGCCCGAGGACGCGCCCAAGCCGACCGAGGCCGAGCGCCGGCAGCTCGGCGAGTGGCTGGCCTGCGGCGCGCCGTAGCGGCCTGGGCCCTACCGCGCGACGCGCTCGACGGCGCCGGCCGGCAGCCAGCCCGACAGCGTGCCGGCCAGGTGCACCCGCACCCAGTCGCCGCGGCGCTCGCCGATCGTGAGCTCGGTGCCGGCCGGCAGCGGCGTCGCGCGCGCCACCGGCGCCACCGCGCTGTCGGCGGTGCGCAGCTCGGCGGCCTGCATGACGACCGCGTCGCTGGCGCGGGGGTCCTCGATCACCAGCGAGATCGTCATCGTCGCCCAGACGATGCCGCCGATCACCGCGATCGGCGTCAGCGAGCGGCGCCGCGCGCCGCGCCACGGCACCAGCACCAGGATCGCGATGGCGAACGCGAACGCGCCGACCAGCAGCCGGCGATCGCGCGACCACGCGGCGTGGAAGAAGAACAGCGTCTCGGTGGCCGAGGTCGATGCCGGCCGCAGCTCGGCCGGCAGCCGGCTGCGCACCCACGCCAGGTTGCGGCGGGCGCGGCCGTCGTCGCGATCGAGCGCCATCGCCCGCCGGTAGGCCAGCACCGCCGCGCCGAGATCGCCGGCGCCGAGCGCCGCGTTGCCGAGGTCGGTGTAGACCGCGGCCGACGGCCGGGCGGCGACGACGCGCCCGAACGCGGCCGCCGCGGCGGCGAACGCGCGCTGCTTGGCCGCCGGCTCGGTCGCGGCCAGCGCGTCCTGGTAGGCGCCGCGCGCCGCGGTCATCCCCTCGTCGGCCCGGGCCGCGCCCGGCCAGGCGGTCGCGACGATCAGCACCAGCGCCGCCGCGCCGCCGCGCCCGCCGCCGCGCCGCGCGTCCTTGGTCCAGGTGTCGAGCAGGTCAGCCAGCTCGGCCCGCAGCTCCGACGGCAGCGGCTCGCCCTTGGCGTCGGGCGCGAAGCCGGCGTTCTCGATCCGCGCGATCAGCGTGTCGTCGACGGTGCGGCCCAGCGTGCGCGCGGTAGTCGACAGGCAGCGCGACAGCGCGATCGCCGCGTCCTTGGCCGGGGCCTGGCGCGCGCGCTCGATCTCGGCGGCCAGCGCGCGCAGCGCGGCCTTGACCTCCCCGACCTCCTCGCGCCGGCCCGCGCCGCGCCGCCGCGCCAGCGCCAGGCCGAGCAACGCCAGCGGCGCCAGGTACAGCGCGACGACGATCGCCCACAGCACGCCGCGGCCCAGCGGCCCGCCGCCGGCGCCCGGCGGCGACAGCGCCAGGTCGACGCCGGCCAGGGACAGCACCGACGACGACTCCGCGGTCGGCGGCGCGCCGCTGCCCGCCGGCTGGCCCACGACCTGCGCCGCGCCGACCACGCTGCCGCCCTTGACCGACAGCGCGATCGGCTCGCTGTGGATGGTCTGGTAGCTGGCCTTGGCCGGATCGAAGTACGCGAACGCCAGCCCCGGGATCTCGGTGGTGTCGGCCGCGGTGACCTGCACCGAGACCTTCCAGGTCTTCTGCTTGCCGTCATCGGACAGCTCGCCCACCGGCGCGTCGGCCGGCGCCGCGAACTTGGCCTTGGGCAGGCCGCCCGGCCCGTCGAGCGGCGGCAGGTTGACCGTGTCGAGGCGCTGATCGCTCTTGACCGTGATCTCCAGCTCGAGCGGCTCGCCCAGCTGCACCACCGAGCGCGACGCGCGCGCGGCGATCGAGTACGAGGAGCCGACGGCGCCCGCGAAGCTCGGCGGCTTGTCGGTCTCGGGCACCGGCCGCACCTCGAGCGTGCGCTGCACGTCGGTGGCGCGGAAGGTGTCGGTGCGCGCCACCGGGAAGCCGAACGCGTCGCGGCCCTGGCCGATCTCCAGCTCGACCACCACCGACGCCGGCGGGATCACGTTCGGCCCCGACTTGCGCGCGGTCACCTGCAGCGGGAAGCGGAAGCGATCGTAGGTGAGCCCGTCGCGGGTCACGCGATCTTGCGCGAAGCCCAGCTTCTGCTGGCCCTTGTCGGTGGCGAACTCGAGCACCTGCCGCGGGTTGGCCGGCGTCGGCACCTGCACCGACAAGGTCGAGTCCATGTTCAGCAGCGGCACGCCGAACTGCTGGTCCTGCGGGTTCTTGCGCAGCAGCCACTCGAGCTCGATGGGGAACGTCTCGCCGACGTAGACCGGCCGCTGCGGCAGCGTGACCGCGAACCTCATGTCGTTGGTGGTCGGCAGGTCGATGACCTCGAGGTTGCCGCCGCGGATCGGCACGGTGGTCGCGCCCTGGGTGACGTCGACCGCCGGCAGGTTGAACAGGCCGGCCTTCTCGGCGGTGACCCGGTAGGTCAGCACCCAGGTGCCGCCGCCGCCCTGCACGCGGCGTCCGTTGACGGTCAGGTTGAAGCCGCCGCGGAAGTCGGCGTCGCCCTCGATGATCTCGAGCCCGGGCACCGTCAGCGACGGCAGCTTGGGCGCCGGCTGCTCCTCGAGGCCGTCGACGACGATCGCCAGCACGAACGGCGCGCCGACGAACGCCTTGGAGCCGAGCTGGTAACGGCCCTGGGCGCCCTGGGCGTGGGCCGCGGGAGCCGCGATCACGATCGCGAGGGTCGCCAGCGCGGCGACCCCGATCAGCCGGAGGGCGCGCATCACCAGTCCTTGTCCACCGGATCGGCCCCGCCGGCCTGCCGCTCGCGCTCGCGCTGCTCGCGCTCGCGCTGGGCCTCGCGCTCGCGCACCTGCTGCAGCTGCTGATCGGCGCTCTGCTGTTGCTGCTGCTGCTGGTCCTGCTTGTCCGGCTGCTGCTGCTGCTGCTGGTTCTGCTGATCCTGCTTGTCTTGCTTGTCCTGCTGTGGCGGCTGCAGCAGGCGCAGCGCGTTCTCGAGGTGCTCGACCGCGGTCTTCTGCGAGTCGATCGCCGGTCCGATGTCGTAGCTCATCTGCTGGGCCTGATCGCGCGCCTGGGTCAACGTGGTGGTGGCATCTTGCATCGACCCGAGGGCGCTGCGCACCTCCTGAGCCGCCTGACCGAGCGCCTGCGGCGTCGGGCCGCCCTGAGGCGCCCCGCCCTGAGGCGCCCCGCCCTGCCCGCCCTGCTGCGCGGCCGCGTCGGCCTGGCTGGCCAGCGCCTGGGCGATCGCCTCGGCCACCTGGCCGTGGGTGCTCTGGCGCTCGATCAGCCCGGGCAGGCGCGCGGCGCGGCCGGCGTCGTCCTCGGCCTGGGCGCTGGTGGTGTCGTCGCGGGTCTCGCCCTGCTCGCGGATCAGCTCCTTGAGGTGCTCGATCACCGAGAAGAACAGCTTCTGCAGCTCGACCAGCTTGGCCTCGGCCAGCTTGGCCGAGTCGAGCGCCGGCGGGCCCTTGCCGCCTGCAGCCACCGCCGCCAGCGCCACCAGCGCGGCGTCGGCCTCGAGCCGCAGCGCCTCGGCGCGGGCGAACAGCTGCTTCTGCTCCTCGAGCTGCTGCGGGTCGGGCGCGGCCGGCGCGGCGCCGCTGGGGTCGGCCGGCGGCGGCGCGGTCGCCTTGTCCTGCTCCTCGGCGATCAGCGCCTTCATCCGCTCGAGCCGCGCGCGGTTCTTGCTCACGCCGTCGTCCACCCGCTTGGCGCGCTCGGCGGGCGGCAGCGCCTGGGCGCCCTCGGCCGGCGGCGTGATCGCGGCGATGACGTCACGCTCCTGGGCCAGCGTCACGTCGATCAGCTGGCGCAGCGCGAAGAACTGCTCGATCGCGGTGGCGATCGCCACCAGCGACGCCTGGGCCGCGGTCGATCCGGCGGCGACGTCCTCGGCGGCCAGCGCGTCGGACGCGACCTTCATCTGCGTCGACGCCTCCTCGAGCGACGGCATCGCCGCGGCCACCTGGGCCTTCACCTTGGCCGCCTCGCCCGCCTTGGGATCGGGCGCGCCGCCGTCGGCGCCGGGCGCCGGCGCGTCGAGCGCGGCCTGCAGCCGGGCCTTGACCTCCTCGAGGCGGGCCCGCACGTCGATCTGGTCGCCGCCCAGGCCGCGCGCGGTCAGCCACGCCGGCAGCGGATCGTCCTTGCCGGCGTGGGCCGTGAGCGCCGCCAGGTAGCGCGCCAGCTCGACCTCGTCGGCGGCCACGCCCTGCAGCACCGCGAGCGGATCGAGCAGCTGCTCGCGCGCGCGCTTGAGCGACTCGAGCGCGGCGCCGGTGCGCTGGTGGGCCAGCTCGCCGGCCAGCTCGTGCAGGTTGCGGCGGGCGTCGGTCATCGCCTTGCGCGCGTCCTGCACGTACAGGTCGAGGTTCTGCAGCTGCACCAGCCGCACCTTCTCCTCGTCGCTGCGCTCCTCCTCGGTCTTGCCGCCGATCGCGGTGATCTCGTCGCCGGCCAGGTCGGCGATCGTGCCGACCTCGGCGGCCAACGTGCGCTGGCGGGTGGCCGCGGCCTCGAACTGGTCCTTGGCCGCCAGCGGGTCGCCGCCGCTGGCGGCCTGGCCAGCCCACAGCGCGCGGGCGGCGTCGCGCAGGTCGCGCTCGGCGGCGATCGCCCGATCCAGCCGCTTCTCGAGGGCGTTGTCGCCCTGGCCGGCCTCGTCGATCAAGGCCAGCAGCCGCGCCTCGACCCGCTCGAGGTTGGCGCGGGCGTCGGCGTCCTTGGGCCGCCGCCGGACCGCGTCAGAGAGCCAGGTGCGGGCCTTCTCGTAGGCCGCCATCGCCTGATCGGCGGCCGGGGGCTGCGCGGCCAGCGCGGCCTCGGCGCGCGCCACCGCCACCGCGGCCAGGTCGAACGCGGCGCGGAAGCGGACCTCGTCGTCGTAGCCGGCCAGGTCGCGCGCCGCCAGCAGGCGCTGCTCGGCCTCGTCGAGCTTGCCCTCGCCGAGCAGCGCGACCCCGGCGTTGTAGGTGGTGCGCGCCGCGCGGCCGCTGGCGTCGCCACACGCCAGCAGCGCCGCGAGCGCGAGGATCGCGATCGCCTTCATGCCTGCCTCCGAGCGCCGGCACCGACGGCCAGCGCCGCGATCAGCGCGATCAGCGCCAGCGCCAGCGGCCACACGAACCGCTCGCCGCGCACGCGGCGCAGCGACATGCGGTCGGCCTCCTCGCGCAAGATCGGCTTGACGTTCTGCCGCACGATCGACTCCAGATCGAGCGCCGAGGTGCCGGCCGGCACGTAGACGCCCTTGGTCGCGGTCGCGATCTGGCGCAGGGTCTCGCCGTCGAGCCGCGAGATCACCGGCTGGCCGTCGTGCGTCAGCTTGGTCTTGGCGCCGGTCGCGGGGTCGGTCAGCTCGATCGGGCTGCCGGCCTCGCTGCCCAGCCCCACCGCGACGATGCGCACGCCCTCGGCGCTGGCCGCCTTGGCCGCCTCGAGCGGGTAGCTCTCGTGGTCCTCGCCGTCGGTGATCAGCACCACCAGCTTGGCGCCGGGGCCGACCGGGAAGCCCTTGGTCGCGACCCGCAGCGCCTCGCCGATGCGGGTGCCGCCGCGCGACACGCTGTTCACGTCGACGCCGCGCAGCACCAGGTTGAAGAAGCCGTGGTCGGGGGTCAGCGGGCACAGCGCCGCGGCCCGCCCGGCGAACGCCACCAGCCCGACCCGGTGGCCGGGCAGCTCCTTGACCATCTTGGCGATCTCGAACTTGGCGCGCTCGAGCCGGTTGGGCTTCACGTCCTCGGCCAGCATGCTCCGGGACACGTCGAGGACGACCATCACGTCGGCCGAGAACGACGACGCCATCACCGCCTGGTCCTGGCCCTTGGTCTGCGGCCGCATCAGCGCCCACACGCACGCGCCCAGCGCCACCGCGGTCAGGCTCAGCCGCACCACCGTGCGCGCCGCGCTGGCCCGCACCACCAGCCGCGCCTGCATCAGCGGCGACACGAAGCGCGCCAGCGCGTCCTTGCCGCGCAGCTCGAGGATGATCCACACCGTCAGCGCGGCGATCACCGCCCACGCCAGGTGGATCCACCCCGGGTCGCGGTTGGTCCAGTCGGGGATCACGGCAGCCTCCGCAGCGCGGTCGCGCGCAGCGTCACCGCCGCCGCGATCGCCAGCATCGCCAGGGCCACCAGCCACGGGTAGAGCTGGTCGGGCTCGGCGGTCTGGGTCTCGTCGATCTCGGTGCGCTCGAGCTTGTCGATCGCCCGGTACACCTGGCGCAGGCCGTCGAGGTCGGTGGCGCGGAAGTACGCGCCGCCGGTGGCGTCGGCGATCTTGGTGAGCGTGTCCTCGTCGATCTGCACCGGCATCGACACCAGCTCGCTCTGCCCGAACGCGTTCTCGACGCGGATCGGCGCGCGTCCGTTGGTGCCAGCGCCGACGGTGTAGACCTTCACGCCCGAGTCCTTGGCCAGGCTGGCCGCGGCCAAGGGCGCCACCTCGCCGGCGTTGGACACGCCGTCGGTCAGCACGATCGCCACCTTGCTCTGCTGGGGCGCGGCGCGCAGCCGCTCGACCGCCTGGGCCAGGCCGTCGCCGACCGCGGTGCCGTCCTCGGCCTGCTCGGTGACGATCTCGACCTGGCGCGCGGCGGTGGCCAGGTTGGCGTGGTCCAGCGTCAGCGGCGACAGCGTGTCGGCGTACCGCGCGAACGCGATCAGCCCGATCGCGTCGTCGGGCCGACCGCCCAGCCCGCCGCCGCCCAGCACGAACTGCTCGAACACCCGCTTGACCGCGTCGAGCCGGGTCAGCTCGCGATCCTTGTCGGACAGGTCGAGGGCCCGCATCGAGCCCGAGTGATCGACCACCATCATGATCGCGATGCCGCGGCGCTTGACCCGGTGCTGGCCGTCGTAGCGCTGCGGTCCAGCCAGGGCCACCGCCAGCGCCAGCGCGGCCAGGCCGTACAGCGCGTCGGGCAGCGGCGCCAGCCGGGTGCGCCAGGTGGCGCCGGCGGGCAGCGCCGCCAGCGACGAGAACTGCACGCGGCCGGCGGCGAACCGCGCCAGCAGCACGGCCGGCACGATCGCCAGCGCCGCCAGCAGGTACCACGGGTGCGCGAGCTCGATCCCGAACAGCGTCATGCGGCCTCCCGGAGCCGGGTGTCCTCGACGAACGCCCGCGCCGCGGCCAAGGTCGCCAGCGACTCGTCGGCGTCGGGCCGGTAGCCGGCGAACTTCACGCGGTCGCAGCGCTCGAGGAACGCCGACAGCTGCTCGCGGTGCGCGCTCGACAGCCCGGCGGCGCGCCGCGCCTCCTGCAAGAACTCCTCGGTGGTCAGCTCGGGCGCGCGCAACGCGAAGCGTTCCTCGAGGTAGTGGCGGACGATCGCCGACAGCTCGACGAACCAGTCGTCGAGGCCGACCTCGTCGGGGGCGCCGCCGCGCTCGAGCGCGGCCAGCCGCCGCACCGCGACCTCGTAGGCGCTGACCCGCTGCCGCACGACGGCCTGGCGGCGGTACGTACGCGCGCCCCACACCACCGCGGCGATCGCGATCAGCCCGGCGACGATCAGCCCGGCGATCATCCACCAGGCGAGCCCGCCGACGACGATCGGCAGCGCGCCGCGCGCCGGCGCCAGCGGCTCCTTGGCCCGGGCCGGATCGACCGGCGCCACGGCGATCGGGATCTCGTCGGTCAGCAGCTCGCTCGTGGCGCCGCTGCCGCTGCCGCTGCCCGTCCCGCGGCCGTCGGTCACCAGCAGGCGGAACGGCGGGATGCGGTGCTTGCCCGAGCCGGGCGGCTCGAGCGTGTAGGTCTGGACCTCGACGGTGCCGCCGTCGTCCTTGCGGCGGGTGTCGTGCACCCAGCCCAGCGCCGCGAACCGGCCCAGGCCCTCGTCCTCGAACGGCGCCGCGACGGTCACGCCGGGGCCGGCCTCGATGGTCAGCTCGAGGTACAGCGGATCGCCCAGCTCGGGCGCCGGCGGCCACACCTTGACCGTGGCCTTGACCGGGCCGTTCTCGCTGACCTTGGTGATCGCCTCCGGGGTCGGCTTGGGCGGGCCCTCGGCGGCCGGCGCGCGGCGACGCCCGCACGCCCCGGTCAGCACCAGCGCGGCCAGCGCGACCGCGAAGAGCGCCAGCAGCCAGCCCTTCATCGCTTGCTCCGGCGCGCGCGCTCGCGGAAGAACCGCAAGAGCGGATCGACGACCGAGCCGCTGGCGTCGATCGGCAACAGGTCGACGCCCGAGGCCCGCAGGTCGTCCTCGAGCCGCTGGCGCCGGTAGGCCGCGTCCTCGGCGACCCGGGCGCGGTACGCGTCGGAGCGGGTGTCGACCAGCCGGGTGGCGCCGGTCTCGGCGTCCTCGAGCGTGACCAGCCCGGCCGGGACGAACGCGCGCTCGCGCGGATCGGTGACCAGCGCCGCGACGACGTCGTGCTTGCGGTTGGCGTGGCGCAGCACGTCGAGGTAGCCGTCGTCGAGGAAGTCCGACACCAGGAACACCACCGCGCGCCGCGGCAGCACCTTGCGGCAGAACTCCAGCGCGGCGCCGATCGAGGTCGACCGCCGCGGCGAGCGGGCGGTGACGTCGCGCAGCCCGCGGAACCACGCCCACACCCGGCGCGGCAGCTCGGTGGCCTTCCACCGCGCCGACGCCGTGCCCGGCGCCTCGTGGCCGCGGGCGAACACCTCGCGGATGATCCGCAGCGCGTGCTTGTCGCCCTTGCGCGGCGGGATGTAGACGTCGGCGCCGCCGTGGAAGAGCAAGAGCCCGACCTTGTCGCCGCTCTCGACCGCCGACAGCGCCAGCAGCGCGCACAGCTCGACCGCGGCCTCGAGCTTCGAGCGCGTGCCCGAGCCGAAGTCCTGCGAGTGGCTGACGTCGCACAACAGCATCACCGTCAGCTCGCGCTCCTCGACGTAGCGCTTGACGTGGGGCTCGCCGGTGCGGGCGGTGACGTTCCAGTCGATCGTGCGCACGTCGTCGCCGGGGACGTACGGGCGCACCT
>Ga0073899_10001026_pt1 | contig 25716 bp, 20 predicted proteins | sample KloWWTmetaKNB5Ph_FD_88975 | JGI IMG/M metagenome (GOLD analysis project Ga0073899, IMG submission 88975) | Active sludge microbial communities from Klosterneuburg, Austria, studying microevolution and ecology of nitrifiers - Klosterneuburg... | ecosystem: Engineered > WWTP > Aerobic digester >... | reverse complement strand
TGCTGCGAGCCGACAGACCACTGGTAAGCCGTGTGCGGGAAATCCGCATGCACGGTTTGAACGGGGGCGTTGGCTCTGAACCCGGCCTTCGGGCCGCTTAGGAACCAACGTCTACCAATGAACGAGAAATACGTCCCCGCCGAAGTCGAAGCCGCGGCGCAATCCCATTGGGCCGCGCGTGATGCCTATCGCGTGTCCGAGGACAGCAGCCGGCCCAAGTTCTACGCCTGCAGCATGCTGCCCTATCCCAGTGGCAAGCTGCACATGGGCCATGTGCGCAACTACACCATCAACGACATGATGGCGCGCTATCTGCGCATGAAGGGCTTCAATGTCTTGATGCCCATGGGCTGGGACGCCTTCGGGCTGCCGGCCGAGAACGCGGCCATGGACAACAACGTGCCGCCTGCGAAGTGGACGCGCGCCAACATCGCCGACATGAAGAGCCAGATGCAGCCGCTGGGCCTGGCCTTCGACTGGAGCCGCGAGCTCGCCACCTGCGACCCCGGCTACTACAAGTGGAACCAGTGGTTCTTCCTGAAGATGCTGGACAAGGGCATCGCCTACAAGAAGACGCAGATCGTCAACTGGGACCCGGTCGACCAGACCGTGCTGGCCAACGAGCAGGTCGAGGACGGACGTGGCTGGCGCAGCGGCGCCCTCGTCGAAAAGCGTGAGATCCCGGGCTACTACCTGGCGATCACCCGCTACGCCGACGAACTGCTGGCCGGCGTCAACGACAGCACGCACCGCGACTTCCTGGAGGGCTGGCCCGAGCGTGTGCGCCTGATGCAGGAGCACTGGATCGGCAAGAGCGAAGGCGTGCGCTTCGCCTTTCCGCACGACATCCGCGACGCGTCAGGTGCGCTGATCCAGGACGGCCGCATGCATGTCTTCACGACACGCGCCGACACCATCAAGGGCGTGACCTTCTGCGCGGTGGCGCCCGAACATCCTCTGGCCACCCATGCTGCGACAGGCAACGCGGCGCTGGCCGCCTTCATCGAGCAGTGCAAGCAAGTCGGCACCACTGAAGCCGAGCTGGCGGCACGCGACAAGGAAGGCATGCCCACCGGCCTGTTCGTCGAACACCCGCTGACCGACGAGCGCATCCCCCTGTGGGTGGGCAACTACGTGCTGATGGGCTACGGCGACGGCGCTGTGATGGGCGTGCCGGCGCATGACGAACGCGACTTCGCGTTCGCGCTGAAATACAAGCTGCCGATCACGCAGGTGGTCCACGTCGACGGCGAACACTTCGACTACCACCACTGGCAGGACTGGTACGCCGACAAGACACGCGGCATCACCATCAACAGCGGCAACTACAGCGGCCTGCCCCACCAGCGCGCCGTCGATGCCGTGGCCGCGGCGCTGCAGGCCAAGGGCCTGGGCGAGAAGAAGACCACCTGGCGCTTGCGTGACTGGGGCATCAGCCGCCAGCGCTACTGGGGCACGCCGATCCCGATCATCCATTGCGACGGCACCGCAGCGGGTGCCACGGGCCCCGGCTGCGGTTCGGTGCCGGTGCCCGAGAAGGATCTGCCGGTCCTGCTGCCCGAAGACCTGGTGCCCGACGGCAGCGGCAACCCGCTGAACAAGTGCGCGTCGTTCCTGAACGTGGCCTGCCCGCAGTGCGGCCAGCCGGCGCGGCGCGAGACCGACACGATGGACACCTTCGTCGACTCGGCCTGGTACTACATGCGCTACAGCTGCCCCGACAGCGACAGCGCGATGGTCGACGCGCGCAACGACTACTGGATGCCGATGGACCAGTACATCGGCGGCATCGAGCACGCCGTGCTGCACCTGTTGTACGCGCGCTTCTGGACCAAGGCCATGCGCGACCTCGGCCTGGTGTCGTTCGGTGAACCCTTCACGCGGCTGTTCACGCAGGGCATGCTGCTCAACGAGTGCTATTTCCGCGAGGACGAAACCGGCAAGAAGCGCTGGTTCTATCCGAGCGAGGTCGACATCCGCCTCGACGACAAGGGTCACCCGGTGGGCGCCACCGCCAAGGCCGACGGGCAGCCGGTGATGCTGGGCGGCATCGAGAAGATGTCCAAGAGCAAGAACAACGTGGTCGAGCCGCGCGACATCATTGCCAGGTTCGGTGCCGACACGGCGCGCGTCTTCACCATGTTCGCCGGCCCGCCCGACCAGAGCGCGGCCTGGTCAGATTCGGGCGCCGAAGGCGCGTTTCGCTTTCTGCGCCGGCTGTGGGCCTTCGGCGTCAAGTCCGGGCCGCACCTGGCTGCTGCCACCAGCGGCTTCGAAGGCGTCAGCCGCGCCGGTGCCGACCTGCGGCGCGCGCTGCACCAGCTGCTGCGTCAGGTCAGCCACGACTACGAGCGCATGCAATACAACACCGTGGTCTCGGGCGCGATGAAGATGCTGAACGCGCTGGACGACGCGGTGCTGAGTGACAGCGCCGCCGATGCCGCCGTGCTGCGCGAAGGCCTGTCCATCCTGCTGCGTTGCCTGTACCCGGTGGCGCCACATGCCGCCTTCGGCCTCTGGGCCGAGCTCGGCTTCGTGGCACTGCACGGCGAGCTGATCGATGCACCCTGGCCGCAGGTCGACGAGAAGGCGCTCGAACAAGATGAGATCGAGCTGGTGCTGCAGGTCAACGGCAAGCTGCGCGGGCAGATCCGCGTGCCGGCCGATGCCGAGCGCCACGTGATCGAACAGGCGGCGGTGTCGCACCCCGAGTGCATTCGTTTTGCCGAAGGCCGAACGCCGAAGAAGGTCGTCGTGGTGGCGGGACGGCTCGTCAATGTCGTGGTCTGAGCGTCGGCTGCTTCTGGTCGGGGCTGCGACCCTGGCCCTGGGCGGCTGCGGCTTCAAGCTTCGTGGCGATGAGCCGCTGCACTTTCGAAGTATCGCGCTGACCGGGTTTGCGCCACGCTCGCCGCTGGCGGCCGAGTTGCGCGCGGCGCTGGCACGCAGCGTGCGGGTTGAAAGCACACCGGCGCGCGCCGAGCTGGTGCTGCAGGCGCTGAGTGACCAGCGCGAGCGCGTGGCGGTGGCCACCACCGCAGCTGCGCAGGTGCGCGAAGTGCAGCTGCGGCTGCGCCTGCGCTGGCGCACGCAGACGCCGGCCGGTCGCGAGGTCACGGCGCCGGCCGAGCTGGCGCTGTCGCGCGACATGAGCTACAGCGAGTCGCAGGCGTTGGCCAAGCAGTATGAAGAGGCTGACCTGTTCCGCGACATGCAAGCCGACATCGTGGCGCAGGTGCTCAGCCGCCTGTCGGTGATCCGCCTGTAGCGCGCGCGACCCGCCATGCCGATCCGCGCTGATCAGCTGCCCGCCCGGCTCGAACGTGGGCTGCAGCGGCTGTATACGGTGTTCGGTGACGAGCCGCTGCAGGCGCAGGAGGCCGGCGATGCGATCCGGGCTGCGGGGCGAGCCGCCGGCTTCGCCGAACGCAAGGTCTTCAACGTCAGCGGCGCCCATTTCGACTGGAGCGCGGTGATCGGCGCGGCGCAGGAGATGAGCCTGTTCGCCGACCGTCAGCTGATCGAGATCCGCATCCCGTCTGGCAAGCCGGGCAAGGACGGCTCTGACGCGCTGCAGCGCTACTGCAGCCTGGTCGCAGACGAAGTGCTGACGCTGGTGCAGCTGCCGCGGCTGGACGGGTCGCAACTGAAGTCGGCCTGGTTCGCCGCACTCGAATCCGCCGGCATCGCGGTTCGTGTCGAGCCGGTGGAACGCAAGGCCCTGCCGGTGTGGCTGGCGCAGCGCCTGGCGCGCCAGGGCCAGCGCGTGCAGGCGGGCGATGCCGGCGCGCAGACCCTGGCCTTCTTTGCCGACCGCGTCGAGGGCAATCTGCTGGCGGCGCAGCAGGAGATGAGCAAGCTGGGCCTGCTCTACCCCGCAGGCGAGCTCAGCTTCGAGCAGGTCGAGGCAGCGGTGCTCAACGTTGCCCGCTACGACGTCTTCAAGCTTGGCGAGGCCATCCTGGCCGGCAACGTGGCGCGCGCGCTGCGCATGCTCGACGGCCTGCGCGCCGAAGGCGAAGCCCCGGTGCTGGTGCACTGGACACTGGCCGAGGACGTGCGCGCGCTGCGTCGTGTGCGCGAGGCGGTGGACGCCGGCCGCCCCTTGTCGCTGGCGCTGAGCCAGGCGCGTGTCTGGGGACAGAAGGAAAAGCTGTTCGAACGCGCCGTGCCGCTGCTGGCCGACCATCACCTGGCGCGCTGGCTGGCTGCCGCCAGCGTCTGCGACGGCCTGGTCAAGGGTCTGCGTCACCCGGACTGGCCGAACGACCCCTGGGATGCCTTGCAGCGCCTGGTGCTGATGATGCTGGAACCGCTGCGTCCGCTGGCGCCGGCGGCCCGCGCTGGCGCGCCAGTGCTGGCGCTGCAGGCCGGTCAATAGCCGCGCGTGGGCTCGACCCGATGGCGCAAGGGCGCGCCGTCGCGCAGCGCGCGCAGGTTGGCCACCGCCACCGCGGCGGCGCTGCGCGCATCGGTCTGCGCAGCCACATGCGGCAGCAGCGTGACGCCGGGATGCGACCAGAACGCATGGCCGGTCGGCAACGGCTCGGCGTGGAAGACGTCGAGCACCGCATGCCCGACCTGCCCGCTGTCCAGCGCCGCCAGCAAGTCGTCGTCGACCAGATGGCGACCACGCGCCAGGTTCACCACCCCGGCGCCGCGGGGCAGCGTTGCAAACAAAGGGGCATTGAGCAAGCCCAGCGTGTGTGGCGTCAGCGGCAGCAGATTGATCAGCACTTGCGTCTGCGGCAGGGCCTGCCACAGTGCCTGATCACCGGCCAGGGACTTCACCCCGGGTTCGGCGGCGCTGCCGCCGCGTGACCAGCCGCTGACCACGAAACCGGCCTGCGCCAGCGTGCGCGCCGTGGTCCGGCCCATCTCGCCCTGGCCCAGCACCAGCACCGGGGTCTCGTCGGCGCGGCGCTGCGCATGCTGCTGCCACCGGCCCTGGCGCTGTTGCCGGGCGTACCTGAAGAAGTCGCGCTGCAACGCCAGCGTGGCCCAGAGCGCGGTCTCGGCCATCGCGGCGTTCATCGCCGGGTCGACCATGCGCGCGATCGGCACCCCGGCCGGCAGGCTGCGGTCGGCCAGCAGGCGATCGACGCCGGCCCACAGGCTCTGGATCAGGCGCAGCGCAGGCAGGCCCTGCAGGCTGCCCGGCGGCGGGTTGGCTACCACCGCGGCGTTCACGGCCGCAGCTTGTGCGCGCGCCTGGTCCAGCGTCCACCACCGAGCTTCGGGCATCGCCTCGGCCAGGGCCCGGTGCCAGGCCGCAAAGGCGTGGGCGTCGAAATCTCCACACAGCAACACGTTCATGGGCCACAGCCTAGCGCGAATGGCGCTGCCAAGGCTCAAGACGGGGCGCCCGGGGCCGACATTCGCTCAGGGTCTGCCTCGTCGCGGGCCGCGAGCCAAGCACGCCATGACCCGATTCCGTCCCGTTTCACTGTCCCTTCGCCCGGCGCTGTTGCTGGCGCTGGCGGCGGGCCTGCTGTTGCCGGCGCTGTTGTGGTTGCTGGCCGAAGGGCTGTTCGGCGCGCAGCTCGGCACGGCCATCGAGCGCCACCGCGCCGCCGTGCTGCTGATGATCGTGGTGCAGGGGGTGGCTGCCGCGGCATTGACACTGCGCGTGCTGGACCAGCGCCTGGCGTGGCCACTGGACCGCCTGGCCGAACAGGCCCAGGCGCTGGCAGCGATGCGCCCCGTCCCGGCGCTGCAATGGCCCGTGGACGACGAGTTCACGCCTCTGGCGCGCGGTCTGGACGGTTTGCGCACGCGTGTGGCCGAACTGCAGTCAGAGCTGCGTGCCAGCGATTCGCGCCTGCACCGTGCGGCGATGTACGACGGGCTGACCGGTCTGCCGAATCGCGCCCTGATGGCCGAACTGTTCGGCCACGAGGCGGCCAGCGCACGCCGCGCCGGCCGTTCGCTGGCGCTGCTGCACCTGGGGCTGGACCGCTTTCGCACCTTCAACGACACGCTTGGTCGTGGTGTGGGTGACGAGCTGCTCAAGGGCATGGGGCACCGCATCGCGGCGGCGCTGCGCGACTCGGATTTCATCTGCCGCGGCGCCGGCGACGAATACCTGCTGCTGCTGTCGGGCACCGAAGGCTGGGACCGCGTGGCCAGCGCCGCCGAGCGGCTGCTGCGCGCGGTGGAAGAACCGCTGGAGCTGCCGCACAGCGGCCATGTGGTCGGCCTGTCGGCAGGCATCGGCATCGCGATGTATCCGTCGGACGGCACCGACTTCGAAGGACTGGCGCGCGCCGCCGCATTGGCGCTGGACCGCAGCAAGGCCCTGGGTCGCGGCCTGTACAGCTTCTATCAGCCCGACATGGACCAGGCGCTGCGGCGGCGCATCGACGCCGAGCGCGAGCTGGCGCACGCGCTGGAGCATGGCGAGTTCCAGCTGCACTACCAGCCGCTGGTCGACGCTGCCAGCGGCCGCGTGGTCGGCTGCGAGGCCCTGCTGCGTTGGTTGCATCCGCAGCGCGGGCTGCTGGCGCCGGCGGCCTTCATCGACGGCGCGCGCCAATGCGGGCTCATGTGCGACATCGACGCCTGGGTGCTCGACGCCGCCTGCACCGACCTGGCCCACTGGCTGCATGTTGGCCTGCAGCCCGGTCGCCTGGCGCTCAACCTGAGCGTACAACAGGCGCGCAACCCGGCACTGTCGGAGACGCTGCGCGACGCGCTCGGCCGCCATCGCCTGGCGCCGAATCAGCTTGAGCTGGAGGTCACCGAAGACGCCTTCACCCACGAGCCCGACGGCGTGCCACGCGCGCTGGCACGCTGGCGCGCGCTCGGCCTGGCGCTGACGATCGACGATTTTGGCACCGGCTATTCATCGCTGTCGCAGCTGAAACGGCTGCGCCCCGAACGGCTGAAGATCGATTGCAGCCTGGTGCGCGGACTGCCCGACGACGCCGGGGACTGTGCGCTGGCCGAAGCCATGCTGGGCATGGCCCGCGCCTTGCAGATCGAGGTGGTGGCCGAAGGTGTGGAGACGGCGGCGCAGCGCCAGTGGCTGCTGGCCCACGGCTGCCCGCGCCAGCAGGGCCACCTGCACGGCCAGCCGATGGCGGCGGCGCGCTTCGAGGCCTGGCTGGCCGGCCATGCGGCGCCCGCGCTGCTGCAGCCGGCCTGAACGCTGTGCAGCGCTGAACTTCAGGGCAGCGACCGCCGCAGCGCAGTCAATGCGGCCACCAGCGTGGCCTGGCGCACGGCACTGCGGTCGCCGGCCAGCTGCAGCCGCTGTGCGCTGAGCTGGATGTGGCCGGTGTCATCGCGCTGGCCCAGCGCCAGCCAGACCGTGCCCACCGGTTTGCCGGGCACGGCGCCGCCTGGCCCGGCAATGCCGGTGACGGCCACGCTGCGCTGCACCGGGGCACGGCGCAAGGCGCCATCGGCCATCGCCAGCGCCACCGGCTGGCTGACCGCACCGTGGTCGCGCAGCAGCGTTTCGCCGACGCCCAGCAGCTCGGTCTTGGCGGCGTTGCTGTAGGTGACAAAACCGCGCTCGAACCAGTCGCTGGAGCCGGCCACCGCAGTGCAGGCGGCGGCGATCAGGCCGCCGGTGCAGCTTTCGGCGGTGGCGATGTGCAGCCCGGCCGCGCGCAGTGCATCAGCCAGGTCGAGCACCAGCGGTTCGACGCTCACCAGGTCCACAACCGCAGCCCCAGCGCCATCACCAGCAGCGCACACAGCGCGGCCACCAGGTCGTCGAACAGGATGCCCGCACCCTGCGCCCAGCCGATGGCCTGACCGGCACGCAGCTTGAAGCGGCGGTCGGCCCAGCCCACCGGCCCCGGCTTGGCGGCGTCGAACAGGCGAAACAGTGCAAAAGCCAGCGCCTGCGCCCACAGCGGCGCCGGCATCAGCAGCCACAGCATGATCCAGAAGGCCAGCACCTCGTCCCAGACGATGGCGCCGGGGTCGGCCACACGCAGGTGCTGCGCCGTGCGCGTGCAGGCCCACCAGCCCACCAGCAACGACGCGCCGATCAGCAGTGCCCAGGCACGCGTGTCCAGCCAGCGGTCGAGCAGCAGGAACGTCGCCCAGCCCCACAGCGTGCCGACCGTGCCCGGTGCCTTGGGCGACAGGCCGCTGCCGAAGCCGAGCGCGATCCAGTGTGCCGGGTGCTCGAGCATGAAGCGTGCACTGGCGCGGCGTGGGCCGGCGGCAATGGCGTTTCCCGGTGCGGGTTCCGGGTTCATCCGAAGTGGTCGAAGCCGAGTGCACTCACCGACTGCTCACGCCCGTCGTCGCCGACCAGCAGCAGGCCCGGCTGCGCCGTGATGTGGCCGATGGCGCTGACGGCCACGCCGGACTGTGCCGCCGCCTGCAGGACCTGGGCCTTCGCAGTGGGCGCTGCGGTGAACAGAAGTTCGTAGTCGTCGCCGCCTCGCAGCAGGCATTCGTTTTGCATCGCGGGCGCTTGCGCGGCCAGCACCGCGCTGCGCGGCAGCGCCGCCAGTTCGACGCGGGCGCCGACACCCGAGCGTCGCAGCACATGGCCGAGGTCGCCCAGCAGGCCGTCGCTGAGGTCGATCGCGCTGCTGGCCAGGCCACGCAGGGTCAGGCCCAGCGCCACCCGCGGCTCGGGGCATTCCATGGCCCGACGCACGGCCTCGAAGTCGGTGCCGGCCAGTGCCAGTCGACCCCGAAAGACCTCCAGCGCCAGCCGCGCATCACCCAGGCAGCCGCTGACCCACAGCGTGTCGCCGGCGCGCGCGCCGCTGCGCAGCAAGGCCTGGCCGGGCGGCACCTGACCCATCACCGTGATGCACAGGTTCAGCGGCCCGGCCGTGAGGTCGCCGCCGATCAGTTCGATGCCGTGGCGGTCGGCCAGCGCGAACAGGCCCTGCGCCAGCGCGGCGACGAAGGGCTCGTCGGCGCGTGGCAGCGCCAGCGCCAGCGTGCAGCCCAGCGGCTCGGCGCCGCAGGCCGCCAGATCGCTCAGGTTGACCGCCAGTGCCTTGTGCCCCAACCGGTCGGGTGCCACCGTGGACAGGAAGTGCCGGCCCTCGACCAGCATGTCGCTCGACACGGCCAGTTGCTGGCCGGCGGCCACGCGCAGCAGCGCGCAATCGTCGCCTGGCCCCAGTGCGGCGTGGCGCAAGGCCCGCTGCGGGCGCACGAAGTGCCGCTCGATGAGTTCGAACTCGCCCATGGCTTGATCCGCGCTACGCCGTGCGCAGCTTGTTGGCCAGCTCGACCGCCGACTTGACATTCAATTTTTCGAACACGCGCGCACGGTGCACCTCGACCGTGCGCACGCTGATCGCCAGTTCATCGGCGATCAACTTGTTCGGTCGACCCTCGATCACCAGCCGCATCACCTCGCGCTCTCGCTCGGTCAGCTCGGCCAGTGCTCGCGCAGCCTGCTGCTGCTGGCGCCGCGCCAGCAGGGCCTGCGCGCTGACGTGCAGCGCCTGCTCGATGCGGTCGACCAGGCTGTTGTTGGAAAAGGGCTTCTCGACGAAGTCGAAGGCACCGCGCTTGACCGCGGCCACCGCGGTCGGCACGTCGCCATGGCCGGTGAGAAACAGGATCGGCAGCAGCGGCAGCAGGCCGCGCGCGGCCAGCCGCTCGAACAGCACCAGGCCGCTGGTGCCGGGCATGCGCATGTCCAGCACCAGGCAAGCGGGTGCGTCGGGCCAGGGTGCGGCGCCATCGGCCAGCCGCGGCGCCAGCCAGGCCTCGAAGGCGTCGGCACTGGCGAAGCCTTCGGACAGCAGCCGCCGTGAGCGCAGCAGCCAGGCCAGCGCGTCGCGCACCACGTCCTCGTCGTCCACCAGGTAGACGACCGGCAGGCCAAGAGGTGCTTGCAACGCGGAGTCGAGAGGCAGGTTCATGAATCGGCAGTGACGGGCGCCCTCGATTCTGCCTGCCGTGGCGCCGGCAGGGTGAAGCGGAACTTGGTGCCGCGCGCGCCCGCAGCGGCGGTGAAGTCCAGTACGCCGCCGTGTTGCTCGATCACCGAGCGGCACAGGCTCAGGCCCAGGCCCATGCCCTCGGCACGGGTGGTGAAAAACGGCGTGAACAGCTTGGCCGCAACCTCGGGCGCGATGCCCGGGCCGTGGTCGATGACGCTGAAGGTCACCCACTGCGCGTGGTGCTGGCGCACGCGCAGCGTCAGCACACGGTCTTCCAGCGGCGTGTCGGTTTCCATCGCCTGGATGGCGTTGCGGCTGAGATTGATCAGTACCTGCTCGACCATGGTGCGGTCACACATGACGTGCGGCACGCGCCGCGGCAGGTCAATCTCGACGCGAGTGCCGCTCTTGCGCGCCTGCAGCCGCACCAGCGGCAGCACGCCTTCGATCAGCAGGTCGGTGCCCAGGATCTCGCGCGCCTGCTCGCGCCGGCGCACGAAGCTGTGCACGCTCTTGATGATGCGGCCGGCGCGCTCGGCCTGTTCAGCGATGCGTTCGAGCGCCTGGTGCAGCATCGGCAGGGTCTGCGCGTCGGGCGACTCGAGCAGGTTCAGCGAACCGGTGGCAAAGCTGGCGATCGCCGCCAGCGGCTGGTTCAGCTCGTGGCTCATCAGCGATGCCATCTCGCCCACGGTGGCCAGCCGGGCGCTGGCCTGCAGCCGCTCTTGCTGCTGGCGCGACAGCTCCTCCATGCTGCGCTGGGCGCTGACATCCAGCACCGTGCTCATCCAACCGCTTTGCCGGCCCTGGCCATCGAGCAGCGGTGCTTCGTAGATCACGACCGGGAAGCGCTCGCCGTTCTTGCGCATGAAGACGGTCTCGAAGCCCTCACGCTGCTGACTGGCCAGAACCGAGCCCAGGCGATCGACCTGGCGTTGCCGGTACTGCTCGACGAATTCCGGCGGCCAGTACGGCGGCACCGGCGTGTGCAGTTCGTCGAGGCTGAAACCGACCATGGCGCAGAAGGCCGGGTTGGCATAGGTCACCTCACCGTCGAGGTTGCGCGCACGCAGGCCGGTGATCAGCGAGTCTTCCATCGCCTTGCGCCGGCTCAGTGCTTCGGCCAGCGCCCGCTCGGCCTGCGCGCGCCGGCGCACGTCACGCGCCAGCAGCACCACCACCACGAACAGCAGGACCGACAAACCCAGCACCAGGGCCAGGGTCAGGTTGGGGATCAGGCTGGGCCGACCGGCGCCGCTGTCGACGCGCAGTCGCAGCGAGGTGCCCGGCAGGTCGACCAGGCGTTCGGCCACGAACACGCCGGTACCGCGCGGGCCGCCCGCGCGCGCCAGCCGGGCGCCGTCGCCCTCGATCAACGAGATCTCGGTGCGTTGCGCCTGCGCCGGTGTCAAGGCGACGTCCAGCAGCAGCGGCAAGCCCAGGCTGCCGACGATGTACCCGTCCGGGCGACCGGCGCTCAGCACCGGGATGCACAGGTCCACCACCTCCATGCCCTTGCCGTCGACCATCGGCACAAAGTAGCTGCGCGAGAAGCGCGGCGAGGCCTGGCGCTTGGCGCTCAGGCAGGCCTGGTCGGTGTCGACGCTGAGGTCGCGCCGCGACATCAGCGAAAACAAGGGCGCATGGCCTGGCGAATCGACGAAGGCCGTGGCCTGCAGTTCGGCGTTGCGGCGCTCGACCCGCAGCAATTCGGGCTGGCTGCGCATCAGTTGCAGCGCCGCAGGTGGCCACTCGGTGGCCTCGGGCTCGCTCCAAGACAGGGCCTGCAGCTGATGCAGCATCTGCAGCAGTTCGCGCCGCATCTGCAGCGCCGCCGCGCCGCCGATGGCCTCGATCTCGTCCTGGCTGTGCGTCGCTTCGTAGTTCACCGTCAGCGCCACAAGCAGGCTTTGCGCCACCAACAGCAGCAGAACCAGCAGCGACCACAGCACGCTGCGGCGCAGCCCGCGGCGGGCCGTGGTCGAGGGCGAGGTGGGGGCTTTCATGGGCGATGCCGGCGCAGCGCGCCGCGCCGGCAAAGTATTGGCTGCGCCGCGGTCACGGCCGATACGCAGTTTCGCGCATGAGTGGGGCGGGCAGGCACAGGCAGACTGTCGCTCCTAGAATTCGCGTCCCTTGCCGGAGACAGCGCCATGTCGAGCTACGAAGAAAAACGCGCCGAGCTGCGCCTTGCCGCCCTGGAGTACCACGAGTTCCCGACACCGGGCAAGATCGCGGTCAGCGCGACCAAGCAGATGGTCAATCAGCGAGACCTGGCGCTGGCCTATTCACCCGGCGTCGCCGCCGCCTGCGAAGAGATCGTGGCCGATCCGGTCAACGCCTTTCGCTACACCGCGCGCGGCAACCTGGTCGCGGTGGTGACCAACGGCACCGCCGTGCTCGGCCTGGGCGACATCGGCCCGCTGGCGGCCAAGCCGGTGATGGAAGGCAAGGGCGTGCTGTTCAAGAAGTTCGCCGGCATCGACGTCTTCGACCTCGAGATCAACGAACGCGACCTCGACAAGCTGGTGGACGTGATCGCCGCGCTCGAACCTACCTTCGGCGGCATCAACCTCGAGGACATCAAGGCGCCCGACTGCTTCTACGTCGAGCGCCGCTTGCGTGAGCGCATGAAGATCCCGGTCTTCCATGACGACCAGCATGGCACGGCCATCGTCGTCGGGGCGGCGCTTCTGAACGCGCTGAAGGTCAGCGGCAAGGACATCGCGCAGGTCAAGCTCGTCACCTCGGGCGCAGGCGCTGCGGCACTGGCCTGCCTGGGCCTGATGGTGAAGCTGGGCCTGCCGCGCAAGAACATCTGGGTCACCGACCTGGCGGGCGTGGTCTACGAAGGCCGGCGCGAGCTGATGGACGAGGACAAGGCCTTCTTCGCCCAGCAGACCGACCTGCGCAGCCTGGCTGAGGTGATGGCCGGTGCCGACATCTTTCTGGGCCTTTCGGCCGGCGGCGTGCTGAAGGCGCCGATGGTGGCATCGATGGCGCGCGCGCCGATCATCTTTGCGCTGGCCAATCCGACCCCGGAGATCATGCCCGAGGAGATCAAGGGCGCACGCGACGACGCCATCATCGCCACCGGCCGCACCGACTACCCGAACCAGGTCAACAACGTCCTGTGTTTCCCGTACATCTTTCGCGGCGCGCTCGACTCGGGCGCGACCACGGTCACCGATGCGATGGAGATCGCCGCCGTGCGCGCCATTGCCGAACTTGCACAGGCCGAGCAGAGCGAAGTGGTGGCCGCGGCCTACGCGGGCGCGACGCTGAGCTTCGGGCCCGAGTACCTGATCCCCAAGCCCTTCGACCCACGGCTGATGATGAAGATCGCGCCGGCGGTGGCGCAGGCGGCCGCTGACTCGGGTGTGGCGCTGCGCCCGATCCAGGACATGGCGGCCTACCGCGAGAAGCTGCAGGGCTTCGTCTACGCCTCGGGCAACATGATGAAGCCGATCTTCTCGCTGGCCAAGCGCGCCGAGCGCCGCCGCGTGGCCTACGCCGAAGGCGAGGAAGAGCGCGTGCTGCGTGCGGTGCAGGTGGTGGTCGACGAGGGCCTGGCCCGACCCACGCTGATCGGCCGCCCGGCCGTGATCGCGCAGCGCATCGACAAGTTCGGACTGCGCCTGAAGCAGGGCGACGACTACGACGTGGTCAACGTCGAGCAGGACCATCGCTACCGCGACTTCTGGCAGACCTACCTGCGCATGACCGAGCGCAAGGGCATCACGCAGCAGGTGGCCAAGATCGAGATGCGACGCCGGCTGACGCTGATCGGCTGCATGTTGCTGCACAAGGGTGAGGTCGACGGCATGTTGTGCGGCACCTGGGGCACCACGGCCGCGCATCTGCACTACATCGACCAGGTGATCGGCCCGCGTGTCGGCGGCAGCGCGCGCGCGCCGCAGAACGTGCAGGTCTATGCCTGCATGAACGGGCTGATGCTGCCTGGGCGCCAGGTGTTTCTGGTCGACACGCATGTCAACGTGGACCCCAGTGCCGAGCAGCTGGCCGCGATCACCACCATGGCTGCCGACGAGATGGCGCGCTTCGGCATCCAGCCCAAGGCGGCGCTGCTGTCGTCCAGCAACTTCGGCAGCAGCGATTCGCCCGGCGCCGTCAAGATGCGGCGTACACTGGCCTTGCTTCGCGAGCAGGCGCCCTGGCTTGAGGTGGACGGCGAGATGCACGGCGACGTGGCGCTCGACGCTGCGGCCCGCCGCCGCGTGATGCCCGGCAGCACGCTGCAGGGCGACGCCAACCTGCTGGTGCTGCCCGGGCTCGACGCTGCCAACATCGCCTACAACCTGCTCAAGACCGCCGCCGGCGGCGGCATTGCCATCGGCCCGGTGCTGCTGGGCGCCGACAAGCCGGCACACATCCTGACGCCGTCGGCCACGGTGCGACGCATCGTCAACATGACGGCGCTGACGGTGGCCGACGCCAACGCGGCGAGGTAGGCCCCGGCCCCGGCCGACAGGCCGTTCACCCTGTTGCACCGATGGGGTGCAGCGGGGCCAGCGGGAAACTGCGGGCAGCACCCTGGATCGAGTGGTGTGAGCTGAATTGGCTTCTGAAACAAGGCTTTGGCGCTAAGCGGGCGCTCACAATTCCCCTTCATCGATTGCCTGATTTTTGGGCACTGGCTTGAATTTTCGGGGCCCCTCCGGTAGCATCGCGGCTTCGCATTCAGGGTTCTCCCGTGTCTTTCACCGGATCGGCCTCTTGGGGGTCTGTGCTTCGCAAGTCAGCGCTCGCTATCGCAGTCGCGGCCTGTGCAGTCACTGGATTCGAGCTTCAGGCCAGGCCCTCAGGGGCCGACGCGGCCGTTGTGCCCTTGTCGTCGCTGCCGGCCGAAGCCCAGGAAACCACCCGCCTGATTCGCCACGGGGGCCCCTTTCCTCATGCCAAGGATGGTGCCGTGTTCGGCAATCGCGAGCGTTTGTTGCCGCCCCGGCGCAGGGGCCATTACCGCGAATACACCGTCAAGACACCACGCGCACGTGACCGAGGCGCACGCCGTATCGTCTGCGGCGGCGCGCAGCCCGCCCAGCCCGAAGTCTGCTACTACACCAATGACCACTACGCGAGCTTTGCCCGCATTGCGCCGTGATCGTCACCGTCCTTTCATCCCCATCACCTTCTGAAACCAGGAGACAGGCGACCATGCAGTTGCAAACTGTCCGACCCAACATCGTCCAGGCCATTCGAGCCTACCGCGTGGACGATCTGATGCAGGCCGCCGGTACCGCGGGCCAGCATTTCCTGTATGCCAATCTGGCGCAGGCGCAATCCAAGCAGGACGTGCTCGAGCAGATTGCCACCGACTTCACCTTTCCGGTGCACTTCGGCAAGAACCTCGACGCGCTGTACGACTGCATGACCGACCTCGTGCACAAGGCGGGCCAGCAGCCGGGTTTCGTGGTGGTGCTTGAGCAGCTGCCCGACAACCCACGCTTCGACCGCGAAGCGCGCGAGCAGCTGCTTGATGTGTTCCGGGATTCCGCCGACTTCTGGGGGGAACGACGAATACCGTTCAGGTGTTTCTATTCTTTTCAGTAGCCCGCTCCCAGGAATTCGGGTCATGGGAGCGGGCTGCTGAAACGGCCCAAGTCAGCAACAACGCCAGCGCCGTGCCGAAACCGGCACCCAAGGTCGCTGTACCGAAGAACGGCATCAACCCCAACTTCGGCACCAACATGCCGATGATGTGCAGCGCGTTCGACACCTCGATGTGGTTGAGCGCCGCCTGACAGCCGGCGTCTACTGACTTCGCAGCGGCTGTAGCCGCTGCGCCAGCGCCAGGTAGTGCTGCACCGGCACTTCCTCGGCGCGGCGCTGCAGGTCGAAATCGCCCACGGCGTCCCGCGCCTCCAGCCAGCGCCCCAAAGTGTGGCGCAGCAGCTTGCGCCGCTGCGAGAAGGCCACCGTCACCAGCTCAGACAGCAGCCGTTCGTCCAGCGCCGCGGGTGCCGGGCGAGGGATCATGCGCACCACGGCGGAGTCGACACGCGGCGGCGGGTCGAAGGCTTCGGGCGACACCTTGAGCACCAGCTCCATCTCGTAGCGCCACTGCAGCATCACCGACAGGCGTCCGAAGTCCTTGCTGCCGGGCGAACCCACCATGCGCTGCACCACCTCCTTCTGCAGCATGAAATGCTGGTCACCGATGCGCGCAGCCAGCGGCAGCAGGTGAAACAGGATCGGCGTGGAGATGTTGTAGGGCAGGTTGCCCACCACGCGCAGCGGCGCGGTCGCGGCGTCGGCCAGGGCTGCGAAGTCGACGCGCAGCACGTCGGCCTCGATCACGGCGACACGGCCATCGCGCCGCCAGCGCGCCGCCAGGTCGCGGTCGAGCTCGATCACGGTCAGTGCGGCGCCTCGCGCCAACAGCGCATGGGTGAGCGCGCCCAGGCCGGGGCCGATCTCGATCAGCGCCTGGCCCGGCTGCGGGTCAATGGCATCGGTGATGCCGTCGATGACCGCTTCGTCGACCAGGAAATGCTGGCCGAAGCGCTTGCGTGGCAGATGTTTCAGGCGGACCCCGTGCCGGCCATCGTCAGCTGCCGTTCACAGCGGCGGCTCACGCATCTCGACATAGGCGCGTGCGCGCAGGTCCTTGGCCCATTCGGTATAGGCCTCGTCGAACTTCTGCTCGCGCAGCACGGCGCGCGCCTGTTCGCGCAGTTGCTTGGTCTCCAGCGCCACCTCGCGACGCTCCAGCACCTGGATCAGGTGCACGCCAAAGCGCGACACCACCGGCGCCGAGATGCCGTTCAGCGGCAGCTTGTTCATGGCCTCGTCGAACTCGGGAACGAACTGCCCCGGCCCCGCCCAGCCCAGGTCACCGCCATTGGTCGCCGAGCCGTCGTCGGAGAACTGGCGCGCCAGGTCCGCGAAGTCACGCGTGCCGGCTTCGATCTGGCGCTTCATCTCGGCCAGCCGGCGCGACGCGGCTTCGGCCGACAGCTGCGGCGACGTGCGCAGCAGGATGTGGCGGGCATGCGTCTGCGCCACCCGCAGCGCCGCGCCGTCGCGCCGCTCGAGCAGCTTGAGCACGTGCAGGCCCGCGCCGCTGGTCACCAGTGCGGGGGCGATCTCACCGACGGCCAGCGGGCGCACCGCGTCAACGAACAGATCGGGCAGGCGGGACGCCGGCCGCAGCCCGATCTCGCCACCCTTGTCGCGGTTGCCGTCCTCTGACAGCTCGCGGGCCACGGCGGCGAACGATTCACCACCCCGCACGCGGGCCAGTGCGCCTTCAGCGCGTGCCGTGCGTGCCGCGAGTTCGGCGGTGCTGGCGCCTGCGGGCACGGTGACCAGGATCTGCGCGATGTCGAGTTGCACGTCGGCCTGGGCCGCGGCGCGTTGCTGATCAACCAGGCGGTCGATCTCGAGGTCGGTGATGCGGATGCGCTGATAGACCTCACGCTCGCGGATGCGCTCGACCATCATCTGATCGCGCAGGTTGGCGCGAAAGCGCCCGTAGTCGATGCCCTCAGTGCGCATGCGCTCGCGCAGCTGGTCCAGCGTCATCTGGTTCTGCAGCGCGATGCTCTGCACCGCGCGGTCAAGGTCGGCGTCTTCGATCTTGATGCCCGACTCGCGCGCATGGGTGACGATCACGCGCTCTTCGATCAGGGCGTCCAGTGCCTGTTTGCGCAGATCGTCCTCGGGTGGCAGGCGCGCGCCGGGGCGCTGTCTGGCCTGCGCCTGGGCCTGCTCGGTACGGCGTTCGACCTCACCGGCGGTGACCAGCTCCTGGTTGATCACGGCTACGATGTAGTCGCCGTTGCGCACCGCCTCGCGGCGCATCTGGGCCGTGCCGGGCAGCGCCAGGCCCGCCAGCAGCAGCGCTGCCGCCGCCTTCAGGCACCAGAGCGGGCACCAGGGAGTGAGGGGTTCATTCATGACGGGTGGGCGCGGGGATCGTTTCGCTGCGCTCGTCGCGCAACAGGCGGTAACCCGGGATATTGTCCTTCAAGACCTTCAGGGGGTTGGATCCCAGGCGCGACAGGCCCACCAGCTCGAGCTGCAGCTGGATGTGCGTGGTGGCCTCGCTGAGTCCGGTGGACCGGCGCTCGGCGACCAAGCGCATGATCCAGCAGCCAGCGTCGTACTCCAGGCCCAGGATCGAATCGGTGACGCGACTGTCGCGCATGCTGTAGTTGGTCCTGCCCACGGCATACAGCGTGCCCTTGCAAGCTTGGCTGCCGCCCGTCGCGGCGCGACCGGTGTCGGTGGCAGACAGCGCGCCTTTCCACACCGGCCACTGCCAGCCCAGCTCGACCTGTTCGGCCAGGCCGCGCGTGAAGCGATAGGTCGCACTGATGGTGTGGAAGGGCTCGGGGTTCCAGCGTGCCGATGCGATGCTGCGCACCGGACGCTGGCTGTCGGGGCTGTACTGCAGCGCGCCTTCGAGTGCAAGCTGGCTGCTCAGATTGGCCGCGCCGAGCAGGTAGAGGTCGGAAAAGCGCTGGCTGATCGGCACACCGTCGGGCGTCACGAGCTGCGGCCTGAACAGGTAGCGTTGCACCACACCCAGCCGCAGCGCCTCGGCACCATTGGCAGGGTCGATCAGCCGGGTGGTCACGCCGGCGGTGATCTGGTTGGCGTCGGACACACGGTCGATGCCGGAGAAGACGTTGTCCGAGAAGATCGAATTGAAGTTGATGTCCTTGCCCGCCGAATCGAAGTTGGGTAGGCCAGCCTGGTCTCGCCAGGGCGTGCGCAGGTACTGGGCGCGCGGCTCCAGCGTCTGCCGCAGGCTGCGCCCGAACAAGGTGGTGTCGCGCTCGAACACCAGGCCGGCGTCGACACTGAAGCTGGGGATCACCCGCGACGCGCGCGTGCGCCCGTCGGCCATGGGCTGATCGAGCGCGTAGCTGGCGGCGTTGACCGATAGGCGCGGTACCAGCCACGCGCCGGGCTGACGCCAGGGCAGTGACAGAGCACCCAGTGCGTGTGCACGCCAGCCGGTGGGCTCGGCGATGCTGCCATCGCGGTCGGGCAGCACGAAACGGTTGGCCTCGGTTTCCAGCGTGTACTGCAAGCCCTGCCCCAGCCCCAGCCCCTGCCCCAGCGTCGCAAGCCCGGCCCGGCCGGCCAGCTGTAAGCCGAGCTGGGGTGCGCGTTCATAGGGCGACAGCACACGCTCGTCACTGTCCTGCAGCACTTGCCAGCGCATCAAGCGCGCATAGCCCAGGCCCTCGCCCCAGGCGCCACTCAGATCGTGTTCGACCTGCAGCCGCAGCGGCAGCAGACGTGTCGTGAGGCTGCGTGCGTCCTTTGGGAAATCCTTCCACCAGGCGTCGTCGGAGACGCGAAAGCCATCGACATGCCAGCGCCCGCCCAGCGGCAGGGCGCCGTCCTGCTCGGTCCACAGGGCCCAGCGCGAACGGCCAGCCACGCGGTCGTCGGGCAGCAGGTCGACCTGCATGCTGCCGCGCGCGCCGGGTTCGAGGTAGCGAAACTCGCTGTCCAGCCCCAGCCCGCGCCGGCTGATCAGCTTGGGCGTGAAGGTGGCGTCGCGCTGCGGCGCGATGTTCCAGTAGTACGGCACTTCCAGGCTGAGGCCGCTGCGCGTGTCGAAATCGACCGTCGGCGGCAGCCAGCCCGACTTGCGGCCTTCGCCGAGTGGAAAGCTCATCGTCGGCAACGCAAGAATGGGCACACCCAGAAAGCGCAGCACCGCGCCTTCGGCCACGCCGACATTGCTTTCCAGGTCGACCTGCACGCGATCGGCCTGCAGCACCCAGTCGGGGTCGTCGCCGTCGTCGCGTGGGCAGCTCGTGTACCAGGCCTGGCGGGCCACCGACCGTTTGCTGTCGATGAAGTCGATGCGTTGTGCACGTCCACCGGCCTTCAGCAGGTCGAACTCATAGCGCGGATCGAGAAAGAAGCCCTCGAAGCGCTGCAGCTGCAGCTGCAGCTCACGGCCGCTGTAGTGGCCATTCAGGTTGCGCAGCCGGACCTTGCCGCGCGCGATGGCCAGATCCTGCGCCTGTTCATAACTCAGCCAGTCGGCCTGCAGTTCGAGCGCGCCCCGCTTCAGGTCGACGTCACCCTCGGCCACGGCGTCGATGTCGGGCCGGCCCCGGATCTCGCCGGCGCGCAAATCGACCGGGCCGGTGGCCGCTGTCGGCGCGCGTGCGCGCACTTGCGCCCAGGCGTTGGCCATCAAGCAGGCCAGCAGGGCGGCTGCCGCCATCGGCAGCAGGCGGCGCGTTGCGGAAACGGTCAGGGCGAAGGGCAAGGCGACGGTGCGGGATGCGGTGGCAGACAGCCCCGAGGATGGGCGCCGTGACGTGGCCGTGGCACAGCGCAGACACCGCCGGGCAGCCGGATAAAATTGATTATCCCTGAGGGTGGACAGCCTGGCTGCCTCGAAACCGACCGCGACCATGACCGCCAGCGCCCTTCCCGCCCCTGCCGCATCAACGCCCTTACCCTTGTCCTGGCCGTCGGCGGCGCGCCACGCCGCGTTCGAGGACTGGGCCGCGCGCATCACCGATCCTGCCGGCCTGCGCTGGGACTCGTTGGCGCCGGCGTCGGCCGACGCCAGCTTTCGCCGTTACCTGCGTGTGCAGGGTACAGATGGCAGCTACATCGTGATGGATGCGCCGCCGGCCGCCGAGGACGTTCGACCCTTCGTCAAGGTGGCCGCGCTGATGCAGGCGGCCGGCCTGCACGCGCCACGGGTGCTGGCCGCGGACGAGGCGCAGGGCTTCCTGCTACTGACCGACCTGGGCCACGAGCTTTACCTCGACGCGTTGCGCGAGCCGGCGCGCGCCGATGCGCTGATGCGCGACGCGCTGCAGGCCCTGCTGCAGTGGCAGCTGAAGGTGCCGGCTGCAAGCTTGCCCGTCTTCGACGAAGCCCAGCTGCGCGCCGAGCTGGCGCTGTTTCCAGAATGGTGCGTGCAGCGCGAGTTCCAGGTCGACTGGACGGCGCGTCAGCAAGCGACCTGGCAGCAGCTGTGCGACCGGCTGGTGGCCAGTGCGCTGGCGCAACCGCGGGTGGCCGTGCATGGCGACTGGATGCCGCGCAATCTGATGGTCTGCCCGGGCCGGAACCCGGGCATCCTCGACTTCCAGGACGCGGTCAACGGGCCGGTCACCTATGACCTGGCCTGTCTGCTGCGTGATGCCTTCATCAGCTGGGACGAAGCGCAGGAGCTGGATTGGGCCGTGCGCTGGTGGCAGCAGGCGCGCGCAGCCGGGGTGCCGCTGGGGCAGGCTCTGGCCGCCGACTTCGGCGACTTCTGGCGCGCACTGGAATGGATGGGACTGCAGCGCCACCTGCGCGTGATGGGCATCTTCTGCCGCCTCAAGCATCGCGATGGCAAGTCGCACTACGCCGACGATCTGCCGCGCTTCTTCGACTACGCCACACGCGTGTCGCTGCGCTACGCGCCCCTGAAGCCGCTGCTCGGCCTGCTCGAACCGCTGTCGGGACAACGCCTGGGCAGCGGCTTCACCTTCTGATCATCGGTTGCCCAGTGCGGTCGGCGCGATTGCGCACGCCGTCGCGGCTGCATCCGATTGCAGCCTGGCCGCGTATCTCCAGTCACCAGGCCTCGAACTGCCAACACCCGCAGCCACAGGCTGGCCCACGTTGTGTCAAACCCTTGTGATTGGAGAACCCCATGAAGTCCACGATGACCAAGACCCTGAAGCATGCCCTGGTGCTGTCCGCGCTGACCCTGGCCGGCGCTGCAGCCTGGGCCGACGACATCACCATGCCCGACCCGGTGAGCGTTTCGACGCTCAGTCGCGCCGAAGTCCAGGCCGAAGTGCGCCAGGCGCGGGCCAACGGCAGCCTGCTGGGCGGCGGTGAGCTGGCCTTGCCGCGCACCACGCTCGCACACAGCACGACGCCGGCCGTGCATCAGCGCGTCGAGATGGCGCTCCGGCAGGGCCCGTCGATGACGTTCGCGAAGCTGTATGGCGCGCCCTGAGTCGCTTGCCGACCCTGCTGCCCGCCCGAACCCGGGCAACCCCGGTTTCGGGCGGACGTGCATTGACGACCGGTGGTCACTGAGCCAGCATGCCGACTTTCGACGGCTGAATTGCCAGCCCGGGGGCCGCCATGAAGCGTCTTTTCCTTCTGCTGGGCTGCGTGCTGCTGCTGGCGGGCTGCGCCGGCGTGCCGCCGCAAGTGAAGGCGCCGCCGGACATCTTCAACGACAGCTTGTTCGTCGCGCCCTTGCAGCGCCCCGACGTCAGCACGCTGTTCACGCTGACGCCGGCGATGAAGCGCTACCTGGCCGAACGCATTGCGCCCTCGGCACGCCGCAAGGGTCCGCAGATGGCCCTGATCGACGCCTTGTACACACAGGGTGAGTTGCGACTCGAATACGACGCCCGCAGCACGCGCACCGCCGCCGAGGCCTTCGACGCCCGCATGGGCAATTGCCTGTCGCTGGTGATCATGACGGCCGCCTTCGCGCAGGAGATGGGCCTGATCGTGCGCTACCAGGACGTGCTGGGGGTGCCGGCCATCGAGCGTGACGGCGAGTTCACCTTTGTCGTCGGCCATGTCAATCTGGCCCTCAGTGCCGGGCTGAGTGCGGCGAGGCCGGGTCTGGCTGAGCAGAGCTGGCTGATCGTCGACTTTCTGCCCGGCCAGGACTTGGGCCGACAGCGTACGCTGCCGCTGGCCCAGCAGCGCATTGCCGCCATGTTCATGAACAACCGCGCCGCCGAAGCGCTGGTCCAGGGTCGCGTCGACGAGGCCTACTGGTGGTTGCGTGGTGCTGCGGCACAGGACCCAGGATTCGCCAACACCTACAACGCGCTGGGCGTGGTGTATCGGCACCGTGGCGCCCTGGCCCAGGCCGAACGCGCCTTGCTGGCCGCGCGCGCCATGGACCCGGACAACGAACACGTGGCCAACAATCTGGCCGGCGTGCGGCTGGCGCTGGGGCGGCCGGCCGATGCCGGCGTGCTGGTTGCAGGGGTCGACCAGCCTGCAGTGAGCAGGGCATCGCGCTTCGACGCGGCGCGGCAGGCGCTGGACGCCGGGCAGGCACAGCAGGCCTTGATCCTGCTGACCGGCGAACTGGCCTTGACCCCCCGCCATGCCGAGCTGCACCATTGGCTGGCGGTCGCGTACGCCCGCCTGGGCGACGCGCGCAATGCCCGGCTTCACCTTGAGCTGGCAGCCGACTACAGCGGCGTGGGCGAACAACATGCCCTGTATGCGGGCAAGCTTGAACGTCTGAAGGTCCAGCTGCAGCGCCGCGACGACCGCACCATCACGCAGTGACCGTGCGGCTGGCGGTGCTTCAGGGGCAGGCCGAGATCACCTGTGCCACCGCCGCCGTCAGCTTCTTGCCATAGGGCACGTGCAGGAACTCGTTGGGTCCATGCGCATTGCTCTTGGGGCCGAGCACGCCGCAGACCATCATCTGGGCCTGCGGAAATCCCTGCTGCAGCATGCTCATCAGCGGGATCGTGCCGCCCTGCCCGATGTAGCCCACCGGTGCGCCGAAAAAGGTGTTGGACGCGCCGTTCAGCGCCGTCTCCAGCCAGGGTGACAGCTCGGGCGCGTTCCAGCCCGTGGCACCGAGCGCGCCGGCGCGGCCATCGGGGTGGAAGGTGACGCGGGCGTTGTACGGTGCGTTGTCTTCCAGCAGCGCTTTCAGCTTGACACTGGCCTCATGGCCGTTGACCAGTGGCGGCAGCCGCAGGCTGAGCTTGAACGCGGTGCAGGGCCGCAAGACGTTGCCGGCGTTGCTCAACTCAGGGAAGCCTTCGGCCCCGGTGACGCTGAGCGTCGGCCGCCAGGTGCGGTTGAGCAGCGCCTGCACCGGGTCGGTGGTGGTCGGCAGCGTGGCGCCACCGTCGGCACCGCAGGCCCAGGGAAAGCGCTTCCACACCTCGTCCTGCAGCATTGCGGCAGTGGCGCGCGTCTGCTCGATGCGCGCGGTCGGAATCTCGCAATGGAAGCTCTGCGGCAGCAGCCTGCCCGTGGCACTGTCCTCCAGCCGGTCGAGCAGGTGGCGCAGAATGCGAAAGCTCGACGGCACGACACCGCTGCTGTCGCCCGAGTGCACGCCTTCGCTCAGGATCTCGACCTTGAGCACGCCGCTGACCATGCCGCGCAGGCTGGTCGTCAGCCACAGCTGGTCGTAGTTGCCGGCGCCGCTGTCCAGGCAGACCACCAGGCCGACCTGGCCCAGCCGCGCTTTCAGCGCATCGATGTAGACCGGCAGGTCGCTCGAGCCACTTTCTTCGCAACTTTCGATCAGGCCCACGCAGCGCGGGTGCGGCAGGCCTTGCGATTGCAGGGCCTCGATCGCGGTGATCGCGGCGTAGACCGCATAACCGTCGTCGGCGCCACCGCGGCCATAGAGCAGACCGTTGTCGTACTTGGGTGTCCAGGGCCCCAGGCCCGGACGCCAGCCGTTGAACTCGGGCTGCTTGTCGAGGTGGCCGTACAGCAGCACGGTGTCTTTCGAGGTCGATCCGCTGGCCGCCACCTCGAAGAAGATCACCGGTGTGCGGCCTTCGAGCCGCAGCACCTCGAGCTTCAGACCCGGCAGCTGGCGGCCCTCGACCCAGGCCGCCGCGTCACGCACCACGCGGTCGATGTAGCCGTTCCTGGCCCAGTCGGCATCGAACATCGGGCTCTTGGCCGGCACGGCGATGTAGTCGGTCAGCGCCGGCACGATGCGTTCGTCCCAGGCGCGGTCGGCAAAGGCGGACAGGGCCGCGGCTTCGGCGGGGCGGGCGGGTGCGTTCATCGAGGCTCCAGCAACGGCGGAGCCGGCAGTCTAGACCTGCTGCAGAAACTGCACGAGCCGGGCGACCACCGCATCGCGTTCGGGCTCGTTGAAGATCTCGTGGAACAGCGCCGGCCACACCTGGTGCTGCAGCACAGCAGACGGCGCCGCGGCAGCAAAGTCGGCGCTGCCGCGCGGCGCCACGCAGCGGTCAGCGCCGGCCCACATCAGCAAGGTCGGCACACGCCAGCGCGGCGCCTGCGCCAGCACTTCGCGACCCGCATCGACGATGAAGCGCACCAGTCGCGCCGTGACGCGGTCGTGCACCAGCGGGTCCTGCACATAGGCGCGCACCACCGCCGGGTCGCGCGAGATCCAGTCCGGCTTCAGCCCGTTGTTCACGGCCAGGTTCGGCGCCAGCGATCCCAGCACGGCCAGCAACAGCCTTTGCGCGCCGTTCATGCCCGGGTTCAGGGCCGGCGACGACAGCATCAGCTTGGGCAGCGGACGCGACCAGCTTGCGGGCTGCGCCGCCAGCGCTTCGGCGACGAAGCGCGCGGCCACCAGACCGCCCAGGCTGTGGCCGAGCAGCAGCGGCGCGCGGCCGTCGGCGGTCTGCAGCGTGTCGATCACCGCAGCCAGGTCGCTGCACAGGCTGTCGGCGGCCGGAATCGCCCCGCGCCCACCCGGACTGCGGCCATGGCCCCGCTGGTCGTGGCCGCTGACCGCATAGCCGGCGGCGTTCAGCGCGCGTGCCAGCGCGTCGTAGCGGCCGATGTGCTCGCCCAGGCCATGCACGATCAGCACGCGGGCGCGCGCCGCGGGCTGCGGCCAGTGCTGCAGGTGCAGCGCCAGGCCATCGGGGGTTTGCACGCTTGCCATGCAGGGCATTGGACCATGCGTGGCGCCGCTATGCTCTGCCCATCGAACCCGCTGACTGGGTCCAATTCATCGCCCGGAGACCGAAATGAGCGACCGCTTTTTCACCCTGGAAGAACATGACGACGGTGTCACGCGGCTGACGCTGAGCCGCCCCGAGCGCATGAACACGATGACGCCGGCCTTCTTTCCGGCGCTGCGCGATGCCGTGGTCCGGCT
>Ga0073899_10001024_pt1 | contig 25756 bp, 18 predicted proteins | sample KloWWTmetaKNB5Ph_FD_88975 | JGI IMG/M metagenome (GOLD analysis project Ga0073899, IMG submission 88975) | Active sludge microbial communities from Klosterneuburg, Austria, studying microevolution and ecology of nitrifiers - Klosterneuburg... | ecosystem: Engineered > WWTP > Aerobic digester >... | reverse complement strand
GGCGCACGGCAAGGCGGCGGGCCGGCGCCTGCTGGACTCGGCCACGCTCACCGAGATGGACCGCGACCAGACCGTGGGCACGCGCGTGCTCTCCTCGCCGCTGCCGGGCGCGGGCTATGGCATGGGCCATTGGGTCGAGGCCAAGGACGCGCAGGGCCACAGCGCGCTGGTGAGCAGTCCGGGCGCGTTCGGCTTCACGCCCTGGATCGATCTGCGCCGCGACATCGCCGGCGTGCTGCTCGTGTACGGCGATTTCAGCACCCTGCGCGCCGACACCGCGCGTCTGATCCAGCAGGTGTCAACGCTGCTCGACCGCGACACCGCGCACACCCCGTTCGCCGACTTCGGCGGCATCTGGTGGCGCCCGCAGGAATCGGGCAGCGGCTTCACCCTGATGCAGCGCGCCGATCACCAGCTCACCGGCACCTTCTACACCTTCGACGACGATGGCAGCGCGCTGTGGCTGACCTTCGCCGGAGGTGCCTGGCAGTCGAGCACGCGCTGGCGCGGCCCGCTGTATCGCACCCGCTACAGCGGCACTGGCGCGCTCGGCAACGGCGTCGATCCCGCCGGGATCACGACTACGGCATTCGGCGAACTGCATTTCGACTTCGCCGACGCCAATCACGCCACCCTTGAACTCGTGTTCCCCGCGGCCACGCGGCGCATCGCGATCGAGCGCTTTCCGTTCTGAGCGGAGTTCCGCGCTCAGCCGCGCGCGGGATACGCGAGCTTGTTGCCGGTCACCGTGATGTGGCCGAGCTGCGCGAGCTGATCGAGCAGCGCGTCGGCCTCGGCTTCGCTCGGCGCCGGCTTGAACCAGGCCTGCAGCGACGAGCGCAGCGCCTTGCGCGTACCCGGGCGCGCCGCCTTCAGGCCTTCGAGTCGCTCCAGCACCTCCTTCAGCCGCGTCGCTGGCGGGTTCGCGACGGCACGCGGCGTCTTCGTCACTGCCTTCTTCGCCGCGGCGGGTTTCGGCGTCGGCTTGTCGCTCGTCTTGGCCGTCGTGGCAGCTGGCTTCGCGGCCGTCTTGACCAAGGCGGAACCGGTGATCGTGGCCACGCGCCGGCAGGCGATGCCCATGCCGTTGACATGCTTCACCAGCGGATCGAAGCCGGTGTCGCGCGAGACGATGGTGAAGGCCGCAGCCGGATGCGCCATCGACAGCCGCCCGATGTAGAACGCGATGTGGAAGTCGAGCGCGTCCTTGCCGTTGCCGACGATCTGGATGTACTCGGCATGGCTGCCGAACTGCTGCAGCGCCTGCACCAGCGCGAAGTCCACTTTCTTCTGGTGCTCGCCGGCGAACAGCCTGATGTGGCAGTCACCAGGCTTGAGCGAGCCCAGGCTCGCAGGCTGCACGTTCTCGAAATCGACCAGGATGAATTCCTGCGCCATGGCGGTCTCCGGCTAGAGTTGGGGCTGGCAGTCTAGCGTCGCAGCCGCGCGCTCAAGACCGCTCACAAGCTGCGGCGTCGCGCTTGAGCGCCAGAGGGGTCAGACCATTCAGATCACATGTTGACGCGGTGCGGAAAATGGGATCCGACCCACTTCTCTTTAGGTGATCCACGCGCCGAGAACGCCCACACGCCAGTGGCCCTCGTGCCATTCAAGCGCAAGGGTTCCGCCGACCCAGCCGGAGTTGTGGATCAAGATGGCGTGGCGTTCGTCGAGCATGCGCAAGGAGAGCCGCATCGGATAGAAAACCGCGAACGCGGGATGCTGGTCCAGCGCCTTCCTGGTCAAGGACTCGGGCAAGACAATGATTCGGCGATCGCTCACGAGTCCCGAGAGGTTCTCCGGATCGGTGACGACGAAGAGGGTTCGTTCATCGCTGCTGCGACGGCGGACGAACTGCTTGCTGGCCGGCACCAAGAACGAAATGGCATCGTCCCCTTGGCCGAGCAAATGCGCCAGCGCCGCCGCGAAAGCGCCTTTGCGCGAATCCGCGTCGGGGTTGAACGCGACGTTCGGCAGCGCATCCGTCGCATCGACTTCGCCGTCGTCGTCGGTATCCGGATCGGACGCATCCAGCAGCAACTGCTGCTCGGCGAGGTCGGTCAGCCCGTCTTCGTCGCTGTCGCGGATGATGTCGGCGAGCGAGGCGCGGATTTCAAACAGCGACTTGTCGGACTCGATCGTCAGGCCAATCGGCGGAAACGCGATCTCTTCCGGGTCGATCTCCGCACGCTTCACGACAAGGCGGAGTTCATCCTCGACGATCAGGGGCGCCGCGGTAGGCACCAGCTCGAAGGGTCGGTGCTCCTTCAGGCCAAGGTAATACGCGGTGACACTCGATTCACTCGAACCGGACCGACGCAACCAGAAGCCCGCGGCGGGCACCTCGCCGGTCGGGTCGTAATCCTGCGACATCGCGAGTTCCCAGTGCGTCGCACCGACATCGATGCAGCGAATCGCTTGCTTGCCGCAAGCCTGTTTGGAAATTGGCGCCTCCCGCAGCTGTTTGCGGCTGCGGTCGGTCGGCTCCATGCGGTAAGGGTTGTAGATCGCCTTCGACAATCGTCCCGAGATCTCTCCCGCCAGGCCGCGATCCAGTTCACTTGCGACGGCAACCTCTTTCGATCGCGTATTCTCGTCTCCGAGTCCGTGCCCTCTGTCGTGCTTCTTCCAGATCTGGACCCAGCGGTCGTCTTGCCGATCAATCTCGCCGAGTATCGATCGCAGGCGTGCGATTCGCTCCACGCCTTGGGGCAACTGCTTGAGAGCGCTGTCCACCGCTTTCTGGTTGGAATCGCGCATGCCGGTCCGGATGTTCGGTTCCAGGCCGAGATGCCAAGCTTCGGGCAAGTCCGACGCGGCCACCAGAGCCGCCGATCGTCGCAAGTACGCGCGTGTCTGCAAGGCGAAACTGCATCCGGCGCCGAGATCGCTTCCGCCCTCGCTACCGAACCGAAACAGGAATGGGTCAAGTCGGCGGCCGCTGGCGACGACGGCGCGGGCACACCTCCCGACTGACCTGGATCGGCTGGACAGCCCGTCGTCGAAGGTATCGAGCGGCCCGGGATCGACGGGAAGTTCGGCGCGCTTGAGCAGGGTTTCGGTGCAATCGCCGTCATCGATGTCCGCACAGGCCACAGCGAGACCTGCTGCAGTCAGCTGCGGACTTGCCTCGAGGTAGATGGAGTTTGGATAACGGCCGTGTCGGCCATGAACGACCGCACCCATCGTCGCGCGCTCCTGTACGTCGGAATCCAGCGCTCGATACAGCGCGAGTGCCTCGGCGGAGAGTCCTGCGCCGAGGTAATCGTTGATCAGTTCGGATGCCACGATCGCACGAACTTCGACGCTCGCGCCGGGTTGCGCCCTCACGGTCTCCCAGGCCACTTCGCGCGCGGCGATCGACACTGCCGCATCATGGTGCGATGCCCCGCGACTGACGAAGGTCCGTTCACGACTGCCGAGAAACTCGACGAATTCTGCAGCCAATCGATCGTCTGCGCAGCGTTCACCCTTGGGACAGGCGGAGTCGAAGTTCGCGAGCGCAGGAGTGCTTGCGATGACCAACAATGCAAGAAGTCGCAAGCCACGAGAACATGAAGATGGCATGACGCGCTCCCAGTCCAATGGTCAATGGAGCTTACCTTTCTTGCGTTCGGATGAAATGTACTCTGGCCCGGCCTGATCCCTTTTCTTGTCTAGGCGACACGGCGTAACGGGAGCGGCGCCTCGGCCAGCAGATGTCCGAACAAGTCCTTGGGATCAGTCAGCTTCGGAATCAGCCCCACCGGCGCGCCGAGACCGAGCTCCTGCGCGAGATCGCGCAGCAGGCGCAACGACGAATAGTCCTCGAGCGCGAAGCCGACCGAATCGAACACGGTGACCTCGGCGTCGTTCGCGCGGCCGGTGGCAGTGCCGGTGAGCACGCTTCGATGGCAACTCGTGCTGCTGACCAACGTCAGCGACCTCAGCGCCGAACAAATCGTCAGCTGCTACGAGAGTCTCGCCGACATCAAACGCCGCTTTCGCGTGCTCGAGAGTGACGCCCATTCTTGGCCGGGAAGTGTCGAACTTGGGTGATCTGCTTCCTCGCTCTCGTCCTCTACCGCTTCATGCGCATGCGCCTGAAGGCGAACGGCAACACCAACAGCCCGAAGGTCACCCTCGAACTCCTGCGCCGTCTTCAGACCCATCGCGTGCACATCGGCAAACAGTGCCTCACCGGCATCGGCACGACCACACCCCGGCAACTCGAACTGTTCGCCGCCCTCGGCATCAAGCAGCCTTCCCGACACCCGTGTTGTGTCACTCTTGCCCGTCTCCCGGCGGCCAAATCAGGGACTTACGCGATTAGCTGCGGAACTTGGGGAGCCTGGCCGGAGACGCGCGAACTGCGTCGCTGCGCCTGAAGCGTTACGGGCAACTTCGAAATCTGCCACTGCGACGAACTAGCCGGTTGCTCCGACACCATCCGAGCGGACTGGGCGCCAGTCAGATGGTGCCGTCCGATTGGGTTGACCCATGGGCGGCCCGATAATTGAGGCGGCAAGGCGCGCCGAGCATGCAGGAAATGTGATCTCTGACGCCCCGTCGTCAGGAGGCTCGGTCCAGGAATTCATCCGGCACGCCCGGATAGACCTCTTCGACATTGCCGAGAGCGGCCTTCAGCGGTCCGAGCCAAGATTCGAAGTGCCGCCAGTGGTCGATGCCTTCCCGGAAGATGGGCTTGCGGACCTGCTCGGAGCTGGCGGTTCGCACCACTCGGTCATTCTCGAAGTGGCGAAGGCAGCGTGCATCAAACTCGACCCCGCAATAGCACAGCAAGTCTCGCACCACTCGCTCCGTATCGCTCACAAGATCTTCGTAGATCACTCGATGAATGCGGTTCGGCAACACTTCGTCGAAGTGCGCCATCAGTTCGACGTAGCTGCGGTAGTAGCGCCCGAGGTCCTGCAGGTCATAACTGAAGGTCTGACCTCGTGCGAAGTTCTGCTTGAAGTTCGAGAAACAGCAGGCCATCGGGTGTCGGCGCACATCGACAATTTTCGCGCTGGGCAGCATCAGGTGGATCAAACCGATATGCGCGAAGTTGTTTGGCATCTTGTCGATGAAGTACGGAGTGCCGCAGCGGCGCTGCGCGCGCGTCCGTGCAAGGTAACCTTCGCCGAGTCGGGTCAGCGGTTCTTCGCCCAGCCCGGCGACGACCGCGTGGTAACCGCCAAGCAAGTCCGAGCCATTTTGCCTGCGCAGTTCTTGGGTGATCGCGATCACGGCCGGCAGTTCGGCAGTGCCCTCGATCAGGGGATGACTGGCCAGGATCTGCTCGACCAAGGTTGAGCCGGCTCTCGGCATTCCGAGGATGAAGATCGGATCCGGAGCCTTGCACCCATGACCAGTCCTTTCGCCGAAGAACTGCTCGGTATAGGTCTCGCGCACTAGCTGGTTTCGCTCGTCGGTCTGCGCCGCGCTGTAGCTGAGATGCCGGCGCCGAATAGCGTTGGCAAGCGCATAGTGTGAGAAGGCCTCGGCATAGCGACTCTGGTCCTCCAGTGCCTTTGCCAGCGCGAACTCGACGTGCAACCTGGATTCCGGATCGAGCCGGTCGCGCCCCAACTGCGACCGCATCTCCTCGACGTCGGCCTCGGAAAAGCGCAGAGTCTTCAGGTTGGCGAGACTCCACCATGCACCGCCGAACTCGGGTTGAATCGAGAGCGCCTTCCGGTACGCGCGCACGGCGTCATCCGACCGTCCTCGCGACTTTAGTGCGTGACCATAGCCCAGCCATGTGCTCGGCGATTCCGGCGCCTTTCGAAGCAAGTCTTCGTATGCACTGACGGCACTGTGCATGTCGCCGGTCTTGCTCAGGATCGCGGCGCGCATGTCGCGAATGGCGTGGTCATCGGGCACCTCGGCGAGCAGGGCATCCAATTGATCGAGCGCATCCTGATTGCGGCCCTGCCGGTAGTGGGCAACCGCCAGATTCAGGCGGGCTGCACGGAAGCCCGGCACGACCACCAGCGCCTGCTCCAGCAGGGCAATCGCGTCGTCGTACCGGCGCTGCAGGAGTCGAATCTCGGCCAGCATGCGGGTCGCCACGACATCGCCGGCGCAACGCTCCAGACGTGAACTCAGGAGGCTCTCTGCCGAATCAAGTCGCCGACCGACAATTTCCCGCGCAATCTTGGTGACGGACACATCCTGATCGCACAGCCGGATGTACTCCAGACAGGCTGCGTGCCCCCCTTCGTCGTCTCCGACGCGAAGGCGACAGTGACCCAGGAGCATCCACGCCCGCGACAGTGCCGGTTGCAGCCGGATCGCCCGTCGGGCCGCCTCAAGTGCCTGCTCTGGCGCGCCGAGTCGAGATCTTGCTTCGGCCAGTTCGGTCCACACCAGGGGATCCTCCGGATACCGGTGTGCCAGTTGCTCGAACACGGGTTCCGCGATCGCCACCGCGCCGCCGCGAAGCTTCGCCGCAGCCCAGAGCAGCATCGCGAACGGATGGTCGGGCGTCGCGTCCAGAACGTCACGGGCCTGTGCCGCTGCGCGCTCCGGATCATCTTCGGCTTGTCGGAGGGCATCGGAGAATGGTGACTGCATGGGATCGGCTTGTCCGTGCATGGCTACTTCCGGCCAACACTGCGACAGAGTGGTCGCTGCGATTCGAGGGGTGATTGTAATCAAACGAGACTTCCGCGAGCAGGGGTTGTCCAGGCGCGTGTTGTCGGGCTTCCAGAAAAAAGATGGGGTCGCCCGCGAGGACGACCCCATGCGATGACACCTCGGTTCGTTGCTGCGATTCGATCAGAACTCGTAGCGGACGACGAACTGGACCGATCGCGGCGCCTGATAGTTCACGGCATTGAGAAAGTCGGGTTCCGGTTCCGGCGAGCCCGAGCCCCCGCGCTGCGAGAACTCGTAGTACTCGGTGACGCTCTGGTTGTTGAAGACGTTGAACACCTTCACCTCGAACGCCAGTTGCTGGTCAGCCCACTTCGGCATGTAGGCGACACCGGCATCCAGGCTGCGCACCCACGGTGTGCGGCCGCGATCACCGCGGTTGCCGAGTTCGCTGTCGCCGTCGCCGTCGCCGTCGCAGTAGAAGCTGTTGCCGGACCAGAACGAGGCCACGTACCAGTCGTACACCGGGATATCCAGCTCGTCATCGCTGAGAGAGGCGTCGTCCAGCGGGATGTAACCGTAGCAACTGACCGGACGACCCGACTGGATCAACACGTTGCCCGAAAGACGCCACTCATCCGTGATGTCATACGCACCGAACAGCTTCAAGGAGTGCCGGCGGTCGTTGGGGAGATTGCCGTAGGTTCCGTCGGTAAATGGCCTGAAGTCGAAGTCCTGGGTGATGCCGGCGTCGGTCTGCTCCAGGGTCGAGTTCACATAGCCTTCGGAAGTACCCCGGCTCTTGCCCCAGGTGTACGAACCCTGCATGAACCAGGTATCGGTCTGCCGTTCGAAGAAGACCTCGAGCGCGGTGTACTTGCGGGTGTACTCAGGCAGGCCGAAATACGAGGCCGGGATGTCTGCCTCGACCACTTCCGAGCCGTCACCGTACAGGTCGACCAGGATCGAAACATCCTCGCCTGGATTGATCATGTAGCACGTCGGAGAGGGACCGCCGATGTAGTTGGCAGCCAGCTGGACGTCGTCGTAGCCGTTCTCCTCGGCCCAACGCTGCAGTGGCTGGTGCATGCAGATGTCGTCCATGCCCGCCTTGACCTCTCGGGAAATGGCGCGGGCACCAATCGTCCAGTCGCTCGGCATCTGGAACTGCGCGCCGAGAATGAACTCATCCTGGTACATCGGCGAAAGATTGGTCGCAGCCACTGTTTGTGGATTCGGAACGACCAGATGCGGTTCATTGAACTGCGCATTGATGCGGTCGCCCAAACCGTTGGCTGGCAAGCCGGTGGCCTCATCCAGCTCGCCATCCCAGTAGTAGTAGTTGACCGCAGTGCCGGATTCGCCGCCGGCCATGCGCACGCTGGTGTTGCCGGCAATCGGAATGTAGTAGCGACCGGCATTGCCGAATACCTTCAGCGAGCCGTCACCTTTCACGTCCCAAGAGAAGCCGAGGCGCGGTGCCCAGAGCGTGCCCGAATCGGCGAAGCTGACGCCGTCGGCATTGAAGTTCTCGAAACGCTCGGCGCGCGCGCCCAGATAGAGCATCAACTGGTCGGTGGCCTGCCAATTGTCCTCCAGATAGAAGGCCTCGTTGTTGATCTCGAATCCGCCGCTCTGGGTGACACGCTGCCAGGTACGAACGTAGGGCGTGTTGGCCGGAATGGTGACGCCGACGGCGCTGTCAGTGAAAGTGCTCGTACGGTTGAAGTAGCGATAGTAGAAACCGTCGCCCGCGTACTGGGTGCCCGCGCGTTGTGAGACGAACTTCTCGCTGTCCAAACCGAAGCGCAGGCGGTGGTCGCCGAGGAGCCAGTCGCCATCGATGCGCCAAGCTTCGCGGGTATCGCTATCTGCCGGCGCGGTCTGGTCGCGCACGAACGGGTCATCCTCGTTGTAGCAGCCGACATAGACGGTCTCAGCGGGGTTCGCACGACTGTCATAGGCGCGCGAGCAGGCGTCGGCGCCGGTCAACGCCGGGCTCTTTCGACCGTCAAGGGTTTCCAGTTCGCCGTACTGCGCCGACAGCGTGAAACTGTCGGTCAGATAACCGGTGTACTTGGCGATAAAGACCTCGCCGCCGTACTCGTAGGAGTAGCGTTCGAACTCACTGCCGTGTTCGCCCGTGAAGAGATCGTCGCCATCGTTGCGATAGAGGACATAGTCCACATCGCGACGGTTGGTGATCGCAGTGGCTTCGATCATGTGGTTGTCGCTCAGGTTCCAGTCCAGCTTCAGCAGGCCATTCGGCCGATCGCTGGTGGTCTCCCTGCTGTTGTCGTCATCGTATACATCGGCCGTGTTGTGCTTGGCCTTGATCAGGCCGAACACGAACAGCCGGTCCTCGATGATGGGCCCGCCGCCATAGACATTGAGACTGAAAAAGTCGCTCTTGTCGTCAGACCGGTAGGCCAGATAGCGCTGGCCTTCCGCCGCCGCCGCCTGGTCGAGGGTATACGCGTCGCGGCCCGCAGATGCTGGACCCGACGGACTCCAATACAAGCTGGCGCCGCCGGTCCACTCGTTGGTACCGCGCTTGGTCACCAGGCTGATCACGCCGCCCAGCGAACGACCGTACTCGGCACCGTAACCGCCGGTCTTGATCTGCTGCTCGGAGATCGCGTCAAACGGCATTTCGCTGTAAGAGAGGAAATTGAAGATGTTGGTCACGTCAAAACCGTTGACGTAATAGCCGTTTTCCGCGACCGAAGATCCTCCGAACGAAGCCAGGTTGCCAAAGCCGGTGTCACCCTTGACCGTACCCGGCGCGAGCAGGGCGACGTTGGTGATGTCGCGGGCAATAGGCAACTGCTGGATCTGCTCCTGATTGAACACCGTGGCCGATTCCACCGAAGCCATGTCGATGGGGTTGATCAATTCGGAGCCGACGACGGTGATCGTCTCAAGCGAAGAGGAAGAAGCCAGGTTCACCGATGAGCCGGTGCCGACGCGAACCACGACGTCCCTGGTGACGCCGCCGGCGGCTACCTTGTAGGTGCCCGGCGCGAGTTGGGAGAATGAAAAGCGACCGGAATCATCAGCCAAAATCTCGCGCTTGAAGCCCGTGCTTTCGTTCGTAATCGTGACTGGGGCACCGGCATCCGCCGTGCCGTTCATTGAACCCACGGAGCTCTGCGCGAGAACCATGGGTGAGGCAAGACACATGCCGATTGCGAGACTCAAGGCGCTGTGCTTGACCAACTTGCTGAGTTTTTTCGAAGCCATCTGCAATATCTCCAACACTGAAGGAATGGCGCCCCGCTGAAGGGTCCTCGATTCGCTGCGAATCGCATGGACATCTGGACTGTGCAAAGTGCACCCACGAGACCCAAACGGTTCAGCTCGCTCCCGGAGATTAACATAATCTGAACACTCGGCTAGCAGCGTGCGCGCCTGCACTGCCAGCACCGTCAATGCCGCAGCGAGTAACGCCCGCATGCTTCGGTGTCGACGACGCGGCAGCGAAGACGGTGACATGGCCGCTTCGCGCTCGGGTTCGGCCGATGTGTTCAACAACGGCTTCGAAAGCAGCGCGTCGTGGGCATGGCTCAGGCCGCGCGCTTCAACGCGACCGGCGCCTCGGCCATCAGATGTCCGAACAAGTCCTTGGGATCAGTCAGCTTCGGAATCAGCCCCACCGGTGCACCGAGACCGAGCTCCTGCGCGAGATCACGCAGCAGGCGCAGCGACGAATAGTCCTCGAGCGCGAAGCCGACCGAATCGAACACGGTGATCTCGCTGTCGTTCGCGCGGCCGGCGGCAGCGCCGGTGAGCACGCGCCAGAACTCGGTCACGGCGAAGTCGGCGGGCATCTGCTGCAGATCACCTTCGATGCGCGTCTGCGGCTCGTATTCGACGAACACCGACGCGCGCGCCAGCACTTCGGCATGCAGCTCGGTCTTGCCCGGGCAGTCGCCACCGACGCCATTGATGTGCATGCCCGGCTCGATCATGTCCGGCGTCAGGATGGTCGCATTGGTCTTGTCGGCGGTGACCGTGGTCACGATGTCGGCGCCGCGCACCGCCTGCGCCGTGCTGCTGCAAGCGATCACGCGCAGGCCCGGAGTGTGCGCGAGGTGCGCCATCAGCTTGGCGGTGGCCTGCGGGTCAACGTCGAACAGGCGGATCTCGTCGATGCCGAGCAAGTGATGGAAGGCGAGCGCCTGGAACTCGCTCTGCGCGCCATTGCCGATCAGGGCCATCGTGCGCGCGTTCTTGCGCGCCAGCTGCTTGGCCGCCATCACCGAGGTCGCGGCGGTGCGCATCGCGGTGGTCAAGGTCAGCTCGCTCAACAGGGTCGGCGTGCCGGTGGCGACATCGGCGAGCACGCCGAACGCCATCACCGTCGGCAAGCCTTCCTTGGTGTTCTTCGGATGGCCGTTGACGTACTTGAAGCTGTAGTCGCGCGCGTCGGCGATCGGCATCAGCTCGATCACACCGACTTCGGAATGCACGGCGTGGCGCGGGCTCTTCTCGAACTCGGGCCAGCGGCGGAAGTCGGCCTCGATGTACTCGACCATGTGTTTCAGCACCTTGGGCAAGCCGATGGTGGCGACCAGGCGGGCGATGTCTTGGGTGGTGAGCAGGGTGGTCATGGCGTTCTCCCGGGTAGCGCCCACGACAACGCGTCGTGGCATGGCCCCATTGTGCGGAGATCACTGTCAGCGCAAAACGGCAATTCTGCGCACATTTCGCCATTGATGTAGCATTTCGGCAGACAATATTGGCGATATGCCCAGATGGACGCCCTCGACCAGCAACTGATCGCCAAGCTCCGCCAGCACGCGCGCGCCTCCATCGCCGAGCTCGCCGCGCAGATCAAGGTCTCGCGCGGCACCGTCACCAACCGCATCGCGAAGCTCGAGCGCGATGGCGTGATCGTCGGCTACACGGTCAAGTTGCGGCCCGATGCGACCCCCGACGAGATCCACGCCTGGACCGGCATCGCGGTCGAAGGCAACCAGCAGCTGGTGATCCGTGCCCTGCTCGGCGAACCCGGCATCGCCGCGCTGCACGACACCAACGGCCGCTGGGACCTGCTCGCCGAACTGCGCGTCGGCAACCTCAACGAACTCGCCGCCACCCTCGAACGCATCCGCCGCATCAAGGGCATCAGCGCCACCGAGACCAGCATCCATTTGCAGAGTTATCGGGGTTGAAGAACACCCGCCCTTCCACTCGTGTCAGCCGTGGAATGCCACAATGCCGGATATCCAAGAACTGAAATGCGGGCACCGTGATCGCATGCTGTCTATTCCGATTCGCTTTGCCGCAGCCGTTCCATGCAGCAGCTTCGAGTAGCCGGGAATGATCCGGAGCAGACGCTTCGACGGCGAAGATTCCGGTCGTTCGTTGATCTCTTCGGGCGTCGCAAATCCTCCTGACTCGGCCCGGAGAATCGACTCGACATTACGTCGGGCGGTCGTGGCTGCGATCACCGCAGTGTCCACAAAAAGTAGCGCTTCGAATTCGTGCACCATGACGAACGGCAGCAGGTTCGCGGGTGAACCGAAGTGCATTCGGATTGAGCTCTCAACATGCCGAGCCTTGATCGCGCCGTGGAGCGGCCCGCTTGTCGTCATCCCAGGAACGTCGGTGGGAAGCCCATACAGGTCCATCATCGTGGTCACGAGTCGCGATCCGGCGCCGTTCAAGAGCAACGACAAGTCCCGTCTCAGCTGACCGAAGTCGGTGATCCCGCCTTTGAACGTCGTGCCGTCGGACGTTCGCTTGGTCTTGATGATCGTGGGTGTCAGCCATACGCCTTGGCCCTGGAGATATGGCGAAAGCACATCTTTGATGAAGCGCTCCTCAGTCTGTCCCTCGATGAGAATCAGTGCCTCTCTCATGGACGGCCGCCAAGACGATTCTTCTCCCAGAGTTCTCCCAGAGAGTAGGAGTCCATCCAAGTCGCCACAGGCTCGTCACGGAGGGGACGAAACACCGTCGCACCTTCCTCCCGGTCACACACCCACACTTCATTCGGCGTCAGCTGATTGACCAACGTCACCGATTGAGTTGCCACAAGGAGCTGCGTACGACGTGACGCCGATTGCATCAGCTCCGCAAGCAGTTGAATTGCCGCCGGATGCAAACCAAGTTCCGGCTCGTCGATCAGGACCATGGCCGGCAGAACTGGCTGCAGCAGCAGGGTGGCCAGGCAAATGAACCGCAAGGTGCCATCAGACAACGCGGCAGCATTGAAATAGGCATCACTGCCCTGCTCACGCCACTCCAGACGAATCTTGTCTGGATTGAGACGTGAAGGTTCCAACTGAAAACGCTCGAAAAAAGGAGCCACCTGCTTGATCGTGTCCTCGATCAGATGAAAGTGATCGGGGTGCTTCTGCTGCAGGAAATAGAGAACAGCCGGGAGATTTTCCGCTTGCGTGCGCAGGTGTCGATTGTCATCCACATCGGCGACAGACTTGGCCGGTGAGGAATCACTGGTGTCGTGGAAATGATAGACGCGATAACTTTCCAAATCGCGACGAACATAACGGGCAATGCTGTTTCGACTCTTCGCGATGGATGCCTCCGGCTTGCCGACTTGAAGCACTTCTTCCAACGGGGAGTTGTATTTCTGGCGATCATGGATCGCTACCGCTTCACTCTTTACAAAGAGGCCATCCGCATCGTCCGGCGCAAGTACAACGCGGTAGCTGTTCCCGAGTTGATCCTCCAAGAAGTCGAGTTTAAACTGCAGCGTCTGGGATCGCTTCCGACCGAAATGCAGAATGCTGTCGGCACCGCCTCGCGACGCAACAAGCTCTTGCAGCCGGCCGCTGTAGATTTCGTGCAGCATGCGAAACGCACCGATAAGGTTCGACTTGCCTGCGCCATTGCCACCAATGACCACGTTCAACGACCCGAGAGCGAGTGACTGCTCCCGGATCGATTTGAAATTCTTGATGGTGATGCGTTCAAGCCGTCGCATGTCGCGGCCTCACATCGCCTTGATCAGTTCATCCGCGAACTCGGAGCACTTCACTTCCTTGGCGCCCTCCATCAATCGCGCGAAGTCGTAGGTGACGGTCTTGTTCGCAATGGCCTTGTCCATCGCGGCAATGATGGCGTCGGCGGCGTCGACCCAGCCCAGGTAGCGCAGCATCATTTCGCCGGACAGGATCACCGAACCCGGGTTGACCTTGTCGAGGTTGGCGTACTTCGGCGCGGTGCCATGCGTCGCTTCGAACACGGCGTGGCCGGTGACGTAGTTGATGTTGCCGCCGGGCGCGATGCCGATGCCGCCGACCTGCGCGGCCAGCGCGTCGGACAGGTAGTCGCCATTGAGATTCAAGGTTGCGATCACGTCGAATTCGTTCGGGCGCGTCAGCACCTGCTGCAGGGTGATGTCGGCGATCGCATCCTTGATCACGATCCGGCCCGCGGCGACCGCGGCCTTCTGCTCGGCGTTGGCTTCCGCCTCACCCTTCGCGGCCTTGGTGCGTTCCCACTGATCCCAGGTGTAGACCTTGTCGCCGAACTCGCGCTCGGCCAGGGCATAACCCCAGTTGCGGAACGCGCCTTCGGTGAACTTCATGATGTTGCCCTTGTGCACGATGGTGACCGACTTGCGCTTGAACTCGATCGCGTATTCGATCGCGGCGCGCACCAGGCGCTCGGTGCCGTCCTTGGACACCGCCTTGATGCCGATGCCCGAGGTCTCCGGGAAGCGGATCTTGCGAATTCCTTCGGGAAGGCTTCCTTGAACATGGCCATGAACTTCTTGTTCGATTCCGAGCCGTGTTCGAACTCGATGCCGGCATAGATGTCTTCGCAGTTCTCGCGGAAGATGACCATGTCGACCTGCGACGGGTCCTTGACCGGACTTGGCACGCCCTTGAACCAGCGCACCGGGCGCAGGCAGACATACAGATCGAGCATCTGGCGCAGCGCGACGTTGAGCGAGCGGATGCCGCCGCCGATCGGCGTGGTCAGCGGGCCCTTGATCGAGACCAGATAGTCGCGGCAGGCCTGCACGGTGGCCTCCGGCAGCCAGTTGCCGAACTGGTTGTTCGCCTTCTCGCCGGCGTACACCTCCATCCAGTGGATCTTGCGCGCGCCGCCGTAGACCTTCTCGACCGCGGCGTCGAACACACGCACCGAGGCACGCCAGATGTCGGCGCCGGTACCGTCGCCCTCAATGAACGGGATGATCGGGTTTGGCGGCACGCTGAGCACACCGTTGTTGATGGTGATCTTGGCGCCGTCGGCGGGGATGGTCATCGTGGGCTCGGCCATGGTCGTTCTCCGGTTGAATGGGGTTCCGCGCCATCACGACGCGAGGCCGTGCATTGTCGCGGGTTCGGCGAGTCAGGGATAGGTGGGGTGTTGGGCGCCGGTGTCGTGATCGAGCCGGAAAGCCCGCTTGCAGGTGATCACCCACAGCCGGAGCTCCCGTCATGTCCACGCTCGTCCCGCGCTTCGCCTGCGCTTCCCTCGCCCTGCTGCTGGCCCTGCCGACGACCGCCGCGACGCTGACCGTCGGCGGCGCTGGTTGCCAATTCGGTTCGATCCAGCAGGCGCTGGACGCGGCTGCCTTGAACGCGGACGCGGACGTGATTCGCGTCGCCGCCAATGCCAACTACGGCCACCAGTCGCTCAGGAAGCTGGACCCCTATGAGCTCGCCCTGGTGGGCGGGTACCCAGACTGCCAGCCGGCATCGGTGCCGAACGGCCAGACTACGCTGGACGGCAACGGCCTGCCGGCTTCGGTGCTGTACATCGATGGCGGCGAGGTGGATGTGGCCAACTTCGTGATCCGCGGCGGCGCACCGATTCAGGTGCAGGGACGCGGCGGCGGCGTGTTCGTCGGTGCGTCGACGCGGCGCATTGCCTTCGCCAATGTGCGCATCACCGGCAACGCCGCCCAGGAAGGCGGTGGCTTGGCCATCGTGGGCGCGCCGGGGCATACCGTGAATCTCCACAGTCGGCGACTGACCATCGACCACAACTACGCGACGCTGGCAGGAGGCGGCCTGTGGGCGTTGTACGCACAGGCGATCAAGCAGTCGGCGGCGTGGCGGATTAGCGCCAACGACAGCGGCGGCGACGGCGGTGGCGCCTGGCTGGGCACCCATGCGGTGATGTATCTGCACTCGAGCAAGGACCCGAGCGGCTTCGTCGACAACCTGGCCAAGGGCAACGGCGGTGGCGTCGCCCTCGTGGGCGGCGGCAGTCTGGTGCTGATTCACGGCGGCGGACCTGCTCAGCCCATCGAGATCTCGCGCAATTCCGCGCGCCGCGGCGGTGGCGTGTATCTATACAGCGACGTGTCTGCAGCCACCGCGCTGCAGGCGCACAACATCGTCGGCAACGACAACCTGGCCTGGGACGAGGGCGGCTTCGCCGCCATCCATATGGTCGGTGACGACGGCGCGCTGCGCGTCGGCGAACTGCACATCGATGCCAGCACCTTTTTTGGTGGAGCGCCCTGCACCGATCCGCTGGAGTGCAATGTTTTTCGAGGCAATGCCGCCATCGGACGCGACGGCGAACCGCGCCCCGGGGCGCTGGTCGCGATCCGCAATGAAGGCAAGGCCGCGGTCGGGTACGCCCGCTTCTGGAACACCACGGTGCGCGAGAGCCTGGGCCGCGACCTGGCCCATGGCTGGTCGGACGCGCACAGCGGCTACGCCGAGGAGATCGAATTCCGCGACTCTCTGGTCGTGCGCAACGTCGTTGAAAAGCATCTGATCGAGACCGAGGGCGACGGCGCGCTGCACCTGTTCGGCAGCACCTTCGCCCGCAACGAGACGGGAGCCGCAACGCTGCAAATCGATGCGGCCAGCGTTTCCACCTACCTCTACGGTTCGATCTTCGACGACCGCGCTGCTCTGATCGACCAATTGCCGCCGAGTCAAAGTCTGTTCGCGCTGATGGTCCGTGATCCGGGCGCCACCGACGGCATGTCCACCGTGTTCCGCGATGACCCGCTGTTCGAGGACGCCGACCACGACGACTTCCGCCTGCGCGCCTCCTCGCCTGCACTCGACCGGATGTGGGACCTGCCGCCGACGAACACGCTGGATCGCGCCGGAAATCCCCGCACCGTCGACCTTCCCACCGTGCCCGACTTCAACACCCCGCGCGACCTCGGCTGCTTCGAGCACCAGTAACGGGGCAACCGCGGAACTTGTGCCCATGGCCTGCACTCCATGGGCTCCATGCCCGCATTGCCGCACCCGCTGACCCTGGAAGACCAGATGCTTGCCCGCAATCGCGGGCGGCTGCGGCGTGAGCTGTGGGGGCAGTCGCTGTTCGTGGCGGTGGCGTATGCGGCGCTTGCGATGCTGGGCTCGCTGCTGTGGCTGCGCGTGGACCCGGCGCAACTGGGCCGGGTCAGCACGATGATCGAGCGCCATCAGGTTGCGCTGGCGGTGCTCGCGCTGCTTGCGGGCGTGGCAGCGACGCACGCGCGCCTGGTCGCGGATGCGCGCCGCCACCTCGCGTCATCGCATGCCGCGCTGCCGATTTGGCGCGACGTGCAGGCGGCGCGCGATCGGCGCCTGCGGGCGCGGTTGATGTTCGGCGCGTGGCTCGGGTTCGCAGTCGCGATCTTGCTGCTGGCGCTGCACGATCGCGGCGTCGCATGGCGCTGCGCCGGCGCATTGCGCTGGTCCCTGGCGGCGGCGTTCCTGGCGATCGTGTTTGCTCCGGGCGCGAATGTGCGCGCCGTGCTCGCGCTGGACACCGCGCGCCGGGCGCGGCCGGCTTCGCTGCCGCGCTGGCTGGCGCGGATGCAACGCCCGCTGCTGCCGCACTTGCCGCAGTGGTGGTGGCAGCGCAGCGCCTCGCTGTGGCTGCGCGGTCGTGCCGCGGCCAGCCTGGCCATCGGCCTGCTGCTGGCACCGACCGACGCAGCCGCGATCCTGGTGCCGATCAGCGTGCTGATGCTGATGGCCCTGCTCAATGCGCTGGATGTGGCGCACCGCCTCGGTTCCGAAGTCGAGTCGGCGCTGGCGCAACGGCCGCCGTCAGCACGCGTGCTGTTGCTGGCGTTGCGCCCCCTGCACGCGGCGCTGTCACTGGCCACAGCGGCGTTCCTCGCGCTGCTGCTGCAACTGCTGCAGGCGCCGACGGCGCTCGCCATGCTGGTCGCGGCTGCGCTGTTGCTGTTGTCCGCGATCGATCTGCGCCTGGCCTTGCTGCTGCGACGCGAGCCGCACCGACTGACGCTGGTTCGAACCCAGGTGCTGCTGGTGCTCGCGGCGACCGCCGGCGCCATGCCGCTGTTGCTGCCGCTGCTGGCGCTCGCGCTGCTGATCGCCTGCGAGCGACGCCTGCGCGCGGAGTCGGCGCATGCTTGAAATCGAGGATCTGGTAGTCCGGCGCGGCGACCGCCTTGTGCTCGATCGCCTGCACTGGCGCGTCGAGCGCGGCGAATGGGTGGGCCTGATCGGCGCCAACGGCACCGGCAAGTCCACGCTGTTCGCGGCGATCAGCGGACTGGTCGCACTGCGCAGCGGCCGCGTCCGCGTCTGCGGGCAGGACCTGGCAACCGAGTTGAACCGCGCACGCGCCAGCTGCGCGGTCGCGATCGCGCCCGAGCGATTGCCGGACGGTCTCTCGGTGCGCCAGTTCATCGAACTCGTGCACGCCTCGCGCGCCTTGCCCACAGCGGCGCTGGCGCAATCGCTGGAACTGGCCGAAACTCTCGGGCTCACGCCCTGGATCGATGCCGGCATCGGCGCCTGCTCGCTCGGCACGCGGCAGAAGCTCGGCATCGTCGCCGGACTCGCTGGACGCGCGCCGCTGTGGCTGCTCGATGAATCACTCAACGGCCTCGACCCGGTGAGCGCGTTCGCGTTCAAGCAATTCCTCGCCGCACAGCAACGCCGTGGCGATACCGCGATCGTGCTCGCCACGCACGGACTGGAGCTGGCCGAGCGCCTGCTGACGCGCGTCTGCGTGCTGCGCGATGGCCGCATCAGCGACGACTTCACCACTGCGCGCCTGGACGCGGTACGCGCCGACCCGACGCAATCGGTCGAGGCGACCCTGGTTGCTGCGATGCGTTGAGCGCGCCTCAGCTTTCGAAGCCGTTGGCGAACAGCACCGAAGGCCCGATCACGAAGTCCCAGACGCCGCGGCCGTAGGTCGAGAAGCGCGCGGTCTGCAGGGCGTCGATGAAATCGACGTGCCAGTAGATCTGGTCCGGTGTCTGCGCAGCGGCGAGCGCGACCCAACTGGATGCGGTGGTGTCGTAGTAGTACGGCCCGAGCTCGGTGGCGGCGAACAGGTGCGCGCCATCGGCGGACATCGCCAGGTGATAGACCAGCGTGCTCGGCAGGCCGGTGTTGAACGGGCTGAAGCTGTCGCCGTTGGTGGTCGAGCGGTACACGCCTGGGCCAGAGTAGCCCGCTCCGGAGACATAGATCGTGCCCGGTGTGGTCGCGTGTACCAGGATGCAGTTGCCGTAGAAGTACTGGCCATCGGGCAGGCCGCTCGACCGCAGGCTGAAGCCGGCGCCGGTGTCGCGGTAGAAGCCTCCGGCGTCGGCGATCGCATAGCGGGTGAGGCCATCGCGCGAGTACTGCGCGTCGGTGACCTTGGAGCCGAAGTTGAAGCTGCCCTCGCTGTGGCTGATGCTGCTGCCGTTGTAGGTGAGCGTGAGCACGCGATTACGGTTGGCGCCGATGCCGCCACCAGCGAGCAGGGCCTGGTTCGGATTCAACGGATTGGCTTCGAGCGGGGCCAGGAACAGCCAGTCCTGGAAGTTGGCGGTGGTGTAATCCCACGACTTCAGCGCCGGCCAATCGCCGGTGCCAGGCGCAGTGTCGAGCTGCACGAAGCCGGGGTAGACCATCCACAGGTTGCCACCGTTGTTCGACGAGCTCAGGTGCGCGTAGTCGCCGCTGATCGTCTGCACGAAGCTGTTGAGGCCGGGCACCGGCGTCTTGGCCTTCTGGTAGCCCTGATCCTGGGCGCCGACCAGGATCGGATAGGGCGCGGTCCGCGGCGTGTAGCTGCCGTAGTACTGCGCATTGCGCAGGCCGCTGAGCGAGAGGTTCTGCACGGTCAGGAGTCCGTCGGTGGATTCGTAGGTGCCCCCGTCGGTGGACACGAATACGCGCTCGACGTTGCTGCCGTCGACAAACACGTCGATGTTCGGGATGTCGGCGTGCAGCTTTGTCGCTTCGCTGCCGTAGTAGGACTGCCAAGTATTGACCAGTTGCCAGCTCGCCGCGCCGTCGTGGCTGCGATAGGCGTTGACGCCGCCGACGTAGAGCCGCAACGGATCGCGGGTCGAGGTCTCGGCCGAGTTCAGCCCGAACAACGCGGCCGGTGCGTCGGTGCGGCGAGTCCAGCTGGCGCCGCCATCGAGGCTGCGATAGACCTCGGTGACGCTGCCGCCATAGCGCGCGATGAACGCAAACAGGAAGGTGCTGGCGCCATCGACGCCGCCGCTCAGGGCCACGCGATCACCGGCAGCGAGCGCGGCGGCGCCGGTAACGCTGGCGACATTGACCAGCGCGTGCGTGCCCGTGGTGATCGTCTTCAACATCAGGCCGTCGAGCAGGTACATCACGCTGCTGTTGTAGCGCGGCGAGAACAGCGCGACCTGGTCGCGCGTGCCGAGGAAGCCGCGATCGGAGAAGGCGGCGCCGCGGTTGATCGAGGCCCACAGACGAGGGCGCCAGGCGGAGACGCCGAAGTCGTATTCGACGCGCAGCGCATACAACTCGCTGCTCGCGGGATCGCGCGAAGCGAAACCCGATGCGTACCAGACATTGCTCGTCGCCAGCCCGGTCGCGGCCGACCAGATCACCCCACCATCGTCGCTGCGATAGACCCCCTGCGGCGCATCGGACAGCACCAGCAGGCGTTCGCCGCCGGTGAGCCGCTCCAGATAGCCGTAGTTTCCGCTCGGCGTGAAACTGGCGGCATCCCCCGGGCTGGTCCAGTCGAGCGCAGTACGATCCGCGCGCCACAGATTGCCGCCGTGGCTGAGCACGTTGAGGCGGTTGGCGGCGACATCGAACTCGGTGCCGAGCGTGCGCCCGGCGACGTTGCCGGCCCCGCGCTCGTACCACTGCCCGGAAACCGCTGCCGCATCCACCTGCAGGTAGGCATCCGGCGCGGCGCGCGTGGCTTGCAGTTCGGCGATGCGCTGCATGCGCGAGGCCATGGTCGCAGCACGGAAGGATGCATCCATCCCGCGCCAATCGCTGCCCGGTGCATGCCGGTGCAGGGCTTCGATCCATTCCGCGCGACGGCGCTGGTAGTCGCCCTCCTCGCCCGGCACGTCCATCGCCGGCGTCGGCAGGCGACGTCCTGAGCGCGTGTCCTGCGAACCGGTCTGCCAGACCAGGGCCGCGACGGTCGCGGCAACGAACAACGGAAACAGAAGGCGCTGCATGGCCGGCTCCGGTCGTCGAGGAGCGCGCAGTTTGCCACCAATTACGGAGCGCGGAAAAAAACGGGGCGCCGAAGCGCCCCGTTCAAACCATGCTTGCGCGGCGGTCGGTTACTCGAAACCGTCGCCGTAGATGTAGCCGGCCGGCAGCACCGTGGTCGTCTGCGACGCGGTGTTGTTGGCGGCGGTGCCGTCGCCCGGAGTGCCGGCGGTGACGGTGGCGGAGTTGACCAGTGAACCACTCGCGCCCGCATCCAGCGTGGCGTTGATGGTGATCGCCAGCGAATTGCCGCCGCCTGCGGTCAGTGCCATGCCGGTGAACGAGACGTTCTGGCCGGCGCTGGCATTGGTGCCGCAGATGCCGGTACCGGTCACCGCACAGCTCGCGCTGATACCGGTCAGCGTCGCCGGCAGCGCATCCGCCAGGCTGAAGCCGGTGGCGTCCGAAGGCCCGGCGTTGCTGATCGTCAGCGTGTACACCACCGGAGTACCCGCAACCGGATTGACCGGCCCGACCATGGACACGCCCAGGTCGGCGTTGGATGGGGCGGCGAGCGAGGCCATCAGGCACCAGCGGGTCAGGTTGCCGACATCGGCACCGGCGCTGTCCACCACGCGCAAGGTCCAGTCACCCGCGAAGTCCTGACCGTCGAATGCGGCCAGCGACTGGTTCGGGGTGCGCACGCCCGAAACCGCTGGCGGCGACGCATTGCAGGCCGTGGCCATGGTGCCGTCCGCGCCCTCGTCATCGGCGGTTGCGGCGATGTTGTCGCCGCTGCAGGAGGCGGTGTGGTCCATCAGCAGGCGCGTGGTAGCGCCGTGCACCAGCGAGATCTGCAAGTCGGAAACCCAGGTGTGGGTGGCCTCGATGCGCACGTCGAGATCGTTGATGTTGCCAGCGATGCCGGAGAGCGTGTTGCTGATGCCGGTCGGGTTGTTGTCCGGGATCGCCTGCGAACCCACGAAACAGATCTCGTTGGCGGTGGTGAAGCTGCGCACCGCCGAGTAGCCGCCATCACCGCAGGCATTGGTCGCGCGCACGCGCCAGTAGTACTGCGTGCTCGGCGCCAGACCCGTGGCCTGCTGGCTCGTGCCGGTCGGCGTCGCCGAAAACACGATGTTGGTGAACGCAGCATCGGTCGCTACCTGGACCAGGTAGCTGCTGGCACCGACGATGGCGTCCCAGCTCAACATCGGCGAGGTCGCAACGCCGACGGCAGCGTCGGCCGGAGTCACCAGCGTCGCTGCCGCAGGCGCACCACCAGCGACGGTGACGTTGATCGTGCTGTCACGCTGCAGCGGCGTGCCGCCAGCATCGGTGGCGTGGATGTTGATCGGATAGACGCCGGTGCTGGCGCCCGCGGAAGTGGTCACGTTCAGCAGCGAATGCGTGCCCGCGCCCACCGGATTGACCACCGGGTTGACGGTGAAGGTCGCACTCGGGAACACGGTCGCGTTCAGGCCCGGCGTGCTGAGCGTGACCGTGCCGGTGTAGCCACCGAACGCGCTCAGGGTGACGTCGATCGGCGGCAGCGGCGTGCCAGCGCAGACCTGGGCCGTGCCCGGGGTGGCGCTCATCATGTAGATCGGGCCGGCGCCGACGTTGGTGACGCGGCCGAGATAGGAGCGCTGGGGACCGCGGTTGTCGGTCCAGGTCATGCCGACGGTGGCGTTGCCGGCCGCGGTCGAGATGCCGTTGTAGTCGCCCCACTCCTGGCCATTGGTGATGTTCGGCGAGGTCACCGCTGAGACGCGGGTCTCCTCGATCCAGGTGGCGCCGCCATCCATCGAGATGTAGTAGTAGAAGTCGGTCTTGTCGCGCAGCCCGGCACCGGAATTGCGGGTGTCGTAGAAGGCGATGTGGACATTGCCAACGGAGTCGACATCGATCCAGGGGTGGAAGCGATCCACTGTGGTCTGGTCGGCGGTCGGGTGCGGCGTGGCCGCGGTCTGCCAGGTCGCGCCCTGGTCGTCGGAATAGCGCACCACGATCCAGCCGTGGCTCGCGGTGGCCGAACCGCCTCCACCACCCGGACTGCCGGCGGCCTGGTTCTCGTCGGTGACGGCCGCATAGATGCGACCATTGCGCGGACCACCGCTTACGTCAGCATCGGCCGAGACATAGATGAAGGCACGACGGCTCTCCATCGCCGGGATCGCGAAGTCGAAATCACCCCACAGATCGTAGACCTGGGCGCTTTGGACCGCGCCTGGGTCCAGATCGACAAAGGTGGCGCCGCCATCATCGGAACGCAGCACGCGTACTTCGTTCGAACCGTTGGTCGTGGTCGGCCAGAAGTAGTAGACACGACCCATGTGGTCGGTGGTCAGGTCGGAGCCGATGCCGCGCTCTTCGGCGCTGAAGGAAATCGTGGGGTGGAAGGTCATGCCGGCGCCGCCGTTGACCGGTGCCGTGTTCATGCGCGCGAACTGCATGACGTTGCCCTGGTGCCAGGTCACATAGGCGCGGCCGTAGTAGGGCGAGGCCGGATGTTTGTCGACGTGGATGTATTCCTTGTCCGAGCTGGCGGTCGACACCGAGACCGGGCCAAGCCAGTTGGCGCCGTTGTTGAACGACCAATAGATCTGCGTGCACCAACTGCCACCGCAGGAGCCCCCCTGGGTGCCGAGCGTGGCGCCGTAGACGATGCTGCCATCGGGCGACCAGTCCATGGCCGGGTCGCAGCAGGAGCTCGGGAAGGCACCGGCATTGATGAAGGTCGCGCCGCCATCGGTCGATGCGACCATGCGCTGGCCGCCGCTGCCGTTGGAGCCAAGGACCAGCACGTTCGGGTTGGCCGGGTTGTACTCGACCGCGGTCTCATTGGTGCTCGAGGCATCCCACGGACCCTCGCCCACGATCGGCACCGCCTTCGGCAATGGATCGGTTGCGAACACGCGCAGCGGCGGCGGGTTCTTCGGATCGGAATGGGTGTAGGTGCCAAGTCCCTTGGGCTGGATCACGCCGTTGCGCATCAGGCCGCCGTAGCGGAACTGGAAGTCCTTGTCGAATTCGCGCGGATAGTGCTCGTACAGCGGGAAGCCCTGTGCCGCCATTTCCTTGCGCTTCTGCGCCTTGAAGAAGGCCGGCACGCCCGGCACGTAGCGGTCATTCGCGGGAATGACCTCCACGTCTTCCTTGCGCATCTGGTAGTTGCGGTCATCCCACGGGCCGAGGTTCTTCAGCGCCGCGTAATCGACGCGCTGGTCGACGCCGCGCGCCTGATCGACGACAACGTCGTCCGGTTTCGATTCCTGCGCCGCCACCGGCAACAGGACAGAGCACAACAGCAGCAGCACGCTGCCCAATACTTTGGACTTCATGATTTACCCCAGGGTCACGCCAACGGATAGCGAGTGTGGAGAATTGTAATCTGTTTTCGGGCCGTGATGCATGTCGCAGGGCAGCAGCCGGACCCGGCCCCGGCCGGTGCTCAGGGCCGGTGCGCCCGTGCCAGGTAGTCGCGGCTTTGCATCTCGATCAAGCGCGAGACAGTGCGTTCGAATTCGTGGCGGTGGCGCTCGCCTCCGTACAAGACAATCGGCGGCACGGCGGCGGCCAGCACCAGGTTGACGTTGCGGTCGTAGAACTCGTCCACCAGGTGGATGAAGCGCTTGGCCGCATCCTCCAGGCGCTGGCTGGCGTCGAACTGCGGCACTGCCGACACGAACACGGTCTGGAAACTGCGCGCGATCTCGATGTAGTCCGCAACCGCGCGCGGCCCTTCGCACAACGCCGCGAAGTCGAACCAGACCAGGCCATCGGCGAGACGCCGCACGCCGATGTCGCGGTCGTGGATGCGCAGCGCCGTGGCCGCGCGCAACTCGCCGGGAGCGAGCGCGTCGAACATCGCCAGCATGGCGGCGTCGGCGTCTGCGTCAAGCGGCGTCCAGTAGACGCCGCCGTGGGTCAGCGCACGCAGTCGATAGTCGATGGTGCTGGCCAACTCGCGCAGGTCGCAGTGACGCTCAAGCAGAGCAATCGCCGGCAGGAAGCGGTCACGTTGCAGACCATGCTCGTACAAGCGCTGCGGCGGCAGGTTGGAGGTGGTGACCAAGGTCGCACCAGCCGCGAACAGGTGCTGCAGGAACTCGCCGAGGATCATGGCGTCGCCGATGTCGGTGACGAAGCACTCGTCGAGGCAGAACAGCTGCGCCTCGCGCGCAAAGTTCTGCGCCACCCGCCGCAGCGGGTCCGCCTCGCCGGCGACGCCACGCAACGATTCGTGGATGCGCCCCATGAATCGGTGGAAATGCAGGCGCAACTTGCGCTTGATCGGAAGACTGTCGTGCAGCAGGTCGATCAGGAAAGTCTTGCCGCGGCCAACGCCACCGTGCAAATACAGGCCCCGCACCGGCGGCTGGGTGCGAAAGCGCGCCAGGAATCGTTCGCTGAAACCGGGCGCTGCACTCGCCAGCAGTTGCGCGTGGATGCGGTCGAGCACCGGCAGCAGCGCGCGTTGTGCCGCGTCCTCCTGGCGCTGCCCGCGATCGATCTCGCGTTGGTAGGCGGCACTCGGGTTCATGCCAGCGGCGGCAGTACCGCGGCGACGCCGGACTCGATCGCCGCGCGCAATTCCGCCAGTCGACCATGGAAGAAATGCGAAGCGTCGGCGAAGCGAACCAGCGTCGGTGCCGGCCGCAGGCGCTGCACCCAGGCGTAGACCTGCTGCACGTCGACCACTTCATCGGCATCGGGCTGCAGCAGCAGCCACGGGCAATGCGGATGCTGGAAGCCGCCGAGGTCGAAGCGTCCGACCGGTGGCGCGATCGAGATCAGTTGCTGTGGTGCGATCG